>VAPH01071464.1_pt1 | contig 12675 bp, 14 predicted proteins | sample 3393861 | NCBI WGS metagenome assembly VAPH01 (sample SAMN08290439, study PRJNA428436) | hydrothermal vent metagenome | isolation source: Deep-sea hydrothermal vent chimney | place: Atlantic Ocean: South-mid Altantic Ridge | reverse complement strand
GGGATTTCCCCTACACTTCGTTCCGGGGGACTTGTGCCCGGAGGGCGTAAACTTCTCATCCCTTTTTTTATGCGGAGAGGGAGGGATTCGAACCCTCGAGCCGCGTTAACAGCCAACACCTTAGCAGGGTGCCCCTTTCAACCACTCAGGCACCTCTCCGTGAACAATTAATAAAACAAAAAAGCAATAAAACAAAATGAACATACTCATCCATTTTTAATTTTAGGTTTTCTTGAAATTCATTCATTTTTGCTTTTTTGTTTTCTTGCTTTTTTTATTAAGAATGCTATAATTATGATATAAAAAATACTAACACTTGTCAATTAAAAATATGCCTCAAAAACAAGGAAAACAACAAATTAACTACGGCGACGAAATAATCGGCTGGTCGGTGCCGGAATACGAAAAATATGAACGAACAGAAACTTGGTACATCGCCGCCGCCATAATAGCGGTATTGCTCTTGTCCTACTCATTCTGGACCGCTAATTTCCTGTTCGCGGTTATTATTATAATTGTCGGCATGGTAATTATCCTGCATGACGGTCGAGAACCGGCTATGGTGCGTTTCAGCATAACTGACGAGGGAGTTATTATTGGCAGAAAATTTTATGATTTTGATGAAATTAAGGATTTTTCCGTTGTTTACAAGCCGAAGCGAGGAGTGAAAAATTTATACTTTGAATTTAAAAACGCGATAAAACATCGGCTGTCAATTCCATTGCAAGATATGAACCCCTTGCCAATTCGTGAAAATCTGCTAAAGTACTTAAAGGAAGATTTAGAACGAACCGATCAGCCTGCCTCGGAAGGGATAGCAAGGATGCTGAAGTTATAAATGTAAATAAGATAAATAATAAAAATAAGAAAAATAAGAACTTAACACTATTTTCTTATTTTTTTTATTTTTATTATTTATCTTATTTTTCTTCTTGCTCTTATTTATCTTATTTTCCAAAGTCCTCGTAGTTCAACGGATAGAACGCAAGATTGCGGATCTTGTGATGCAGGTTCGATTCCTGCCGAGGGCACCATCGCCATACGAAACTGCCGCCATAAAATGGCGGCAGTTTCGTATTAATTTATACTCATGACTCTCTTTAACGGGGCTGTCGCCAACCAAAAAAAGTTACAGCTGCCGTTCAACCGGCATATCATACTTATCGGCAATAATTTGTTTAAGCGTGGGCGCATACTGCTCCCCTACCTTCTCGGCTATCGCGGTCGCGAAATACTCCGCTAAAAGCGGATTTCCTTCTCCTTCCAATATTTCACCAATGCATTCCCCGCAAGGATGCTTGCCGTTCATAATCTTGTCAAGACAATCGCACTCACCTTTCTTAAAGCAATAAAAGCATGGTTTGTCCAGGCAACACCTATAATCACCCTTCGCCAAAAGCTTCTTTATGCCTTCATCTGTTTTTACGACAAGCTCTTTATTGCTTTCTGCATTGCTTTCTGCATTGTCCTCCCCCTCGCTATACCCTATTGCGCCCTCTGAATTATGGTTCATCGCGGATTCTTGCCCGAGAAGAAAAGATCCGCCTATAATACCGACAAGAAAAATTAAAATAGCGGATCCCGCTAAAACTAAATTCTTTTTTACTGACATAATTTAAGTTATTCGCTTCGCGAACCCGCGCTACAAATGCGAGACCCTCCTCCGCTAAAGCTATGGCAGGGCAAGCATGCGAATTATTAATTAAGTTAAATTGTTAAAAATTCGCTGAGCGCGCCGTCAACCGATTGGTATACTTCATATGGCGCGATTTTTTCTCCGGGCATCCCCGGCGCTCCCGCCGGCATTCTTGGCAGGCCGATGCCGTCAATCTCCGGCTTCTCTTTTAAAAGCTTCTCCACCGCCTCCATAGGCACATGCCCTTCAATAAAATAACCATTAAAAACTACCGTGTGGCAGCTTTGTTTTTCTATTGGCACTCCGTATTTTTCTTTTACCGCATCCATGTCCTCGGTCATCTCAATCTTAACATCAAATCCCCACCCCTCAAGCTCTTTGACATAGTTGACGCAACAACCGCAACTTTGTGATTTATAGATAACAATTTTTTGTCCGGCGCCAAAATCGGCTATTTGACCGCTTTCTATCTGGCCATTTTCCGCTTGATTGGCTTCTGCCTGATCATTCTCTGTTTGTCTGTCTTCTGCTTGAAGGCCGCCTACTTGGTTATTTTCTGTTTTACTTCTATCTTCCACGCCGCGAATATCGCCGGTTTTGCCAATAAAATAAAAACCGAGGCCCGCTAAAGCGAAAATTATAATTGCGATGATTGCATTTTTTTTCATAATTAATTTTTATAGTTAATTTTATTAGACAACTTTGGAATCTCACAACTTTTACAAACACCTTCTACGCGACGGGCGGCTAAATATAAACCAACCAAAATAAGAAAGATAACGCCAGTTACCACAATCGGCTGATTTCCCGTAAGAAACAGTATGCTTCCCGCTCCTAAAAAACCTAAAATTGCCGCAACGCAAGCAAAACAAGCGGCTGTCGCGAGTATGGCGGCGAAAAAAGCGGAAAAAATACCGGCGCCGCTCTGCGCCAAGGCCGATACTCTCCCTTTCTTTGAGCGCGAAAATAAAAATACCTGCAGAAGAACGAGTAAGGCGGTAATAGACGAAAGGATAAAAAAAAGAAAATAATTCAACGGGGTTAACGCGCTTAGTTGGCCGGAAACACTATTGCTTGACATATGCAAAACCGGAAAAAGAATATAGGCGGATATAAAAATTATAAAAAGAACCGCAAACCATATTTTATAGCATCTCTCCGCGAACACTGTTTTTATCGCCGAAAATGTGATTGTTAGCGGGTTTTTCATACTACTTCATAGTTTGACTAATGCTATTTTAACTATTCAAACAATAACATAGATTAAATAATTTTACAACAATAGCTATCTATCAACAAAAAATACCATTTACAGGCTGTATTATTGGGATAAAATTAAAATTTCCAACCGCGTAAATAAAATAAACCCGGAATTATTACGGATTTATTTTTAATTTATCGTTAAGGAATTTGAATTTCTTAACGGCCCGCCTTGGGCGAAGGGTGATTAACGGTAATAATTTTAGATTTTACGCCCAAGGCGGACTGCGTTAGCGCCCTTTGGGCTTAACTTATTTTATTTTTCTCGCCCTTTAAAATAACGCATAACGTCCTTAAGCTTTTCTTGATCGCCTCTTATCTCAGGATAATCCTCTAAAAAATGCTCTAAATCAGCATAGCCGGCGCGCCTGTCTTCTGAATGTGTTTTCATTACTTCTTCTGGAGAAACGCTGTTATTGGCATGGCCGCCTTTACGGTCTTGCTCTTTAAAATAACGGCGCGCCTCTTCCAGCTCTTCTTGATTGTCCTTTACTTCCGGATAATCATCTAAAAAATGATTTAAATCGGCGTATCCGGCTCGCCTGTCTTCTGAATGTTTTTTCATTACTTCTTCTTTGGTAATATTATTACCATCATCACAACCCCCGGAAAACGCGCCAACACCAAGAACAGCGGCGGCCGCCCCTGCCTTTGCGCCTATTTTTAAAAAATCTCTGCGAGAAATCTTTTTATCTTTTTTGTTGTTTGGAGGCGCGTCTCCGCCAAATGAAAATTTTTCCATAATATAAAAATAAAGTTATTCGCTCCGCGAACCCGCGCTACAAATGCGGGACATGCGAATTATTAATATTGAAATTCCTTTACTTTGGATTAAAAAATAATATTTTTTTATTTCTTTGTTTTTCTGCTATCTTGTTTTCTTGTTTTTTTACTCCCGCCACGGTGTTCTTTCGCTACTTCCACTAACTTTTTCACTCCCTCGCCGATTAACGACAAGTATGACGCGCTGTGTTCAATCTTCTTCTTTAAGGCGTCTATTGTCTCGTCAACCCTATTTATTCTCTCCCGCATCTCTCTAATCATCTTAAACAACTCCCTCATCATCATTACCAAATAATAAATAAAAAAAACTAAAAACACTGAGATACCTAAAATAGATATCGCCTTCACTATGTTTAATATATCGCCGCTGTTTTGAATAAAAGACATATAAAAATAAATTCAAAATCCAAAATTACAAATCCTAAATAAATTCAAAATTCTAATTTTCAAAATCCAAAACTATTTTGTATTTTTAATTTTGGTTATTGTAATTTATTTGGAATTTGTGATTTTAAATTTGGTGCTTTAAAATTATAAAAACTAAAAATCCCTAACTCTTGCTCCAAGCTTCTTTTCTAAAAACTTCACTAAGCCCTTCTGCAACTCATCCACTTCTTCTGTAATTAATGTCCTGTCCGCTTGATAAATAATATGGAATGCTAAGCTTTTTTTATTCCGCCCCAGTTTTTCACCTTGATAAACATCAAACAATTCAACTTCGCTGATCAACTCGTTAAATCGCTCAATTTCATCTCTAATATCATTATACAATATTTTAGCGTCAACCACAAATGCCAAATCCCTTACTGCCGGAGGGTATTTGGATAACTTCTTATACTTTTTAACTCCTTGTATTTTTATTAAATCAAACAAATCTTTTAAGCTGATTTCCACAATCGCCGTTTCTTTCTTTACGCCCGCCGCGCGCGCCAAAGATTCCGGCAATTTAGCTACCCTGCCAATGTTTTTACTGTTTATAATAATATCGGCGCAAGCTTGTTCGCCGGCCCATCCCGGCTTATCGGCGCTTTCTTGATAAGACGCGGACAAATCCAATGACGATATTAAATATTCAACCGCGGATTTCGCCTTACTGAAAACATCAACTTTCCCTCCCGCGCTAACGGCAATAGCCAATTGCTTTTCCTGAAAAGGCAAAAATTCTTTGCCTTTTCCGTTTTTATCCACACTCCCCTCCGCCCTAAAATAAACACTGCCTATTTCAAAAATTCCTATTTCTTCAAACTTAGCTTGGTTGGTTCTGATATTATTGATTAAATTGGGCGCCAAACTTTGCCGCAGCAATGTCTGATGCGCGGCGATAGAATTGGCTAAACGGATATGAGAACTATAATCAATGTTCAGTTTTTTCAGCTGTTCTTCGCCCACAAAAGAATAATTATAAACTTCGGTTAAAGCGGCTCCGCCGGATAGAGTGTTTTTTATCTTTCTCTCCAATATCATTTCCTCGTTGATTTCCGGACTTTTCATTTCCACCTTCGGCCGTTTCGGCTTTAAATTGCCATATCCGTAAATTCTGGCTATCTCCTCAACTAAATCTTCGGGAATTGATATATCTCTAGTGGCGCGCCAAGTTGGTATGGTCACCCATAGAGACGCAAAATCTTGCGTCTCTACGGTGAAACCTAGGCTTTCTAAAATTTTAACAACTTTTTTATCATCAATTCTCTCCCCTATTCTTTTTTCCAGCCAATCCAAATTTAATTCAATCGGGCCCTGATTTAATTTGAATTTCTTTTCATCAACAAAATTGCTTGTCACGCGCGCTTTCGGGCATAATTTCTTTACTAATTCAACCGTCCGCGCCAATGCCAATTCAGCCAAATTCGGATCCAGCCCTTTTTCAAAACGCATTGACGATTCCGTGCGCAATCCCAACTTCTGCGATGTTTTTCTTATTGAAATATAATTAAAATTAGCCGATTCAATAATAATAGACTTTGTTTCATTATTAATTTCACTATCAGCTCCCCCCATAACCCCCCCAATCGCCACCGGCTTCTTTCCGTCCGTAATAACAACATCATTTTTATCCAACTCTCTCTTCTCGCCGTCCAAAGTTTCCATAACCTCTTTATTTTTCCCACGCCTGACAACAATTTTATCTCCCAGTAAATTAGCATCAAAAGCGTGTAAAGGCTGTCCTAATTCAAGTAAAACATAATTAGTAATATCAACAATATTATTAATAGGCCGAGTGCCGGCTGCAATCAACCTATCCTGCATCCACTGCGGCGAATCTTCAATTTTAATTCCATTCACGGCAATTGCCATATACCTCGGGCATAAATCAAAATCCTCCACCTTGCATTTCAATTCTATACTCCCCCCTTTAGTAAAGGGGGGTTGGGGGGATTTCTCCTTATAGCCCCCTTGATAAAGGGGGTTGGGGGATTTATTCGCGCCATATTCCTTAAACTTGCTTCCTAAAAATGCTGCGATCTCCCTCGCTATCCCATAATGCGACCAAAGATCCGGCCTATGCGTAATTGATTTATTGTCAACTTCATAAACAGTATCTTTCAATCCCAGATATTCTCCAAAATTCTGCCCCACTTTCGCTTTTTTATCCAAAATCATAATACCGTCATGATCCTCTCCCATGCCAAGCTCGTCCTCCGCGCAAAGCATACCGCAAGATTTTTCTCCCCTCACTTCCGCTTCTTTAATTTCCATGCCATTCGGCAAAATCGCACCTACCAAAGCGACCGGAACCAATTGCCCAATTTCAATATTCGGAGCGCCGCAAACAATCCGTAGAGACGCGCCGCGGCGCGTCTCTACGCGCGCAATCCGCAATCTATCCGCGTTTGGGTGTTTTTCTATCTCTAAAATTTTTCCCACCACGACATTTTTAAATTTTTCCGCTTGATTTTCAACTCCGTCAATCTCAACCGTATGAGTAGTCAAAAGCAAGCCCAAATCCTCCGGAGTAATTTTCTTCGGAATATCCACAAAATCTTTTAGCCAATTTAATGATATTAACATAAATTTTAATTTAATATTAGCAAATTTTATCCATCTTGACAACTAATATATATTTTGATAATATAATTGTAGAATTCATATGGAAAAGCACCTCTTAAGGTTCCGTCCTTAGGCGGTGCTTTTTCTTTTTGTATTCAAGTTTTTTCTTTAAATTATCCATAAAAACAATTTTTTCTTTAGCCGCTGTTTTTAACAAAACTGAGCATGTTTTAATATGCGGGCTTAACACTTTTTCCAATTTGCGCTCTTCCCGCAGATAAGCGGCCAAACAATAAAAATCGCCGTCGCTGGTGACAATAATCGCTTTGTCGTAATTATCAAAATCAATCATCGCCCGCAACACTAAATCAGCATCCACATTTCCTTTAATTTCCCCATCGTTATTTCTAATAATTGGTTTAAAGACCACTATATATCCATATTCCTGAAGCGCTCGATACATATTTGAATGCTCCGCCACATAGCCGATAAACAAATACGCCTTTTCCACTTTATATTTTTCTTTAAGATAAATTCTAAAGCGCCGGAAGTCCAATTTCCAGCCCAATTCCTGAATACCCAAATTCAAATTCTGGCTATCAATAAAAGCGTAATTTTTTATTTTATTTTTCATAAAAATTTAATAAATTTTTCCTTTTTTAAAATTATTTATAACCAATTCCGTTCCTTCAAATAAATTCTCAGGCAGATTGTCCAAGCTCACCCATCTCCACTCTTTGCATTTATCCGGCTCAATAACTCTCGGCTCTCCGCCGTTATATTTCCCCTTAATTCCTATATTTAAATAATGCTTGCCGTCTGATTTAATATACCTCATTTCATCAGCCACGGAAATTAATTCAAACTCGCCAATATCCAAACCGGTTTCTTCTTTTACTTCTCTTTCAGCTGTTTCAAATATTTTTTCGCCAAATTCCAAATGCCCGCCGGGGAAACTCCATTCGCCCGCCCCGTGCGAACCCCTCCTTAACCCCAAAAGCGCCTCGCCCTTTTCATTCTGAATCATTACCCCGATTCCCACTCTCGGATATTTTTTATTATCTTTATTCATACTAATCTACTTTAAACTACGAAATGCCCCCCCCCATTTTGTCATCCTGAATGGAGCGGAGCGAAATGAAGGATCTATAATATATGAATATTTGCAACTATCGCGTATTATAGATCCTTCCCCGCCAGCTGGCGGGTCAGGATGACAAAAACGAAGAATATTTCGTAATTCACAATATTTTAAACATCATTGGGAATATCAATAAATTCAACTTTAATCTTAAACTTTTTTTCTACTAATCCGCCTAAATTCTGTATGCCCAGTTTCTCGGTATTATAATGGCCGGCGTTAATAAAATTAATTTTCGCCTCTTCAACATCCCGAACCACGCTCTCGCAAATATCTCCGCACATGTAAGTGTCCGCCCCTTTCTCTTTGGCTTGCGCGAATTCACGCGCAGCGCCGCCGGAAATAATTCCCACTCTTTTAATAATTTTTGATCCCGCCGGCATTACATAAGAATTAGTTTGTAATTTTCTATTCACCAACTCTGCAAAATCACTAAATTTCATCGGTTCCGCCAAATCGCCGACAAAGCCCACATAAAACGGCTCTATATTTTTTATTCCCAATAACTTACATAAACAGGCATTATTGCCGACTACCGGATGCGCGTCAAGCGGTAAGTGAAATCCTGCAAGATTAATATCATTCTCTAAAAGCAGCTTAATTCTATTTCTCATAACTCCTTTTAATTGAAATGGGAGTGGTATCTCTTTATTAAAAATACCATGATGCGCTATTATCATTTTAGCTTTTTTCTTTATAGCCGTTTCAATTAATTTTTGGGATAAGCTGACGCCGGTAATAATCTTGCTTACTTTCAGCGCGCCCTCAACTTGTAATCCGTTCGCGCAATAATCTTCAAAATCTTTAACCTTCAAATAATCCTCCAAATATTTAATTATTTCTTTTACTTCAATTTGCATATTTTTTTATACTCCGCCGCGCTTTGGCGCGGCTGAAGCCATGCGTAAACCGCGGCTAAAGTTAGGCAGAATTATTTTAAAAGTTTATCCATAAAATTATCGCGGTGAACCGCTTCAAATTCAGAATTCGCGTAAGTTTTCAGCCATTCGGACGGCGGCTTTATTTTTTTATTTTTCCATTTTATCTCATAGCCGCGAAGTTTGCCCGCGCGCTCTTCTATTAAATCAATTTCCTGCTGGCTGTAAGTCCGCCAAAAATAAAAATTAGCCGGCTTGGCGAAAATATCGGCGGCTTTTATTTTTTCCATAATAAACCAGTTCTCAAACAGCTCGCCGGCGTCCTGCCGCAGATTAAGCGGGTTGAAATTCCTTATTAGCGCGTTGCGCAAACCGACATCAAAAAAATAATATTTTGATGTCTTGGATATTTCTTTGCGCAGATTGCGGCTGAATCCGCGCAAATTCATAATCACGAACATTTTTTCCAGAATATCAAGATAATTTTCAACCGCCTTTTGGCTTAAAGACAAGTTTTGCGCCAATTCGGAAATTTTTACCTCTCCGCCGATTTGAAGCGCCAGTAATGTCAAAAGGTCAACCACCTTTTTCGGCTTGCGCGCGCCGGGAAAAGCCAAAATATCTTTATATAAATAATTATTTAAATATTCATTTAAGTAATCTTCCTTTTCTTTATTGCTCCCCAAGCAGTGGACTTTCGGATACATACCATAACGCAGCATTTCTTCCAGCGCGGTTTCCGGCGATGTTTTCCCGTATTCTCCCTCTACTTCCGAATAAGACAAAGGATAAAGCCAAAAAGTTTTTGTCCTGCCGGTTAACGGTTCGCTTAATTTATTTGCCAAATCAAAAGATGCCGAACCGGAAGTTATTATCTTTGTTTCCAGATTGTCAAATATAAGCTTTAACGACAAACCGATATTTTCAATTTTTTGCGCCTCGTCTATGACTAAAACATCATTTTTCAAAATTTTTTTCAAGTGTTCCAATTCATTTCTTGAAAATATTTCCTGCGCGAAAAGATCATCGCCGGTAAAATAATCAAAATCGGTTTTTAGCCCTTTAAGCAATGATTTTATCAAAGTTGTTTTTCCGGCCTGTCTGGGACCGTAAATAATTATAACTTTTCTTTCGCCCTTTATAGCTTTTGCTAATTTTTCAGCAATTTTTCTTTTAATCATAGTTGCATTAATTTATATGAATTGATTATACTATAATTATATCAATTTATACTAAATTGTCAAGAAACAGTTAGAATTGTTCCAAAAACCGCAAATCCCCGCTATTAAACAATCTGATATCGTCAATTCCATATTTCATCATAGCTAATCTGTCTATCCCTATGCCGAAAGCGAAGCCGCTGTATTTTTTCGGGTCTATTCCGCCCGCGCGCAAAACATTCGGGTGCACAAGGCCGGCTCCAAGCATTTCCAGCCATCCACCGTGCTTGCAGCTCGGGCACCCCGGACCATTGCATATGGTACAGCTTACATCTATTTCAAAACCAGGTTCAACAAAAGGAAAATATCCCGGCCTAAGCCGCAATTCAACTTCTTGTTTTAAAATTCCCGACAACATCTCTTTTAGTACGGCCGTTAAGTTGCTGATAGAAATATGCTTATCCACCATTAATCCCTCCAACTGATAAAAAGTATGATCATGATTGGCGTCGGGATTCTCAGACCTAAAAACCCTCCCCGGCGCTACTCCGCGGAAAGGCGCGCCGTACTTCTGCATCGCCCTAATCTGCACCGGCGAAGTATGTGTTCTCATCACAAGGTCGCTCGCCTCTCTAGACACTCCCGAGACTAAGTCTCCAATTGGAGACTTAGTCTCTTCGCCTGTCTCTTTGGCTATATAAAATGTATCTTGCATATCCCGCGCCGGATGGTGCGCCGGAATATTCAAGGCCTCAAAATTATAATAATCCGACTCTAGCTCCGGACCGTCCAAGACCATAAAGCCCATGGAAACAAATAAGTCTTCCAGCTCGTTCTGCACCTGCGTTATCGGATGCAGACGGCCTTTTTTTATTTTCTCTCCCGCCGGCAAAGTCGCGTCAACAAATTCTTTCCCTGACGCGCCCCCTTCAACCGCCTCTTTCGCTTGCCTGAATTTCGCCTGCAATTCCATCTTCACTTCATTCGCCAATTTCCCTAAAGTTTTCTTTTCCTCCACGCTTAAACTCGCGATTCCTTTAAGAATCTTCGTTAATTCCCCTTTTCTGCCTAAATATTTTATTTCAAGCTCGCGAAAAACATCTAAACTTTTCGCCTTGTTCAGATTATTTAAAATTTCTTGTTTTAATTTTTCAAGTTTTTCTTTCATACGATGCTGTACTTATTATTCTTTTGTTGCGAATTTAAAAAATGATTTAGCCGCTTCTTCCGTTTTAAAACCATAAATTTCAATTGAAAGTCCATAATCTGATTGATTTTCATGTTCCCTCCTTTTAATTTTTATAAATAAATCATCAGGATTATCAGATTCATATTCCTCGTAATAATCCTTAGATCCTCCTCCTATGCTCTCAACGTTATAACTGTATTTTTTTCCTAATAATATTTTTTTAACCTCTTGCGGTATGTCAACTTTATCTTCTTTATCTTTCCTATGAAAACCAATCATTGCACTCCACGTTTTATCATTACATTCCCAAACAGAATAATTAGTCCATGTTTCTGAATTCAATAATCCATATTTCCTTTTTTCAGCGCTTTCTATCATCTTCCTAACCCTTTTTTCCTGATCTATAACTAAATAAAATTTATCACTGTTATAAGGTATTTCTTTAATAAGTTTACCGAGCTTAGTTCCTCCGCTGCTAAGCACAAAGTCATTCAGCTTTTCTCCTATAATTTGAGCCTTCGCAGCAACTTGATCGTATTTATTTTTCGATCCCAATTCATTTATTAAATCATATTTTTTTAATTGCTCATTCATATAAAATCACCAACATACAAATAAATTCACAAATAATATTTAAATTTATTTATAACATATTTGTATATTTACAAGTTAGTTTATAGATTTATGGGAACTAACTAATGCTGCCCGCTCCGACCGCTATAGCTTAATAAAAAAAATTCCAGCACCGACAACCCGATAATCAACAAAGCCAAATTCAACCAGCTGAATAAATTTTTTGACAATAAAAATAAAACCGCGGTTATTAAAAATGAAAATAGAAATGACTGCCGGAACGCATCCCTGACCGAGCGGAACACCAACTCATGCTTTAAGCCGACAAATCTTATTACGAAGCCAATCAAAGCTCCCGTACCGACCAATGCTAAAAATAAAGATAAATAAAATAGCGAGAAGCCAAGCCAATTCGTTATTTCCGGATTAATACTCCACAAGACAAAAATAAACGCCGCCCAGCACAGTAAGGTTGTTATTAGCATTATAATAAGATAGGAGCGTAGTGTCATAAAAATAAAAAGAATTAAGAATTAAGATTTAAGATTTAAGAATTTCTCATTTTTATTCTTAAATCTTAAATCTTAATTCTTAAATCTAATATCACTTTACCATTTTAATATTCATTTTTCAAGTAAACCGCCTATTACCCCCTCTGTTTATGATTATGATTTCCTAAACTCACAGATATCAAAAAAATCGCAGAATTTACATAACTGAGACGGTTTGGGCGGAAATTCACCCTTTTTTATGCCTTTTATGGTATTTAACACCTTTTCTTTAACCTTAACCAACTCATCCTCTGTTCCTAAAAACTCCACCTCGCTATTATCATTCAAGTAATAAAACGCCACTGAACCGACTTCTTCTTTAAATAAATCCCGCACCGCCATTTGATAAATTAAAAGCTGCTCTTTTTCGTTAAAACTTAATTTTTCTTTGGGCGCGCCCGTCTTATAATCAACAATCTTCAACTTACCATCTTCTTTGTCAATCCTATCAATAAACCCCCGCACAGTGTATAAATCACCGTTATCGGATAACTTAATATTAAATCCTTTCTCGGT
>VAPH01009134.1_pt1 | contig 12681 bp, 11 predicted proteins | sample 3393861 | NCBI WGS metagenome assembly VAPH01 (sample SAMN08290439, study PRJNA428436) | hydrothermal vent metagenome | isolation source: Deep-sea hydrothermal vent chimney | place: Atlantic Ocean: South-mid Altantic Ridge | reverse complement strand
ATTTTTCGCGCTTGATAAATGCTATGACTTCTTCTACACCCAAACCTTGTTTAAGATTTGTGAATACAAACGGTTTGCTTCCGCGCATTTTACGGGCATCTCTCTCCATAACTTCCAGCGAAGCGCCGACGTAAGGTGCAAGATCAATTTTGTTAATAACCAGCAGTTCTGATTTTGTGATACCAGGGCCGCCCTTGCGAGGTATCTTATCACCTGCCGCCACGTCAATCACATAAATTGTAAAATCTGAAAGTTCCGGACTAAACGTTGCGGCAAGGTTGTCGCCGCCGCTCTCAATAATCACCATATCAAGACCAGGGAAACGGCCCGAAAGCTCTCTCACAGCAGCCAGGTTCATTGACGCATCCTCACGGATGGCGGTATGCGGACATCCGCCTGTTTCTACTCCAATTATTCGCTCTTTAGGCAAGGCCTGACTACGAATAAGAAACTCGGCATCCTCTTGCGTATAAATGTCATTTGTGACAACAGCTATCTGGTACGTGTCTTTGAGTTTTTTACAAATCGCATCGATAAGAGCTGTTTTCCCCGAACCTACCGGGCCGCCTATACCCAAACGTAACGCCTGTTTATCTTTCATGATTTTATGGTTTCCTTTTCTAGGATTCTATGATTTTATGATTGAAATAATCGTGTATACATTGTTTCGTGCAGAGCACTACCTATAGCCGCTGACGTCATAAGATTACCGATTTGACCTTCTTCAAGAACAAGTCCCTGGTCTACAACTTCTGGTATAAGTTCTGTGGCATGAGATAAAATTATCTGGCCAGCGGTCTGTCCCAGCGGAACCAGTTTTATCGCTGCCAGAACCTGATTTTCCGTCCAGGACCAGAGGTAACCCATTGCCGCATTATAGAGAGAAATTCGCCATTTTACTGCTGCCAGCGAAAAAAGTGTGGCAAGACATGTACTGCTTTCTTCAATCCAAGCCTGGGCATCTTCTATCTTCATATCCACAAGGAGGCGTGCTAAGGCTCTGCCCATGTGGGTGTCTTCAGCCTGTATTTCAGAGGATTCACGGCAAGCATATAGATATTGATTCCAGAAGCATGCTTTTTCATAATTTTTTGTTTGCCATGCCATATATAGCCTGGAAAATACCGGAATATCCAAACGACCTAGAGAGTATTTCAATAGCCCCATTATCCAGCTCTTAGCTGTAGACTCATCGTTTACCCAACCGACCGATGTAGCGTACTCAAGCCCCTGTGAAAACGAATAGGCCCCGATTGGCAACGCCGGAGACACAAGCTGCATAAGACGAATAAGGGCGTTGCCATCCTCTGAAGATATGTAAAATCTGTTATGTGTAGATGTGGTCATTGTTAAGTGTGACTATCTGTTTTACTGCACCATTAAAAAATCTGTATTTTAAAAAAGGAAGTAGCGCTGTGCCATCGGTAGTACTGATGCAGGTTCGCATGTCAGAATTTCCCCGTCTGCACGTACTTCATAAGTCTGAGAATCTATCTCCATATTAGGTTGATAGTTATTATGAATAAGATCAGCCTTGCCGATGTTACGCGTGTTTCTGGCAGTAATTAGATTTTTTTTCAGATCAAGCCTTTCGCCGATACCAGCTTCCAATGCTGAGCGTGATGTAAAGCTTACGCTTGTAGCCGTAAGGGCTCCGCCCATGACTCCGAACATGTGGCGATAGTGTACGGGCTGAGGCGTGGGTATTGAGGCGTTTGGATCCCCCATTGGAGCGGCTGCTATCATGCCCCCCTTAATGATCATAGACGGTTTAACACCAAAGAAGGCGGGCTTCCACAAGACGATGTCGGCAAGTTTACCTTTCTCTATGGAGCCAACTTCGTGGGCTATGCCATGGGCGATGGCGGGGTTGATGGTGTATTTTGCAATGTATCTTTTTGCCCGGAAGTTGTCGTTGTCTGCCGAGTCTTCTGCAAGAGATCCCCGTTGTACCTTCATTTTATGGGCTGTTTGCCAGGTACGGATTATGACTTCACCGACCCGGCCCATGGCCTGTGAATCCGAGGCTATCATGCTAAACGCCCCCAGGTCATGCAGTATATCCTCTGCCGCGATTGTCTCGCGTCTTATACGCGACTCGGCAAAAGCCACATCTTCAGGAATATTTGGATCCAGGTGGTGGCAGACCATCAACATATCCAGGTGTTCATCCACGGTGTTTATAGTATAGGGACGGGTGGGGTTGGTGGATGACGGCAGGACATAGGCCTCGCCGCAGACTTTTATAATGTCCGGTGCATGCCCGCCTCCTGCTCCCTCGGTATGATAGGTGTGGATGGTTCTTCCCTGAAATGCGGATATGGTATCCTCCACAAATCCTGATTCATTGAGCGTATCGGTATGTATGGCCACCTGTACGTCGTATTTATCAGCAACCTTAAGACAGTTATCAATAGCGGCAGGAGTTGTTCCCCAGTCTTCATGTAGCTTCAGCCCCATAGCTCCGGCATCCAGTTGTTCTTCAAGCGCCATGGGAAGGCTTGCATTGCCTTTACCAAAAAAACCGAGGTTCATGGGCGCAGCCTCAGCAGCCTGCAACATACGATGAATATTCCAGGGACCGGGAGTGCAGGTTGTTGCGTTAGTGCCGGCAGCCGGACCAGTTCCGCCGCCCAGCATCGTTGTTACGCCAGACATCAAGGCTTCCTCTATCTGTTGCGGACAAATGAAGTGAATATGAGAATCAAGAGCCCCGGCCGTGGCGATAAGCCCTTCACCGGCAATTACCTCTGTACCTGGTCCGATGATCATGTCCACACCGGTTTGAATATCAGGATTTCCGGCCTTGCCTATTTCGGAAATGCGACCGTCCTTGATGCCGATGTCCGCCTTAACAATACCCCAATGATCCAGTATAAGGGCATTGGTAATAACAACATCCACTGTTTCCTTTGACGGAGACTGACTCTGTCCCATACCATCGCGTATGACCTTGCCTCCGCCGAACTTTACCTCTTCGCCGTAAGTGGTTCTGTCTTCCTCAACCTCTATCCAAAGCTCTGTATCGGCAAGACGCAACCTGTCCCCTTTGGTAGGACCGTACATCTCAGCATAGGCGCGACGATTTATTTTCCCCATGAATTAACCTCCTAGAGTGAGCCCATAATTTTGGCGTTGAAGCCGTAAACACAACGCTTACCTGCGTACTCGACCAGGTCTATTTCCCGGCTCTGACCCGGCTCAAATCGCACAGCAGTACCGGCAGGAATATTAAGGCGAAAACCACGTGTAGACTCCCGGTCAAAGGCCAGAGCGCTATTAGTTTCATAAAAATGGTAATGAGAGCCGACCTGAATTGGCCTATCACCTTTGTTGGCAACAACAATACTCAGTGTCTTGCGGCCCTTGTTCAATTCAATCTCTCCATCAGAGGTAATGATTTCTCCAGGTATCATTGCAAGCCTCCTACACAATGGGATTGTGGACCGTAATCAGTTTGGTCCCGTCAGGAAAAGTGGCTTCCACCTGCACTTCGGGAATCATCTCGGCAACTCCCTCCATTACATCACTGCGGGCAAGCAGGGTCGTGCCGTAACTCATCAAATCCGATACACTTCGCCCCTCGCGTGCTCCTTCCAGTATGGCGGCGGATATATAGGCAACTGTTTCAGGGTAATTAAGTTTAATCCCACGTTCCTTGCGTCGCTCTGCAAGAAGCCCTGCTGTAAATATCAAGAGCTTGTCTTTTTCCCGCGGTGTCAACTCCATTTTGTGCCTCCTTTTTGTTTCTTTTACCAACAATTCCATCTTTATCAATCTTGTCATGTATTCCAGATACGGGGTGCACAGATACTGCGCTTCAATACATAAGGACGTAAAAGCGCCCAAACAGATATAAAAAACTTTTTTGCCCGCTCCACATGATCACCAAGATAGCGGCATACAAGTACCTGGTCAAGCTGAGTAACACTCATTAGATCTTCACCCCTCATGGCATCAATAACATCTCGAATCATCCCTTTTAATTTCATGTCACTTGTAACACAGATAAAATTTGCCGTAACTGGATAGCCGGACATGCCCCATCTTGAGGTCATTGAAGGGCCGCCTCCTTGAAAATCTGCGCGTTCAATCCATAGGGGTTTTCCTGCTTGCCAGAGTTCCAGCGACTGAATGAAACTGCCTTTATTATAATTATGTCCTGACGCAGGCCGGCCCAGACAAAGTATCTCCCAACCCATAAAACTACCATCTAAAGAGAGTTCGACACGAGTCGTTGTTTTTCCCTTTGCTCCGTCAAAGACTATGTTTTCCATTGGAAACCATTCAAGCGAGCCATGCGGGGCGACTGTTAAATGGTTGCACTGTTTGGCGCTTAGCCCCTTTGAACGATAAAATTTACCTGCTGATGGGCTGGTAATAACTACGTGTGCGTTCTTCTCTACCGTAATGTTAATGTTCAAACTATCACCACCCACCAGCCCTCCTGGGGGATGGAGCAAATAAGTATGGCATGTGCCATCCGGCTCTGGATAAAAGGGCCTTTGAACTTGTAAGGGCCCATGGTGCCGTCGTCTGGCAAGTATCGTCTTGGAACCAGCACAGCCGAAAACCAAGTCCAATTCAGCTAACCAACCAAATGTTTCTACTGTAGGATCCAATATATTTTCAATATATTTTTAATATATTACAGAAGTGCAGAGATGTTATACCGTCAGATGTCTGCTGATAAGCTCTTCATTTAACTCAGACATGATACCATCTGCAACGGTTCGACCTTTTTCCATAATGCAGAAACGGTGTGCAACACGTCTGGCAAAAGGAAGTTTTTGCTCAACAAGTAATACCGTCATTTTTTGTTCAACGTTCAAGTGAGTTATTATGTCAGCTATCTCACGGACTATGTTGGGTTGTATCCCCTCTGTGGTTTCATCCAATATTAAAAGGGACGGGTTTGTAACAAGAGCACGGCCTATAGCAAGCTGCTGCTGTTGCCCCCCGGATAGATCCCCGCCCATACGCTGCAACATTTTTTTCAAGACAGGAAAAATTTCATATATCATTTCAGGAACCTCTTTCATACCGTCGCGACGTGCTGCAAGGCCCAGACTGAGATTTTCTTTTACGGTCAGCCGCGGAAAAATCTCTCGCCCTTGAGGTACGTAGCCTATGCCTAGCCTGGAACGCTTTTCAGGAGGCATGGTTGTTATATTACGACCTTCAAAGCTTATGCTGCCCGATTTTAAAGAAAGTAGTCCCATAACAGTCTTAAGAAGAGTGGTTTTGCCAACTCCGTTACGACCCATAATGCATGTGCAAGATCCTTCAGGTACGTTTAGGTTGACGTCCCACAGTGTATGGCTTTCTCCATAATATTGATTTAGGTTTTTTATATTGAGCATATTCAAACTGCTCCCAGGTACACTTCAATAACCCGTTCGTCGTTTTGGACTTTGTCCATACTGCCTTCTGCCAGCACTCGGCCCTCATGTAACACAGTCACTTTGCTTGCTATGGAACGGACAAACTCCATGTCATGTTCTACTACAACCACAGAATGTTTACCTGCCATGGAATTGAGCAATTCTGCGGTACGTTCTGTTTCCTGATGCGTCATACCGGCAACAGGTTCGTCTACTAAAAGCAATTTTGGATTCTGCATAAGTAACATTCCTATCTCAAGCCACTGCTTTTGGCCGTGTGATAATAAACCGGCATGATAACGCGCATAGTTTTTAAGACCGATAGTCTCCAAAGTTTCTTCGATACGGTCATGCTCTTCGCCGCTTAACCGCGTGAACAAACTATGCCATACTCCCTTATTGGTATGCATGGCTAACTCGAGATTTTCAAACACCGTGTGACTATGAAATACAGTTGGTTTCTGGAATTTACGTCCGATTCCCATTCTGGCGATCTCGTACTCGGAAAGCTTGGTTAAATCCATTGTCTGTCCAAAAAAAACCGTTCCTTGATCAGGTCGGGTTTTTCCTGTAATTACATCCATAAGAGTGGTTTTGCCTGCACCGTTAGGGCCTATAATACACCGGAGCTCACCATCATCCACATAAAGAGTCAAATCATCAAGCGCCTTGAATCCATCGAAACTTACAGTCACCTTTTCAATATATAGAATTACCTTATGACTCGTATCAACAACATCTCGCTGTGAGATATGAGCCCCATACTCACCAATGCCTCCTTGGGTATAAAGCTGTGATGTCTGTGAAGTTTTTTTCTCAAGCTTTTTCATGTTATTGCCTTGTACTGCTTATGAAGCTATAGATTAAGTTTTCTTTTCAACTCCTGCTGGATCAGTATTTTCAGGCTCTTTAGTCATGGAACCTTCTTTAACACTGTCATGAAGGGAAATTTCTTTATTTTTAATCGACTTAAAACGGTCAAAGAACCCTACCAGGCCGCGGGGTAAAAACAGTGTAACCACAATAAAAAGAGATCCAAGCATATAAAGCCACAGATTGGGTAAAGCAACCGTGAACCAGCTTTTGGCGCTATTGACTAAGATAGCTCCTGCTATGGCCCCGATAAGTGTTCCACGTCCTCCCACTGCGACCCATATTGCCATCTCAATAGAGTTTCCCGGCTGCATCTCACTGGGATTTATAATACCCACCTGAGGAACATAGAGGGCACCTGCTATTGCACAAAGCATTGCCGAAAGAGTCCAGACAAAAAGTTTATAACGTATGGGGTTGTAACCTGAAAACATAACCCTCCCCTCTGCATCCCTAATTGCGCTTAGGACCCGACCAAGTTTTGATGTGACAATATAACGGCATAGCAGGTAACTAAACAGAAGAAAAAGTACCGATGCCAAATACAAGCCCAGTTTTGTAGATGGTTCATGGAGAGAAAAACCAATTATACTCTTAAAATCGGTAAGACCGTTGTTTCCACCAAAGCCAGTATCGTTCCTGAAAAAAAGTAGCATAAGAGCATAGGTCATAGCCTGTGTGATAATTGCAAAATATACTCCTTTAATACGTGACCGGAATGCGAAAAAACCAAAAACAAAAGCAAGCAGCGCCGGCACCATGACCACCATGACCAATGCAAAAGTAAAGTTATCGAAACCGTACCAGTACCAGGGAAGTTCCTTCCAATCCAGAAAAACCATGAAGTCTGGAAGCTCACTGCGGTAAACCCCTTGGTTCCCGATATTGAGCATAAGATGCATTCCCATTGCATACCCCCCAAGGGCGAAGAAGACACCATGACCGAGGCTCAAAATACCTGTATATCCCCATATAAGGTCGACAGCCAGAGCTACAATTGCATAGCAGATAAACTTGCCCAGAAGTGTGATTACATAATCAGGGACATATATTATGGAATTCTGCGGCATCAACAAATTAAGTAAAGGAAGTAAAATAAGGGCAAAAAAACTAAGAAATCCTGTAACAATCCATCCTCGCCTGGAAAGTATTTTAGTTTTAGTGGTAGTGATATTGTTAAAGAGTGGACCGGACATATTAATTATCCACCGTACGACCCTTGAGAGCAAAAATCCCCTGAGGTCGTTTCTGAATGAAAAGAATGATCAGTAACAGAACAATTATTTTTCCCAGAACAGCGCCGGAAAAAGGTTCAAGAAACTTGTTTACAATTCCAAGCCCCATTGCACCTGCAACAGTACCGGCAATTTTTCCCACACCGCCAAGTACAACCACCATAAAAGAATCTATTATATATAACTGACCCAGTTCAGGCCCAACATTACCGATTTGAGAAAGAGCGACGCCTCCAAGACCTGCTACACCGGAGCCAAGGCCAAATGTCCACATATCCACCCGCGAAGTGGCTATACCCATGCATGCGGCCATGGGTCTGTTTTGGATAACGGCACGGGCATTAAGTCCAAGCCTTGTGCGCTGGAAAAGCGCCCAGACCAGAGTAACAACAAAAACGACAAAAACAATAATGGCAAGCCGGCTGTAAGGCAAAACAACACCTTGAAGAAGTTCTATCCCACCGGACAACCAGGAAGGATTTGCCACCTCTACATTCTGGGCTCCGAAAATAGATCTTATGGTCTGTATAAGAACAAGGCTGATGCCCCAGGTAGCAAGCAGCGTCTCAAGAGGACGTCCGTATAGATAGCGAATGACGGATCGTTCCAGGACCATTCCTACCAGACAACTTACTGCAAAGGCTGTTGGTATTGCTGCCAGCAGGTACCAGTCAAATAGTGATGGTAGGTAGGTGTTAAAAAGGTTCTGTATGACATAGGTAGAGTATGCGCCAAGCATCAGCATCTCGCCATGTGCCATATTTATAACACCCATAAGACCAAAGGTGATGGCAAGCCCCATGGCCGCAAGCAAAAGCACACTGCCAAGACTTATACCGTACAAGAGGTTGCCCACCTGGTTTATAAAAAGCTGTTTATTTTCTATACCTTTTATAGTTTTACGTGCAACCTTGCGCACTTCCTCATTGGACTCGACATAACTACCATCGTCATTTTTTTCCAATAACTCCTGAAGTTCAGACTTGAAATCGATACTTCCGGATTTACCTATAATGGAAATGGCCTCGACTCTACGCTCGGAATCATCGCAATTAAGATCGATCAAGGCCATCAACAGGCTAAGTGAATCAGCGACCCTGGAATCAGTCTCATTGCTCAATGCTTTACTGGCTGTTTCACGAAATTCCTCACGTGGATGTTTCAGTAGTTCTTCAACAGCCAAAAGCCGATCCTTGATATTAGGCGAACTTAGTTTAAATTGTGCAATTACAAGGCGCAATAAACGTCTTATGGAATTGTTGATCATCGGTGTACGCAGTTTGAGGCCTTCAACAGACATAAAATTCCCTGCAATCACATCACGAGCTGAAGTTTTGGTTTCGTCCAAAATCAAAACCCTGCTGTTTTCATCGTCCATCCTTAAACGTCTTTCCAGAAGGGCTTCAAGGGCAGGCAAAGCAATAATGGGATCTCCCAGTGCTTCAATATTTTTTATAGATCGCTTGATGGTCTTACGGCTTTTAGCTCCGAGTCCAAGCAGGGATTTTTCAAGTTCCCTGCTGGCAATGCCACCAGTATCATCGTCAAAAGCATATGTTTCAACCGAACATAACGCAAGAAACAAGGCAAGAAATAGGTATATGAATCGTCTATTGATCATCATTCTCATACAGGATTATTTAAAAAGCAGTATTAAAAAAAACAAGGACTTAATGAAAACACAAGGCAAAGGGCAAAAGCGTTTTTTAATCTTAAGGCTTTAGCTCTCTGCCTTTAACTCTCTGATTATTGAAAACTTTGAGACTGTTTTAGTTTTTGAATTTTGATGCTGTGCAGTTACCACAAACCCAAGGATAGGTCCAATCGGCTACCTTCTTGGCGCTGTCAGGAATGTATGGACTCCAGGCATCAGCACGAATCGGCCCATCAGTCTGCCAAACAATATCGAACTGCCCGTCCTCCCTGATCTCACCAATGACCACGGGCTTGTGGAGATGGTGATTCTTTGCATCCATCTTTATTTCAAAGCCAGATGGCGATTTGAAGGTCTGATAACCAACTGCTTGACGCACAGCATCAACATTAGTGGTACCTGCCTGCTCAACTGCCTGAGCCCACATGTTGATGCCGATGTAAGTCGCCTCCATAGGATCGTTTGTAACACGCTTAGCACCGCCGGGAAGATTGTTCTTCTTTACATAGGCATTCCATTTTTTGATAAACGCCTTGTTTTCCGGCGTATCTATCGACATAAAGTAGTTCCATGCGGCAAGATGCCCAACAAGAGGTTTTGTATCAATGCCACGAAGTTCCTCTTCTCCCACCGAGAATGCGATAACCGGTATGTCCTCGGCCTTTAAGCCCTGATTGCCAAGCTCCTTATAAAAAGGAACGTTCGAGTCACCGTTGATTGTTGAGATCACCGCAGTTGGTTTGCCAGCTGCGAACTTCTTTATCTTAGCAACAATGGTTTGATAATCGCTGTGGCCAAATGGGGTGTAAGTTTCCCAGATGTCTTTATCCTTTATACCTTTAGAGCGCAAAAAGTAGCGAAGAATCTTATTGGTTGTACGAGGATAAACATAATCTGTTCCTAATAGCACAAAACGCTTTGCTTCGCCACCATCTTCACTCATTAGATATTCAACTGCAGGAATAGCCTGCTGGTTCGGAGCAGCCCCTGTGTAGAATACGTTATAGGACGACTCTTCACCCTCGTACTGTACCGGATAGAATAGTAAGCCGTTTAACTCTTCGAAAACCGGCAGAACAGACTTTCTGGATACAGATGTCCAGCAGCCAAAAACAACAGCTACTTTGTGCTTCTGAATCAACTCGCGCGCCTTTTCAGCAAAAAGAGGCCAATTAGAGGCAGGATCAACAACTACGGCTTCCAGCTTCTTTCCAAGTACTCCTCCTTTGGCATTAATCTCCTCAATACTCATAAGAGCCACATCTTTGAGTGACGTTTCACTTATGGCCATTGTTCCTGAGAGGGAATGTAGAATGCCGACCTTTATAGTTTCGGCAGCCTGAGCCGTGGGCAAAAAAAGCCCAACAAATGTTATTAACGAAATCAAACTGATTCCAATTTTTTTGAAAAAAACTTCTTTTTTCATTGTTATACTCCTTAACTTTAATATTTTTTTAGAATCTTTAGAATTTTTAGAATCTTTAGATTTTTTTAAAAATTCAACGGATTCTTAATCCATTTGCAGTAACTAATACTTACTAATTTCATATCTGTTTATATCTGGAGTTGCAAACCTAAAAGCATACTGTTTGCATTGGTGTTTGCACCCTTGTCTTCGTCTTTAGCAAAAAGCAGTGTAACACGTGCGTTGTGGCCATCTATAATGTAATTCAGGCCTACTTCAAGACGTGTTCGATCACCAGTATTGATTCCACCATTGGAGTCGTCCCTATCGAAACTCTGGTAACGGATATTCGGCTGAAGCTGGCCGATACCGATTTTATTGGGCAGTAGATAACTGGCAAGCACAAAGTAAGCATTCCCCTGGGTTAAGTAAGAAGCATCAACAACATCATCCAGGTCGTAGTTGTAATAAGCACCTTCCAGGTTCACTACGCCAACGCTGCCAAGCTTCTTCTCCATGAGTACGTCAATATTCCAGCCTCTAAAATTTCCTGAAGTTGTAGCCGTGCCGGCACCATCATTCTGAGACATAAACACAAGACCTATAGCCAGCACATCCTTGCCTCCATAATAAGTGCTACTGTTATAGTATCCGGGTTCGGGATCCCAAAAATTATATGTAAGCCTTGCCGCATAAAGAAGGTTATCCTTGAGATTTGACGTTCCAAGGCCATCGCGGCCTTCAAAGGCACCCACCTGATACTTAAACTGTCCCCCTCCAATCTGCCCCCAGAAAGCCAGCCCATTGTCACGCCCAGCAAATATGGCTGGATAAGCCTGTACAAGCGGAAAAGCCCAGGTGTTTAGATAGTAAGGACCATCTAAGTTGGAGCGGTCGCTTGGTGGAAGAAAACGACCGGCCCATATGTTGAAAAGGTCTGTGAATTCAAGTTTGGCAACTACATCTAGAATCTGTACATCACCTCCGGAATGCTCAGTATTAAACTCCAGTTTAATCTTTTCATTGACCTGACCGGACGTATAGAGTCTTATGTTATCCACAGAGATTTTCTTTAAGTTGTCATCCCCATTCGGAGCGCCATCCTCCACAATGTTCAGACTGGTCCTTAAGCCGGCTCCAATGCTAAATGATTTGGTGTCGTTGATCTTAATCTCACCACCTGCTTCCGCCGCTGGAATGGTGAAAATAAAACCTGCCAGTGTAATGATTAATGCTGCTACAAATACGAATGTTTTTTTCATCTGCTACATTCTCCCTTTTATGTTTTTTTAAACTGTACTTAGATACGTTGCAAAGTGTGTGCCAAAATTGAAGTTTTATAGACTGTAGAGCCTGAGATGTTAAGTTTTGATATTTTCGAAAAGCCTCTAAAAAAACTGCTACTTTGAGAAGATATATAAATGATAATGCTTCTCATAACACATTGACAATATTAACATTTACCCCGATGGACTAATGATGTTTTTACACCTTTTGATTTTTTAAAAAAACATCAAATTCCAGAAAGATTTAGAAGATGTCAGAAGATAAAGCAACTCTTTTCAAGACCTACTTAAAATAGTCGGTTGCCTCATTTTTGTACTACAAAATTGTAGGGCGCACTACAATTTTGGCTTACAGTCATAGCATAAGAAAACAAATTTTTATTCTTATAAAATTAAGTTTAGCAAAAAGTACACCAACCCACAATCCCTTAGTATTAAAGGTCATCTGGCGATTAAAAGATACATTAGTGGAACCAAGTAAACAATATTGTAGGATATCGTTATTGCTCAGAATACCGAATATTTACAGACTGAACAATATGAAAAAACGCTTGTTAACTCAAGCTATAGCATCTATACCGCAAGGGCAAGCAAGGCAAACACCCAAGTGCCGTTTTACTTCTGATGTTTATGGCATAACCTTTGCTAGTTTTGATTTAGTATAAAACTTTATAAATATCTAATCAGGAGGAAAAGTTATGTCAGAGATTATTGGTTACACAAGGGGTGGAAAACCATGGACCCCGAAATTTATCGAATCAATTAATGTTGAGAAATGCCTGGGATGTGGACGCTGTTATAAGGTTTGTGGCAGGGATGTTCTTGCGCTGATAGAGAAACCTTT
>VAPH01010320.1_pt1 | contig 12693 bp, 11 predicted proteins | sample 3393861 | NCBI WGS metagenome assembly VAPH01 (sample SAMN08290439, study PRJNA428436) | hydrothermal vent metagenome | isolation source: Deep-sea hydrothermal vent chimney | place: Atlantic Ocean: South-mid Altantic Ridge | reverse complement strand
TCCCGCTGATAAGACAGTTCGTAGGGTGGACATTTATGTCCACCATATCTCAGTCTGCCTGCCATTCAAGGTCACGCAGTTCTTTTCTCCGAATCTTCCCGCTCACTGTTTTGGGCAGGGACTCTACAAACTCAATTTTGCGGGGGTATTTGTACGGCGCAGTACACGATTTGACAAATTGTTGTAACTCGGTGCGCAGCTCACTGCAAGGGTCATGTCCCGCAGACAGCACTACAAACGCCTTTACCACCTCCCCACGCGTCGCATCGGGGCTTGATACAACAGCAGACTCCGCCACTGCATCATGCTCCAGCAGAATACTTTCAACCTCGAACGGTCCGATGCGGTATCCGGACGTGATAATGACATCATCAGCACGCCCGACAAACCAGAAATAGCCGTCATCATCCACAAACGCCCGGTCTCCGGTGATGTACCAATCCCCTCGGAATGCAGCTTTCGTTGCTGCCGGTGCGTTGCGGTACTCCTTGAACAGTCCCAGCGGCCTCTGCGGCTTTACACGCACAGCAATATCACCCTCCTCATTGGGGGCCACAATGACACCCCGACCATCAACTATGGCCAGGTCAAATCCCGGGTTGGGCTTACCCATTGAACCGGCCTTGATTTCCATGCATGGAAAATTGCCGCATAACAACACAGTTTCAGTTTGCCCGTATCCGTCCCTCACGGTTACCCCCGTGGCTTCCCGCCAGGTGGCAATCACTTCCGGATTAAGCGGCTCACCGGCAGCTACGCAGTGGCGCAACGCCTGGGGCTGGAAACCGGACAGGTCCTGTTGAACCAACATGCGATAAATGGTGGGGGCACCGCACATCGTGGTAATCGGAAAATGCTGCAGCAACTCCAGCGTGCGTTGCGGACTGAAATCTGCATCATCCACAAGCACGCAGGATCCACATATAAAGGGGCCGAAAAAGCTGCTCCAGGCCGCCTTGGCCCAACCGGTGTCGGTGATGTTCCAGTGCAGGTCACCCGGTTTCTGATCCAGCCAGAATTTTCCCGTGGTGGTGTGGGCAATCCCGTATGAAGCCTGCGTGTGGACCGTCATTTTCGGCTTGCCCGTCGTGCCCGAAGTAAAAAAACAGAAGGCTTCATCCGTGGCCAGTGTGTCTGCGGTAGCATGATCCGAGGTATCCGTCTGCAGCAACTCACTGTAACTGACCCATCCTGCCGCTGTACTCCCGGAGCGTTCACCCACGAGTATCTTGACGCGCAACCCGGGGCAATTGCCCTCGATAGTTTCGACTTTTGTCGCATTATCCACATCTGTAATCACGCAGCTCGCTTCAGCGGCAGTAATACGGTATTCAAGGTCCGATGCCGACAACTGTGGAGTGGCTGGCGAAACAACGACGCCCATCCTCAGACAGGCCGCAACCACCTCCCACCACTGCAGCTTCCGGCCGAGCAAGACGATGATGGTTTCGCCTTTTCTGACACCGAGCCGTTGCAGTGCCGTGGCGATTCGTTTGGAGGTATCTGAAAGCTCCCCATAACTGACAAGCTTTTTCAGATCTCCCTGTAGCCAGCAAATGGCCGGTGCCAGCTGATCTTCCTGCGCATCAATAACATCCCGGGAGAAATTGAAGGCAGCAGGAACAGAAAATTCGAAATTTTCTATGGTTTGTTCGTAATTTGGCATGTTCGCAGTCATGCATACAACTCCACCAATTGGCTATCAGAACTCGAGTGACTTAGCAGGCTGACGCTAAAGCGGTGTGCGTTGAATATGGTCAGCGGCCGAGTTGGCTTTCGCCAGTTCGTACATCAGATCGTTATCGACCACGCCAGCGACCGACCCATCATCGTTATAACCGATAATCGGGCCATAGATGACTGCGAACATTACGGTTCCACCAGGGGAGTCGGGTTGGTGAACCGAACCTGATGCTTCGAATGCATAACAGCCCGCCCCACCCCGGTCATTGTCATAACCAAACTCACCTTCCAGCACAAAGACTTCCACACCACCGGCGTGCTTGTGTATCGGTGTATCCATATCCGGATCCACTTTTAACAAGATGGTGAAGGAACCCTGGATATCATTCAGGTTGAGCAGCTTGAACCAGGTGCCGGGCATGACCCATTCCGTCCAGGGCAGGACGGATGGGTCAAAAAATACCGGCCGCGTATGCCGGGTTATCTGTGGTGGCTGAATCTCCGATCCCGTGTCGTCGATCATGCTGTTTACTCCATCTTTTGGTTTTTAATATCAATGTTATCCAGGCTTGCGAACAGGGTCACTGCCATCCCAGTTCACGGCCGCTGCCTCCAGGCCGCCAAACAATTCCCTAACAACCGGTGTCAGTTTTATCAGCTCGACCATACCGCCAAGCTCACGGCTGGTGTCCATATAGGCAAAGGCGTCACCCACCGCGACCCGGCCGCTGAAGGCCAGTTCAGACCCCCGTGCCTGATACCTGCTGACCTCACTGTCCAAGTCCTCAACCCCCACCGCCCAGTGATGAAATCCACCGTTCGGGCTGGTCTTGAGGAGTTCCTGGTAGACGGAAGGCGAATCGTCATTCTGTTTGATCAACTCAACGCACATGGTACCGGAATAACCCAGTGCAATGGTGGCATCGAAAGTGCAGGGACTGCCGCGGTATACCGGATCGATGACCTCTAGGCTCTCAAGCAGGAAAAACGGTCCGATGCCCAGCGTCTGGGTCCAGTGCTCCAATGCGTAGTCCAGATCATTGACCACGTAAGCAATTTGCATAATTTGGCCGTCAGGCTGACTCATGGTTTTCTCCTTAAGTTGTCCTGGCAATGGTCAGACCGCTGCCTGTCATTTATTCCACTGAATGGCGTGCCGGCAAGCCAGCGGTGGTACCGCCATCGATAACCATTGCTGAACCCGTCATCATGGCAGACTCGTCAGAGGCCAGAAAAAGTACTGCATGGGCTATATCCATGGGTGTTGCAAGCCGCCCGATAGGGACCTCCCGGGCCATGCCCGCGCACATCTCCTCACGACTGGCAAACAGTTCGGCAACCGGGTCCAGCATCTCGGTATCAACATAGGTCGGGTGAATGGAATTGCAGCGGATACCCAGCCCACGGCCGGCACACGAAAGCGCCACGGACTTACTCAGCAGAGTAACGCCACCTTTCGTCGCACTATAGGCTGCAATATCTTCGCCTCCGACCAGACCGGCAATTGATGAAATATTGATAATCGAAGCATTGGCGGGTGCCGCCCTGAGGGCCTGGACCATACTTTTGCAACCCAGGAAGACCCCGGTAAGGTTGACTTTAATGATCGCGTTCCAGTCCTCGAGAGAGGTATCTTCAAAATTCCCGCTAAACCCGATGCCGGCTGAATTTACGAGAATGTCCAGCGAGCCGAACTCTTGCAACACGAAACCGATGGCCTGTTGCCACTGAACCTCGTCGCCAACATCCAGCAACCGGAAGCGACTGTTGTCCCCGATTGCCGCCACAGTTTCCTGTGCGCCAACTGCATTGATATCCGCAACAACAACCCGTGCGCCCTCACGAGCAAGCGTCTTGCAGCATTCACGGCCGATGCCGGAAGCACCGCCCGTAACCAGGGCAACCTTGTTCTCTACCCTGCCCATTCGAGTCTTACCCACCGCCGGGCGACAGCGCATCACGCACATGATCTGCTACCATCTGCAGGCCTTGTCTGCCTACCTCAATGAGTCCGGAAAAGGAGAAAAAACCGTGGATGGTCGATTCGAAACAGTGGTAGCTTGCTGCGACGCCCGCCTGAACCAGCCTTTCATAATAAGCCCTGCCTTCGTCTCTAAGCGGGTCAAATCCGGCAGTGACTATCAGCGCTGGCGGCAAACCTTTCAGTGATTTCGCCAATATCGGGGAAACCCTGACGTCCTGATGTTGGTCCGGTGCACCAAGATACATGCTGTTAAACCATTCCATATCCTTTATCGAAAGGAAATATTCGCCGCTGCCACACTGTTCGCGGGATGGATAATCAGCCTTGATGTCCATTGATACCGCCGGATAGACCAGTGCCTGGAAAGCAATTGCCGGACCTTGTCGATCCCGCGCAACCTGGCAGACCACCGCACTCAGATTCCCACCTGCACTGTCTCCCGTCACTGCAATTTTCGCCACATCACCGCCCAACTGCGCAGCATTATCCGCGGCCCAGCACAATGCTGCATAACAGTCTTCCACACCGGCAGGAAAACGGTGTTCCGGCGCGAGTCGATAGTCGACGGCGATGACAATACAACGGGCGTGATGACAGTAAAAACGACACACGTTCTCATGCGTGTCCAGATCTCCCAGTGCAAACCCCCCGCCATGGAATTGCACCAATATGGGTAGTGTTTTATCTGGTGACGGTTCCTGCGGCCAGTAGATTCTTACCGGAATGTCTCCTGCTGGCCCGGGTATGACCGTCTGCTTTTTTTTTGCCACCTCGGTGAAAGGTGCATCCAGGGCCAGCGTGATTTCCTTTAACCCGGCACGGGCGTCTTCGACCGACAATTCGTAGAGTGGCGGTGCACCACTCTCGACCATCTGGTTTAGCAACCCCTGTGTTTGTTCATCCAGTTTCATTTCAGCTCCCGAGCTTGGCAAAATAATTCCGGGGTCACAACAGACCCCACAGGAAAAAATTGAAGCTTAGAATCGCTTGCTAAAACTCAACGCCCATTGGCGACCTGCGGCAAATACAGCTTCAGCGGTGCCAAAAGCGTCCAAAGCCTGAAGTCCGTTGACTATGTAAATCTCATTGGTCAGGTTGGTGCCGGACAATACGACCTCCCAGTCATGTTCATTGTTGTGCAGCGTGATACGTGCGCCAAGTAACCCAAGTGACGACTGGGCGATGGACTCGGTATTCTGGATATCGTTGTACACCTTGGAACGATAGGTCCAGTCACCGCGAAAACGCAGTTCTCCGAATGACCCGCCCACCGGCATAGCGTATTGCAGGGAAGCATTGCCAGTCCATTTTGGCGTCTTGGCAAACTTTGAAGCCGTCGTTATGCCGACTGCATTACCGGTATCCGTGTATTTGGCATTGGTGTAGCCCAACCCGGCGGATATCAACCAGCGTTCGGTGGGTAACGCCAGAAAATCAACCTCAAAGCCCTTCACCTCGGCTGCTGCGGCGTTGTCAATGATCAGAATCAAATTACCCGTGTCGTCTGCCGAAACGCTACCGACCTGCATATCGGTGTAATCCATAAAGAAAACTGCAGCATTCAGGCGCACCCGTTTATTCGCCAATTCAGACTTCAGACCGAGTTCATAGGTTGTCACAAATTCGGGGTTGAATGCGTCAACTTCCGAGCCCGTGGTCGGGCGGCCATTGAAACCACCACTCTTGAACCCACGCGAGATCGAACCATATGCCATCACATCTTCGGTGACCTGGAAATCCATACCAACCCTTCCCGACGGTTCGCTCCAGCTGGCTTTAACGGTTGTCAAAGGAACAATGGGCACACCTGAATTGACCCGCAGATGTTCGAGTGTGTAGTCCTTGGACTCATCGGTGAAACGAAGGCCGCCGGTTAGGTTCCAGCGATCCGAGACCTGATAACCCAATTGGCTGAACACAGCATAGCTGGTGATATCAATCTTGTTATAGATATTGAAATCCAGGTCAAGCAACGGGTTGATCGGGTTACCTGCACAACCGGGTGCGAACCAGGGCGGTGCGCAGGGATGACCGCTCAACTGCACCGGCAAGCCTTCCAGTGCGGCGTACAAGCCGGAAGCCAGCCTGACGTCATTTTGATCCGTGCCTTTTTCATTCATGTAGAAGGCGCCCAGCAACCAGTCGAATTTGCCATCCACTGCTGTGCCGAATAACTGGAACTCCTGACTGAGCTGCTCCTGGGTCTGATCCTGGTCTGTTTCAACATATTGGTTGGGCGACCCGTCCCCGTCCCGACCGAAGGTTGCTTTCATTTCGCGATAGGCGGAAATGGATTTGAAGGTGGCGTCGGCAAAATTATGCTCAAGGGTTACATTGATACCCTTGACATCCAGGTCATTGCGGTTAGGTCCTGTTCCGTAGGTTGTCAGCTTGTCTGCGGTAATAAAATCCGCTGTCATCGGCGAGCCACTGGGAAATCCGACCAGGCCGTTCCACAGGGGGGTCAGTCCATTCATCGGTTCAAACTGGACCAGGGTATTGGCAGCGGACTCCTCACGTTCCCTGGAGTAGTCGAGGATGATATCCAGGGTGGTTGATTCTGACGGTGTCCATCTGAAAGAACCGCGTGCATTGAAGGCATTTTCATTGCCCAGGTGATCGATGACCTTACCGGTATCATAATTAAGCCGGTCCACATAACCATCACGCTTTTTGTAGGAAAGAGAAAAGCGGCTCGCCCAGGTCTCCGACAGTGGAATATTGATATCCAACCGCCCATCAGTGCGGTTATAACTGCCAACGATCACTTCGGCAAAACCGCCAAATTCCTGGGTGGGTTTGTTGGAGATCAGGTTGATCGCGCCACCAATGGTGTTCTTGCCAAACAGGGTTCCCTGCGGACCACGCAGAATCTCGACACGCTCGAGATCAAGCAAATCCAGCACACCACCAAGTGTGCGGGGGAGATATACGCCATCCATGTAGATCCCGACACCGGGGTCGGTGGTGAATAAAAAGTCCGTCTGCCCGACGCCGCGTATGTAAATCTGTGAATTGTTACCGCCACCACTGCCCCCGGGAGCAGTGCTCATTAGAACATTGGGCGTGAATTGCGAAATCTCCATCAAATTGGTCAGGTTGCGCTGACGCATTTCACCGGTTGTGAAGGCTGAAATTGAAATCGGCGTTTCCTGCAGTGACTCTTCACGTTTTCTCGCCGTTACAATAATCTCCTCAATTTGGAACGTTTCATGCTCAGGCTTCCCATCATCCTGCTGTGCAAATACCGTGCCGCTCAGCGCCACCGACATCGTTGCCGTTGCGATTAAAACCATCCTGCACTTCCCCCGGAGCACGCCCATAACGGTATCTGAGTTGCGAATTAGGTTTGATTTATGCATTTCTCTTACTTCTCCAATCAATTTGATTTGGATGGAATGAACTTATCCATGATCAAAACTAATACCGGAACGCAATTCTGACCATAGCGTAAATGGCTCAAATTCGCCCGGGTCGGTAGAAAAGCCGTCTCGCCAGCCTATAATCAGCTTCCAATGTTGGAAAACCCGGGAGTGCGATGATGCTTTTGAACAGAATGATTCTCTTACTTTTTGTCTCCATAACAACCGTCGGGACCGTGCATGCGGAAAATGAACTCGTGCTGGTAATGGACACTGAAAAAGACCTGCTCTCGCTTTCACATAATATCGAACAGTTTCTGTTTGCCCCAACCAGAAATTACCCGGCAGGCAGCAAAGAAAATATTAATACCATGCAGGCATATCCCGAACTGGCCAACAACCTCTCGGTCACAGGTCTGTTAAGAATAGACGGCGAGGTTGTCGGTTTTGCCACCGAACAGGAGGTTTTGTCGCTTGACCCATCCAGTCAGCGCCCGGTGGCGGATTCGCTGTGGGTTATTCGCCTCAACCGCCCGGATCTGCAGGGCTTTATCGCAGTACTGCAACGGGAAGACGGCAGCGAAGTATTCTCGCTGGCCCGGCAGGTGAGCGAGAACCAGGACAAGGAATGGGAAGACCGCTGGTACCGGTTTCTTTCCACCAGCGGCGAGGTGCGCGTACAGCTCGGCAGCGGCGCCCTGTCCCGCTACCAGGGGGGTGTATTCCAGGAGTATAACTACCTGAACCCCTCAGACCTCGCCAGGTTCGGTTACTTCAGGGCGCGCATTGAGTTTGTCATCAGCCCCAAAGCCGCCGATTAGGCCCTTTGGGCCGGCAGGCCACAAACCGGGAAATTGCAGTTTAATCTTCAGGGTCGGCAAGAAAATCTGACAACAGTGCATTCACCCTGGCGGCTGACTCCATGTGCGGAATGTGGCCGGCCCCTTCGAGCACATGCAGAACGACTCCCTCGGGAACTGATCCTGCGGCAGGCGCTGCGGCAATCTGATCCTCAGCGCCATATATCACCTGAACCGGCACTTCCAGTTCGCCCAGTATCAATTCACCCTGACCATCATCCGGGTTGAGAATTCCGGCATGGATGATCTTCTCCCAGCTCTCCTGCACACCCTCTATGCGCTTGACCCTCAGAATGCTTTCAATCAGCTCACGGGTGATCAGCTCAGAACTGGCAACCAGCTGACCCATCACAATTTTGAGCTCCTTGCGTCTTTTCGCGGCAAGAAACGCCTCGAGAAATGACCGGCTGACTGCCGTACCCGGCCCCAGGCTGCTGATCATCGTCAGGGATACAATACGTGCCGGTTCCTGCAACGCAACCCGGGCAGCCACCGCCCCCCCCAGGGAGTGGCCAACCAGGTGAACGCGGTTGATACCGAGCCCGTCCAGCAACCCTCTAACTACTCCGGACAGCTCCTGCAAAGAACCGGATTGCAGGGGTTTCGACGAGCCGCCGTGCGCGGGCAGATCCATGGCAATTACCTCATGCTCTGCAGCCAGCACCGAATGGTTGAAAAGCCAGCTGTTCAGGTCGCTGCCCATCCCGTGAATGAGCAACACCGGAATGTCGCCCTCACCCAGGCGCAGGTAGCGAATGGTTTTCTCATTGATGGACAGTTCAGCAGGCTCTGCCGACGACGCCTGCTCCTGCTTCTCTGCATTCGCCTGGAAATGCTGCTGGAAGCTCCCGATGAACTCATCGATCTGCTCATCAGTTATCCCTGCAGGGCCAAGCACGCCGATCAGGCCGCCTACCGGGCAGGTCTCATCCAACCGGGCCGTCTGGCGCAACAGGGTTCCACTGCACGGACTTTCTATGACATTGACGATTTTCTCAGTTTCCACTTCAAAAATCTCCTCACCCACAGCGACCTCACTGCCAGGCTCCTTGAGCCAGGCAACAACTTTCCCCTCGGTCATGGCCATGCCCCACTTCGGCATGGTCAGCGGTTCCAGTTCGGACAGGGCCTTATCATTCATTGTGTGTATCCCATGACCGCTTTTACGGCCGCCTCCACCTGCGGCACTCCGGGTATATAGAGTTGCTCAAGGTTGGCTGCGAAGGGGATGGGGGTATGCGGTGCAGTCACCATCTTGATGGGTGCCCTGAGGCTCGCGAAAGCTTCCTGGGCAACCGTTGCCGAGACATCACAGGCAAAATTGCAGCGTGGCGTGGTCTCATCCACAACAACCAGCCGGCCGGTATTCTCCACACTCTCAATGATTGTGTCGGTGTCCAAAGGCGAGGTCGTGCGGGGGTCGATGACCTCCACATCAATGCCGGAGGATTCCAGATTCGCAGCCGCATCCATGGCAACATGCACCATGCGGCCCAGCGCCACGATGGTGACATCGCCGCCCTCTCTGAGGATATTCGCTTCAGCAAAGGGAATGAGATAGCTCTCATCGGGCACTTCCTCAACCATGTCATACAGAAGTTTGTGCTCAAGGAATACCACCGGGTCATTGTCCCGGATGGCGCTGATCAACAGTCCTTTGGCCTCATAGGGTGATGAAGGCACCACCACTTTGAGTCCAGGGAAAAAGCTGAAGACCGGATGCAGGCTCTGCGAGTGTTGGGCTGCCGTGCCGATACCCGCCCCGGTATTAGCCCGCATGACCATGGGAATACTGTCCTGGCCACCGTACAGATAGCGGTACTTGGCTGCCTGGTTGCAGACCTGGTCGAAACAAACGGCAATAAAATCGTTGAACATCAGGTCCACGACCGGACGCATGCCGCTGGCTGCGGCACCGATGGCGGCGCCGGTGAACGCGGCTTCGCTGATCGGCGTATCCAGGACTCTTCGCGGGCCAAATTCAGAAAACAGCCCCTTGGTTACGCCCAGCGGACCACCCCAGGCATCATCTTCACCCTCACACCCGGCCCCGCCGGCAATGTCCTCACCGATCAGTATCACCGAATCATCACGGCGCATTTCCAGGATCAGGGCGTCTTTAATTGCTTGTCGAAAAGTTATCTGGCTCATTGCTTACTACCCTCAATACTCTGATGCATAAATATGTTTAAGCAGCTGATCTGCCGGTGGGGGCGCGGCCCCGGGAGCTTCGCGATAGATCTCATTGATCAGGTTTTCAACCTCGGTGTCGATACGGCTCAGCTCCGCCTTGTCCACCTTATCTGTTACCGCTGGGGAGGCGGCGAAATGGGCCAGGCAATCCCGCTGTTTCCGTAACGAATCCACTTCATCGGGGTGCCGGTAAGTCTGGGCATCGCCCTCGAAGTGCCCGTAGAAACGCTTCTGGCAGACCTCCAGCACGGCCGGGCCCTGCCCGTTCCTGGCCCGGGCAATCAACGGGCCGACGGCGTCTGCTACAGCAAAGAAGTCATGCCCTTCCACACGCACGCCCGGCATACCGAAAGCCTCTCCGCGTTTCCACAATTCCCCGCCAATGGCCCACTCGCCGGAGGTGGCCTCGGCATAACCGTTGTTCTCAAAAACGAAGATCACCGGCAACTGCCAAACGGAAGCCAGGTTCATGGCTTCTGACACCACCCCCTGGTTGGCAGCCCCTTCGCCGATCAGGGCCACGGCAACCGCGCCGGTGGACTTCAGTTTTGCCGTCAGCGCCACGCCGCAGGCAAGTGCAGCACCACTGCCTACACCGCTGTTGGCACCCATATAGTTGACGGAAGTATCATGTAAATGACAGGAGCCAGCGTTGGCACTACACAACCCATCGGCCCGCCCATAAATTTCCAGCAGGATTTTCAATGGGTCGGCTCCCTTGGCAATGGCATGACCATGGCCACGATGTGTACCGGCAAGGTAATCCTCCCCGCTCAGGTGGGCGCAGATGCCGACAGCAGATGCTTCCTGACCCGCATACAAATGGACAAATCCGGGCACATCGCCGGATGCAAATTCCACGTGCATGCGCTCTTCGAAAGAGCGGATAGTCCGCATGCTGCGATAGGCAGCAAGCAAGGCCTGGTTATCCAATTTACTCATCATGTAGGTTTCTCCTATAAGTCTGCGTACATGCCACCGTCCACCAGGAGCTGCGAACCGGTCACATGTTTTGCTTCATCCGAGCAGAGGTACAGCACGGCGTAGGCGATATCCCTGGGCTCGCCAAATTCACCCAGCGGAATTTTCTGCAGAAATTCCTCTCGCACCGACCCGTCCTCTGCGCCTTCACCCAACAACCCTTCCAGCATCGGCGTCATTATCTGACCCGGGTGGATGGAGTTGCAGCGAATTCCATACTTACGCCGTGCACAGTAAACAGCAACGGACTGTGTCAACTGACGGACTGCCGCCTTGCTGGCGCCATAGGGCGTGTTGAACCATGTTTGCACCAGTGCAGCGATGGATGAAATATTGACAATAGATCCACCACCACCCTTCGCCATAACCGGAATCGCAGCTTTGCAGCCCAGAAATACGCTCGTTGAGTTCACTGCCTGGATGTGGTTCCAGTCCTCAAGTGTGGTGTGTTCCGGTGTTTTATCCAGGCCTGGGCCTGCATACCCTGCGTTATTGACCAGGATATCCAGTCTGCCGTAACGCTCCAGTACTTCTTCGATGACACGCTGCCAGTCTTCGGCCAAAGCGACATCCTGCGGCAAAAACAGCGCGCCCGTTTCCTGCGCAGCAACGGCTCCGGTTGCCGGATTGATATCAGTCAGTATGACCTGGGCGCCCTCTTCGGCCAGCAACTTTGCAATCGCCTTTCCCAAGCCTGAACCGGCGCCTGTTACCAGGCTGGTTTTTTCTTCAACTCTCGCTGTCATTCGAAGCTCCTGGTTACCCTTAAGTCCCGGGTGAAATTTATCTCATGTTTTATTATTTTGCCTTTTGTTGCTAATATTTGACTCTTATGACGGTTTAGAACAATAGCGTAAACGGCCTAAATCCTTGACTTTCGGAATTTCAAGGCGTACTTGTTGGCCCTGCCATGCTACGTTTCTGAGTTCAGGATGTACCTGAGGAGGAAGATTTATCACACAACTGAGAACACAGGATTTTTCAGAAGTAATGAAGTTGGGACGAATCGCGCTGGAGTGTGATTCACAGCTTGAGCTTCAGCAAACCATCCTGCGTCGCCTTGAAAGATCGCTGGGTGCCCATAGCAGCCTTTATTTTGCAATCACAAGGGAGCGCTCCCGTTGGTCATTCCGGAACGGCCTGTCCCGTGGCGTCCCCGACCAGGGTCCAAAATTGTGGCACCAGCACTATCACAAACAGGACCCGTTCGTTAACGCCTTTCTCGACGCGCCGAATGAAGATTCACCGGTCGTCGTTTCCAGCCAGATCATGTCCCACAAAAAGCTCATTGCAACGGAGTTTTATGCGGATTTTCTGAAACCCCAGTCGGTCTATCATGTACTTGTTCTGGGGCTCATCAGTCACCACCAGCCCATTGGGCTGTTCGGTTTCCACCGCCCGCCCGGTGCGGTGCCTTTTTCCAGACGGGACGCCGAGAAGGCCTGTTTGCTTTCTCCATTTCTGAGCGCGGCAGTAGAAAAGGCCACTCGTACGGAAGAATCCGGATGTTACCGTAGCGTGATCGACGCCATGGTGCATGACGGCTGCAACCGGGGTGTTATTGTCCTCAACAGAATAGACACACCCCTGTATGCTAACGACAGAGCTGGACAGTTGTTGCGGCCAGCAG
>VAPH01047467.1_pt1 | contig 12714 bp, 12 predicted proteins | sample 3393861 | NCBI WGS metagenome assembly VAPH01 (sample SAMN08290439, study PRJNA428436) | hydrothermal vent metagenome | isolation source: Deep-sea hydrothermal vent chimney | place: Atlantic Ocean: South-mid Altantic Ridge | reverse complement strand
TGCTGCTTTGCATTAACCGAAATAGCTTTGTGATAAGGATAATTGAACATATGCTTAGAGTAAGATTTTATTGTACTCGCTACTACTTTTGTTGAATATTCTTCCCAAAGAGGATTACCTTCTTTAGGATACATCGATATTGCCATTACTTTTCTATTACCAATTTTAACGGCTTGTGCATCCAAAATATATTTACGAGAACTTGCAAAGGCAAAATCACGGACATTCTCAGCCTTTAATTTCCATGTTTTGGTTTTTTTGGAAAAGTCTTTTTCATTTTCTTCAGCTTCCTCCTGAGTTACAATAACTACAGGTTTATCGAATGAACTCTGAGCTTCTTCAAATCTTTTCCATTGCTTTTTAGTGAGCATTTCTTTGCGATTAAGTATGTGTCCTGTACCATCTAGTACATGGTCATCCGGAGTAGTAATATTTACTTCGTAATTGCCAAATACAAGCGCAAATTCACCGCGACCTAAAAACTGTAAATTTTGCCAGCCCTCCACATCATTATAAACTGCCATTCTGGGGAAAAACTGCGCTATGATATAGGTATTATTACCATCTTTTTCAAAATGTTCAAACCCGGAACGAGATCTGTCTATGGTATGATTTGGTATATTATACCACCATTTTATCTTAAAAGAAGTATGATCCCCTGATTTTAATACAACTGGTAGGTCGATTCTCATCATGGTACCATTTACTGTGCGAGTTAAATCATTTCCTTCTGGATCCTCAACATAATCTATTTTAAATCCACCGTCAAAAGGTTTGCCTAAGAATGCTTCTGTGTATTTTTTCGGACTGTAAAATACGGAAGGACCACCAGCTTTTACATCGTTGGTCTTGGCGTCTGCAGCTCTAATATTTTGATCTAACTGAAGCCAAATATATTCAAGATCATCAGGGGAATTGTTATAATAAGTTACAGTTTCTACTCCATAAATTTTTTGATTTTCATCATCCAAAATGATATCCATCTTATAATCTGCTTGTTGCTGATAATATTCATGACCCGGAGCACCGGAAGCAGTACGATAGCTATTGGGCGTAGCAAGTTCTTGTTTTAGTTGTTGAAACTTACTCACATTGTAATGACCCGGTTGTTTTTCTTTTTTTCCAGTTTGATTTTCTTGTGCAAAAGTTGTGATTGCTATAAAAAAGAAACTAATAATAAATATAATTTTTCTCATTGGAAATAATTTGATTGACAATTAATTTTCGAAAGTAATATTTTTTAGATAAAAGGGCAAAGTAGTTAAAATTTTAACATTTCTTTATCATTAGCTTTGATCAGAATAAATGTCTTTTTTTTGTTATTGATATCTAATTTAACATAATTTTCCTGTTCTTCAAACTCTTCCATAAGCATATTATTTTGTACTTCGATTTTGATAATATTTTCAATATTATTTATTTCTAAGTAGAAATACACAACATCATTTTCATATTCTTTCCCTAAATAGTTTAATTCTTTTTCCTCATCATTAATTTTGATCATAAATTTTTGACCTATATATTTTTCTAAATAAAAGTTTGCTTTTTTATTTTCTTGCTTTGTGGCTAATTCAAGAGGTATTTTATATCTGTTCTGCAGTGTATTTTCAATATCATCAATAAAAAATCGCATAGTAATTTGAATGGTTTTTTTCTCTTCTATAAAATCAATTTTAGTTAAGCTTATATAGTATTTATGAGCTGTAAAAGCCATTAAGGGAATGATGAAAATTAGAAATAATTTTTTAAATAATTTCATATGATATAAAGTACTATTTTTGGTTTGAATATTGCAAATGTAGTAATAGCGATAATATTCCAAATTAAAATTAAGTTAAACTTGAAGAGTTATAAAGAAATACTAGGTTATTTAGAAAAGGATAAAACACTACATGAGGCAATTCAGCAAATTGATTGTGAGATTAGACCAGAGTTTGACATAGATGTTTATTTTTCTTTATTGCGTTCAATAGTTTCACAACAACTATCAACCAAAGTGGTTAGAGTGATTTGGAGAAGGTTTACAGACCTATTTGTAAATGGTTACCCGAATCCTGAAATTTTATTAACTACTGATCATGAGATACTGAGAGGTATCGGTTTGTCAAACAACAAAGTCAGGTATATTAAAAATGTTGCTGAATTTTCTATGTTAAATGATATGAGTTTTGAGTTTTTACAAGAACAAAGTGACACAGAAATTATAGAATATTTGACTCAGATAAAAGGAGTAGGGAAGTGGACAGTTCAAATGATATTGATGTTCCCAATGGATAGGCCCAATGTTTTTCCTGCAGATGATCTGGGTATTCAAAATGCAATGAAAAAAATGTATCAAATTTATCTGAAAAAAAAAGAACTCAAACAAAAATTAAATGAAATAGCCGAAAATTGGCATCCCTACAAAACTTTGGCATGTAAATATATATGGAAAATTGTAGATTAAGTTTAGAAAAGAGAAAAGAGAAAAGAGAAAAGAGAGTGTACGTCCCTGATACATGTTCTTTGTTTAAATAATTTTGGAAATACATTCAAAGTGGACCAAGCCTGTACGCAGTGTTAGGCCACAATATTCAAAGTTAAAGACAAGAATCAAGGGGTAATAGGAAATAGGACGAATTTCTTTAATAGTCTGGCCTTTAGTGGCCGTTGCGAAGCAAACACCTCGTACAGGTAAAGATTTTTTTCGTTCTTTTTTCATCTTTAAAAAAAGAACAAGAAATATTTATTTTCACTCGAAAAGGTTGTGGTTACAAGTTGCTAAAATTACCAATGTTTAACTATTATTGATAATGAAAATTTAATAAAAACCAGTCAACACTAATCAGGGATGTTCAAGAAGAGAGAAAAGGGACAAGGGAAAGGGAAAGAATGTATTTATGATAATCTGCGCAATCCCGATAGCTATCGGGAGCGAGAAACAAATACAAGAAATATTTATTTTCACTTAAAAAGATTATGGTTACAAGTTGCTAAAATTATCAATGTTTTAACTTTTTTTGATAATAAAAACCGGTCAACTCTAATCATAGAAATTCAAGGGTAATTTCTAAGAGAGATAAAAATCACGAACTTGCAAAATACCAAATACCGGAATTATCACTTCTTTGAGTTTAAAAATGCATCCCTGTTTTCAATAAAAATATCAATAATTTCTATATAACGTTTTTTGCTAAAAAGAAATATAAAATTATCATCTATACAGTAGTAAATAAAATTACTGATGCTATCTCCTGAAATATTTAAGGTTTTTATAAAAAAATCATTTTGAAACTGATCTCGTACATCAATAATTATTAAGCTTTTTTCAAAATCTTCATCATCGGCATCTTTAAGTTTTTGCAATTTCTTTAATTTTTTCTTATCTCCTGACATCCAGCCATATATATTATTAAGCGCTCCTCCTTTGACATAATAATTTATCTTTCTTTCGGTTGGTTCTAAAGGCTCATTATCTGCATTTGGCAATCCTAAAGAACTGGCCATATTATAAATTATTATTTCTTCCAATTCATTTGTACTAGGATTCAAACTTACAGCCATAAATTTATCTTCGATTTGCTTTTTATTGACGATCATAGATTTTTTTGCAAATAGAATGTTTGAAAACAATAATGTATCATTTGATTTGACAAAAATTTGAAATACACCCTTGGCATTGCTAATAGTTCCTCTATTCGTAGTTTTGTTATAAATGTGTACATTTTCAATATAAGTAGAATCACTTTTTATTTCGCCCGTTATTTTTATTCTGAGCTTCTGAGAATACAATTGAAAAGAAAATAAAAATAAAGCCAAAAGAGGAAGTAGTTTCATAAAAGCAAATAAAAGGGATTTATTTTTTATTCGGGTATAAACTTATGTTAAATAAGGCAATTAATCAAGTAATTTGAAGGTCTTTCCTTCTGCTATAAAGATATCTATAATTTCTAAATATCGGGTCTTATTAAAAAGGAAGATAATATTTTTAGACAGGCAATAATTTATAAAAGCATCTATTTTTCCCTTGGGAATATGAATAGTTTCAACAAAAAATTCATCTTGAAAATGCAGTCTAATACTTTGTACATATTCTTGATTTGATTCTGATTTTTTATCATCATCTAGTAATTTTTTTAGCTTTCTGTCTTTTTTTCTGTTACCGGATATTATATTGTAAATATCATCGATACCTCCCCCTTTACCTAAAAGAGCTAATAAAATTACAATTGGTGTACTTGCCTGACTGTAGTAATTTAAATTTCTTTCTAATTTGTTTAATGGTTTTTTACCTGCATTAGGTAAACCCAAAGCTTTTGCCATATTTTTTGATTCGGTTAAAACAATTTCATCCAATTCATTATTTTTTGGTTTTAGTAAAATAATTAAATATTTTTTCGCGATGATCCTATTTGTAATAATAATCTCTTTTGTAAGAAACTGGATATCTGAAAAACGTAAAGTATCGTTTTCTTTTACAGATATTTTGAATTTACCATTTTGATTACTCAACGAGCCTCTGTTTGATGATAAATTTATAATATGAACATTTTCGACAACGGCAGAGTCATTTTTAACTTCTCCGCTTATCAAGGTTCGTTCTTTTTGTGAATAGATTTGAATAGAACTTATACACAAATAAAAAATAATTATGACTCTAAAATATATCATTAATTATTCTTAAAGGTTTTACTTTCTTTTAAAAAGAGATTGATCATTTCAATTTTTTTATTTATTAAGAATAAATCAATTATTCCTTTTGACTTACAATAAATAATAAAAGCATCAATTTGTTTAACGGGAATATTTAATCTTGTAATAAAAAATTGATCACCAAATTCCTCTCTAATTTTGTCTGGAGCTTCCTTTGAATTTATTTCATAAATTCTTTCCTTTCTCTTAAGTTCTCTTTTGTTTTTACCAATTTTGGAGACTTCTTTTATTACCGGTTTAAATACAAATAGAGCAAGACCTAAAAGGTCACCTCCAATTGGTGACATAGGATCTGTACTGGGAAGTTTATTAGGATCAAGCTGTTTTGCAATAAATATAGATGGTACACTAAAATCAATATTTCCGAAATTTAATGCTGACGAATTTGCTTTTTGGAGTGTATCCATAAAATTTTTAGAATCAATTGTTAAATTCCCAAATAGATTATGCATATTGAGTTCAACTTCATCTAATGTATTTATTTTTTGTAATAAATCAATTTCAATGTATTCCCTTTCAAGTACTTCTTGGGTTATTTTAACTTCAAATAAATAAAATTGAATTCCTGAAATCAATAAAGTATCATTTATTTTAACTACGATTTCAAAATCTCCTTTCGGATTGCTTACTGCACCTTTTTTCGAGGTTTTATTTATAATATGAACATTTTCAACAGCCAAAGAGTCAGATATTACTTTTCCAAAAAGAATAGTATTCCTATCTTGAGCGTAGAAATTTATGCTATAAATTAATAAAAGGATAAGGTAAAGTTGCTTCATTACCCAAAGTAACAAATCTAAAATCTTAATTTTATCTAATGTTTTGATAAACTTTTGTTAAAGGAAATGTTTCATTAATTTTGGACAAATTAAATCTAAAACAATTATTTGAATATGAAAAAAATGATAATCGCAAGCACTTCAACAGTTTATGGAAGTGATTATTTGGCATATATATTACCGGAATTAGCTGTTTTTTTTAATGGAATTGAAGACGTGTTATTTATTCCTTATGCAAGACCTGGTGGTATTACCTACGACAGGTACACAGCAATAGCAAATAAAGCTTTTGCAAAATTAAATATTAATGTAAAAGGAATTCACGAATATGATGATCCAATATTAGCAATACAAAATGCCCGGGCTATTTTTACGGGAGGAGGTAATACTTTTGTTTTGGTTAATACGCTGTATCAGAATAAATTAATTCCAATAATTAAAAAAGCAGTTGAAAGTGGAACCTTATATTTTGGGACCAGTGCGGGAAGTAATATTACCGGTGTTAATATGAAAACAACAAATGATATGCCCATAGTCTACCCGCCTGATTTTAATACCTTAGGTTTGATTCCTTTTAATATCAATCCGCATTATTTATCCCAAGAATTCGGGTCTGATTCCAAACACAAAGGAGAAACCCGTGAAACAAGAATTAATGAATTTCACACCTACAATGATTTGCCGGTTATCGGTTTAAGAGAAGGAAGTTGGTTATTGGTTAACCACAAAAATATAATTTTAAAAGGAAATTTAAATGCCAGATTTTTTCAACAGGGTGAAATACCAATTGAAATAAAGCCAGAAACCGATTTCAGTAAATTAAACTGCCATTAAAGCACCAAATAATCCGAAAAGCATTAATAAAAAATAAAAACTAATACCAACAATCGCCAGAATGCCAACAAATTTATAATGTGATTTTAGTTTTTTTAATCCAAAAGTAAGAAGATCAGTATCATTAGAACTTAATGCTGTTTTTGTTTTTGATCCGAATTGAAATAAATAGAAAACCGGTATAAAATAAATACCAGCAAAAATTAAATAAAAGTAAGAAAAGAACTGAGGAGATAATCCCGCTAAATTTTCAACAGATAGGTTTGATAATACAGAACCAATTGTGAAGGATAAAATAACCATTAAGCCTATTCCGACGAATCCAATTATTGATAAAAAAATTGCCCATTTTGACGCTTCCTCTAAATGTGCTTTGGCTTGTTCTCCTAATTCCATAATTTTAATTTATAAGTATTTTTAATGAACGAATCTAAAAACATTTAAAATCTATAAACCACAGCATTAATGTTCATTCCAGCACCTACTGAGGCTAGTATCACCACATCTCCATCATTGATTTTTTGGTTGTCTAATTTATTCTTTAAGATCAGATCCAACAAAGTCGGGACTGTAGCAACCGAACTATTTCCTAGTTTTTGTATACTCATAGGCATTACATCAATTGGTACAGGAGCATTAAATAATTTATAAAACCGTTTGATTATGGCCTCATCCATTTTTTCATTAGCCTGATGAATAAGTATTTTACTGATTTGTTCAATTTGCAAGCCACTTTTATCTAAAGCATTTTTCATTGCACCCGGAACATTATTTAGGGAAAATTCATATATTTTTCTACCATACATTTTAATGTACCTGGTAGATATGTTTGGAATTATTTTATTGGATTCGCCAAAAAATAAATAATTTGATTCATCATAGGTAAACGATTGAGCTGTATGACTTAAAATACCCTTGTTAGAATCTCTTCCCTTTTCAAGAATACATGCACCGGCTCCATCAGAATAAATCATTGAATCTCTGTCGTGTGGATCAACTACTCTTGACAGAGTTTCAGCTCCAATCACCAAACATTTTTTGGCTGTTCCGGCCTGAATATAATTATCAGCTTGAATTACACCTTGCAACCAACCCGGGCATCCGAAAATAATATCGTAAGCTGCACAATTTGGGTTTTTAATTCGGAGTAAATGTTTAACCCTAGAGGCTAAACTCGGTACCATATCTGATTGATTATCGTTTTGACGAATATCCCCAAAATTATGCGCATAAATAATTTGATCAATCTCTTCTGGGTCAACCTTTGAATTTTCTACGGCAATTTTTGAAGCTATAGCAGCAGCATCACTATTTTGAAGATCGGGTTCTAAATACCTGCGTTCTTCGATACCGGTAATTCCTTTGAATTTTTCAATAATAATTTCATTGGAAGACGCAAAGGACTCATTCTTTTCTCCATAAAATTCTTCATTTAAAAAATCAGAATTTTTTTTGATAATTTTGGGTATGTAACTACCGGTTCCGGTAATAATTGAATTCATAGATTACTCATTAAGTAATTGATAATAATATAGATTAATAACAATTTATTTAACATATTTTGAGTGATTATTGTTAATAATATATAAAGGACTACAATAGTTATTATATTCTTTCTATTAAAGCAGAAAGAAACAAAAGTAAATTAAATTTTTAATAATGGTTAAGAATTTATTGTTTTTATTCGCATAATTGTAGCTATGGATAGTGCTCTGGTTTTAATAATGTGCGCATTATTTCCAATAAAATGGTTGTCTACTGATTGATTAAAAAGATTGACCCAAATTTCGAAATGTTTATTATTAAACGGTTTCTTTTGATGTAACGCAATATGTGGTTGCATAGCATTTTTATTATATGAACCCGAATAAAATAAGGTATTATCCCAAAAATCAACTAAAGTTTGTAGATGGTTTTCCAACATATTTTGGTCCTTGAATTTTTCAAAAAAGTCTTTCATTTCATTATTTACAAGAAGATTTTTGTAAAATTCACTTACAATAAGAAATAGATCATCTCGATTTCTGATATCGCTCTTCATGAAAATTACAATAGGGAATTATCAAAAGCCAAAGGAAGAAGATCAATTATTGAATTGGATTTTAATATTTTACCTGTTTCTCCGGTAAATAATATTTCAATATTTTGAGCTTGTTTAAATTCATATTCAGCAATAGCTTGCCGGCAAGCCCCACAAGGAGAAACCGGTTTATCAACCATACCATTTTTAGATTTAGCAGAGATGAAAATTTTTGAAATTTTTAAATTTGGAAATTGCGATGCTGCACTCCAAATCGCTACACGCTCGGCACATATCCCTGAAGGATAGGCTGCATTTTCTTGATTGTTACCTTGAATTATAGTACCGTCTTCAAGTAATAATGCAACTCCCACACAAAACTTTGAATATGGAGCGTAAGCATTATTCCTAGCTTGAATAGCTTTTAAGAGTAAATTGTTTTCAAGGGTAGAAAGTTCACTAGAGTTTTGGTAAACGGTAAATTTTGAAGTGATTATTATATCATTCATAAATTAAAAATATTCATAAACATCTCCAAGATTTATAGATAGAGAGAATCTTAAGGTACTCTCTAATGGATTTGTCACGTCAGATGCATTAAACAAATAGGATACATCTAATGTACTACTTCTAAATCTAAATCCTGCTCCGATAGTAAAAAATTGTCTATTTCCTTTATTAGGACTTTCATTAAAATATCCTGTTCTTAATGAAAATATCTGATTATACACATATTCCGCACTAAAGGCCCAGGTTATTTCTTCCATTTCTTCTTGAAACCCTCTTGGAGCATCATAAAATGATTGAAACATACCTTGTATGAAACCAACATTATCATCTTTACCTGCAATGATCTCGCCGGTTGCATTATCTCTAATTGGTGGAGTAGGAACCAGTAGTTTATTAAATTCTAAATTAGCAGTAATAACATTTACGTTATCCAGAATAAAATCAAATCCACCACCTAATTTTAAATTAGTAGGGACAAAACTTTCATCACCACCAACTACGAGTTGAACTTTTGGACCCATATTTGAAAGGTTAAAACCACCTCTCCATCTTCCATTAAAATCGCCATAATTTACTTCCTGACTCTGGTAATAACCGGAAAGATCAACAGCAAAAGTATTTACTGTTTGAATAGCTGAATCTTCAATTCTTAATGCTAAATTTGAATTTATATATCTCAATCCAACAGCCATAGAAAAGTTTTCATTCAATTTCAAGGCATAGGATACATCAAAGGCAAATTCATTTGGGTTTTCACTACCTAAACTAATACCATTTTCATCAGTAAGGTCAATAGACCCCAATGAAAAATAAGTTAAGCTGGCACTCCACGCACTTCCTTCATTTATTCTATTGGTTACAAATAAACTACTTAAACTAACGTCATTTGTTAAATTTCTTAACCAAGGAGTGTAGTTTATCGCAATTTGCCATTCAGAACTGGCAAATGCATTTTTTGCCGCATTGTAACGTTGTGAATTGGCATCTGGTGAAGTGGCAACACCCATATCGCCCAAACCACCTGCTCTTGCATCCGGGGCTATTAATAAAAATGGTGCAGCTGTAGTTATAGGATTTAAATCGTCTTGAGTATAACCATTGAATACTGAAAGTAAAATCGTGGTGAGAATTATACTTAATTTTTTCATGTATTGAATTAATTTTAGGGTTAAAAATAGTCTAAAACTTATTGTAAGATGACTAGTTTTTCAAATTTTTCTGCTTTTGCGTTTGACAATAATGATTTTACATGAAGCTTGTATACATAAACGCCCTTACCGATTTTGTTTCCAAAATCATCTAGACCATCCCAAGAAATTTCTCTTGATAATAGCCCGTCTGATTGAACAGATTGGTTAAGGGTTTTAATAAGTTTTCCTGAAACCGTAAAAATTTGTACCTGTACTTCTAATGTTTCGTTTGGTTTGTTGTGGTTAAACCAAAATTCGGTATAGTTTACAAACGGATTCGGATAATTCAATACGTTACTTAATATTAAGTCGTTATCATTAACAACAATAAAACTTAACGTAGATTCTGATGGATTATTGTATGTATCCCAACATTTAAATCTTATTGTGTGTAAACCCGGATCTAGATTTCGAAAAGGAAACTTAACCTTGCCTTTTTTAAAGTTATTTAACTCGGTTTCATAATAATCATTTAAAACAAATGGATTGGCATTATCATCATCAAGAATTGCTATTATATCATGATCAACCGAAGTAATTGATGTATTAATACCAGAACTATCTTCTAAAATTGCATATAATAATGGTGATTCACTGGTGTTTCCTCCATCCACAAAAGATTCATCATTCATAAATAACTTAATAAGAGGTCCTTCAGTATCTGAGGGGGCATTTTCATCAATTCCACCGATTACAATATCAAAATTAGAACCTGCTTTGTCATTGATGTTATCTTCAGCATAAAAACTGATTTTTGCATTTCCAAAAGCTATTCTGATATCTTTTGGAACAATAAAATCAAATTTAAAAACACCATTTGTCACAGATGCCCTACCTCTGAATATTTTACTTTCGATGGCAGTGAATTCCATTTTTCTTCCGAAATTATCATTGTCTAAGGTGGTTTTATCCAGTGCTTTATCATAGATAGTAGCTGTAAGGATTCCATTAAAGTTATTTAAAATGTTATTACTGTCATCGGTGACAATTCCTTCAAAATTTATACGAGATAATGCTTTAAGAGTGTCTTTACTTTGTAAAATATCTTTACCATTCATTTTTGTTATTAAAATGTTGGGTTTTGGTTGTGCAAGTTTCATTGCCGGATCACCAAAGTAGTAAACAAAAAACCTTTGAATGGATGTAAAATCATGCTTGGTATACATGGTTGCTTCAGCTATAGAATAATTTTTGTTTTGTACATCAAAAAGTTTTTTTACCAGTGTACTATTAAATGCTTGACCAACACTAATAAAAATTTCTCGTGTTGTGGTAATCATATTGATAGACCCACCATTCTTGTTTAAAAAAGTAAATTCGCCAGCAGTGGGTCGAATAGGATTGTCAAATCTTGAATATTCGCAAGTCACAGTAATAAATAAAGGAAAATTATTCGGATTATTCCAGGCTTTAACTTGAGGTACTTCTAATATTCGTTCGTTTGCCCAACCATTTATACCACCATGGCCAAAATAATCTAATACCAAAGTCCCGGTTTCCATAGCATTATTTATTGCTTCATTAACTGTTGGATACCTTTCCCCACCAGCAGAAGTTACTTGTTGATGTGCATCAGAATAAATCTTTTTAATATTAAATCCGGGTTGATTTATTTTAACATCTTCTGCAATAATATCAACACCTTTCTGCAAAATAAATTCACTTGGTTTATCAGGGTCATCTGCCACAAAAGTGATATTATTACGCCAATCACCAAATGATGTAGTACTGTAATAACTCAGTGTCTTATCAATGGTTTCTTTTGCTTCAAGAACTGTGGTAACAGGAAATCTGCCTGTTGCTACATCTTGCATATCAAAACTGGTTAGATTGCCTTCATTATCATCCATCAAGCCAAAATAATCATCTGTAACATAAGAAGTTACTAAATTAAAACTTTCAAACGACTGAAATGCCGGAACAATATTATTGTTGTTTGTAATTCGATCTTTAAAGTCAAACGACGAATCTCCAAATAGACATACAAACTTTATTCTGGTCTCATCAGATGAAGCATTCAGGTATAAAAAACGTATAAAATCACGAATTGCAGTAAGATCAGGTGAACCGGATCCAAACTCATTGTATATTTCATTTAAATCAATTACTTGGGTCTTTAAATTGGAATTATTACGATGATATTCAGCCAACCTTTCAGCTTGATTAAATAGATAGTCTTGTGTTATTATTACATAATCAACATCTTTTAACTGATGTAAATTCTGATTTTTAATCAAATTATTTTCAATTGCCTCAGGGATGAAAAAATCATTTTCATTTACAACAATAAATTCTTTAATAACATCACTTCCTTGTGATTTGAAAGAAAAATTTGTTCCACTTGTTGATTCATTAGTTATTTGTTTGGGATTGATAAAATCTGATACATCCCATAATTGAAAAATATTTGAACTGTTTTGTAACTGATATTCGTACATTTTATTACTATCAGTGGTATTAAAATTTCTAAATGAAAATTGTTTATTATTTGCAACTAATTTTTTAGTACCCAATATTTCAATATAATCTAAATAAGCTTTCGCAGAAGGATTACCTAAATTATTAAAAGTAAGTTCTACATTGATCTGATCTTGATTTATAGTAGTACTTTCATACGTTTCAGCTGGAATACCTAAGGCAAATGAGGTAGGAGATAAGGCTCTAAAATTTAAATTTAATATATCCAGAC
>VAPH01024508.1_pt1 | contig 12714 bp, 11 predicted proteins | sample 3393861 | NCBI WGS metagenome assembly VAPH01 (sample SAMN08290439, study PRJNA428436) | hydrothermal vent metagenome | isolation source: Deep-sea hydrothermal vent chimney | place: Atlantic Ocean: South-mid Altantic Ridge | reverse complement strand
ATATCCAATAAAAATACTTTCAATAAAGGTTTATCTATTAAATATACAACGATCATATTTGTCAGTTTAATAGTGGTTTATGCATTTTATTCGGTGAAAAAGTATTTTGGTTTTGATCGCGCTGCAGGTATAGATCATTTTGATAAAAGCATTGCAAAAATTCCCTTTGTAAAAGGAGGGATTTTTCAATATACCAATAATGGCATGTACCTCTATGCTTTTCTTGTTTTTTACCTTCCGGGAATTATATATCAGTCGAGTTCTGCTTTACTCGTTGCCCTTTTTAGTCATGTTTATATATGGATACATTATTATTTTACCGAGTTGCCGGATATGAAAATTATTTATGGCAAAAAACCAAATTAATTTAAATTAAATAGAACACTGATAATCGGATAATCGCTGATTTTAACATAAGTAATCTGTGATAAATCACAAAAATATATATCATTAATTCTAAGGAGTTTTAATGTGGTTTAACCACGAACCAATTTCCTGACTGTGTAATTTAAAATCGACTATCTCTTCAGGTAACTTACTTTTATCCGAAAGATTGGAAACAAATTCTTCAGCTTCTTCTTTGGAAAAATGAAACCCAATTTCAATCAGTCTTTTAGCTAAAAAAGAAGATATCAAAGCCATATCTGTATTTCTAAATTCAGGGTGGTATTGCACTCCAAAAAAATTTGCTTTTTTATATTTTATAGTCATTGCTTGCACCTTCGAATGTGAATTTTTAGCAAGTACAACAGAATTTTTAGGCGTTTTTACTATTTCTTCATGATGGATGCACAAAGCACTAAAATCATTTTTTCTTTTTGCAAAGAAAGGACTTTCTTTACCTGCTTCAGTTAATTCAATTGATTTAGAAACACCCAACTCTAAACCATTTACATTTTTCCCAACCTCTCCCCCTGTTACTACTGTAGCAATTTGCATACCCCAACAACTTCCGTAAAACGGCACACCGGAATCAAATACTTCTTCAGCAAAATTCAACTGCCGGTTTACAGAAGGAATATCATCTAAAACACTCAGTGAACTCCCTGTCCACAATACGCCATCATACTTTTTTATTTGCTTCAAAGTTGGTAGACCATTATCTTTATCTGCAGGAAAAACAACATTCGTTTGTGCCTTAGGAACCAATAATTTTAGCATTTCATGAAAACGTAAATAGTATGGTGAGATTCCAAAGTTTTCCCTTTGGATTCTTTCTTCTTCATTATTCCCTTCTACAATTAGTAAGTTCATTTATTTTAAATATTTTAAATCACCCGAAACCGCAGCTCTGAATAAATTTTCAAGATCTTTTGCCTTAACAGGCATGGCATTGGTTGGAGTTGATGGGTCTTTAAATGCCATTTCTCCAATTTCAACCGCTCGTTCCGTATTAATATCTATTTCGTGCAAAGTATTTGGAATATGTAAACTATATCTAAGTTCAATAAGATATTTAATAACTGATTTTGAGCTTTCTTCTTTAAGTCCCAATACTCTGCTTAAATATTCCATTTTTTCTTCAATAGACAATCTGTTCTGGTACAGAGCATAAGGTAAGATAATTGCATTCAAAAGTCCGTGCTGTTTGTTATAAATTGCTCCCAATTGATGCGCGACAGAATGAACAGAACCCAGACCTTTTTGAAATGCTGTTGCTCCCATTGATGCTGCAACCAGCATTTGGCTACGAGCCTCTATATTTGTTCCATCCTTAACGGCAATAGGTAAATATTTTGCAATGATTCTAATCGCTTCTACGGCAATACCATCTGCCATTGGGTGATAACCGGGTGCGCAAAACGCTTCTATAGCATGAACCATAGCATCAACACCTGTCCATGCTGTTAGATCAGGAGGTAAACCTACACACAATTCAGGGTCGGAAATTACTATTCCGGGTAGCATTTTTGGGTGAAAAATTATCTTTTTTGTGTGCTTATCTTCATCCAATATCACCGAGGCCCTTCCTACTTCCGATCCGGTTCCAGCCGTGGTAGGAACAGCAATAATCGGTACAATTTTATTTTCATCAGCATAGGTCCAGTTATCGCCAACATCTTCAAATTGCCATAAGGTTCTCGTTTGACCTGCCATAAATGCAATGGCTTTGGCAGCATCAATGGCTGAACCTCCTCCAAAAGCAATAACACCATCATGATCATTTTTATTAAAATGTATAACACCATCGGTTACATTTTTACCGGTCGGGTTTCCCTGAACATCAGTATACCTATCAAAATCAATTTTATTTTGCTTCAGTACATCTACAGCTTTCTTAACAATATCCAGTTCGGCCAGGCCTTCATCAGTAACAAATAGTGGATTTTTAATACCCAATTGAACACACGCTTTTGACAGGTCATTTATCCTTCCGGGTCCAAACCAAATGGTTGTCGGAAAATTCCAGTTTGTATTTTTTAATTGCATAGTTTTATTTTAAAATAAATGTGTGAATGATAAAATGATAGAATGATTTAATGCTTAAATATTTTTACATTTTACCATAAGTTGAGTTTTTTGCTTTTGACATTATTTTAGTTATTTCAACAGCTTCCATGTGAAGTTTTTTTAACTCCTCACTTTCGTCTGACAAGGATGCATCTTTAATCACTTCCAACCAAAATGTACATTCGTCGACTTCTTCTACTACAATACATATCTTGCTGAAGAATTCTTTCTTAGACCTTGCCCTGCACGCTGATCGATAATTCGCTCCTGTTGAAGTTGCTGATTTTACAAGTTGGTATATAATAATTGATGACGCTTTTTTTTTATGAACATTTCTTTTTCTGTCATATATTTTTAATTTTATTTCCTTATTCTATCATTCTATCATTGCATCATTCAATCACTAACTCCTCATTTCCTGAAATGAAACGACTTCACCCTTGTTACATGATCAAATCCGATTTTAGATAAGGTCACCCCCCTACCCGAGTTCTTTACGCCGGTCCAAGCCAAAGCTGGGTCTAAATAATCACATCTGTTCATATAAACAGTGCCCGTTTCAATTCTTTTACCTAAAATCACTGCTTCGTCCATATCATTAGTCCAGATAGAAGCTGTCAGTCCGTATTTGGAGTCATTCATGAGTTGAATTGCCTGCTTATCATTGTCCACTTTCATAATTCCAACTACCGGTCCGAAACTCTCTTCGCTCATAACATCCATATTATGATCAACATCAACCAAAACATGGGGAGAAAGATACGGGCTATCTCTTTTTGATGCCGAAAACAGAGCTTCATCCACCAAAGATCTGGCACCTGCTTTCGTAGCATTTTTAATCTGATTTCTTACAAAATCAGCTGCATTCGTTTTTACCATTGGACCTAAATTGATTCCCGATTCCAATGGATTACCCAATCTATATTTTTTTGTAATGTCAACAAATCCATCAACAAATTTCTTATACAAAGATTCATGTACATAGATCCTTTCAATGCCACAGCAAGATTGGCCACTGTTAAAAAAAGATCCGTCAACCAGATTTTCAATCGTTCTATCCAAATCAGCATCAGCTCTAACATATGCAGGATCTTTTCCACCCAGTTCCAATCCACAAGGAATGAATTTATTCCTCAAGGAGTTCTGAATTGCAATTCCTCCGGCCACCGAACCGGTGAAAAGTACACCGTCAACTTTTGTATCTGCAATAAAATCAGAAGTATTTTTATGGTTTAAATGTAGTATTCGAAAAACTCCTTCCGGAAAACCAGCTTTTTTTGCTGCTTTGGCATATCTTTCCGCTACCAAAGGTGTTTGAAACGAATGTTTTAGTACCACCACATTACCTGCTAATAAAGCCGGTACAATAGCATTTACCGAGGTAAGGAATGGATAATTCCACGGACTTAAAACAGCTACAACTCCAAGTGGATCTCTTTGTATCCATCGTTTAAAATTATCCTTATCTTTTAACTCATAATTTTTTAAGGAATCTTCGGCAATACTTATCATATAAGTGGCGCGTTCTATAAAACCCGATATTTCCCCTGGCGATTGACTTAATGGCCTACCCATTTGCCAGGTAATTTCTTCAGCAATTTCATCCGTGTCACTTTGAATTGCTTTTACAAACGAAGTGACATATCCGGCTCTTTCTTTAACCGATAATTCAGACCATATCACAAAAGCTTTTTTGGCAAGATTTAAAGTATCCTGAATATCTTTAGCATGGTGTTCTTGAGCTGAATAATAAACAGAACCGTCTATGGGTGAAATGGTTTGACTCATTTTTTATGAATTAAATTATTTCAAAATATCTTTTTAATTGCCAATCGGTTATCGCCGCTCTTTGCTGCTCGTCTTCCCAAATTCTGGTGTAGGCAAAATGATCTACAAATGCATCTCCGAATAAGTCTCGTGCTACTTTAGAATCTTTAAATTTCTCAGCCGCTTGTGTCAAGGTTCTTGGTAATTGTAATTCTTTAGGAAAGTCAGTTTCATAAGCATTACCGGAAACAGCTTTTATGGGTTCTATTTTATTCTCAATCCCCCATATTCCTGTACCTATTGCAGCTGCCAAGGCCAAATGTGGATTTATATCTGCTGCAGAGACCCTGTATTCAACTCGTTGTGATTTTTCCGTTCCCGGAATTGCCCGTAGGGCACAAGTGCGATTATCTATACCCCATGAAGCTTCGGTTGGTGCCCAAAACCCCGGAATAAGTCGGGTATAACTATTACATGTTGAAGCAACCATAGCCAGAACTTCAGACATTAATTTTTGCTGACCACCAATAAACCAACGCATTTCATCCGACATATTATGGGTTTTGTTTTTATCATAAAAAAGCGATGTTCCATCTTTTTTTTGCAAAGAAATATGAATATGCCCCGATTGCCCCGCATGATCTGCCGACCATTTTGCCATAAAACTTGCTATCATATCGTATTGTTGGGCAAGTACTTTTGTAAAAGTTTTAAATAGTACCGCATTATCAGCTGCCCTCAATGCATCGGTATGTTCAATGGCTGCTTCTATTACACCCGGACCTGTTTCGGTGTGCATTCCTTCCAAAGGCATTTCCATTTTTTTAAAAATATCCATTAATTTATGATAAAGATCTGCATGAGTGGAATTTCGTATAATCGAATATCCAAAATTGCCCGGCGTCATCGGTTCTAAATTATTATAATTTTTATCTCTTATACTATTTGGAGTTTCATTGAACAAGAAAAATTCAAATTCCATAGCCGCTGTAGCCGAATAACCATGATCACTTACTCTTTTTAATACTTTTTTTAAAATAGATCTCGGGCATACTTCTGCTGCCTTGCTTTCAGAAAAATCTGTCAAACAGATTATGGATTTATTATCTTCGGTGGGTAAAATTCTAAAACTGGATGTATCGATATTCGCCCATGCGTCCTTAAAACCGTCTTTCCATCCAGTAAATGAATCTACTTTATACAACTCATCATCAGAGTCCCAGCCAAAAACAACATTACAAAATCCGAAACCCTTTTCTATCGCAGAAAGAAATTTTTTGGTACTAACATATTTTCCTCTCAAAATTCCGTCTATATCAACAATGGCAAGTTTTACATTTTTTATTTGATGCTCTTTAATAAATTTCTTTATCGCTTCATTATTTTTTTTATCTGATTTCATGTGTTTATAAGATTTATTAATTCACCGGTTGGAACATCTAAAATAGTCATTTCCATATCGATTTTTATCGTTAGGCATTTTTCATTTTACTTTTATTTGCATGTTCGATGGCAAACTCTTCTTCAGGGGAAAGTATCAATCGATGCCTTCCTTTAAGGGCAAAATACACCAGCCCAATGGCCAAATATGCCATAGCAATAAAGACTGCCGTTCTATAAGATTTATCCTGCAACTGAAAATAGATGGTTAACGATGCCAGAAAAATAGTGATCCATGCTCCTGTTTTACCAAACGGACTTACATATGGCCGATCTAATTCCGGTTTATTTTTCCGCAACAGCAAAAATGATCCACTCTGCAATATATAAGACAACATAGCACTAAAAACCGCAATATTTAATAAGGCTCCACCAATAAAGATACCACTATTATCACCTGCTAAATACCTGGTTATTAAAAGTACAACAAAACCAATTATTGTTCCGGTAAGTAAAGCTGTATACGGTGTTTTTCTTTTGCTGTGCGTAACCGATAAGATCACCGGAAAATAACCTGCCCTTGACAGGGAATAAATTTGCCTTCCATAAGCAAAAATAATGGTATGAAAAGATGCTATTAATCCTATTGAAGCAACAAAAGCCAAGATCTTTGCCATACTATTTCCATATAAAAATTTAAAACCATCTAATAAGGGTTCACCTGATGTTGATAAAGCATATGACCCTAAAGGAATAGAAGCATTTAACCATAAAATTAAAAATGCAGAAATAATTAAGGTGATCATTCCATAGGTTAATCCCTTGGGCATATCTTTTTTCGGGTCAACAGATTCTTCTGCTGCCAGGGGCAATTGTTCAATGGCCAAAAACAACCATACCGCAAAGGGCATTGCCTTTAAAGCACCGGATATTCCCATGGGTAAAAATTTACCATTTCCTCCTGCTAAATGTTCGGCTTGACCGTTCAACCCAACCTTAATATCTAATGCATACTTAAAAAAATCTACACTTCCTATCGCCGAAACCCAAAAAATAACCAAACAAGATAAAGCCAATAAAGTTACAATTACCGTAAACTGAAATGTTAGTTCAACCCCGACTATGTTCAACAATGTAAAAACGGTATAAAATCCTAACCACCAATAGGGTAACATATCCGGACCGGTTTCAAATATTCCGGCCATATAATTGCTGAGAAAGAAAACAATAACTGCCGGAGTCAAAATAAATTCCAGATTTTCAACCAAGCCGGTAAAAAAACCACCCCAGGGGCCCATTGCAGATCTGGCAAAAGAATAAGCACCACCGGTATGTGGTAAGGCCGGTGACATTTCGGCAACACTTTGGGTAAGACCAATATACATTACAGCTATTAAAATTGTAGCGATAAACATACCTCCCCAACCTCCTGAGGCCAATCCCAAATTCCATCCCGAAAAATGACCTGAAATAACAGCTCCAACTCCTAATGCCCATAAAGACCAAACACCGGCATGACGTTTTAATTCCCTGGATTCGAAGTAAGACTTATCCATTTTTTTGTATTGAACTCCTTTGCTCATGTGAGTGTTGTTTATTTAGAATTAATAATTACAATTCTGCTGATATTTAGTTTAAACATATCAATATTACAATGATAAAATGATAAAATGAGTTAATGATTGAATGATTTAGTATTTTTTAGTTTGAGTTGAACTTTTTGCCTTTGTCATTATTTTAGTTATCTCAATTGATTCCTCCAATAATCTCTCTAACTCTATTTTGTCATTCGACAAAGTTGCATCTTTAATAACTTCCATCCAAAATACTGATTCATCAGCTTCTTCTACAACTATACATATTTTGCTAAAAAATTCTTTTTTAGATCTTGCCCTGCATGCAGATCGATAATTTGCTCCTGTTGAAGTTGCCGATTTAACAAGTTGATAAGTAATAACGGACGATGGTTTACCTGTTTTTAATGAATCACAAAACTTAATCACATCAACAGCGAATTGTTTAGTTTTTTTCTTCATTCTTTCTATGAATATCTCCTTTTCTGACATTTTTTAATTTAAATTATCATTCTATCATTTCACCATTCTACCATTTCACCATTCAATCATTAACTCATTCAATCATTAACTCATTCTACCATTAACTCATTCTACCATTTTATCATTCTATCATTTTATCATTCTATCATTGATTCACTCCTCAACAAAACCAAACGCAGGTCCCATACCAAGGTCATCCACATTCACTCCCAATAATCTCGCAATCGAAGCAGCAATTTGATTGGAAAACAATTGTTCCCGAGTTGCTATTTCACCTTTTGATCCTATACCTCTTCCTATTGCCATCAGCCAAACCTGATCGGAACCAGAAATCTGACTTCCATGACTTCGCCAGGTATCAATGGGTTCTGTACCTCTGCCGTGATCTGTGCTAATAATCAGGGTTGTTTGACCCTTATAAAAGGTATCGTTCTCTATAAAATTCCATATTTCTTTAATAAAACCATCTGCCGTATTTGCCGATTTTAAATAGGCCTGATAATTACCATCATGTGCGAAGTCATCTGTTTCACCATAGGCAATATAAACCAATTCAGGATGCTTTCTTTTCATATATTCTAAAGCAAAATTATGTGTAAAAACATCTAAACGAACAATTCTCCACGGACTGGGAGTTTCCTGTTGTAATTTATTTAAAAACTTTTCCTTATCTGTAAGATCCTTTCCTTTTGCCAATTCAAAACCCGCATTAACCGGTACCTTACTACGACTTTCATTGATGATGTATGGAAAAACATCCCAGCTGCCAAAAGCAGCTACTTTCCTATTGTATTTTTTCTCTGTATTTACAATTTCTAAAATAGTTTTATTTGGATTCGGAGTTTTATCATTGCTATTTATTCTATCATCGTCAGCTTTACCCGAAAGAATTTCATTATAACCGGGATAGGAAAACCGGTGTTTATTTGTTAAATTCATTTTACTTCCAAGATCTCTATTACCATGGATCTGACCATTTTTATTCATAACACGCCAAACAAAAGGCATTAAGGCTTCCCTTCTCTCCTTTGCAGATTCTCTCCAAAAAAGTGCTTTTAATTCAATTGTGTCTTTTACATAATCTTTGTTGGTAACTAATTTTTTATCAGCACCTGAAAAAAGTTCCTGCCATCGAAATCCGTCCATCGTAATTAAAATTACCTTTGGATTTGTGTTTTCCTGGGCAAACCCAAAAAGGCTATAGAGTATAAAAACTCCAATAAAAATGTTTTTTTTTATCATTATTATTTTTTTTCAGATATTAAAACCAGCATACCTACATTCTAATTAATAGATAATTATACGATATCGTTTAACTATTTCTTTTCACGCTGATTTCGCAGATACTTTTGATTCCGCAGATTTGTATTTAATCATTGTCTCATTCTATCATTAACTCATTCTATCATTAACTCATTCTATCATTCTATCATTGGCTAATTTGCTCATTATCTCATTTTATCATACCCTCATTCTATCATTATATCATTGGCAAATTGATTCATTGTCTCATTGATTCATTGTCAAATTGTCTAATTATCAAATTGTCTAATTATCTCATTCTCTCCAGCACCCCTCTCTGTCTCCCATTAACTTTAAAAGACAAAACTTCCGATATTTCTTCATCCTTGTATTTGGTATTTCCTGTTTTGCTTACTGGTTCTGTCTTGCTGGATATGATCTCGAATATAATATCATCATCTTTTTTACTGTAAGAAGCTATTATATTACTTTCTGCCACTTCAAAAAAACTTGTTAATACCGAATTGTTGTATAAATAAGCATCAATAAGAATCGAGTTTTTTTCATCTATTTTATAATGTCCTTTTTTGCTGTCAACAATTATTAAACTGTACGCTCTTATATCATTTTTTCCTTTAAAATTATAAATGATCGTCCAATCATAAATAGAATCGTTTGCTGTTTTAGCAATTTTCAATTCCATATCAATTTTCATCTTAACAGAATCTACACCGTAGATCATCAGATCACCCTTGTAGTTACCTTCCCACGATTCCGGAAAGGATTGCTGGGCAAAACTTATAAAACCGAAACAAAAGATCATTAAAAATTTTAAGATAAATTTCATCCTAAATAGGTATTATATTAATTGCAAATTACGCTATTTTTGTGAAATGCAATTCCAACTAGAATCAGAATTTCAACCAACCGGAGATCAGCCGCAGGCCATTGAACAGTTGGTGAACGGGATTTATGAAAACGAAAAATACCAGGTTTTACTTGGTGTTACCGGTTCGGGTAAAACTTTTACCGCAGCCAAAGTAATTGAAAAAGTGCAAAAACCAACCCTGGTTCTGGCACATAACAAAACTCTGGCGGCACAATTGTATTCTGAATTCAAGCAGTTTTTTCCGAACAATGCGGTCGAGTATTTTGTGTCGTACTATGATTATTACCAACCTGAGGCATATATTCCTACAACCGGATTGTATATTGAAAAAGATCTTTCAATAAATGATGAAATTGAACGGATGCGTTTGAGTACTACTTCTTCTCTCCTTTCGGGAAGAAGAGATGTTCTGGTTGTTGCTTCGGTTTCTTGTTTATACGGTATCGGTAACCCGGTTGAATTTGAAAAAAATGTTATTTCTATAGAAGTCAATCAGGTCATTACCCGAACTAAGTTCCTGCATCAATTGGTAACCAGCCTGTATTCGCGAACTGATGCCGAAGCTAAAAGCGGATCATTCAGGGTACAGGGCGATACCATTACCATTTATCCGTCTTATGGCGAATACGGATTTAGAATTCATTTTTTTGGAGATGAAATAGAAGAGATCGAAAATTTTGACCTGATAAACAACCAGATCATAGATAAATTCGAAAGTTTAAAGATTTATCCGGCGAATCTCTTTGTTACTTCACCCGATGTTTTACAAAATGCCATCCATCAAATTCAGGAGGATATGGTAAAGCAGGTTGATTATTTTAAAGAAATTGGTAAAGACCTGGAAGCAAAAAGATTGAAGGAAAGGACTGAATTCGATCTGGAAATGATCAGAGAATTAGGCTATTGCAGCGGAATTGAGAACTATTCACGTTATTTGGACGGGAGAGAGCCCGGAACCCGCCCTTTTTGTTTGTTGGATTATTTCCCAAATGATTTTTTGATGCTGATAGATGAGAGTCATGTGACCATACCTCAAACCCATGCCATGTACGGTGGTGACCGATCGAGAAAAGAAAATTTGGTGGAATACGGCTTCCGTTTGCCAGCCGCGATGGATAACAGGCCCCTAAAATTTGAAGAATTTGAGGCGATTCAAAATCAGGTTATCTACCTCAGTGCTACACCGGCTGATTACGAGTTACAACAAACCGAAGGTGTTTTTGTTGAACAGGTGATCCGGCCAACAGGCTTGCTAGATCCCGAAATAGAGGTACGCCCCAGTTTAAACCAGATCGATGATCTGATAGAAGAAATTCATCTTAGAATTGAAAAGGACGAGCGTATTTTGGTTACAACACTTACCAAAAGAATGGCAGAAGAACTGACCAAGTATTTAACCCGGATCCAGATCCGCTGTCGTTATATACATTCGGATGTGGATACTTTGGAAAGGGTAGAAATTATGCGTGACCTGCGTTTGGGTTTGTTTGATGTATTGATAGGTGTAAATCTTTTACGTGAAGGTCTGGATCTACCCGAAGTTTCTTTGGTTGCTATTTTAGATGCCGATAAAGAAGGATTTTTACGGAGTCATCGATCATTGACCCAAACCATAGGTAGGGCTGCCAGGCATGTAAATGGTAAAGCTATCATGTATGCGGATAAGATCACAAATAGTATGCAACTCACTATGGATGAAACAACCAGAAGGCGCGAAAAACAAATCGCCTATAACACAGAACACAATATCACGCCCAAGCAGATCAAAAAAAATATTGATGACTCACTAACAAAAAAACAGCTAGCCACTTATCAATACGATGAAGCCAATGCACAAGCTGCCGAAGCCGACCTGCAATATTTGGCAAAACCCGAAATTGAAAAACGTATACGCAACAAAAGAAAAAATATGGAAGCTGCCGCCAAAGCACTCGATTTTTTAGTTGCCGCTAAATTAAGAGATGAGATCAAGGAGTTACAGGGGTTTTTGTAAATTGTAACGGTTTGTGTATGCTTTGTTGTGGATAAATTTAGTTATTATTTTCCGCATAGCTATTATTTTTTAGATAAATACAAACTTTGGTAAAGCTCTAAACCACAATAAAATATATGCGTTGTTAGGCAACGTTTTTATTTCCGTAGTGTTTAATTTCCTTTAGTTCTAATTCTTTGGATTCTTTCTCTTCTTCAATGTCGTAGTCGTCTTGAATTCCAAGCCAAAACTTAGCAGAATTCCCAAAATATTTACTTAATCGTAATGCTGTGTCCGCAGTTATTCGACGATTTCCTTTTACAATTTGAGAAACTCTTGTCTGAGGAATGTTAAGATCTTTAGATAAGCGATAAGCAGAAATTTCTAAAGGTTCAAGAAATTCGTGAAATAGAATTTCTCCTGGGTGTATGTTCGATAATTTTTCCATAATACAATAGTTTAATGATAGTCCATTATTTTCACTTCACTTGCGTTTCCATTATTCCAAGCGAAAATTATTCTCCATTGTTTGTTAATTCTAATACTATAAAAACGATTTAAATTACCAGTTAGTTTTTCAAGTCGGTTAGAAGGAGGGATTCTTAAATCGGCTATATTTTGTGAGTTATTGAGCATTCTGAGCTTCCTACGTCCAATATTTTGAACTTCAACAGGCAACTTCTTTACTCGAATGCCATTCCAAATTTTTTCAGTCTCTTTAGAACCAAATGATAAAATCATACGTTTTACGTTACTAACGCCAAAGATAAGTATTTTATTTTAATCTACCAAACATTGTTGGAATGTTGCCTAACTCATTTTATCAAAACAAATATAATCGATTATCAATATAAATCATGTGATAATAAGAGTTTTGTATCCATTTATCTGTTATATTAATTTGTTGCTTTTTGTTCGTCGAATAAGCTTACTAAAAAGCCCTCGACTTTTTAGTT
>VAPH01057524.1_pt1 | contig 12731 bp, 14 predicted proteins | sample 3393861 | NCBI WGS metagenome assembly VAPH01 (sample SAMN08290439, study PRJNA428436) | hydrothermal vent metagenome | isolation source: Deep-sea hydrothermal vent chimney | place: Atlantic Ocean: South-mid Altantic Ridge | reverse complement strand
GCCATTGAGACGGTCATGGGGGCCGTGGTCTTATTGGTCGCGGGGGTCTTCGTTTTTTTCGCCTATTCGACGGCGGAAGTGAAGACGATCAAGGGGTATGATTTAGAAGCCGCGTTTTACAAGATCGGCGGGCTGAAATCGGGAAGCGACGTTCGCATCAGTGGAATCAAGGTCGGAACCGTTTTGGAACAGAACCTGGACCCGGAAACTTACGACGCCGTTATTCGCATGTCGATCGCGGCCGATCTGAAGTTGCCCGACGATACCGTCGCCTCCATCGCCAGCGATGGCATGTTGGGCGGGAAATATGTGCGTCTGGAGCCCGGAACAAGCAAAACATACGTCAAGCCGGGCGGAACCCTTTCCAAGACAAAGGATTTCCGCTCACTCGAGGATCAGGTCGGCGAGATTATCTTTCTCGCCACCGGCGGATCGGATTCGGGTGGTGGCGCCCGTTAGGACGCCCATATTAAGGGGGGCTGTTCAATTTGCCTTTCTTTTCGTTTTGGCGATCGTCCCGCCGCGCCACGCCAAGGCGGAAACCTATAAAATCGCCGTGCTCCAGACCCTGGACAAGGTGACGGCCAGGGTTTCAACCCTCGAAGCGCCCGTGGGCCGGTCCGTGCGTTTCGGAACGCTTGAGATCATTCCTCGGATTTGCGACAAGAGGCCGCCGGAGGAAACGCCGGAAAGCGCGTCGTTCCTCGATATCTGGGAGGTCAAGCCCGGCGAGCCCGCCATGAGCCTGTTCCGGGGCTGGATGTTCGCTTCCAGCCCGGCGCTCAACGCCCTTGAGCATCCGGTTTACGACGTCTGGCTGCTCGATTGCGTCAACACCCTGTCGAGTTCTTCTTCCAAGCCACCGGAATCCGGGGCCGAGTAAAATTCGGCCTGAACGCCGAGCGCCGCGTTCAGGTGTTGAAGATAATCCCTGGCCGGGATTTCGATGGCCCCGAATCGTTTGAGGTGATCGGTAACGAACTGGGTGTCGAGCAGGACGAAGCCGCCATAGCGCAGACGCGCGACCAGGTTGACCAGGGCGACCTTGCTGGCGTCGCGTTGGTGGGAGAACATGCTTTCGCCGCAAAACGCCCCGCCGATGGAAACGCCGTACAGGCCGCCTACGAGCGCGCCGTCCAACCAGCATTCGACGCTGTGGGCCATGCCGAGCTTGTGAAGCTCGATATAAGCGTTCTCGATTTCCTCGTTGATCCAGGTTTCGGGGCGATTTTCGGGCGTTCCCGCGCAGGCGCGGATGACCTTGGCGAAGGCCGTATCGCAACGGATCTCGAAAATATTTTTCCGGATGGTTTTGCGAAGACTCTTCGATACATGGAAACCGTCCAGGGGAAGGATGCCCCGTGTTCTCGGATCGACCCAGAAGATGTTCGGATCGTCCCGGCTTTCCGACATGGGAAAGATCCCGGCGGTATAAGCCCTGAGAAGCAATTCCGGGGTCAGGCGGTTCAGGTTTTCGGGCAGGTCGTGTCTCACGGGGTAACTCTATTCTATCCCGACAAACTTCTCCAGCCAGTGTATATCGTAATCTCCGTTGATGAAGTCCGGGGCCGCCGTCAGCCTCTGATGCAGGGGGATGGTGGTGTCGAGGCCATCGACGACGTATTCGCTCAAGGCCCGGCGAAGGCGCATCAGGCATTCGTTGCGGTTGGTCCCGTGAACGATCAACTTGGCGATCATGCTGTCGTAATGGGGCGGCACGGTATAGCCGGAATAAAGGCCGGAATCGACCCGCACGCCGAGCCTCCCGGCGGATGGTAAACACCGACGCGGCCCGGAGACGGGATGAAGGTATCGGGATTTTCGGCATTGATCCGGCATTCGATGGCATGGCCGGAAAAATGGATATCGTCCTGGCCGTAGCCCAGGGGCGCGCCGGTGGCGATGCGGAGCATTTCGCGCACGATATCGATTCCGCAGATCATTTCGGTGACCGGGTGCTCCACCTGCAGGCGGGTGTTCATCTCGATGAAATAAAATTCTCCGTCCTCGAACAGGAACTCGACGGTGCCGACGCTGCGGTAACCGATCTTGGCGATGGCGTCGGAAACGACTTTGCCGATTTTTTGGCGTTGATCCTCGTTCAAGGCGGGCGAGGGGGCTTCTTCCAGGAGCTTCTGATGGCGGCGCTGGAGCGAGCAGTCCCTTTCGCCCAAATGAACCACGTTGCCGTGCAGGTCGGCGAGGACTTGAATTTCGATATGGCGGGGCCGGGTCAGGAATTTTTCCAGGTAAACCTCGTCGTTCCCGAACGCGGCAAGGGCCTCGTTTTGCGCCGTTTTCATGGCGTTGCGCAGTTCTTTAGGGGTTTTCGCCAGCTTCATGCCGCGCCCGCCGCCACCGGCCGAGGCCTTGATGATAACCGGATAGCCGATTTCCCCGGCCTCTTTAAGGGCCTGTTCTTCGGAAGTGACGGCCCCGGTCGAGCCCGGAACCACGGGGATGCCGGCTTCCTAGACCGCTTTTTTGGCGGTGATCTTGTCTCCCATCATGCGGATGTGTTCGGGTGACGGGCCGATAAACGTGAAGTCGTGTTCCTCGACCATGGCGGCGAAATCGGCGTTCTCGCTCAGGAAACCGTATCCGGGGTGGATGGCGTCGGCGTTCGATATGGTCGCCGCCGAAAGGATGGCCGGGACGCTCAGGTAACTGTCCTTGGCCGCGGGCGGGCCGATGCAGACGGTTTCATCGGCCAATCTGACGTGCATGGCGTCTCCGTCCGCCGTTGAATGGACGGCGACGGTGCGGATTCCCATTTCGTGGCAGGCGCGCAGGATGCGTAGCGCGATTTCGCCGCGGTTGGCTATCAGGACCTTCTCAAACATTCCTAATTACTCGATGATCAACAAGGGTTCGCCGAATTCAACGGGCGTTCCGGTGTCGATCAGGATACGGGTTACTTTTCCGGCCCGGGGGGCCTTGATGGGGTTGAAGACTTTCATGGCCTCGATCAGCAACAGGGTATCGCCCTCGTCCACCTGATCCCCGACCTTGACGAAGGGCGCCGTATCGGGGTCCGGCGAGGTGTAGACCATGCCGACCATGGGCGAAACGACGACCCCGGGATGGGCCGAGGCATCGGATTCGCCCGTGATCTCCACTGTTTCGGCCGGCCCTTGGGGGGCGCTTGCGACGGCGGCCACCTGTACGGCGCTTTTGGCGACCCTTAAATGCCACCCTTCGGCGCCGTATTCGATTTCGGTCAGTCCCGTCTCATCGAGGAGGCCGGCGAGTTTGCGGACCAGATCTTCGTCAATTGCGGTTCTTTTTGTCGACTTTGCCATGTGATTTCCGAAACCTTATCCTTGGTCCTGTTCATTGAGAATTCGAGCCGCCGCTTCCAGCGCCATTTCATAGCCGAACCCGCCGAACCCGCAGATCATGCCCCGGGCGGCCTTGGAAACGTAGGATGAGTGACGGAACTCTTCGCGCCGGTGAATGTTCGATAGGTGCACTTCGATGACGGGAAGCCCGCAGGCCAGAAGGGCGTCGAGGAGGGCGAGGGACGTATGGGTGTAAGCGCCGGCGTTGACGATCAGGGCCGCATGGGTTTTGCCCGATTCCTGAACCCAGTTCACCAGATCGCCTTCCGCGTTGCTTTGGCGGAATGTCGTGTCCAGGCCCAGGGAGCGGGCCTTGGCGGCGCAGGCGGCCTCGATATCGGCCAGGGTGAGCCGGCCGTAAATCTCGGGCTCGCGGGTTCCAAGCATGTTGAGGTTGGGGCCGTTCAGGACCAGGACGGAAGGTTTCATGGGTTTTGAATTTCGCTTGCTTGAGTAAGGCGTATTCCATGGCCGATACACCAGATGATGGGGTTATAACACGCGGAATCTGATAAGGAATACAATCTTTCGCCAAAAAGCGATCATTCCGATTTCCCGTTCCTGAAGGGTTGATTGTGGCCGACGACGCTTCCATACTTATATCATAAGGTCGATAATGGCGTTCCTCGTGATGGCGTAGGAGGGGTGGACATGGTCAAAATCATGGAGGCGCTCCGGGAGGAACACCGGAATTTAACCAAACTGCTCGTCATCCTCGAGGGTCAAATCGCCATCTTCGGAGAAGGCGGAAAGCCGAATTACGAGCTGCTCGACAAAATCCTCGACTACATGCTGAATTATTCCGACCTGTTCCATCATCCGAAGGAAGACCTGATCTTCGAGAAATTAAGAATACGCAACCCGGTTGCGACCGAGGCCGTCGGCGAACTCGAAGAAGAACATAACCGGTTGGCCGAGTTGACAAAGCTCTTCGCCACGGCGGTAAGCAATATCATTTCGGAAGTCCAGGTTCCCCGCGAAAACGTCTTGAACGTGGCGCGCGAATACGTCGACTCCATGCGCCGCCATATCGAAATGGAAGAACAAAAGTTCTTTCCCGCCGCCATGGAAAACCTGACCGAGGCGGACTGGGCCGAGATACACGCCGCGGACGATCAACCCGCCGATCCCTTGTTCGGGCCCGATACCGAGGAGTCCTTCGAGTCGTTGCGCGAGGAAATCATGGCGCTGGCGGAGGATGAAACGTGATCCAAAATCCCAAGAGGAGCGGTATGGCTGTTTAAGGCGATGACGGACGACGCCACACGCAAGGTCTACTTGGACGAGAACGAGGACTTTTCACGTCTCCAGTCGTTCGCAAGGCGTGTGGTTACCCCCGTGCGCTACTCGACGGACCCCCGGGACATCGGCTGGGTCGAGGAGAACATCCCCTGCCAAGCGGCCTGCCCGGTGGGGACCAACATCTCCGCTTACATCAGGACCATTTCAGAACGCCGGTTCGGCCGGTCCTATGAACTCAACCGTCTCGCCAACGTATTGCCCGGCGTGCTGAGCCGGATTTGCTCGCGTCCCTGCGAGGACGTTTGCCGCCACGGCTGGCCCGGAAACGGCGATTCGGTCGCGATCTGCCACCTGAAACGGGTCGCCGCCGATTTCAAGCCTTCGGGCCACCGCATCAACGAAAGCCTGTTCACGCCATCGGGAAAGCATATCGCCATCGTCGGCGCGGGGCCGGCGGGCATCGCCGCCGCCCACGACCTGACCACCTTGGGGCACGACGTTTCCATCTACGAACGCGAAGAGAAGGCGGGAGGGATGCTGACCTACGGGATTCCCGAGTTTCGGCTTCCCCGCGACATCTTGGAGGTGGAACTGCGCAACGCCGTTCGCATGGGGGTGGACCTCAAATGCGGCGCCGCCGTCGGAAAGGGAAAGGACGATATCCCCCTTTCCCATTTGCTCGAAAACCATGACGCGGTGCTGCTCGCCGCCGGCTGCATGGCGGCGATGCCCCTGCCTTTGGAGAAAGACGATAACGGCCCTGATCCCGTCCGGATCGTTCACGGCGTCGATTACGGACTGGATTTCCTCATGGACCTGCACCGGGGGGCCGAAAAGACGGTCGGCAAGCGGGTTTTCGTCGTCGGGGCGGGGTTCACGGCGCTCGACTGCGCCCGGGTCGCGAGCCGCCTGGGGGCGGAAGAGGTCATCGTCCACATTCGCACCACCGAGGAATACATCCCGGTCACCAAGGAAGAGATTTTCGAGGCGAAGCGGGAAGGGGTCAAAATCCTCGGATTGCGGACGCCGGTAGGGCTGATGACCGGTTCGAAGGGGGAACTCCAGGGCGTCCGCTTCGTCCAGAACCGCCTGGGCGGCTGGCGGGAAAACGGCCGCCGCCAGGCCATCGCCATCGAAGGTTCCGAATTCGAGGAAAATTGCGACACCCTTCTCGTCGCCATCGGCCAGAAAACGCTCAACGATTATGTCGACCCGCAGGTCGACCTCGACCGCTGGGGCAATGTCCGGATCGACGGCCGGGGAATGACTTCACGCGAAGGCCTGTTCGCGGCGGGCGACTTCGTGCAGGGGCCGACGACCGTGATCGAGGCCGTCGGCCATGGCCGTGAGACCGCCCTGCATATGGATGCCTGGCTTATGGGGCGGGTGCGCCGGAAACGGGTCGTCAAGGTCGAAGCGGTCGAGGAACCCTTGCGTGAGCGCGCGTTTGACTTCATTCCCCGCCGTGAGATGCCGACGTCGGAATTGAGCTGCCGTTTCAAAGGCCTGGAGAATGAAGTGGAACGGGGGCTGTCCCTCGAGGAAGCCCTCGAGGAGGCCAAGCGATGTTATCTCTGTTATCTCCGCTACGAGATCGACATCGATCATTGCATCTACTGCCGCGCCTGCATCGAGGTCGCGCCGCGAAACTGCATCAAGCTCGTTGAAGGGGTCGACATCAGGGAGGACGGAACCTATGGCGCCCTCAGGGAAGCCGACGAATGGAACAAGGTCGGGGCGATCTGGATCGACAACAACGAATGCATCCGCTGCGGGGCCTGTTTCAAGGTCTGTCCGACCCGCTGCATCTCGATTACCAAGAACGAAATATTCTACCAGGATATCCCCGAGAACGAGGGGAAGGGAAAATGAGCGCCGCCCCCCATTACGTCATCATCGGGGCGGGCGCCGCCGGTAACGAAGCCGCGTGGCATCTACGGCGGCGCTCGCCCGAGAGCCGTATAACGATCATCACCGCCGGGCGGATGCTGTTTATCTACCGCTACGAGTTGCCGCGGGTTCTCGAAGATGTCGAGGACTGGCGCGAATTACTCGTTCATCGGCCCGACTATTACGACAAGCAGCGAATCAAGGTTCGCCGGAACAGCTTCGTCACCAGCGTCGATCCCAGCCGCCGGATCGTTCGCCTGGGCCACAAGGAGGATGTAACCTACGATAAGCTCCTCGTCGCCAGCGGCGGGAGCGGCCATCTGCCGGAAGACTTGCGCCAATTCGCCCCTCTTATGCGAGGGTTCGCCACCTTCAGGGACGCGGTTCTCCTGCGCCGCGACCTTCCGGAAAAAGGAGGGGACGTCGTCATCCTCGGCGGCGACGTCCTGGGGCTGGACATCGCCAGGAATTTGATCCGGACGGGCCGCCGGGTGACGCTTGTCGCCGATGACAAGCTGTTTTGGCCCCATGACGTGACCCGGGAAAAAATCCCCGAATACGTTTCGGCCCTGAAATCCATGGGGATCGAGGTCGTTCAGGACAGGACCGTGACGCGGGTCGAGGAGGGAAAAAAAGGTCCTTTCTTCCGCCGCGTCGTTCTGGACGGCGGAGATGAAATCGAATGCGATGTGGTGATGCCCTTTTTCGGCTTGACGCCGACGCTGGGCTTCATGGCCGGGGCGGGGGTGGATATCGAGCGCGGGCTGTTGGTCAACCCCACCCTGCGGACCACCGACGGCCACATCTGGGCGGCGGGCGACGTTTGCCAGATCTGGTCGAAGGAGGATAACCGCTATCGCTTCTATTACGGTTGGAAAAACGTCAAGGAGATGGGCCGGATCGCCGCCCACAACATGACCGGAGGCCGGGAAACGGTCGGAAAGTTCGAGGACGCCCCCTTGGTCATCAAAGGCAAGACCAAGAAGACGATCTACTCGCCCTTCTGGGAATACGACTAATACCAAGGAGCACTAATAATGACCTATAAAGACGGCATCCCAGGGCTTTTGGTTAGGAGCGCGCGGCGCAGCGATGCGGCACATCGGAAGCCGTGCGTGACGCTGTCTAAAAGTCCTGGAATGCCGCCGTTTCGGTCACCTATGCACCTCGCCGGAGGGCGTCGAAAAGCCTTGATGATGTCCCACATCGACTGCGGCTTTTCTCCTACCCGACGGGCTGCATAGGAGATATCTATGAGTCATTATTCGTGCTCCTTGGTATAAGGCCGGAGTGATAGGGTCGATGAACGCTACAGGCAAACCCCTGACCGATGTTCAAATCGCCATATGCGGTTCCGCCGGCGACGGCGCCATCGCCGCCGGGGATATCCTTAAAAGGGCCATGGCCGAGGCCGGATACAAGGTCATAGCCTTCGACGTCTATCCACCGGAAATAAGAGGGTTCGGCAAGTGTATCGCCCGGACGCGAATCACCTCCGAACAGGTTTATTCCCTGAAACAAAAGTCGGACGTTCTGGTTTCCCTTAATGACGTCCACGCCATTCCCCACGTCGCCGAGGTCAGCGATTACGGGGCGGTCGTCTATGACGACAAGCCCATCGCCGCGGTGGCCGAAGGAAAGCACATCTCGGGCCATATCGCCCCGGCGCACTTGCCTTACGGCGTCGCCTTCCGGGAGCTTTCGGAACGGGCGACGGGGACGGCGCGGTCGCGCAACATGGTCGCCGTGGGGTATCTGGCCGGGTGTTACGCCATCGCGAAAACTTTTTTCCACGAAACGATCGCCTCGAAGTTTGCTAACAAGCCGGCCGACGTTACGAAAAAGAACATCGCCGCTTTCGATTTGGGCTATGGGGCCGGTGAGCAAACTTTTCGTCTGGATTTCAACGTCATTCACGCTCCGCCGAGGCGCAACAGGAAAATGACCCTGACCATGATGAGCGGCAACGCGGCCGTCGTCCGCGGTTGTCTCGAGGCGGGGATCGAGGCCTTTTTCGGCTATCCGATCACGCCCGCAACGACGATTATGGAACAACTGGCCACCGAAATGCCCAAACGGGGCGCAAGGTTATTGCAGACCGAAGACGAAATTTCGGCCGCCGCCGCCACCATCGGGGCGGGATACGCGGGCGTCCGCGCCGCGACGGCCACATCGGGCCCCGGCTTCGCCCTGATGACGGAAATGATGGGGTTGGCGGCCATCGCCGAGGTTCCATCTGTCTTTTTCGTTTCCCAGCGGGGCGGGCCCAGCACCGGCATGCCCACGAAAACGGAACAATCGGACCTCAATTTGGCGGTTCGCGGCGTCGCTGGAGACGGGCGGCGGATCGTTTTGGCGCCGACCAACGTGGAAGGATGCTACCGTTGCGCCGGCAAGGCCTTCGAGATGGCCGAAAAGTACCAGACGCCGGTCGTCGTTCTGCTCGACCTCTACCTTTCCAACCGTTACGAAGCCGTCGCCCTGCCACCGGGAAATCCTTTCAAGGCCGAGTGCTCCAAGCCCCCGCGGGCAAGGGAAACAGGAACCTCATACCGGCGTTTCGAATTCACCAAGGATGACGTGAGCCCCCGGGCCGTTCCCGGCCAGGCGGGCTTGCGCCATACGGTCACCGGTCTCGAACACAACGAGGCGGGCCTTCCCGACGAACACCCCGAGCTTCACGAAAAGATGAACAGGAAGCGCCATGTAAAACTCGACGCCGCGCTCAAGCATCCGGGCATCACGATCGCCAAACGATTCGGCGATAAGGGCCGGGTGGATGTCGGACTGCTCGGCTGGGGGTCCACCTTCGGCGAATGCCTGGAAGCCATGTTCGAGGCCCGAAAGAGGGGTGTCCGTTGCGCCGCCATGAAGGTGGTCATGCTTTCGCCCCTGCCGTTGAAAACCGTCGAAGGCTTCGTGAAGAATTGCAGTGCCGTCCTCGTTCCCGAACTCAACTTCGAGGGACAATTCGCATCCCTCGTGAGCGGCGCTCTCGGCCGTCCCGTGGAACGCCTGAACCGGACGACCGGAGAGCCCATGGACGTAAATGGAATTTTGGATGAAATCCTGCGTTTGGCGAAAACAGGCAAGGGAAAAAGAAGGAGAAAGGCCGCGGCGCAATAGGGGCATGTCATGAAAGACGTATACAAACCGGTTTATCTGGAAGAGAAATTGGCCGAAATAAGAGAGAGCGGCCGCCTCGATTACCGTTCGAAATCGCTGCCGACATGGTGTCCCGGTTGCGGTTATTTTTCCATCGTCGAGGGGGTGACGTTGGCCTTGACGCGCCTCGGGCTGGTTTCCGACGAGACGGTGGTCGTTTCGGGGATCGGGTGCGCTTCGCGATTTCCGTTTTTCGTCGACACCTACGGTTTCCATACCCTGCACGGGCGCGCCTTGCCCGTGGCGACCGGCATCAAGGTCGCCAACGAGGATTTAACGGTCGTCGTCGTCGGCGGCGACGGGGACGCCTTCGCCATCGGCGGCGCCCATATTCCCCATGCCGCGCGGCGCAACGTCGATATCACCTATATTTTATTCGATAACGGCATCTACGGCCTGACCAAGGGGCAGACCTCGCCGACCTCGGAACTCGGGTTCAAGACCGGCACATCGCCTTACGAAAATCACGACGCGCCGCTCAATCCCCTGATGATGCTCCTGTCATATGGGGCGAGTTGGGTGGGGCAAGGCTATTCGGGATGGCCGCACCATTTGGCCGACATGATCGAACTCGCCATCGCCCATCGCGGTTTTTCATACCTCCATGTTCTTTCACCCTGCGTCACTTTCGACAAGACGACCCGGACCTATCACAACCTCAATATGAGCGTTCGTCATCTCCCGGATGGGCATGACGCGGCCGACCTCATGTCAGCCCTGGCCTTGGCGAGGGAAACGGGCGCGCCCGCGCTCGGCCTTTATTTCCGCGAGGAACGCCGGACTTTGGGTGAGGGCCTTGACGACATCTGCAAACGGGCCCAGGGGGATTAAAGGGCGGTCTTGATCGAGGGGCTCTCCCAAACCATACTGGCGCCCGTTTTCACAACGATAAACGGACTTTGATATCTATGCGCGTGACCATCAATGGCGAGCAGCGGAGTTTCGACTCCATCCTGACCGTGGAACGACTCCTGGGCCGGCTCGGCCTCGATTCCCGCAAGGTGGCGGTGGAACGGAACCTGGAAATCATCCCTAAGTCCCGCTATGGGGAAATCAACGTCGCCGACGGCGACAAACTGGAAATCGTTCACTTCATCGGCGGCGGCGCCCCGAAAGACGAAGACACCTTCGAGGTGGCCGGACGGCGCTTTTCCTCCCGCCTTCTAGTCGGCACGGGCAAGTACAAGGATTTCGAGGAAACCAAGGCGGCGATCGAGGCCTCGGGCGCCGAAATCGTCACCGTCGCGGTTCGCCGCGTCAACATTTCGGACCCCGGCCAGCCCATGCTGGTCGATTACGTCGATCCCGGGAAGTACACCTACCTGCCCAACACGGCGGGTTGTTTCACGGCCATGGACGCCGTGCGCACGCTGCGGCTGGCCCGCGAGGCGGGCGGCTGGGATTTGGTTAAGCTCGAAGTGTTGGGAGATGAGAAAACCCTGTACCCGAACATGATGGAAACCGTGCAAGCCGCCGAACTGCTGATCGGGGAAGGTTTCAAGGTCATGGTTTACTGCTCGGACGATCCGATCATGGCCAAAAGGCTCGAAGACATGGGCTGCGTCGCCATCATGCCCTTGGGCTCTTTAATCGGATCGGGGCTCGGCATTCAAAATCCGCTCAATATCCGGATCATTGTCGAGCAGGCGGCCGTGCCGGTCCTGGTGGATGCGGGGGTCGGCACGGCTTCGGACGCGGCGCTGGCCATGGAATTGGGATGCGACGGGGTGTTGATGAACACGGCCATCGCGGACGCGCGCGATCCGGTGATGATGGCGCGCGCCATGAAGCGGGCCGTGGAATCGGGACGCCTGGCCTATCGCGCCGGCCGGATGGCGAAAAAGCTTTATGCCGACCCGTCCTCGCCAATGGCCGGATTGATATAAGGGAAACGTTCATGACGCCTAAAATCGATTCTTACTTAGCGGAAAACAGGCTCGAAACCCCCCGTCTGGTCGTCGATCTCGATGTCATCGCCGAAAACTACCGATTGTTGCGCCGGGCCCTTCCCTCGAGCGGGATCTATTACGCGGTCAAGGCCAATCCGGCCCCCGAAGTCCTTCGTGTCCTTGCCGGCCTGGGGGCGTGCTTCGACGCGGCCAGCGTGGGGGAAATCGGCTTTTGCCTCGATGCCGGGGCCGGGCCGGACCGCATTTCCTACGGCAACACCATCAAGAAACGCCGGGATATCGAACGGGCCCATGATCTGGGGGTGGGGCTTTTCGCCTTCGACAGCGCCGGAGAGCTGGAGAAACTGGCCTTTTGCGCTCCCGGATCCAAGGTCTATTGCCGGATACTGACGTCGGAAAAAGGCGCGGCCTGGCCGCTCTCGGCCAAGTTCGGATGCGAATTGGAGATGGCCCGGGATTTGATGCTCAAGGCGGGTGATCTGGGACTGGACCCTTACGGGGTTTCCTTTCACGTCGGTTCCCAGCAGACGGATCCGGGGCAATGGGATCTGGCCATCGGGCGGGCGGCGATGGTGTTTTCGGATTTGCGCGATTCCGGGGTTGATTTACGGATGATCAACCTGGGCGGTGGATTCCCGGCCCGCTACCGGGGCGACGTTCCCGGGATCGAGCGCTACGGCGAGGCGATCGCCAGGGCCATGGCGCGGTGTTTCGGAAACGATCAGCCAGAAACGATCATCGAACCCGGCCGCGCAATCGCGGCGACGGCCGGCGTGATCGAGGCGGAAGTCGTTCTCGTGTCGAAGAAATCCTACGCCGAAAATGAACCCAGCTGGGTCTATCTGGATGTGGGCATGTTCGGCGGTTTGGCCGAAACCATGAACGAGGCCATCAAATACCCCATCAGAACCCCGCGCGACGGCGGGAAAACGGGCCCCGTGGTCCTTGCCGGCCCCACCTGCGACGGCGCCGATATTCTATACGAAAACTCGGGCTACCGGCTGCCCCTAAGCCTCAGGCCCGGTGATCGCGTCAGGCTGTCCTCGGCCGGGGCTTACACGGCGACCTATGCCTCAAGCGGGTTTAACGGCTTCGGGCCGTTGCGGGAATTCTATATCTAAGAGTCCGTTCGGGAAGTTATTAATATTTCTCAACGGGTAGGAAGGGAGACAATGCAAGGAGT
>VAPH01058936.1_pt1 | contig 12747 bp, 8 predicted proteins | sample 3393861 | NCBI WGS metagenome assembly VAPH01 (sample SAMN08290439, study PRJNA428436) | hydrothermal vent metagenome | isolation source: Deep-sea hydrothermal vent chimney | place: Atlantic Ocean: South-mid Altantic Ridge | reverse complement strand
GCTGGATTCCTTACAAATTCCCTGAATCAATGCAGGCAGTTCAGGGTTTTCCATCGGGTCGGTCTGGTCGACGAACAGGCAATAATACAAATCCACAAGCAAACTCTTCTGTGACCCGGTGTTTCGACCGGGTTCCCGGTTGAGCTCGAACAAAAAACTCAGGTAATTGTTGAGCACGTACATGAGATCGACAACACTGCGGATATGCAGGCTGGCGTAGTCTGCCTCGCTCGACAACTGCCGTACAATGCGTGCTGTCGCCATGCCGGGCCACACCAGAGACCCTGATTTTGAACTGTTGCTTAGAAAAACCATTGTATCTGCATAGTAACATTGTCCTCAAAGGCCCCGTACTCACTGCCATTGTTACCGCTGAACAATTGTGTGCCAGCCGCCAATTCAATGTTATCTGTAGCGGAGACGACCAGGCGCAAATATAGAAATTCGCTGTTATCATCAAGGTTTCGAATATAGTAGTTTTCTAATTTCCAGAGAGGTGAAATGTCATAACCCACCAGGGCGCCAATATATCGCCGCGCCAGGCTCTGGATCTTCCCCGACAACAGGCGACCAAAATCATAGTCCGACGAGTCACTATTGCCTTGCCCGTTATAGTAGAGTTCGACCATCAACAACAATGTATTGGGAAAGCTGTAATCGGCACCGAGCACTGCACGTTGATATTGACCATCAACAGGTGACGATGCCCGGATCCACTCACCGCGTAGTCCCACGGGTCCCAGCTGCCCGGCAAAATCGATACCCACCATGGTATCGTCGCGAAACCGCCCTGCAGTCACGCCCAGGTCATAACGGGCTATATTTGTACGCCAGCGAAATGCCGTGGTATTACGTACAGGGCTTTCATGAGCAGCATATACCAGGCTAAGACGTGATAAATCGTTATAGTCCCAATCGACAACGACAGCGTCTACACCTGTACGCTCCTCACGTTCGATCTGCGTGGGATCAAACGGATTGATAATATCGACGGGACTCCAGAACAGGGCGCTGCCCCAGGCAACTCGTTGTCGACCAATACGCACATCCATACCGGCCAGTCGAGTATCGAGATATGCCCGATAAAACCCATAACGCGCGTAAACCGACGCATTATCAGCATAGGTTCTGTTCAGATCAAAAAAAGTGTCCGAAGGCAATTTTTTTTGCACAAGGAACTGCTCTGTTTGCAGGTAATTACCCAGCAGAACTTCATTATCAAATTGCACATTAAATGCCGTTTCCCCGCCCAGGCTACCCTTCAACTCCAGACGCAGTCGATTGAGATCAAGATTATAGGGTTGCTGAGGTGCAATTAAACCCAGCGTGCGTGAATTCACAAATAGATTCTTGTAGTAGCCACTGAGTTCGAGTTGTGCCTGCGCGTCCTGCAAAAACCCGCTAAGAAACAGAGCAGACACAAGAAGTACCGTCCAGATTTTTTTATTAGACATGCCTGATGGCCTTGACTGGTTCCAGCCGCGCCGCACGGGTAGCCGGATAAATAGCCGTTACTGCACCAGTGACAAACAGGGCAATGGCTGCCCACCATAAACTTCCGATTATGAGTACCGGTTTAAGAATGGGTGTCATACCCGGTATCGCCTCAGTTGCCTGCATCAAACTGGTGAGATCTATACCCACACTGTGATAGTAGGCCGTCACAGCAATACCTAAAATCGTACCGACAACAATACCGACTGCCGACAATACCAGCGATTCATAGATGACGATACGCAGTATCTGCCCGGGCGCTGTACCCAGTGCCATCATGACGCCAAACTCGCGGGTTCGCTCAAGCACCGACATCAACAGGGTATTCATTATCCCCATGGCAATCACAAACAGTACAATAGCCAGTATGATGTAGAAGAACACATCGCTGAACTCAATCATCTGGACAACAGCCGGCATCAGCGTTTCCCATGGCAGAGCTTCAAGTTTATTGTTGCCCATATCGCTGTTAAAACTGCCTGCAAATACACGACTATCCCGACGATCGTTTAGCAATATGGCAATGGTCGAGACACTGTTGTTCAGACCTAGCAACTCCTGCCCCGCCGAAAGTGGAATCAGACCCATCAAGCCATCAAAATATTCATTGCCTGTTTCAAAGATACCCACGAGGCGATACGCAGCAGAACCCAGGTCACCATTCACCTGCTGAGCCGTGACAACAACCTTCTCGCCGATACGGATGCCAAGTTTTTTTGCCACGCGTTGCCCGAGCACGATACTATTTCGCTCGTTGGCAGCAAGATAAGCGCCCTTGATGATCACCTTCTGTAACTGTGTGACCTGCTGCTCCCGCTGAGCATCAACACCCAGTATCAGCAAGGGTTCCGATGCCATCGGGCTGCTGACCATCGCGCGGGTCTGCACCCTTGGAGATGCCTCCACAATACGTGGGTCTTGCTTCACTTTCTGCAAGACCTGCTCATATTCGTCAATACGCAGATCGGGCTCCATGTCCAGACGGAAACCCTGACGCTCTATTTGTACATGGGCGCTAAAATAACGGGTCGAGTTTTCCACCAACTGCCCATACCAGCCCTCGATCAGGGCATATAAAACAATAAAGGCTGCCAGTCCAAACGCAGTGGCACTGACTGTCAGCAGGGCTCGGCGTGGATTACGCGCTATGCCGCGACTGGCGATGGCCCAGAATACGGCGCGAGTGCGCTGCCGCTTTTTGTGCTCACGCGCCATATGCTGATTCGTTTTTCCTGTGCGTACTCCGCGGATAGCTTCGACCGGCTCAATACTTGCCGCACGCCATGCCGGATAAAGTGCCGGCACAATGCTGATAAAGAAAACGATAACTGACAATGCTGCAATATGATCCCAGCGTGAAACAGGATAGACAATCGCGGAAAGGCCCGGCATGCTTTCCAGGGCCGCGGTAAACTGCTCAAAATTCAGTCCAGTACTGGCCAGATAAAAATTGATACCAAGCCCAGCAATATTACCGAGAATTATTCCGGCAATACCAAGCAGCATCGATTCCAGAACAACCAGGCCGACAATCTGTAGGCGTGAGGTTCCCAGGGCCATCATGACGCCAAACTCGCGCGTGCGCTCCATCACAGCCATCAAGATAGTATTGGCAATCCCCACCGCCACCACGACAAACATGATTCCCAGAATGATAAAGGTCATGGCTTCGTGGAACTGCACTGCCTGAACCACTGATGGTAGCAACTTTCGCCACCCCAGGACTTCATAGTCTGATCCCAGCTTGCGAGATAGTGCATCTGCCACCTGGGCAGACTGCTGACGCAGATTCAACCGTACCGCCCATGCCGTGGCTCGCCCCCACATAGCATAGAGATCACGCGCTGCCTCCAGGGTAAGAAAGGCATAACTAGTATCGATAACATCAATCCCAGTATCGAAGATACCGATAATACGATAACGTCCGGCACCAATTGATCCGTCTGCCGCCTGTGTTATCAGTACGGTTTCTTCACCCACCCCGGTACCAAGTATTTTGGCCATTTTACTGCCGATCAATATTCCGTTTTTATCTTCAGGGCGCAGGTAGCGGCCTTCGACAACAGTCCTGTCAATCGTGGTAATCTTGACTTCGTTCTCTGGATCGACACCGACGACCATGACACCACGACTCTTGTTCGTCCCGCTTAGCATGGCCTTTCCTTCCAGCCGCGCAGACAATGCCCTGATATTACTGTCTTTCAGAATCTCTGTCCGGACTGCCGGATCATCGCTTATCGCACGATGTAATTTTTTGTCATCGTGATAACCTTTCCCGTGTATTTTTAAATGACCTGTCAGATAGCTGGTGCTGTTTTCGATCATCTGCTCGTTCATGCCATCGATGAGCCCCCACAGAAACACCAGCGATGCCAGGCCGACGGTAATCGCAGCAATTGTAATCAGGGAGCGCCTGACATTGCGCAGCACATTCCGCCAGGCCAGACGCAGCAGTTTCATTTAGCCGTTCCGGTTTGCGTCTGGTCATCGACAATTTTTCCGTCACGCAATGTGACAATGCGGCGTGCGCGTTCCATCACCATGGGATCGTGGGTGGAAAAGATAAACGTGGTTTTGTGGCGTTCATTGAGATCGCGCATCAGATCCAGCAGGGCAGCACCGGTACGGGAGTCGAGATTTGCAGTGGGCTCATCCGCCAGCACAATAGTGGGTTGTGACACAATGGCACGAGCCACAGCGACACGTTGCTGCTGGCCGCCGGACAATTGTGCTGGCCGCTGGTGGATGTATTGCCCAAGTCCCACTTCACGCAGAACACTTTCGGCGCGTTCACGTCGTTCCTTGTCCGGCACACCCTGTAACAGCATCACATATTCAACGTTCTCGACCGCACTCAGCACCGGAATTAAATTATACTCCTGAAAAATAAAGCCGATTTCCCGCAATCGAAGACGAGAGAGCTGACTTCTGGACAGGCGAGCAATTTCCTGCTCACGAATCCAGACCTGTCCACGGGTAGGCACGTCCAGAGCACCGATAATATTCAGTAGCGTGGTTTTGCCGGATCCCGAAGGCCCAACCAGCGACATAAACTCGCCGCCCTCCACAGCCAGATCAATACCATCCAGTGCCTTGACGGCAATGCTGTTGTGCTGGTACTGCTTACTGACGTGTTTCACTGTCACCAGCGTCATAGCTTTTCTCCTTTAGCGTCTGCGGCGCAGGTTGCGAAGCGTAAAAATAGAATCCTTTATTGGCTTGTCAAAAACCACGTCGACTACACGTATACTGGTGGCATTCCCGGGTTTCTGCGTCGGCCGCATTTCCCATAGCGAAGGCAATAAACGGTCGCCAAACTTGCGGATTTCAGAGAAAGTCAGCACCTTGATTGTTTGACCGCGCTCGTCAATATACTCCTGCCTCTCTGGTATTAAATCCGACTTGCGCACCAGGTAAACAATGCTGCCCCAGATCACTGCCGCTTCAGGTTTCGGCGTAGAGATAACACGATAGACTTCAGTGCCGTTATAATTTTCGATGCCAGCGACTTCGTGGGTATAGTCGTTGATCATGCTGCTTTCCTTCACCAGATCATCATTGGAGAAATCGGATCCCATCCAGGGCTGTAACATCATGGAGGGCGGTATTTTAATCACCCGTTCGACGCTTGGCAGGTAGTTCCACATCTCGCTTTTGATTCGTAACGAGCCAATGCCGGCTTCCTTGGCCGGTGACAGGATACGGACGAAGCTTTTATCTGGGCGCCGCATCCACATGTGCAGCTTGAGTGTACGTTTCCAGTAAGGCGTGGTAATGGTCATCTCATACTTCCCTGTCACCGTGCTACCCCACAGCCGGTTTTCAACAGCGGCTACGATTTCCTTGCCAGTTTTATCCTCATTTGCTGACAATATCCCGGGATAGAGGGGTATCATGAGAAATACGCCTGTCATACTGGCACTGCATACCAGTCGCCAGCATATTCGAGGCTGCAATCGTTTTGAGATAGTTTCCATTACAGATTCCTTTTTGATCGGGCGCGCCTTTCCGGCCAGCAAATGCGGGGGATAAAACCGTTGACCCGAGCCATGTAATCCCGATAGGCATCACCAAACTGGTCGATCATCAGCAACTCTTCTCGCCGAGCCAGCCGTCGATACATCCAGAACAATACTGGTGCCATGACCAGAGTAATTAAGGTCGGCCACTGAATCAGAAAACCGAATATTACCAGAAAAAAGCCAATGTACTGCGGATGACGTACGTAGCGGTAAATGCCATTCGTGACCAGGTCACTACGAGCGAGATAAATTTGTCGCCATCCGAGTGTGACGATAATCAGGCCAGTGGTAATTAAAATCATACTCAGAGCCATTACTACATAAACCGCCCATTGCATTGGTAACAGGCCCATCCGATTTAACAGATAGGCCCACAGGTGGCTTTGCTGATGACCGAACAAAGCGGGTGAAACATCTACATAGGCCGACAGGAAGTAAATAGTCAGTGGGACGCCAAACATTTCTGTGAACAAGGCGATAAAAAATGCTGTACCCATACCGGCACTGCGCCAGGCAGGCGCACCCCTGGGGCGTACAAAACCGAGCAGAAACGCAACAAAAAGTGCTACAGCCCCGACCACCAGCGGCCAATTACCGTACCAATGGCTAAACGTGATATTTTCCCGGTGGCTTATAACCGGACTAAGTAGCGTAACCAAAAGACCGCTAAGGGCGAGCACAACCACCAGAACCAGTAGCAGATTCGGCCATTTTAATTTTTCTGTATCACTGCTTGTTGTAGGCATCGTCTTGTTCCGTCGTCATTATCCTCTCTCCGTGTAGGGAGAGGAAATCATGTGGTTCTGTTATGAAAATATCCTTAAGGAGCCTCTGATTAATCATAAACACACTGACCGGATGGTTGTAAGGATGACGACGGCTTCATCGGGCAGTCTTCATACAAACTCCCTGAATCAAACGATGGAACTCAGGGTTATCCATCGGGTCGGCCTGGTCGATGAACATAAAATAGTACAAATCAACAAGCAAAGCCTTTCGTGACTCGATGTTCTGGCTCAGTTCCCAGTCAAGTTCAACTAGCAGGCTCAGGTAATTGTTAAGTGCGCACATGTGGTCGACAACAGTGCGGATATGCAGGCTGGCGTAATCTGCCTCGCTCGACAACAACCTCTCAATACGCGCCTCCGTGTCGCTCAACAGCCGGGCCGCACGAGAACGATGCACCTGCAGTGACGAATGTGTGATTGACGACAGTACATCACTCAAATCGGCCAGCCAGGGAAGATGCAGACTACGCGTAGCAAAATCACGCAGTACCTGGGCACACAGCGTGTTATGCGTGCCCTCCCAGCTTTCCAGTACAATGGCATCACGGTAGAGACGAGGCAGCACGCTAAATTCCTCAATAGTGCCATTACCGCCCAACACCTCGATGGCATCACGGATAACCCGTGTACATTGAATCGAGGTCCAGTACTTATTGATGTTGACGTGGGTTCGCCTTGCCTCTGCACTTTTATCTGACGCCTTGCCTGTGGCCTTATCAGTGGCTAGCCGGTCGCCCATCGCAAGGAGCCGAAATGTCGTAGCCACCGCGGCACTGTTAATCACCTTCATGCGGGCGAGGATTTGTGCGACCGTCGCATGCTCGATGATCGGCTTGCCAAAGGCGGTGCGCTGCCGGGCATAGGCTTGCGCCTCAATACAGGCGCGCCGCATCAGGCCGCAGGCGGCGATGGCATTGTGCACTCGCGAAGTATCGAGCACGATGCTCATCAGATTCCTGAAGCCCTCTTCCAGAGGACCGATGGGTTCAGCCAGTGCGCCATTAAAGTCCACTTCTGCCGAGGCCATAGAACGTGTGCCGAGTTTGTACTTTAAACGACGGATGGTGAAATCGTTGACCTCGCCATCCACTGTGCGAGGGACGAGAAACAGGGCAAGGCCCTGTGTCCCCACCGGTGCCCCTTCAGGCCTTGCAGCCAGCACGAATAAACCGGCATCGATGACCGAGCAAAACCATTTTTCGCCGCTGATCCGGTATTGCCCCCTGACCTTTGCATCCGCTACGGCAACACAGCTGATCGCGGCAACGTCCGAACCGCCCTGAACTTCAGTGACAAACTGCGCGCCATACAGGCGTTTTGCATAATCTGTCTCAAACAGCTGCGGTAAATACCTTTTCTTCTGTTCGGGCGAACCGACTTGCTGCAGCAGTTTGATCAGGCCTGCCGTACAGGCTACTGGACAGGCGTGACCCGCCTCACCGTTATGGGCAATGAAATAGGACAGGACACCACTGAGCAATTCATTGCCTGGTTGTTCCAGTACCGCCAGTACCCCGGTATCCCAGACACAGGTGCCGAGTTCGTGGTAATCAGGATGAAAAACCACTTCTTCAGTACGCTCGCCGATGCCGTTGAAACGATTCAGGCGAGGCAGGTTCTCATCACGGTTTGAATTGATGGCGAGACGATCCATCTGGCTTGCAGACAGCATAGAAGCTTTACGCAACAGAGGCAGATGTCTCGAATAGCCCTCACCCAGATGCATCTGTAGAACCCGCTGTACATTGCTATCGGCCTGCAGGTAGTCCGTGGGTTTATGCGCCTGCCATGCGGCGAGCGAAGCGCGCGCTTGCTGGTTTCTATTCTCGGACATAGTTAAGGAACCTCTCTGTTATGTTTTACATGGCGTCTCGCATTCACAACCCTTTTCATACAATTCATCGCGCCTCAGCCCCACCGTCAAGGGTTCACGGTCATGCCCTGCCAGCGCCTGAAAGACATTTATACTGCCCTCGTTAAAATAGTAGGCAGAGCCTTCCATATAAAGACGCCACACCCGATAGGTGGCCTCACCCACGATATCGACGACCTGTGCTTTGTTCTCCTCCAGCGCTTTGACCCAACAACGCAGGGTCATAGCATAGTGGCGCCGTAGTCCTTCCACATCGACAATCTCAAAACCGGCATTTTCCATCGCCGTAACGACATCACCTATACGCGCCAGTTCGCCATCAGGAAATACGTAACTGTTGATGAAGCGGGTAATCGGTGTGTCCTGCCAGCCGGTATCGTTGGTGATACCGTGATTGAGAAATAGCCCACCCGGTGCCAGCACCCGTTTTATGGTGTTGAAATAAGTCGGAAAGTTGACGACGCCGATGTGCTCAAACATGCCGACACTGACTACCCGGTCATAGCGGGCATCGACGGGCAGATCACGGTAATCACGTAATTCGACAGTGACCTGGTCTTGCAGCCCTTCTTTGCGTATCCGTTCATTCGCATACGCAACCTGCTGCTCACTCAGGGTAATACCGTGGGCCTTCACCCCGTACTCCCGTGCGGCCCAACATACCATGGCACCCCAACCGCAGCCTATATCCAGCAGCGTCTCGCCCGGCGTCAGCCGCAACTTACGGCAGATATAATCCAGTTTGTCTTTCTGCGCGTCATCCAGTGACTGATCGACTCCGGAAAAGTAGGCGCAGGAGTAAACCATTTCGCGATCCAGCCACAATTTATAGAAATCATTGCCAACATCGTAGTGATGAGAAATACTCTGTTTCGTATTTTGCCGTTCGGTACGCCCGGCACGTTTCGCTACAGCATTTTTTTCACGGTGATGGCGTGGCAGCCTGAAGGCCTGGCGCATAATACGGAGTCTAGTTGACCAGGGTACGACCAGGTCCCGCATATAGGAGACGAGATGAAACAGACTCTCTACGTCGCCTTCGATATCCGCTTTTTCTGCCAGAAAATCTTCAGCCAGGTGCACCACATTCTGGCGAAGAATCAACTGGCGCAGCACCGAGGGCTGGTTGAACACCACCATACAGGGCGCATCCGATTGCCCGATTGCCAGTTCCCCATTCCATAATCGCACTGAAACCGGCCCACGGTAGTCAGCCAGAATCAGCTTCAGAACCTGATGCCCTGCCGCCGCGATTGCCTGCAGATTATCGGTATGATTTTTCATATCGAATCCTTTTTGTAGTTTCTCTCCAGCAAACCAGGCTGATTCAGACGCTGGCACCGAACCAGCGATCTTATTTCTCTCGATCACCCTTTAATGTTCGCATTACCATGATGTCAAATGATACGATCAAAGCAAGTGTTACCAGTTACCTTACTAAACCAGATAATCTTAAGATACTACTATCTGTGAACCTTTATCAATCTTTATGAAAATCAACAATTCAGGTTAGTAGATTTTGTTTGAGGGTTACCGTGCCAGTAGCACCGGGATGGGCGACATGTTAGCGACTTCCCGGCTAACGCTACCAATCAGAAAATCATGGCTTCGATCGCCTCGCGATCCAAGAACAATCAACTCGGCGTCCTCTTCCTTTGCGGTTCCGAGTATTTCATCCGATGGGTGGCCTTCCTTCACTACGGGCTTGATAGCGGTAATCCCTGCGTCATTCAGAACTTTTGTATAATGGGCTATGATTTTCATGGCCTTTTTGTCCAGTATTTGCTGGAAATCGGTATCCTTCAAGGCAATTCTCATTTCATCCATTTCGGGGCCCTTTGCGAGCGCTTCCCCTAGCAATGATCTGCCCAGCATTTTTTCGACATAGACCAGCACCACGTTTACAGGTTTAGTTCCCGAACAGACATTGATCAGTGTTTCTGCCGCCCGAACCGCACCTTTTGTATCATCCACCGCTAGTAAAACCTTATTCATGGCTGACTCCTTACCGTGGGTCTTATTGAATAATTTCGCCGTTTACACAGCGCCCGGATCTGGCGCAAAGACGCTACACCCGAAGTAGTACAATGGAATATATTAGGGCATCTTTTGAAATAACTGGATGATGCATTCGCATCATTTTCACAAAATAATTAGGGAAACAATGGAAACAATGGGGTGAAACAATAGGTCAGAGTCGTGACTTCTCGACTCTGACCCCATTATTTCACCCCATTGTTTCTCCGGCGCACGCCTTAGTCCCCGGCTTTATCCCAAACCCATTGTGTCACTTCCGGCATATCCACGCCGTGCTCGGTGATGTATTGCCGATGTTCGATATGTTTGTCGCGGATCCACTGCGTGAGATACGCCGCCGTGGAGCCCAGCCTGGGCACCCGGTCGATCACGTCCGCCATCAAGTGGAAGCGATCCATGTCGTTACGCACGACCATGTCGAATGGCGTGGTGGTGGTACCTTCTTCCTTGTAACCACGCACGTGCAGATTTTTATGATTGGTGCGCCGATAAGTCAGGCGATGGATCAACCAGGGATAGCCATGGTAGGCAAAGATGATCGGCTTGTCGGTGGTAAACAGCGTATCGAAATTCTGGTTTAACAGGCCATGGGGGTGCTCTTCATGGTGCTGCAGGGTCATGAGATCCACCCCGTTGATCACCCGTACCTTGAGCTCGGGAAGATGCCGGCGCAGCAGATCCACCGCCGCCAGGGTCTCGAGGGCCGGCACGTCGCCGGCGCAGGCCATGACCACGTCCGGCTCGCTACCCTGATCACTGCTCGCCCACTCCCAGATACCAATCCCGGCGGCGCAGTGCTTGATCGCCGCGTCCATGCCGAGCCACTGCGACTGGGACTGCTTGCCGGCAACGATGACGTTGACCAAATTGCGAGAACGCAGGCAGCAGTCGGTCACGCACAATAGGGTGTTGGCATCGGGCGGCAGATACACGCGGATGATATCGGCCTTCTTGTTGACCACGTGATCGATAAAACCGGGATCCTGGTGCGAGAAGCCGTTATGGTCCTGGCGCCAGACGTGGGAGGTGAGCAGATAGTTGAGCGAGGCAATGGGGCGGCGCCAGGGGATCTCCTTGCTGGTGACCTTGAGCCACTTGGCGTGCTGGTTGAACATGGAGTCGATAATGTGGATGAAGGCCTCGTAACAAGAGAACAGACCGTGCCGTCCGGTCAGTAGATAACCTTCCAGCCAGCCCTGGCAGGTATGCTCGGACAAAATCTCCATCACCCGTCCGTCGGGTGCCAGATGATCGTCTTCCGGCAGCGTCTCGGCCATCCAGGCACGTTCGGTTACTTCCAGCAGTGCACCGAGGCGGTTGGAGTTGGTTTCATCCGGCCCCATCACCCGGAAGTTGCGTGTGTGCAGGTTGAGCTTCATCACGTCGCGCAGGTAGGTGCCCATGACCCGGGTTGCTTCCGCCGCCACCGCACCGGGAGTCGGCACATCGACCGCATAATCGCGAAAGTCGGGCAGCTTCAATTCCACCAGTAGCTGGCCGCCGTTGGCATGCGGGTTGGCGCCCATGCGCCGTTCGCCCTGGGGTGCCAGTTCGGCCAGTTCCGGCATCAGCGCACCGTTGTCGTCAAACAGTTCCTCCGGCCGGTAGCTTTTCATCCAGTCCTCGAGCAGCCTGAGGTGATCCGGCTTCTCGGCCAGCTCGGCAAACGGCACCTGGTGCGAACGCCAGTAGCCCTCGGTCTTCTTGCCATCCACTTCCTTTGGCCCGGTCCAGCCCTTGGGACTGCGCAGGATAAGCATCGGCCAACGCGGGCGTTGGGTCACGCCGTTGCATCGTGCCTCGTGCTGGATCGTCTGGATCTCGGCGATCATCGTGTCCAGCGCGGCCGCCATAAGCTGGTGCATGTGCTCGGGCTCGGAGCCCTCAACGAAATAGGGGTGGTAACCGTAGCCGATAAACAGGCTCTCCAGCTCCTCGCGGCTGATACGCGCCAACACGGCAGGGTTGGCAATCTTGTAGCCGTTCAAGTGCAGGATTGGCAACACGGCACCATCGTTTGCGGGGTTGAGGAACTTGTTGGAATGCCAGGCGGTGGCGAGTGGCCCGGTCTCGGCCTCGCCATCACCCACCACACAAGCGGTGATGAGTTCCGGGTTATCCAGCACCGCCCCAAAAGCATGGGAAAGGGCATATCCAAGTTCGCCGCCTTCGTGGATAGACCCCGGGGTTTCCGGGGCGACATGGCTGGGCACACCACCCGGAAACGAGAACTGCCTGAACAGTTTCTGCATGCCCTCCACGTCCTGAGTAATGCCTGGATAGAATTCGCTATACGTTCCCTCAAGATAGGTATTGGCCACTAGTCCCGGCCCGCCGTGGCCGGGGCCAGTGATATACATGACACTTAAATCATGCGCCTTGATGACACGGTTCAGGTGCGCGTAAATGAAATTCAGCCCCGGGGTAGTCCCCCAGTGACCGAGCAACCGCGATTTGACGTGCTCCAATGTCAGCGGCTTTGTGAGCAGCGGATTATCCAGCAAATAAATTTGGCCCACCGACAGGTAGTTGG
>VAPH01075757.1_pt1 | contig 12771 bp, 12 predicted proteins | sample 3393861 | NCBI WGS metagenome assembly VAPH01 (sample SAMN08290439, study PRJNA428436) | hydrothermal vent metagenome | isolation source: Deep-sea hydrothermal vent chimney | place: Atlantic Ocean: South-mid Altantic Ridge | reverse complement strand
GGGCTTACGCCGCAGGGGCGGCGGCCCGCAGTCGCGGGCGTGGGTTTGTCGCCCCTCAAGCGCCGGGCGGGCGCGTTGGCTCGCGGGGCTTACGCCGCAGGGGCGGCGGCCCGCAGTCGCGGGCGTGGGTTTGTCGCCCCTCAAGCGCCGGGCGGATCAGGCGCTCAGCCCACCCGGCAGATGAGGTGATAGCCGAAGTCCGTTTCGACGACGCCGCTGGTCGCCCCGGTTTCAAGGGCGAAGGCGGCCTCTTCGAATTCCGGCACCATCTGGCCGCGTCCGAACTCGCCGAGCGCGCCGCCCGAGCTGGCCGAAGCGCAATCGGAATGCCGTTCCGCCAAGTCGGCGAAATCGCCACCGGTCTCGATTTGTTTCTTGATGGCCTCTATTTCCGAAAGGGCCTCTTCTTTCGAACGGGTCGCCGTGGAGCGCATGGAGCCGTCGTACATAAGAAGGATATGCGAAGCGATGATTTTGTCGGACACGGAATATCTCCTGGTTTGCGTGGGGACGTGTTGGGAGGAAATATAAGGACAGGTTTCATGTGAGAACAGGTGGAAACGATTTTTTTTATGGAGGGCGCGTGGTTTAATCCAATCCAATCACCGAAAAAGGGTAAATTCTTTTTATGGCCAACCCCGAACACGAAGACAGGATCGCCGTCCATCACATCGGCGGGCGTTCCGGCGGGCATCCCTTGCAGCGCCAGGCGCTGACCGGGTGGGCCGACGATATCGTCCATGTCCTTTACGACGCCGACGCGTCCTGTCTTGAGCTGTTGCGGGAACGGACGGCGGACCAAAAATCCTTGCGGGTCGTCTCGGCGTGTATCGGCGGGGTCTCGGGAAAGGCCGATTTTCATATCAATTACGATCCCTTCACAAGCTCTCTGCGCAAGGTCCGCCCCGGCCTCAGGGATTGGTACTTGGCGTCAAAGGGATACGATTACCTTTTTCCAGAAGCCGCCGAGGCGGGGGAAATCCAGTCCCTGGACGCCGTTTCCCTGGACGATCTGTTCGGCTCTCCCGGCCCGGGCTTCCCGCCGCCGAACGTGTTGAGCATGGATGTCCAGGGGGCCGAGCTCGATATCCTCAAAGGCGCGCCCAAGGTTATCGGCGGCAACGTCGTGGCCATCGAGTTGGAGGCCCGTTTTTCCGAGATTTACGACGGCGAGGGATTGTTCCCGGATATCCTGGGTTTTCTTTCTTCGCTCGGTTTCGACTTTGTCGGTTTTACGCAAACCGTCCCCTTTTCCCCCTACCGGGCCGGCGTGGGGCTGAGGGGAGAGGGGTACCTCCTGGAGGCGGACGCCCTTTTTTACCGGAACCCCGACCGCTTGCTCGAAGATGAAAACCCGAACCGGAACGCCCTTCTCGCCAAGCTGGCTTTTATCGCCATGACGTCCCATCATATGGAAGTCGCGGTGCGGTGCCTCGATCTGATCGACCGGGGGTATCTTGAAAACAACCGCCAAACCAAGCGATACCTCGCCTTTCTCGATGATTGCGGGAAAGCGGTCTCCGCCATGCCCGGCGTCATGCCGTTGAGGTTCGCGGAATTCTACTCGTTCGAGGAAAGCCGGGCGCGGTTCCTTCCCACGGCGGAGCGGGCGGCGTTTTACAAGGAAAACAAGGCGGCCATGGAGGCGCGGTTAGGGAGTTATATGGAAAACGGGCGGATTTCCGTCGAAAACGTGAAAACCCTGGGCCGGGCCGAGGAAACCCCCATCGAAACCGTCCTCCGGGAATATGGTTTCACGGACCTGGCCGGCCTGTTGCGCGAAAGGCGCATCAGCCAGGTGAAAAGCATCGCCGAAACCCTGGGCGGCTAATTCGCCTCTTCGCCCTCGAATTTGGGGGGGACGAATTCGAACAGGCCGGGCCTCAAAGGGATGCCGGTGCGAATTGAGGAAAGGGTCACGGAGGTCAGGACGCCCTGGGGGTCGGTAACGATCCATTTCTTTAACGTCAACGGGCGGTCGCTAAAAACAAGGCTCAGCATTCCATTTTCGTCTTCACCGGTTCCTTTAAGGTCCAGCCGGATCGTTTCCGCCCTTTTCACGAGCCTGGTGATGGCGATCTTGTCGGACCCGAGATCGATCTTGTCTTCCAGGAAAAGACCCAGCGGCGACGAACTGGTGAGGATTTGGCTGACCTGTTCGAGCTCCTTGTCGAAATACCAAAGCCACAGGCCGTCGGCGACGATAAGGACGGGGACCGGCGGATCGTACTCGATGCGCATGTTTCCCGGCAGGGAAAGATAAAGATCGCCCTCGGCCTGCTGCCCGTTGGACGAAACCTGGAGGAAACGCGCCTTCATGGCGCCGAGCCTGTTCAGGTACGTCTCGATGCGGGCGACCAGGGCCAGGTCTTCGGCCGACAGGGCGGGGTTGGTTTCGGCTTCGGCGGTTGGCGCGTGAGACAGCCAGAAAGCGGCGGCGAGTAAAACGAGGATCAGGAGGCGTTTGAGGTTCATCTGGCTAATTTTCTACGCCAGGGCCGGGCCGTCAAGCCGCGTGATCGCCGTGGTTACCGATAAGCACCTCGCGCCGTCCGACCCGGTTGGCGGGGCTGACGACGCCTTCCCTCTCCATGAGCTCGATAATTCTCGCGGCCCGGTTATAACCGATCTGAAGGTGCCTCTGGATGAAGCTGGTCGAGGCCTTGCCCTCCCGTGCGATCAGGGCCACCGCCTCGTCGTAAAGGGCGTCCGCCGCCGAGGCCTCGCCCGAGGACGCCGGACCCTGCTCCTCTTCGGCCGTCACGTCTTCGAGGTAGGCGGGCTCGCCCATGGTTTTCAAATGGGTGACGATGGATTCCACCTCTTCATCGGAAACAAACGGGCCGTGGACACGGGTGATGCGCCCGCCGCCGGACATGGAAAGCATGTCGCCCTGGCCCAAAAGCTGTTCGGCCCCCTGTTCGCCGAGAATGGTCCGGCTGTCGATCTTCGACGTCACCTGGAAACTTATGCGGGTCGGGAAGTTGGCCTTGATGGTGCCGGTGATGACGTCGACCGAGGGCCTTTGCGTCGCCATGATAAGGTGAATGCCCGCGGCGCGGGCCATTTGCGCCAGGCGCTGGATCGCCGCCTCGACATCCTTGCCCGCGACCAGCATCAGGTCCGCCATTTCATCGACCACCACGACGATAAAGGGCAGGGGCTCCATGGACAGGGGCTGGTCCTCGAAGATGGGCTTGCCGTCTTCGTCGAAGCCAGTCTGGACCCTGCGCGTCAGGGCCTCGCCCTTTTTCAGGGCCTGGTCCAGCCGGGCGTTATAGCCGTCGATATTGCGTACGCCCAATTGGGCCATGGCCCGGTAGCGGTCTTCCATTTCGCGGACCGTCCATTTCAGGGCGACGACGGCCTTGGACGGGTCGGTGACCACGGGGGTCAGCAGGTGGGGAATGCCCTCGTATACGGAAAGTTCCAGCATCTTGGGGTCGATCATGATGAAGCGGCAGTCGTCGGGCCTGTGTTGATAGAGCAGGGACAGGATCATGGTGTTGATGCCGACCGACTTGCCCGAGCCGGTGGTTCCGGCGATCAGCAGGTGGGGCATGCGGGTCAGGTCGGCGATCACCGGCGCGCCGCCGATGTCCTTGCCGAGGGCCAGGGCCAGCTTGCCCGGCGAGCGCTCGAAGCTGTCCGAGGCGAGCAGTTCGCTGAGGTAAACCATTTCCCGGGCCGCGTTGGGAAGCTCGATGCCGATGGCGTTGCGCCCCGGAACCACGGCGACGCGCACCGATATGGCGCTCATGGAGCGCGCGATGTCGTCGCTGAGCCCGATGACGCGGCTGGTCTTGGTTCCGGGCGCGGGCTCCAGCTCGTAAAGGGTAACGACCGGGCCGGGGCGAACCTTTGTGATTTCGCCCCTTACGCCGAAGTCTTCAAGCACCGTCTCAAGAAGGCGGGCGTTCTGCTGCAAGGATTCCGTATTGACGGGGCCGGCGCGGTTTTCCGGCGGCGTCCTCAAAAGGTCGAGGGGCGGAAAGTGGTACTCGCCGGGGACCAGGTCCAGGGATTGCTGCCTCGCCGCCTGGGCCCTTTTCCCCGGTTTCGCCTTGCCGGGTTTCGCCTCGACGAGCGTCTTCCCGCCGGCGCGCGTTCTTTGCAGGTTGCGCGCCACCAGGCCGTCCAGCGCCCCGGGCCGTTTTCCCTTGCGGCTTGGGGCCTTTTGGGTTCCGGCCTTGGCGGGCGGCGCGTCCTTGCCGTTGTTTCGACGGCGTTCGGCCAGGCCGCGGAAGAATGCGGCGGCGCGGCTTCCCGCGCGCGTGATGATCGCGGCGGCGAAAACCGTCCCTTGGCGGAGAAGCGCCCAATCCGACCTTCCGAAGCCGAACGCCCCGATCAAAGCGGCCGGACCCAAAAGCAGGCCCGTCAGCCCGGCGGCAAAACCGACCGTTCCCGGTTCCAATGAAGCCCCGAAGACAAACCCGGCCAGGGCGGACAGTTCGCGCAATAAAAGCGACCCGACAACCCCGCCCAGGCCTGAAACCAAGGGCCAGGCCCGCGGGCTCGGAAGGGCGGCGAAAGCCAGGCCGAGAAAAAGCAAGGCGCAAACGCCCAGGAACAGGCGCAACCAGAAGAAAGTAAGGCGTCTTTTGCGTATATAGAGCCACCCCCAGGCGGCGAGAACGGCCGGGGGAACCACGGCGGCCAGACCGAAAGCCTGAAGCAGGACGTCGGCGGCGTAGGCCCCGCCCCTTCCCAACAGGTTCAAGGCCTCGCCCCCGGTGGCGCTGTTGAGCGAGGGGTCGCCGGGGCTATAGGCGGCGAGGGAGAGAAGAAGCGCGATCGCCGAGGCGGCCAGGACGATGCCCGCGGCCTCGGACAAACGCCGGTGGAGGAAATCGGTAACGCCTTCGGGCAGAAGGGCGCCATCGTTAAGAACGGATTTTGCCATCCCGTAATTATGGAGGCGCTCATATTTACAAGACCTTAACGGTCTATCTTAAAACAGGACTTTTAAGATAGAACCTTCACGATCCGCTTTAGGGCCTCGCGGGTGGTTTCTAAATCATGAACCAGGGCGACCCTGATAAAGGAATCGCCGGGCGAGGCTCCCGCCCCATCCGTCCGCGACAGGTAGGCGCCGGGCAGGACGCGCAGCCCGGCCCCGGCCCAGAGTTTTTTCGCCGCCCCCTCTCCGTTCCCCACATCGAGCCAGAGGAAGAAGCCCCCCTCGGGCCTGTAAAAGCCAAACCGGGGGCCGAGAATCTCCTCGGCCGCGTCCAGCTTGGCGCGGTAAAGGGCGCGGTTTTCGGCCACGTGTTCGTCGTCGTCCCAGAGCGCGGCGGAAGCCGCGAGGACGGGCAGGGGAACCGTGGCCGCGCCGTAACTGCGCAGCTTTTTAAACGCCGCGATCAGGGCCGGGTCGCCGGCGATAAAACCGGAACGCAGGCCCGCCGCGCTCGAGCGTTTCGACAGGGACTGAAAAACCAGCACGTTGGCGCATCCTCGGCCTAAGTCCTCGCAGGCCTGAAGGGCGCCCGGGGGCGGGGCGCGGTCGTAGATTTCCGAGTAGCATTCGTCCGAGGCCAGGATGAAATCGTGGCGCCGCGCCAGGGTGACGGCTTTTTTCAGGTAGTCGAGACCGGCGACGGCCCCTTGCGGGTTGGACGGCGAGCAAAGTATGAGCAGGGCCGCGCGGTCAAGGAGCGCCCCGTCGAGCCCGTCCAGGTCGGGAAGGAACCCCGTCTCTTTCGATGCGGCCAGGAAAACCGCTTCGGCTCCGGCGGCCAGCGCCGCCCCGCAGTAGACGTGATAAAACGGATTGGGAACCAGCACCGCGGGGGCTTTTCCCCCATAATCGCGGGGAACGGCGAGGGAAGCCGCCATGAACAAGGCCTCGCGGGTTCCCGCAGCGGGAAGGATTTGGCCCTCGGCGTCGAAGGATTGAAGGCCGAAGCGGCGCGTGAGCCATCCCCCGGCGGCGGCCCTGAATTCCGCCGTTCCATCGGTAAGCGGGTACTTGCCCCAAAGGGCCGGATCCCGCGTCAGGATTTCGGCGATGATTTCGGGGGGCCGGTGTTGCGGCTCGCCGATGGACAGAACCAAAGGCTCGATATTTCCGGGCGGATCGACGCCTTCAAGAAGCGTACGGAGCCGCTCGAAGGGATAATCGGTCAGGCGTTCGAGGCAGGGGTTAAGGCTTAGGCTCATGGCCCGGAGTGTAACCGCCCGCCCGCCCGCCCTCAAGGCGCGGAAACGGCCCCCGGCGCGCGGGCCGGGGACCGTTTCTTGATTTTTAAGACCCCGAGGTGAAATCGTAGCCTTTCTCGCCATGGGTATTGAGGTCCAGCCCATCGATCTCGTCGAAGTCGCTGACGCGCAGCCCGACCATGGCCCTGACCGCGACCAGGATGACGAAGGAAGCGACGCCGGCCCAAACGACCACGGCGGCGACCCCGGTTAACTGAACCATGAACTGTTCGCTTATGGTTTTTTCCGAGAGCCCCAGGCCGCCCATGACGCCGGCCCCTAAAACGGCGGTCAACAGAATGCCGGTTACGCCGCCGACGCCGTGAACGGCCATGACGTCGAGCGAATCGTCGATCTTCAGCCTTCCGCGTATAAAGTTGACGGCGTGGAAACACAAAAACCCGGCGATCAACCCGAGGACGAAACCGCCCATGGGTCCGATAAAGCCGGACGCCGGGGTAACGATGGCGAGCCCGGCGATGGCCCCCGTCGCGATGCCGACCAGCGTCGGCTTGCCGTATTTGGCCCATTCGACGAACATCCACACCAGGGCCGCGGTCGCCGCCGAAATGTGCGTGACCAGCATGGCCATTACCGCCGCGCCGTTGGCGGCGAGCGCGGAACCGGCGTTGAATCCGAACCATCCGACCCATAACATCGATGCGCCGATCATGACCAGAACGGGGCTGTGCGGGGGTTTTAAGTCATGGGGGAAGCCCTTTCTTTTGCCGAGCACCACGGCGGCGACAAGAGACGAAACGCCGCTGGTGGCGTGAACGACCAGGCCTCCGGCGAAATCCTGCACGCCCATTTGGGCCAGCCAGCCCCCGCCCCAGACCCAGTGCGCGACCGGGGCGTAGACGATAACCAGCCAAAGGGCCGAAAACAGAACCACGGCGATGAACTTGATTCGCTCCACATAGGCGCCGACGATCAGGGCCGGCGTGATGATGGCGAAGGTCATCTGAAACATGAAAAAGACGCTTTCCGGTATGTCGCCGGATTTGGAATCGATCCCGACGCCCGACAGGAAGGCCTTGCCCAGGCCCCCGATCCAGGCGTTGACGGGTCCGCCGTCGCCGAAGACGAGGCTGTAGACGAAAACGAACCACATCACCGAAGCCAGGACGGCGACGGCGAAGCAATGCATTAATACGGATACGATATTTTTGGCGTGAACCAGGCCGCCGTAAAAAAGGGCCAGGCCGGGTAAAGTCATAAAAAGGACCAGGGCCGTGGACGTCAGAATCCAGGCCGTGTTTCCGTCGCTTATCATTTCGGTTCTCCCTTCCGAATGTGCGGAATACGCGGTTTTTTTTGATCTAGCGCCGGGACACTAACATGAACAACGCCATCGGGCATATTTTGGCGGATTGCGGGCAAAAAAAGACCGGAAGGCGCGAACCTTCCGGTCTAAAATTGGACGGGGTTGGGAGAACCTTGCTAGATGGTTTTGAAACCCCGCCCAAACGCCAGGTAAGCTTCCGTGTTTATTACTGCACGGTTTCGCCGTGCAGGTTCAGGTCCAGGCCTGTGACTTCGGTCTCCTCGTCGACACGAAGGCCCATGACCGCGTCGATCACCTTCAAGATGATGTAGGTCGCGACGCCCGTATAGACAATGGTGGCGACGATGCCTTCGACCTGGATCAGCAGCTGTCCGGTGTTGCCTTCGAGGACGCCGGCGGTGCCGCCGATGGCCTCGACCGCCAAGACCCCGGTCAAAAGCGCGCCGATGACGCCGCCGATGCCGTGGACGCCGAAGCAATCGAGCGAGTCGTCGTAGCCCATCTTGTTCTTGAGGATGGTCGCCCCCCAGAAGCAGATGGTGCCGGCGGCGAAGCCGATAATCAGCGCCCCGAAGGGATCCACGAAGCCCGAAGCGGGCGTGATGGCGACCAGGCCCGCGACCGCGCCGGAGATGATGCCGAGGATGCTGGGTTTGCCGCGGAACATCCATTCGGCGAACATCCAGCTCAAAGCGGCGGTCGCCGTGGCGATCTGGGTCACGGCCATGGCCATGCCGGCGGAGCCGTTCGCGGCGACGGCGGAACCGGCGTTGAAGCCGAACCAGCCGACCCACAGAAGCGACGCGCCGATCACGCTCAAGACCAGGTTGTGGGGCGCCATGTTCTCGGTGCCGTAGCCTTTGCGTTTGCCGAGCACCAGGGCGGTGACCAGGCCGGCCACGCCGGCGTTGATGTGGACCACGGTGCCCCCGGCGAAGTCAAGCACGCCGGCGTCGGCCAGGAATCCGCCGCCCCAGACCCAGTGGGTGATGGGGGCGTAGATGATAACCATCCAAAGGCCCAGGAAAACGAGCATGGACGAGAACTTCATGCGATCGGCGAAAGCGCCGGTAATCAGCGCCGGGGTGATGATGGCGAAGGTCATCTGGAAGGTCATGAAGACCGATTCCGGAATGGTTCCGCTAAGGGAATCGATCTTGATGCCGCGCAGGAACATCTGGTCGAGCCCGCCGACGAAGGCGTTGGCCGCCCCCCCGTCTGTAAACGCCAGGGAATAGCCGATAACCATCCACAGAACGGTCATCAGGCTGGTGACGGCGAAGCTTTGCATGACGGTGGCCAGAACGTTTTTCTTGCGCACCATGCCGCCATAGAACAAGGCCAGGCCGGGAATGGTCATCATCAGGACCAGGGCCGTGGAGGTGAGCATCCAGGCGGTGTCGCCGGTATCGAGCTTGGCCTCTTGCGCCAGGGCCATATCCGTTCCGCCGATCAGCGCCGCCAGGGCGAGGGCGCCGGTCATGAATAAAGAGTTTTTCACACGCATTTTGGCAATCTCCTATAGGGCGTCCGTGCCGGTTTCGCCGGTGCGGATGCGGATCGTCTTTTCAATCGAATAAACAAAAATCTTTCCATCGCCGATCTTGTCGGTATGGGCGGCGCGCTGGATGGCCTCGACCACGGAGTCTGCAATGCTTTCCGGAACCGCGATTTCGATTTTGACCTTGGGCAGGAAATGGACGGCGTATTCGGCGCCGCGGTAGATTTCAGACTGTCCTTTTTGTCGTCCGAATCCCTTGACCTCGCTGACGGTCATGCCTTCGACCCCCAACTGGGTCAGGGCCTCGCGCACGTCGTCCAGCTTGAAGGGTTTGATAACGGCCATGACGAGTTTCATTGCTCATAGATCCCTTTCTTCGTGGCGCGGCCCGGACGGGTTGCCGGCCCGGGGCGCGCCGGTTGAATGGTTCCTGGGATATGGTCGGGACCGGACCCAGGCATTAAGGCTTCACCTGGACTTAAATCAAGAACCGTGCCGGTTTTGCGGTGTTTTGGATTATCGTGTTAATACAAGGGATTATGAAGGAATCGGGCGAAAAGGGCCCGTTCGGCGGCGGGGCCGTTAAGGCCTAATAAATAGGCATTTCCAATAATTGCACAATATATAGCCACGCCGTGATTTCACAAGAGGGGCCGGAGGCGGCGTCGGACTTAGGGCTCGCGGCTAAGGCCCTTGGCCTCGAGATCGTTCAGGTAGCCCCGCCAGATTTCGTCCTGGCGTTCGCCGAAATCATACAGGGTGTCCCAGGTGTAGATGCCGCTGTCGTGCATGTCGTCGAACTTGATGCAGACGGCGTAATTGCCGACCGGCTCGACTTCCATGATGCCGACGTGGCGGCGTCCGGCGATGGTTTTTTTCTGGCTGGGGGCGTGGCCCTGGACCTCGGCCGAGGGGCTTTCGACCCGCAACAGTTCGGCGGGAAGGGCGAAGGAGCTGCCGTCCTCGAAATCGACCTCGAGGATCTTTTCCTCCTTCATGAGGCGGATTTCGGTCGGATGATGGCGCGAGCCGTAGGCGGTGTCGTTCATTGTCGCATTCCTGGAATAGTTTGTTCTTCTGGGGCTAGGGAGCGGGCGTTCCGTTGAGCGGGCGCGCCTCGTCGGCGAGCATGATGGGGATGCCGTCGCGGATGGGATAGGCCAGCCCGGCCTGTTCGCTGATCAGCTCCCCGGCCTCGGCGTCGTAGCGAAGCGGCCCCTTGGTGACGGGACAGACGAGAATCTCCAATAATTTAGGATCGATTTGGCGTTCGCTCATGGGGGTCTCCCGGTTACGAAAAAAGAATGGAGGAAAGCCGCTTGCGCGCCTCGACGGTCAAAGGATCGGCCGCGCCCAGGGCCTCGAAGATCTTAACCAGTTGCTTGCGCGCCGCCTCGTCGTTCCAGGCCCGGTCGCGGCGAACCAGTTCAAGCAACTCCTCGACGGCGTCTTCGCTTTTTCCCGATCCGTAAAGGGCGGCGGCCAGGTCGAAACGGGCCTGGTGGTCGTTGGGGTTCCGTTCGATTCTGCTCAGCAGGACGGTCATATCGTCCGACGTGGCGCCCTGGCCGGCAAGCTCGATGGCCGAGATCGCCGCCGCCACCACGGGGTTGGATTCAAGGGCCGGGGTCAGCCCTTCGGCGATCCGTTTGGCGTGGTCGATATCGTCAACGGCGAGCGCGCACCGGATCAGGCCGGCCACGGCGTCCGGATTCGTGGGGTCCTGGCCGAGAATCTCGCCGAAGACGGCCCCGGCGGCCGCCGGGTCGCCGGTCTCCAGGGCCGTCCTGGCATGTTCCAGGGCCTCTTCAAGGGGGGGCTTGGCGTCGCCGGTCAGGCGTTTGATGAAGGCCTTGAGTTGGCTTTCCGGCTGGGCCCCGGAGAAGCCGTCGATGGGCTGGCCGTCTCTGAAGGCGTAAACGGCGGGAATGGACTGGACCTGCATTTGCGCGGCCAGGTCTTGATTTTCGTCGACATTGATCTTGACCATGCGCACCATGCCACCCGCTTGGGAGACCAGTTTTTCCAGCATCGGGCCCAACTGTTTGCAGGGCCCGCACCAGGGCGCCCAGAAATCGACGATGACGGGAACCTGGGCCGATGCCTCGATCACGTCGGCGACGAAACCGGCCGTGTCGCTTTCCTTAATCAGGTCTTTTCGCGCCGGGCCGTTCCCGGCCTGGGGTTCCGGAGGCGGGGATTGGGGGTCTAGAATAATCGTCATGTGCGGGCCCTAATTCCGTATCGGTTTTAAAAAGGTTAGCCCATAAATGGCCTGTTCCGGGCCGTCTCGCAAGGCCCCAGGCGTCAATAGCGCCTCAAGGACCCGCGCCGGACGCCCAGACAAGGGCCTTGCAAAGAAGACCCGTTTGCTTATTATCCCGCCCCATCGCCGGTCTCGGCGGTCGACGCGGGCGTAGCTCAGGGGTAGAGCGCAACCTTGCCAAGGTTGAAGTCGTGAGTTCGAATCTCATCGCCCGCTCCATTTCCCTCAAGGACTTGGCGGAAAACGGGAACTTTTATCCTTCTCTTTCTTCCACTTGCTCGTCCCGCTCGACGATTTCCTCCCGGCGCCGGTCCTTTCCCTGCAACATGAACCAGGCGAGGGTCGAAACGACGCCGCTGACGGCGATGGCTTCGAGATATTTGCCGTTGATGACGGCGTAGCCGATCGAGCCCACCGACAGGGCGGCGCCGGCCGCCACGATCCCGATCAGTATTCGTTTCCCGTTCATGACGCCTCCCGTCCGTTTGCCATGAACTGGGGTCGGACCGTCGCGGGCGCAAGCCGGGGCAACCAAAAAGCGGGGTCGGGGGGGAACGGGCCGCGCTTTTTCTTGTATTGGGCGAAAGAACCCGTTGTAATCGCGTAGGCGTGCATTAAGTTTAAGATATTTAAGGGAAATTTATCCGGGATGGCTATGTGGAGGGCCTTCAATGCCGACAAAAAATGAGCGGCTGCGGAAAGACGATCTGATAAAACGGACCATCTCAGAGGCAGAACAACGGCTCGGAGACGACAAGGCGCGGGCCATCGGGGACTTCATCGCCCGGTACTACGACCACGTGCCGCCCAGGGACCTTCTCGAAAAAACGCCGGATTCGCTCTTCGGGGCCGCCTTCGCCCATTGGAAAAGCGGCGCGAAAAGAACGCCGGGAACCCCCTGCCTGCATGTCTACAACCCGAACTTGGATGAATACGGGTGGCGGTCCGAACACACGGTGATCGAGATCGTCACCGACGACATGCCTTTCCTGATCGATTCCATAACCGCCGAACTGAACCGCATGGAATTGACCGTTCATCTGGTCATCCACCCTCTTTTTTACGTCACCAGGGATTCCAAAGGGGACCTGAAGGAGACCTCCGGGGAACCCGGCGGAGGCGACGGCGAAATTCTGGAATCCTTCATGCATTTCGAGGTGACGGAACAATCCGGTTCCCGTCTGGACGAGATCGCCGCCGCCGTCTTATCCGTCCTGGGAAGCGTTCGGGCCGCCGTCGAGGATTGGCCGGCCATGCGCGAAAGGATGGTCGCGACCCTGGAGGAATTAGGCACGGCGCCGGTCACGCTTTCGAAGGAGGACCTGGACGAGGTCCGGGCCTTCCTGCGTTGGGCCTATGAAAACCAATTCACTTTTCTGGGCTACAGGGAATACATCTTCAAGGGAAACGGCAAGAAAGCCACGGTTTCGGTCGATCGCTCATCGGGGCTGGGCGTGTTGCGCGATCCGGATTTCGTTGTTTTCCAGGAATTGCGCGATCTGGACTCCATGC
>VAPH01030100.1_pt1 | contig 12771 bp, 5 predicted proteins | sample 3393861 | NCBI WGS metagenome assembly VAPH01 (sample SAMN08290439, study PRJNA428436) | hydrothermal vent metagenome | isolation source: Deep-sea hydrothermal vent chimney | place: Atlantic Ocean: South-mid Altantic Ridge | reverse complement strand
GAGATTATTGCAGCTTAACCTGTTTGAAAAACGTGACCTGTTAAGCCTGTTGAGAGGTGATCCGCCCCTTGAACAACGAATACCTATTAATCAGTTGGTGTCACTGTGAAAGTTAACGGGACACTAATGACCTATATTACATTTCTGCCAGATGCCATTCTTATTTGTATAGGCACAAAGCCCCTGAGACCAGGACTCTATTCCAGACTCTGCATGGTACATTGATATGGTTTCAAGAAATAAAGCATCGTCATTTCCAATGCTTACAATGGCATTATCGAGGTACATAACTTCCTATCATTAATCTCTACAGTCACACAAGGATTAGCGCCCGAAAGAACTTATTGTAAGAAAGGCATACAATTTATTTCAGCATCTTCAAAAATATTGTTTTCCACATATGCGGCGGCTCATCTCCACAAAACTTACGGACAGATTGCAGACCGCGGTAGTAAAGATCTTTAGCATTGGCCCTGCTACGTTCAAGGCCTTCGGCCGCTTTTCTATAGCCGAAGCTTCGAGCATAATCGAGTTCGATAAGTGTAGCCTGACCTTCTACCAGCTCAGTATGACTGTCATTCAGGTTGATTGCATTTTCATATTGCCAGATATGGGTTAATTCATGTGATGCAGTCATGATAAAGCTAGCTCGTGGTGAGCCGTTTTCTATGAGAATCGTGAATCCACTTTCACTCTGAATTGCAACACCGACTGCACGAGGGTCAACACCATCACCCGGAACAAAAACATAGCCCACACTTTGGGCAAGCACATCTGCTGAAACTATTTTCACAGCGATACTTTCACGATATTCAAACCCATAGCGCTTACGCATATTATCAAGAACTGTGTGAAGTAATTCCTGTACCTCAGGTAAGTTCTCGCCTTTAATTGCATCTTTGCTACATCTGAGGCATCTATTTCGCCCGTCTGCGAGCTGATCAAAGTCGATACCCAGTAATTGCCCACAGAAATCACAATCACCATAGGCCAGTCTTTCCTGTTTTCGCGGTTTCTTTCTTACAACTATGCCGTCCGGTGATCGCCTAAGATGATCGGGAACAAACGCTTTAAGAAAAGTCGAGGCACTTTCATAATCAAAATATTCTGGTATTTTACCTTTGTGTAAATGATAGGATTCTTCACTTTCTTTTCCTTCGATGTCCTCAAGATACTCCAGCATAATTGCCAGAAAATCATCAACATGGCGCTGAACGGAAAAAACCACGCCGAGGTCACCATCACAATCTTCCAGCAGATACAAGCAAATAGAATTATTTTGATTCTTATCTGAAATATCAATTTCAATACGGGGATACATACGTAATACACCTTCCAGTTGGTAAGCAGCATCCATTTCATTGAATACCCCCCCCCAACCAGGTGTTGCCATCACTGCAAGATTGGCTTTACATGAGGGGAACAATGAGAGCAGTGCATCCTGTAAAATCGTGGAGAGTGTGAAAGCTAAACGAGGTGTCATGCTTACATCAACCGAAACACTTTCCATGCGTATGCATAACAAATTACACCATTGACGTTCAACAGTAATAGGCGTTGTACACTGCAGATAACCATCATAACCCTGAAAACCAGTCATGTGGCGTAATTTCACATAGCCGCGCGTAGTACGTTTAATGTTTACCTGATGAGATTCCATGACAAAAGAATGCTCACCATTGCTACCTCGAGACGACGCTTCACTGGCTCGTGTCGATTGAATAAATAGCTGATAATCACGATCGGCAATATAGTTAGTAGGGGCTTCATCTTCGACATGTGTTACATTGACCTGCCCCCCTGCATGATTATTGACTAAATACGACTTTCCTGTGAGGAGAAGATGAACATTTTCACTCCACACCAGCCCGTAGTCGTTAACAAATAACTTGCCAAGATAATCTCCACCCGGTGCCCTGACATCATAAGTTTCTTTTAGGCCATGTGACATAGAAACTTTGTAGCCATCACCACTACATGCAATTTCAACTTCGCCGAGGCTTAATGCCTTATCAAATAGTATTTTTAAACCATCAATTGATGCAGTAATACCTAAAATAAGCAATAAATCAGGGTCATCAAAGTGTTGCAGTAATGACTTTGCATCATTCTTTTTCAGGCCATAACCTCCTCTGAGTGCCCGTAAAATCTGTAGAGCGAGATCGCGAATATTCCCTCGAACCTGGGGCAACACAGGTCGGAATAAATCGTTATCCAGATTATTTGCTTCCACCTGTTTTATCATGAGATGGCGCAACAGATAATTACCACTGACAATATGCAATAATCTTGGCAATGTTTGATCGCGCTCAGGTATCTCGGATTCCATCAAGGCCTGGAAAGCATTTGCGCCATCTTCAACAATATGAACAGGATTATCTTTTCGCAAAAGTTGTGGACCCTGCTCTATTAAACAAGACCATTGTGTTTGCGCATTCAAATGCTCCACCTGATCAAGATCTGCCAGATAATCTGAATCTATCCAGACTGGTGGTGGCGCAATATGAAATGGGTCACTGCTATGTAAATATCCGAGCAACGGTGTAGCGGTAAAATATCGGCTTACATTCGGTAAAACATAAGCCATTAATTTTTTTCTTAACTTTTCTGCGTCCCAGATTAATAAATACCTGTCTCCTGATGGAATCCTGACGAATCGATGTTCAGTTAGGCCTTTTCTAGTACTGGAGATAGTGCGCACACCCTCGTCAGTAAAGCGCATACCCTGACTGTGGAATACTTTTTTAACCTCATCAGCATCGTATTGTAGCCAAAGACGCCCAAGTTCATGCCGAAGTAGTGCCAGATCCATATCTTGAAGCTCAAGCACCAGTAATAAGCGAAAATCAAATAGCTCTTCCGCATTAATTAGCCTGTCAATATCCTCCGGTGCACAAATAAGCATGTCGACTGTTTCTGTATCTAGCCGTACTTGTGGTGCCAAATGCTGAATATGGAAAGCTATGCGTAAATGCCTTTCTGCAAGAACTTCATCAAAGGCACGTTTAAAATCTTTTGCGTAATCATCAGGACATACAAGCAAAACCTGCCCTTGTTCATTCACGATTTTAGCGACCAAAGAGCAAAACCACAGTAAATGTGCCTGCCCCAACTCTTCAGGAATGACGACATCCTTACCCTGATCCAGATCCAGCTGTGCCTGTACAACAACTTCTCGCAACCACTGGGGCAACATACCAGCAGTCCCATCCGTTTGCGTATTATTTTTTGATTTTTTTATGACCTGATCACGGGAAAACAATAACGCATCACCAAAATCCTCATGATATTGTTTATTCAATTTCATCAGCTGACTAACACGCTGTGCCCCATCCCCTTCCGAACTGATATTCAACTTCCCCTTACTCAATTTCATTTCATTCAACAGTAGAGCATATAGTTCCAGTGCGAATACCCACACACCGACCCAAACAAGCGCAGTGAAATAACTAGCGGATGGCTCCTTCACAGCCCAAAAGGGTATCAGTAACAATACGATAGATAGAATAATCAGTGATATGCCAATCACAGGTTTAAGAAACGTACGATGGAGCTTAGATGGTAATATTAATGAAGGTTTTGAAACGGATTTTTTACGAAGTATAAATCGCCATAGCTTAATAATTAGGTGAATAAAAAAATAAAAAAAAGCCATTGCAGACTTCAACAAGACATAGAGGCCTAGAAGCAATGATGAAAATGCGAAGGTAAACCACAACGGTGAAGGTAAGTAGCTATTAAGCAGGTACAAGCCCTGAGCAATTGCATCCAGTAATGACTTAAGCAATGACAAGGGTATAGCGAGGATCCCGGATATCGGCAGATTTCGGCTCCAGGAATCCAGTGTCGAAACAAGATAATCCACAGGATCTATTGATATACTCGCTGACAATGAAAATTGATACCCCAACACACAAGTCAAGGCTAGAAATATCAGCGAAGGAATAAAATCTACACTATATGCTGACCCTCGGCGCAATTTCACAACAGCAAAGCTGAAAAAAATGAAAATGGGAATCAGAACCAGGTATAAGCTATCCATGCCCATAACTTTTAAAATTCCTTAATGCTAATAGTGGAACTCTTCGGTAAATTAAATGATTCCCATAGAAAACCATCTGCCCCACTGCGCCGGGTATCACTAATATTAACTCGTTTTCTTTTATTTTTTAGATTTGAACTGAATGATGTCACTGCATTACGCCACCATTTGTCCGGCGTTCCATCAGCCTTTTCAGCGGTTTCAGTCTTAAATGAATAGTTTTGCGGAAACAACGTCGTTGAAAGTTTTTTTATGTTGTTGACATACCCGCCCAGATATTGATGTTTCTCCTGCTTCCATTGTAGCGTTGAATGAATTTTATAAATCTGGCGTGCGGCAATGACTGAATATAAATACTTGTCAGCTGCTTGAAGTGCTTCCTGGTGCCGCTGAAGGAGAAACTTTATCGACATTTTGAGTTTGTTGACTTCCCGTCGTAGTTTTTTACGCCGTAGCAAAACAAAAACCAACATAATAATGCCTGGAACTACAATCAATGTTCCTACCCACCCGGCATCTAACAACAAGGCTTCGCCAAAATATGGCTGAATGGGGTTGGCCCAACGCATGATAGCCACGGGTATTGATGCCAGAATAAGTGCGATTGCGAGCACATTAAAAAAAGCCCGGCGAGAAGCTAACAGATTCGAAGCATTCTCTACATCTTTTAAAGCCCCTCTTACCGCCTGTTCCTGTTGATCGAACCAGGGTTTTTGATACCCGCCTGATGTACGATCTGTCTGAACATTTTTATGCGTAGTTGGCGTTAAATCTGATCGCATTATACTAATTAACATAGCAATCCGGGCGGATATTTTTTTATGTTTTTTGTTAACTCTATTTATCGCCGTATCGAAATTACTGGTATCCAGTGCGCGCTCACCGTTCAGCTTTCGAGATAACTGGGCCAATTGCGTGTCAAACTGTTCATTCATTTGGCGGCAAACATTTTCGTGCCGTTCATAAATTTGAACAAACCATTCCTCAAGATATGTATCTATTTTCAGTTTAAACGTGTCTACTTCTGCAGATAGCTGGCCGTAGAAACCCTTATTATAAAACAAAGGAACGGGTGTCCCTGCAAATTCGGGGGCCTGATCAGCGGGTTCACTACTTTTCTTGCTAAGTTCGTCTACGTTCTTTATCAGTCCCGACAATAAACCATCGAACTCTTCATTTAGATCGGTAGAATCTAGCCATTCCTCAGCCCAGCCATAAACCATTGCTGCTACATGGTTAAAATCAGGCTTTACACGTTGTTGCCCATCATGAATCATGACTGATGCTTTAAAACACCTTAGTGCTTCATTATCTAACGTATGAGCAAAAGGGTGGTGTTCTGCCTCTAATGGATGATGGTGGGCAATATCTACAAGTTCACGTAAAACAAGAAACCTGTCTGTTTTCTGCTCACCCTCCACCACCGCAACGAATGTAAACCATTCAAGTAGCTGATTGAACACGCCCTCAGTTAAATCATCATTATCGACTAGAATCAAAATACGCTGTTTGCATTTACCTGCTAAAATCACAGGCCAAATACCTGATTTAAAATCTATTTCTCTTACATCTTCCGCACGCATCACCGCCACAAAAACAGCCAGTTTTCCTTCAAGGCAATAAAGCAAGTCAGACAGATCTGCCGAGCGTTCTATTTCATCAGCACTCACTCTCGTAGGCCATGACCAGGAAGAGTTGACAACTTCATAGGTTTTACCGGCATCCCATACGGTTAAATCGTTATCAACAAACCAGTCGGGCGCAGTGGATCGGCAATAGTCATCAAAATCCCAATGCGAGTTGAGATTAAACAGAAGAGTCTTCACATTAAATCAACGTGCGCCGCGTCGCTCATTGTCAACCACTGTTGTCCCCCATACTTTCAAATACACCTTAAGCTCATCTTCTACAGGCTGACAAAAACCTGCCTGATCATTTTGAGTCAGGTTGTTGAATTGTTTGGATGTTTTCAACTCTTTTAGTACAGCAGACACTCGATTTTTAAAATAATCGTAATTATCACGGTCACTGCTCGTAGGACGATAACCATTTACCGCCTCGTGCAAAGCAATAAACCATTGACGAATTGCTGTCTTGACATAATCCTGTTTTGATGAATACAACCTGACTTGCAGAATTCTGAAAAGAAGCTCTGCATCGGCAAGTCTATCAATCCGGCTTTTCCATTCATCTGCTGATTCAGGGCTACCAGCTTTAGATTGAACCTGCTCCCGCAGCAACACACTACTAACCAGACTTTTTATCAGTGTCTCAGGTGTATTATCTTCTACCAATAACACATTATTAAAATAAATGTGCTTTTTACGATTAACACTTCTTTCTTCGAACTCCGCAATAGCCCAACCAGTCACCCAGGCTGAAAGTGCATTCTCCAGTAGCTGCTCATCAGCCTCACAGGAACAACTGGCCAGAATACCGGGACGATGCCAGTCTTTATGCACATGATGAGTGAAAACACTGGGAGGAGTCTGCCGGTTAACATCATCTTCTTCCCGCGCCAATTGGTCGTGAATTTCGCTATAGGCTGCTTCGTATTCTCCCCCCGGCTGGAAGCGAGTCAGATTTTCCACACTCAAATTCAGCCTGAACTGGAAACAAATTATACGATCATCATCAAATGCTTTTTCAATCACCAGACTCGCTGAACTGATGCCTTTTATTAATGAATTACGCACCTCTTCTCTACCACCAAGATCTGCTACTACTGTCGGTGTAATGGCCCAAAGACAGACATCATTCTGATCTGAGGTTTCGGTATCAAGGAATGGCTTTGACTGCGCCATTGCTGTGTTACCAAGTCGCCGCAAGTACTGCTGCACAGATTCATTATTTAATACAGCTCCTCGTTTAATTGCTTCAGCGATATGAAAACTGTAATCAGCTGACAAATTGTTTCGTAAATATTTAAGACAGAAGCCATCAACCACTTCTTTACGATACAGCTCTGCCCCGTCAAATGACTCAGGTTCAGGCGAAAATCGGGATATCTGGGTCTCTGCCCGATCTTTGTATGATTCATATGTACTGCGTAGCAGTGACAGGTTTGCCTCAGTATTAGTCGCTGCGCCGCCAATCTTATGCTCGATAACTTCCCATAGGGCCTGCTTTGAATCGGCATCAGCAAGCACATAAATACTCGTATCACCAGCGGAGCGGTTTAGTGCATGACGTTGCTCATTTTCGGAAATATCACGTTGTAAATCGTCTGAAAACCGATTTAAAGAATCAAACAATTGTTCAAGTACTCGTGTTAATTTACGAACCTCAATCAGCAAGGATTCATAAATTGTCACCCTAGCCTTAAGAGTTCCATATTCTTTCAACGCGTGATGGTAATCCTGGTGATAACGCATATATCGCTGTTTGAAGCCTTTTATATCTTTACCAACTAGCCGCTTAAACCAATGTGCATCCTCGGTTTTGCGTGCTATATATACCGGTTGCTCAACGTCATTTTTCGTAGCAGGATCATCAAACATTCGTTGCAAGTTTTCTAGTCGTTTTTGATTCGCCGCCAGTTTATTGTTCGCAGCCTCCAGTCTATCCTCCGTCAGTGCCTGCAATGAATAGAGAAAATAGCGCGCTTTAACCGGATGCGCACTACCAGAGTACAGATACTTTTGCAGATGCCAATCTTTATGCTCATTTGTCCCCAGCATTTCAGCGCCCACCCAGAGCGTACGGAAATGATCGCTAGGCTCTCTGGACAGATGTGTTTTAAGAGAATCTTGTAAGCGCCCTAGGCGTAATTCTTTTGTTCTGACAACATTAGATAACTCTTCATCTTCCCAGTCATCATTTCTCATATTGCCTGACTGACGATTTGCCAGACCGGCAATATCAGTATTCTCCCAGAACGCATCCATTAATTTTTCTGATAACGTATCCAGGTACTGCTCATGAGCTACAGCAACAATTTCATAGCCTTTACTGTCCTCAGTACGGACATATAGTTCATCACGTATTTGACGATATAGAAGTGGAGCACTGTCACGAGCAAAGTCATCAAGCGAGCGAACATAAAGGTCGCCTCTATCTGGCTCTTGAGCATTAGAATCACCCGCCTGCTTTCGACCCTGGTATTCTATACGTGCCTGTAAATACATTTTATCCAGTAACAACCACTGATCTGAAAGCGACAGTTCAGCAAATCGCATGGCGAGATAATCTTCAACTTCAGCCATAGGATAGATAAGTGCCGACATCCCCATGCCGGTATACGCTGCAGTACGGTTTTCCCCTGCCATCGCAACTGCATCTCTCACCTCATTATCAGCAATTGAGTTATGCTTGACACCCAATGGAGTGAATAACAATTGATAAGCACAATCAGCGGCCATTTTTTCATAGGCAGGGATTCCTCCTGACAATGGTCTACCACCCGATGCATAGCCATCTATCATTACAATACTCTGAAAAGGTCGATCCTCCGGTTGTTTATCACCAGACCAATAAGCAAGCCTTTTGTCTGGAGCGTAATGAAACTCGAAATCTTCTGCTGCTCGCCCTGTAAGGCTTTGCATAGCAGAATGCACTTCCCGCAACGCTGAGTAGGCATTGGCACGCACCGCATCACTCTGGCTCGCAGGTAAGCCCCCGCCGATGAATACATTTGGTAAAAGTAATAGCCCACGAACTGTTGCCACAGCACCGATATCGTTCAACCAGTCACGTATAACCAAAGCGACTTGCAAGAAAATACCTGACCCTGTGCCTCCTGCGAATGACCCCACTATCAATACATCAAGATTCCCATCATAACTTGCTTCATCAGGGTGGTTTTGTGGACCGAACAAATCAGCTTGCACCTCTCGCAGAGCATCCTTAAATCCATTGCTTTTACCCAGCACATAATACAATCCCATGGAGGACAACATGCGCACTTGGCCAGCGCCTAACAGAAGATTTCGATTCAATATGTCATACGGTATGTCGCTATTGTCTGGCCACATGCCGCGCGCAGGGTCTTTCTCCAATGCATCAAGCACTTCATACACACGTTTTTCGGTACTCACCTGAACCACAGGGAAATAACCTTCGCCACTCCTCGCGGTACGAATATCACCGGTATCCGTGTCAAAACCCACTACCGCAATTTTCATGTTTTCCGCGTCATTTTTGGCGACGACACGGCTATGGATACCGCGTGCAATTCTTAACCCCGTACCGCCTACGCCAATGAGTAGCGCAGGTCGTTTACTGAAGGTGCTGTCGTTCATCTTTTTCTCCCAGTCATCCAGAACTTAACGATCTGTAATTAGATATTCAACCTGTAAACCTCGATCTCTTCGATCTTCAATATTTGCTCCCCACTGTAAAAACAATGGCAGGTTACCATTGCATTCATACTGCTCCTGTAGTGATTCGCCGTTATAAAATAAGCCATCAGGGTAGCCGCGTTTGGTGGGCAATAACTTTACCCCGTATTCTTCAGCACTCAACCATAACCCAAGACCCCTGCCTCTTCTTTTTTCTGACCCGCATAGCGGCCAAAACAACGCAAACCAGCTGTGCAATTTTGTTCGACGTATAATATCGCCTCTATTAGTTTCGATCAGCCTGGCTCGACGGGGAAAACGGGATGTACGAAACAGACAAACTAATTTAATTAAAAATAGAAAAAACAGCACAGCAATGATGAACTCCTGCCAGCAACGTTCCCATAAACCAACAGGTGCCAACTCGAAAACGCCGTTGTAAACGGCACGCTGACGGGTTTTAGGGTTGAAATACTCTAGTGCAAAGCCCTGCTCACCTGTTGCTGTAAAGCAATCACAAGCCAACCAGGCTTCAGGTATTACCCGAACCATGGACCCCTTATCTAGCTGCAACGCTAATGGAGCGCGCGCATTTTTCGCCTGTAAAGAAACGTGTTCAAGGTTCACCTCATCTTCTAAACCTTCAAATGAGAAATACATACCTTCACCTGCAGCCAGGTCGGTAACTTTCAAGCGGAATGGCTGTGTACCTGATGGGTCAAGTGTATGCCCTCTGGCAACGATGTCTACTTTGCCATTTTCTGGCATCAAAGATATCATTATATCTACACTCCCCTGCCTGGGTTCTTCGGCATTTATTGTAAGTTTCCTTTTGACAACATCTGATTCACTATAGTCCTTGTTGTAGACCAGCTTTAACGCTACTACCTCACCACTTTTTAAACTTAAATTCAGCTTCTTAGACAACAGGCCACCGCGCCAGCGCTTACCATCAGACGAGGTCAAATAAACACCGTCAGGTAAAGGTTTATCCCACTGCAAGCTTACCTCTGCATCACCCGTATAATCATTCAACGCAACTAACTCCATTTCCAGTACTTCCTTATACCGATCCTTTTCTGTATATATCAGCTTAACATCATCTGCCTGACAAGCAGGACAGTCAGCCCCACCTCGAACGTCAATCCGCATTTTTATCTGCACAACCTCCGTTACTTCCACACGAAGATCTTTCGGCCTCACATCCAGAAAGCCGGGATAACGCACACGCACTGCCAGCTTGTTGGCACCGGCTTGATCAAATCGTATATCTGAGATAGCTGCATTGAGAGCAGGGTCGAGCTTCATCTCCTTACTGCCAGTTGCAGCACCAATGGTGGCCAGCGAAGACTGCAAGCTGAAAGAAGGAGAACTTGGTAACCCACTTAGATCTATTTTCTCTTTACCCTGCTCTCGTTGTTCATATAAGTAGGCGCGTACCTTAAAGGTTTCACCCTGTGAGACTTTTATGACACCATTTTTATCCGGTTGAAGCTGGTTACCTGCATCATCATATAATTCCCAATCTACTGTCACACTGGTACGAAACATAAGCCTGGCATTGTCTTCAGTCACCTTCCGGTCAAAGCAGATTTCCTGGGAAACACCACCAGACAATTGTGGCCAGGGCTCAAAATGCGCCACACCACCATTCAACGCGACAGAACTGATTGCATCCCCCTCACGCATATCACCAGTAATTAACCATCGCTTACGTCGCTCTGAAAAGCTCACATCAACCACTTTAGGGAAAGCTGTACGGACATCACCCTTGAGGAGTACAGATAATGCATGCACCGCAAATGGAGGAGTAAATTCAATACATTTGTCTTGATACTGAATCGTATTACTATTGCCCGGATCACTGCCATTGACCCTCGCAATCAAATCTTTCATCTGGGTGAGAAAAGTAGCTGCACTACGCATATCTATGCGCCCAGCATCTTCAGAGCCATTGAACTGACGTAACAGATCACTTCGCACCCCCTGAGACTCAATCGCTGACAGAATTTCGACTGATTTCGCATCAGGTACTATAGCAATAAAATACACATCGAGAGTGCGGCCTTTGAACTGCTCGTAATACCGTTTTATACGAGACGACACACCAACACTTTTGAAAAGCTCACTATTGAAACCACCGTCTGTCAGAATGATGAGCTTATTACCTTCTTCACTATTTTTTGATGAAAGTTCAGATAATGCCGTATAAACACTGGATACCGGCGTTTTAGCCCTAGCCGACCAATTCTTCATGCGATTAATGAAACGCTGCCGGCCAGAGATATCATTGGGAATGTAGACAGGCTTACCCGGGTCTGACATACGAACAATAAACATCCGATCAGTGGTTTCTAGCGATGCAATCAACAGCTGCAGAGCAAACAAAGGGGTGTAAAATCGGTTGCTCATTGAGCCTGAATCATCGAACACCACACCGACAGTACTGGCGTTAGCCAGACCAGAAAAAAAGATTATTAGCCACAGAACCACACCTGTGGCCAGATAGAAGGACCTTCCCTTTACCCCTGCGCCTTTATCCATACCCCTTCCTTTAATTCACCTATTCCCCGGGTAGTTAAAAAAGAAAACAGGTTTCGATTTTTTATATATTTCAGCTACTTAAATTAAATATTTTGGAATTTTTTCACTTCCAACTGTACCCAAGTCTATTGTAAATTGCCAGATTTTTAGTGAGTCATAAGACGCCCAATCTTTAATCAAACATTTTTTGATACAATATTCGCTTTCGCGTGGCACGCGGTCAACCTGATTAATGTAAGTTTCCCATACTGATGCAATCTCGATACTTTCCTGTCATATCTGAATAATCAAGTTCAAACACTCGTGCACGTGTGAGGTCACTCTTTAATGGCAGGTGGCACTCATATTAGTGGTTTATAACTTGTAAAAGAGATCCCATCCTTGTCATTAATTTTGTTGGTATTATCAAGAATCACCAGCCCCTTTTCTTGCCTGCCAATCGTCTTGATGACAGATAGCAATCAATCAATTCGACTACCCAATGGGTTAATCAGGGAAAACTGAACTTTTGTCAGAATAAAAACCGCATAAGAAAGGCTGCTCCAGCTTTTCCACCTATATTACCATCGAAAATCCTGAGGATGTGATATACAGAATATTGTCTTCAATAACGCTTATTCATGAAGATGATTTAAGGATGGGTAATATATCTGAGAAAAGCTGACATCTCTCTCAGAGAGAACATTTTTTATTTTGTCGACCATGAATTAAATAGGGTTTTAATATGACTGTACTGAAATTGTTTGTATCCATGTTTTTCATAAGTTTTCCAATGCATATAACCAGTATATGTGACCTCATGACTAAATCAACGACCACCCGCAGAGCGGGTGGTATGATGAAAGCCCCTGGAAGGGGCTATTGTTAAACTCCTATTAATCTTATCTGCTCCTGACGTTTCTCTTC
>VAPH01077999.1_pt1 | contig 12775 bp, 11 predicted proteins | sample 3393861 | NCBI WGS metagenome assembly VAPH01 (sample SAMN08290439, study PRJNA428436) | hydrothermal vent metagenome | isolation source: Deep-sea hydrothermal vent chimney | place: Atlantic Ocean: South-mid Altantic Ridge | reverse complement strand
GTCGGCTTACGTTTCACTAAGCCGACCTACTGGTTGCTCTGAGTGCAAAGAAGTTATCTCAGTCTAAACTTCCTGCTGAAGAGCCTTAACTTAGTGCCATTTCGGTCTGATCCCATCGGTTCTTTACATCACTGGATTCCGGCTTGCGTCAGAATGGCAGAATTGTGGGGAAGTAGTGACTAACTACTAAACCCAGTCTTCAGGTGGGTGCCGTCACAGAAGGGTTTTTTCTTCGATGCCCCGCAGCGGCAGAGAGCTGTTTCATCGCCGTGCCAGGCCGTTCGGCCGCTGCCTGAGACTATTTTCATATTGCCCGTTATTTTATGCGGGCCATCCTTACGTAAGCGTATATTTAGTTTGCCGCCTTTGTTTTCTGTTGCGGACCCTTTTTCTCCGACAGCGCCGTAATCTGTAAAACCGGCTTCGATGTGGCTGTTATCACAGAAGGGTTTATTTTTTGATTGCCCGCAGCGGCACAGGGCGACACGATGCAGAATTTCCGGTGCATCATCGGCCAGGCCATCAAAAACCAGATCGCCGCTGATAAAAAGAGGGCCGTTATACGAGACAAACACGGTGTTTTCATCAGGCGTATTCTCAAGCCTGCCGGATTTGACTACGAAAGATAAGGCGCCACTAGGGCAGCGTCCACAAACCTCGATGACTTCTTCTACGGAGCTGGTATCTGGCACACACCAGGGCTTGCGTCCGCTAACAAACAACTCTCCCTCGGCATGTCCACATTCAGCGATATGAATGCACAGGCGGCCATCCCATGTGACATCAACCTCATCACCGGGATAGGTAAAAACATTTTTTTTACTCATTTTCGACACTCTTTTTCATGTGGTTATTTAGTTGCCGGTTTTACTCAGCAGTACTTCCAGTTTGGCAAAAATGCCCGGTGAGGATTTCCAGTCATCTTCATCCCGGAAAGATACCTGAGGTGTCACCTCTACAAACAGCCACGGGCGCCATATCTGCCGGCGATATCGAAGCGCCAGTGAGGTTGTGTGAAGAAAGAAATCCGGTTGACTGCGAAACAGGTTGTTCCATTCATAGAGTAATGCCTGTTTGCTTGAGAATACACGTGAGAGGATAACTCTTGGTCGAAATTCAATGCCGCCAAAGTCGTCCTGCTTTTGTTCCCAGAGGATCTCGTTATTAAAGCGCAAAAAATATTTATCACTCAACGCGCGATCAAAATCAAGGCGCGTTTCGGTACGCCATTTATCGCGTGAGTGCCAGCGCACCTTTTGCAGGAAGGTCGTTGACCAGGTTTCGAAATTGTGTGTATAAATGTAACGAGGTTCTATTCTGAAGGCCGGGCTGCCGCTACTAAAACCTACGCCCATAGCGGTACTGAAATCACCTGGTATTTTTTTTGTAACATCAAGAAGATTAAAGAAACGAAACCCGACAGTCGTCTCATCGCTCCTCTGCTGATCTGGGAATACTCCGCCTGAACGACTATTGGCCAGATTCTCATCAGGATCGTTGGTCATAATGAACTGTATGCGTTTTTGTGCCCTGGGGAGTTTTATTCGTATGTTAAAGGTAAAATCAGAGTCATCATAACGGCTTTCCTTCTCACGGTAGCCCCAGTATGAAAGCTTCAAACGAGTGGTGTTTTTGATTCCTTTAGTTCGGTCATCATCAAAAAAGTGATCTACCCAGTTGGCGAACTGATGTGACTTGTTGAGTACGAAACCAAGACTTTTGCTTACCGGGTCTTTTTGTTGTTCAGGGTCGATTTCCTGATATAACCAGAAATCGCCACGTGTCCTGTTTTCTTCAATGTCTATGTCGCTGTCACTATCAACCGACGATGCAGGTCGCGCAATACTTAACACCGGAAAAATGAATGTAAGCAGCACCAAAAAATTAGTGGTAGATTTAATGTCCATTTTCCGCCTCTTTCACATGTAGTTAGCTGTTTTTTTAAACAAAACAGACAAGAGAGCAGGGCAGCACTCTATCGGAGTATCTCATAAAATTTGCGTGTATTTCATTTGAGATAGAAAAAAACTATTTTCTGAAATTCAATGGGACAAGCAACAAGTTTTGCTATGATGCGCCGATGAATGCAGTCTCAGTAAAAATATGTCGCCGTACAATCCCTAAGCAAGTAGACATCCGCAACGGTTTATCCCCTTTACTAAATAGAATCTACCTGGCAAGAAATGTTACCAGTAAAGATGAACTCGATTATGGTTTGAAACAGCTGCCATCTCCTGATCTTATGAAGGGCATGCAGGAAGCTGTTTCGCTGCTAGCTGACAACCTGGCAGCGAACCGTAAAATTCTGATTATTGGCGATTTTGATGCCGATGGCGCCACCTCGACGGCCATCATGATGAAAGGTTTGCGGGCAATGGGTGCGCATCAGCTGTCTTTTTTAGTCCCGGACCGGTTCAAGTTTGGCTATGGTCTGACGCCTGAGATAGTCGAGGTTGCTGCTCGGCAGCAGCCGGATCTGATCATTACCGTAGACAACGGTATTGCCAGCATTGAGGGTGTGGCGAGTGCAAAGGAGCTGGGGATTCAGGTGCTGGTCACCGACCATCATTTAGCTGGCGATGAATTGCCCGATGCCGATGCCATCATCAATCCTAATCAGCCCGGCGATGAATTCCCGAGCAAGAATATTGCCGGTGTTGGCGTTGCTTTCTACCTGCTGCTGGCTCTACGAAGCAGACTACGTGATAACGGCTGGTTTACTGATCAGGGGCTGGTGGAACCGAATCTTGCTGAGTTGCTGGATATTGTTGCACTCGGCACGGTGGCCGATGTCGTGCCGCTGGATCATTGTAACCGCATACTGGTTAAGCAGGGTCTGGCGCGCATCAATAACGGACAGGCCTGTGCGGGGATCCTTGCGCTGATGGATGTGGCTAAGCGAACATCCGGAAATCTTGCGGCATCAGATCTGGGCTTTGCTATCGCACCGCGTCTTAACGCGGCGGGCCGTATCGAAAATATGTCGATCGGTATCGAATGTTTGCTGGCTGAAGATCATGAGGCGGCACACGAAATCGCCGTTCGCTTAGACAGTATCAACCTGGAGCGGCGCAGTATTGAAGCGGAGATGAAAATACAGGCGCTGAACGACCTGAAAAAGATTCAGCTTAATCAACTTAATGGCTCAAAAGACATGCCTGTCGGACTCTGCATTGTTGATCAGAACTGGCATCAGGGTGTGATTGGTATACTGGCGGCCAGAATTAAAGAACGTTTTCATCGGCCCGTCATTGCCTTCGCGCCCGCTGGCGATGATCTCGATGGCCTGAAAGGGTCTGCCCGTTCCATACCCGGTCTGCATATCCGCGACGTACTCGACGCAGTGGCTACCCGTCACCCCGGACTTATCACAAAATTCGGCGGTCATGCGATGGCAGCAGGCCTGTCCTTAGCGAATGAAAGTTTCGAGGCCTTCAGCGCAGCCTTTAATGAAGAGGTGGCGCGTCAGCTTGGCGATATGCCGCTGGAAAAGATATTTCTAACCGATGGTGAACTGACGCCTGCTGAGCTGGACATCAATACGGCCATGTCACTGCGCCAGGCGGGGCCCTGGGGGCAGTTGTTTCCTGAGCCATTATTTGAGGGTGATTTTGAAGTTCTTGAAAAAAGGGTTGTGGGAAAACATCATTTGAAGATGCAGCTGTCAGCAGAAGGGTTGGCTATCGATGCGATCATGTTCAATATCCGTGAAGGCGATGAACTCCTGGCAAGGGGTAGAATTCATCTGGTTTATAAGCTGGATGTAAATGAGTTTCGTGGCCGGCAATCTGTGCAGTTAATGGTCGAACATATGCAGCCTGTGCCTTAATTTACACATTCCGAGTAATAAAATGGTCGACAGGAGCTATTTATTAACATATATTTTCTGCTCAATATTCAAGGACACAAGGACAGCTTTTCATCATCGTATGGAACCTGGTGGTGAAGCAATTTCTGGCAAACAACTCTTTTGGAAGATTGCAGCACTTCACAGCTATGATCTTTTTCAGAACAGGCTCCCAAATATCAATATCCTTTACACTGGGAATATATCAATAATGAAAAATAAACTTCTCACAACTTTCTCTATTCTGCTTCTTCTTACCGCCGGTGCTGCATCAGCAAATGAAGCGGCTGCACAGGCAGTCGATACGGCGACAGATCAGGCCACTGATAAAGCAAAAAGCAGCATGACTGATGAAATGACTGATATGGCAAAGGACAAAGCCAGTGAGGCGATGGATTCAGCCATGGGCAAAGGTAAGGAAAAAGCCGCTGATGCCACGATTTCAGACGAATCGGAATAGCAGCGGCAACACTGACAGCAATATCAACCAGAAAAAAAGGATATTTTCTCATGAAAACCAGACTCATAGTACCAGCTCTGCTGCTGGCTCTTGTATCGACAGCTCAGGCAATAGCCGCAGTAGAAAAACCAAACATCCTCGTTATATGGGGAGATGATATCGGCCAGTCCAATATCTCCAACTACACTCGCGGTCTGATGGGCTATAAAACACCCAATATTGACCGTATTGCCGAAGAGGGCATGGTCTTCACCGATTATTATGCTGAGCAGTCATGTACCGCAGGCCGGTCAGCCTTCATTACCGGCCAGAGTGTGTTCCGTACCGGTCTCAGCAAAGTCGGGCTGCCGGGTGCCAAAGAGGGCCTCAGTGTAAAAGACCCTACTATCGCAGAAATGCTCAAACCCCTGGGTTATGCCACCGGTCAGTTCGGTAAGAACCACCTCGGTGACCGGGACGATATGTTACCGACCAACCATGGTTTTGATGAGTTTTACGGCAACCTGTATCATCTAAATGCTGAAGAAGAGCCGGAAAATGAGGACTATCCGAAGGATCCCGAATTTAAAAAGAAGTTTGGCCCACGAGGAGTTATCCATTCCCTGGCGAATAAGGACGGCACACAAAAGATTGTAGATACCGGGCCGCTAACGAAAAAACGCATGGAAACGGTCGATGATGACACCTCGGACCGTGCCATCGAGTTCATTAAAAAGCAAAACAAGGCAGGGAAACCCTGGTTTGTCTGGTGGAGTGGCACCCGCATGCATTTCCGCACCCATGTAAAAAAGGAACTGCGTGGTATTTCGGGTCAGGATGAGTATTCAGACGGCATGGTTGAACATGACATGCACATCGGGAAATTCCTTAAAGTGCTGGATGAACTGAAAATTGCCGACAATACGATTGTTTTCTACTCAACTGACAATGGCCCGCACATGAACACCTGGCCGGATGCCGGCATGACACCATTCCGCGGTGAAAAGAACACCAACTGGGAAGGCGGCTGGCGGGTTCCTGCCATGGTGCGCTGGCCGGGTCATATCAAAGCCGGATCAGTATCCAATGACATCATGCATCATATGGACTGGATGCCTACCTTCGTTGCTGCTGCCGGCAATAAAGACGTCAAGAAGCAACTACTGGCGGGTAAAACTGTGGGTAAACGCAAATACAAGGTTCATCTTGATGGCTACAATTTCCTGCCCTATCTGACAGGAAAAGCAAAGGAAGGCCCACGGCATGAAATATTCTACTTCTCAGATGATGGAGACCTGACAGCATTACGCTATAATGACTGGAAGGCCGTCTTCATGGAGCAGCGTGCCGAAGCGACATTTCAGGCCTGGCGTGAACCTTTTGTGCCACTACGGGTACCATTGCTGTTCAACCTGCGCCGCGACCCCTATGAGCGAGGTATGGTTACATCAAACACCTACGATGACTGGTTTCTTGACCGGGTGTACCTGCTGGTACCCGCTCAGGCTTACGTCGGCAAGTTCCTGAAAACCTTCGCTGAATACCCACCCCGTCAAAAGGCGGCCAGCTTTAGCCTGGATAAGGTGATGGAGCAACTGGAGAAAGGTGCAGTAGGAGCACGTTAGAACAAGTCAAACTCTCAGAAAATGCCGCCCTCGTGGCGGCATTTTTTGTTTCTGTTAAAAGGATTTTTTTACTTACCTCAGTGAGATATTTCTAATGAAAAAAGCCAGTACTTATTTATTTATCTGGTTTAACGCCAGCCTTATATTCCTGTTTTCTGCTAGTGTCATGGCCAGTGATTCATCGTTGCTGCCATCGTGGAATGACAGCACATCCAGGCACAATATTATTCAATTTGTCGCGGCAGTAACAAAACAATCCAGCCCGGATTTCGTCCCTGCAGCTGAGCGTATTGCGGTGTTTGACAATGACGGAACCTTATGGTCCGAAAAGCCGGTGTACTTTCAGCTTCTGTTTGCCATTGATCGTGTCAAAGCCCTCGCACAGGAGCATCCCGAATGGAAAACCACTCAGCCATTTAAGGCTGTTCTCGAAAACGATATGGACGCACTGGCTGATTCAGGCAAGAAAGGTCTACTGCAACTCGTCATGGCCACTCATGCAGGAAATACCACTGAAGAGTTTTCTGCTATCGTCAAGACCTGGTTGACCGATGCAAAACATCCGCGATTTAAACGACCCTACAATGAACTTGTCTACCAGCCCATGCTGGAGCTGCTGGATTATCTGCGAGAGAATGGCTTCAAGACCTTCATTGTTTCCGGTGGCGGCATTGAATTCATGCGCCCATGGGTAGAAGCAGTTTATGGTATACCACCGGAGCAGGTGATAGGCAGCAGTATCAGGACAAAATTCGAGATACGTGATGGCAAACCAGTACTGGTACGTCTACCAGAGATCAACTTCATCGATGACAAGGATAGCAAGCCTGTTGGAATCAACCAGCACATAGGCCGGCGTCCGTTAGCAGCTTTTGGTAATTCCGATGGTGATCTACAGATGCTGCAATGGACAGCAGCAGGAAAAGGCAAGCGCCTGATGGTGCTCGTTCACCATACTGATGCGATAAGGGAATGGGCCTATGATAAAGACGGGCATGTAGCAGGCTGGACAAGGCACTGGTTGACGCAGGTGAAAATGGTTGGACAGTGGTTGACATGAAAAATGACTGGAAAGTCATTTACCCTTTTCAGCGATAATTAGCGATGACAGTCAGAAATAAATCTGTTTCCCTCGTTCTCGGCAGCGGTGGCGCTCGAGGTCTTGCACATATCGGTGTTATTCACTGGCTTGAAGACAACGGTTATGAAATAAAATCGATTTCGGGCTGTTCCATGGGGGCATTGATTGGGGGTATCTACGCGGCAGGAAAGCTGGATATTTTTGAGAAATGGGTACGCTCCATTACAAAACTGGAGATCGTCGCACTGCTTGATCTTTCCTGGGGCAAGGGCGGACTGGTAAAAGGAGACAAGATTATTAACACACTGGTCGATCTTGTCGGTGACCAGAAAATTGAGGAATTAACTATCAGTTTTACAGCAGTAGCCGCTGATATAAAAGCTGAAAAAGAAGTCTGGATTAATTCAGGGCAATTGTTCGATGCCATCAGAGCATCGATATCACTGCCTTTATTCTTTACGCCAGTTGACCATCATGGAACACTTCTCATTGATGGCGGTGTCCTGAATCCGGTCCCCATTGCGCCAACATTCAGTGATGATACGGAGCTGACCATAGCCGTAAACCTGGGTGGCCCGCCGGTGAAGATGGACGATCAGGCAGCAATGCTGGAAAACCCGCAGGAGCAGAATTCATTCATTCAGCAAAACATCAACCGTTTCATAAAGAGCCTGCAGCAGACTGTAAAGACTACCGACAGAAAAGACTGGGATGTTTATGATGTTGCCATGCAGGCATTTGAAGCAATGCAAAGTACCATTGCTCGACAAAAACTGGCAGCCTATCCGCCAGACCTGACAATTGAAATTGCAAGAAATGCCTGCAGAACACTGGAGTTTGATCGGGCAGATGAAATGATCAAGCTGGGTTACTCCAAAGTAAAGCAGGCAGTACTTTCATAAGGCTTCCGTAGGCGTTATTATCGCCGTCATTGCGTACAACTTGCTTAGAGGTAATGAGTAACAACTCCTGATAGGACGCACACACATTTTATTTGCAGAAATACTCTGGAGAATTAGAAAAATGGCAAATGTTGCAGAAAAAAACGATGTAATCGAACAGGCAGGCAATATTATAGATATCAATAAAACGAGTGAGTACCTTGATATAGGTATGGAACTCGCTGTCCAGTATGGCTTAAAGTTACTCGCCGCCATTGCCGTCTTTATCATAGGCAAGATGGTCGCCAACTGGTTAAAGAAGCTCGTTATCCGGGTCATGAAAAGGAGTGGAGTGGATCCGATCATCATCGGATTTACCAGTAGTATCGTTTATATCGCTATGTTGACTTTCGTGGTTGTTGCCGCTATCGGGCAACTAGGCATACAGACTACTTCATTTATTGCAATTTTAGGCGCTGCAGGTTTGGCCATTGGCCTTGCATTACAGGGGTCACTGGCTAATTTTGCGGCAGGATTCCTGTTGATTATATTCAGGCCATTCAAGGTTGGTGACTCGATTGAGGCGGCCGGCGTTTCCGGTAAGGTGAATGCAATTCATATTTTTACAACGACGCTGACCACGGGTGATAACAAGACAATCATCATCCCGAATGCAAAGTTAAGCAACGACAATATTATAAATTATTCTGCCCAGGAGAATCGACGAGTGGATATTACCATTGGCGTTTCCTACGACGCTGATCTCAAAGAGGTACGAACGATCCTGGAAGATATTGTCAGCAAAGACGAACGTATACTGAAAGAACCCTCTCACCTGATTGCAGTCTCAGAACTGGCAGACAACAGTGTGAATTTTGCTTTTCGGATGTGGGTAAAAAGCGCCGATTACTGGGGCGTATTTTTTGATACCAATGAGTCTGTTAAACTAAGATTCGATGCAGCAGGTATAGGCCTTCCATATCCGCAACGTGATGTGCATCTGTACGAACATAAAGTAGCCTGATAGCCCGTTTTTTATTTATCATGAAAGAACTCGAAGATTTTGTTGGCAATACCCCGCTGGTGCGGCTGAAACACCTGACAGAAGGCAGGAATAACAATATTCTTGTCAAGCTGGAAGGGAACAACCCTGCAGGATCCGTCAAGGATCGTCCTGCCCTGAATATGATTGTCGCTGCTGAGAATCGTGGTGAAATAAAACCCGGCGATACCCTGATTGAAGCAACCAGCGGCAACACCGGTATAGCGCTTGCTATGGTAGCCGCGTTGAAGGGGTACCACATGGTTCTAATCATGCCTGAGCATATGAGTGCTGAGAGAGTTGTAAGCATGACAGCCTATGGTGCTGAGGTTATTTTTGTCAGCCGTGAAGCAAGTATGGAAGGCGCACGTGATCTGGCACTGGAGATGCAGGCAGCGGGTAAAGGCAAGGTGCTTGATCAGTTTTCCAATCCGGATAACCCGGATGCGCATTATAAAACTACCGGGCCGGAAATCTGGCGGGATACTGAGGGACTTATTACCCATTTTGTCTCATCGATGGGCACTACCGGAACCATCATGGGCACATCACGGTATTTGAAGGAAGTCAATCCAGACATCGAAATTGTCGGTGTTCAGCCTACTGACGGCTCAGCTATCCCAGGCATACGCCGCTGGCCAAAAGAGTATTTACCCTCAATATTTAACGCAGATGAAGTTGATCGGACGATGGACGTTTGTCAGCAGCTGGCAGAAGATACGGCGCGCCTGCTGGCGAAAAGAGAAGGAATATTTGCTGGTATCTCCTCAGGTGGGGCTGTCGCGGCGGCAATAGAGCTATCGCGTGAGGTCGAAAATGCGGTAATTGTTACTATCATATGTGACCGCGGTGATCGTTACCTGTCCACCGGGGTATTTCAGGATCAATCTACATGAGCCTTATGTTCCTTGACATTGCAACCATTCCTGACTTTGAACTGGGTGCACGCTTATACAGTCTGTATGATTTGTCAGATAAAGATATTGCTCGGGTGATGTCGACAAAATGTCGGGAGAACAACAAAAATTCAGATAAGTTAGACCAACATCTGCGGCAGCTCGCCTGTGTATCAGCGTTGTTACTGAACAGGGAGAGCATCAGCCTGGTATCTTCCGCTGATTCAGGTGCAGATGAACAAGGTCATCTACGGTTTCTATCAACTATCATTGACCAGCATAAACCTGAAATCATTACCTGGGATGCCGAGTCAATTTTACCCGTCCTTAATTATCGCTACCTGGCACATGCTTTGCCGATCCCCGTGTCAGGTGATTCTGCAGTCGTCGATTTAATTTCTGAAATAACGGAATCCGATGAAAATAACAATGTGCCTTTACACGAAATTGCAGTACTTGCCGGTTTACCTGGAAGGATACCCCTTTCTGATGAAGAGATACTGAATGGCTGCCTGCAGGGAAGTCATGAGCAAATAAGAATCCAGCTAGAGCTTAATGTCATCAACACTTGTCTGATCTATCAGCGCTGGTTGCTCACATGCGGTGAAATTGATCGCACATCCTATGACAGAAGCTTGCAGCTGATAAAAGAGCAGCTAGTAAAGATTGATCAGACGCATTTGACAAACTATGTCGCAGATTTAGCATCTAGGGAGCCTCAGCACGGAACATAAAAATGGCGCGACGAAGAAGACGCTCCCCACCCATAGAAATGACGGTCTCGATCGAATCAATGACCAATGACAGTCGTGGGGTAGCACACCATGATGGCAAAGCAGTATTTGTAGACGGTGCATTACCGGGTGAAGTAGTGCTGTGCCAGACCACAAAAAGAACCAGCAAATTTGATGAGGCAAAGGTACTGGAAGTACTTGAGGCCTCAGATGACCGTGTCCAGCCTCGTTGTTCTGCTGCAGGTGTTTGCGGTGGTTGCAGTTTGCAGCACATGAATGATGCAAGTCAGATTTATGCCAAACAAGCTGTTTTGCTGGATAACCTGAAACAAATAGGCAAAGTCGAGCCAGAGTTGGTATTACCTCCTTTGCAGGGGGATCACTGGAACTACCGCCGCAAGGCCAGGCTCGGGGTAAAACTTGTCCCGAAGAAGGGTGGGGTGCTTGTAGGCTTCAGAGAGAAACAAAGCGGATACCTTGCCGTGATGGACAGTTGTGAAGTCCTCGATCAACGTTTTGCGCAACTCATACTGCCGTTAAGGGAATTGATTGGAAATATCTCCATAGCGAAACGAATCCCACAGATAGAGATAGCTGCTGGAGACGAGCAGGGGATTCTTGTCTTCAGGCACCTGGAACCATTGTCAGATTCTGATCAGGAGCTTCTAAAAGAGTTTGGCAGGCAGCATGATCTGTCCATAATGTTGCAGCCTGGTGGCTCTGATTCTATCGTAGCGCTCTATCCAGAAACGATAGCGTTGCTTGAATACCGACTTGATGAATGGGATGTTTCTATACGCTTTCGTCCAACCGATTTCACCCAGGTTAATGCCGGCATCAACAAGCTGATGATCGCAAAGGCGATTGAACTGCTTGCGCCTGAAGAGAATGACGAAGTGCTGGATCTGTTTTGTGGCATCGGCAATTTTACTCTGCCGCTTGCTCGCAAAACCCATCATGTCACGGGAATAGAGGCTGATCCTGTTCTAATCCAGATGGCACGAGAGAATGCAAAAAATAATAACATAGCCAATGCAGATTTCATTACGGCAGATCTTTACGATACGCCTCTGGATGGAAGCTGGCTGCACCGAAAATGGGGTCGCATCCTGCTGGATCCTCCGCGTAGTGGAGCAATAGAAGTTATTGAGCGTTTGCCTGAGTTAAAGCCAAAAAGAATCGTGTATGTCTCATGTAATCCTGCAACATTGGCGAGAGACAGTGGTGTCCTTGTCAATGAACATGGCTACAGATTAATGGCTGCGGGTGTTATGGACATGTTCCCACATACAAAACATGTTGAATCGATAGCTGTTTTTGAGCCATCCTGAGTAAATTTCAAAATAAAACCTTCTCTGGGGTAGTAATTTGGTGCCTGACTGGCCTGTTTGCCAGATAAGCGGGTGATTTCCCACCATAGCTGGCTCTATCAGCATTATGATTCACCCCCTAACACTGGTAGGGTGATTATAAAGGGCGTCAAAAACTTTATGTCAATTCTTTAATATTTTTGTATCTTTTTGATTAGAAACTAATAGTTTTCATCCTTCTGAGGATATTTTTTTACGCAAATGCAAAAAAACAACTGGATTCTGGATATAGACAGGAGTAGCCTGAAGGCATAGTTTATGGCAAGGGAGACGAACCATGAATTTAAACACATTTAATAAAACTATTTTAGTACTGGCCTTGTTCAGTGTTGCAGTCACAACTTATGCATCTGGTGAAGGCAAAATCGAACCGGCAACTAGTTCAGTCGGATTTTCTTCCGGCGGACAATCATTCGGTAGTTCACAGGGTAGCACGTATCAATTCAATGTAGATCAGGACTGGATAGGGGATAAGTGGCAGGGTAATAGCCGCTACTTCACAACAAAAAGCCTGGATGTAGGTGTTGCTGATTCTAGTCAATGGAGTGTAGACATAACCCGGCGACTTCTAACTGTTGAAAAGAATACCTATCTTGCCATGGGTCTTGGCTGGAATGATGTTGCAACTATCGAAGGTGAGAAAAGTGCCGGCATGAGATTCGTGGCAGCCGGGCGTGTGGGTGTCTATGGTCCAGCGTATCTCTTTGGCCAGGCATCACTGTCACCCTGGATGACGAATGCCGGAAACCTGGTAAACCCTTTTGGCAAAGAGATCGAAGTAGGCCTTGCTGTAGACCCTCTGCCTTCTATGTCGTTTAGAGCCGGTTATCGAGGCTATTGGCTGGACTCAGCCGAGTCTT
>VAPH01009132.1_pt1 | contig 12791 bp, 9 predicted proteins | sample 3393861 | NCBI WGS metagenome assembly VAPH01 (sample SAMN08290439, study PRJNA428436) | hydrothermal vent metagenome | isolation source: Deep-sea hydrothermal vent chimney | place: Atlantic Ocean: South-mid Altantic Ridge | reverse complement strand
GAAAGACAAGAGGCTATCCGATTTTTTGAGGAAAAGGGGGAAATCTACAAAGTCGAAATTCTAAACGAGATCCAAGATGATTTGATTACAGTTTATGAGGAAGGCGGCTTTGTTGATCTTTGCAGAGGCCCGCACCTGTCGCATACAGGCAGAGTAAAGGCATTTAAACTCCTAAGCATCGCCGGAGCATACTGGCGTGGTGATGAGAAGAATAAGATGCTTCAGCGCATCTATGGCACGGCTTTTGCCGACAAGGAGTCTCTTAAGAAATATCTGGATTTCCTTGAAGAGGTTAAACGCCGTGATCACAGAAGAATCGGCAGGGAATTGGACCTGTTCAGCATCAATGAAGAGACCGGTGCAGGTCTGGTTCTATGGCATCCGAAGGGAGCCTTGATACGCAGAGTAATCGAGGACTTCTGGCGGGCTGAACACGCAAAGGCAGATTACCAAATTCTTTACACTCCCCACATGGCTAAGCTCGATCTTTGGAAGAGAAGCGGGCACTGGGATTTCTACAGAGAAAACATGTACGCACCCATGGAAGTGGAAGGGCAGGATTTCGAAGTAAAGCCTATGAATTGTCCTTTTCACATGATGATCTACAAAAGCCACATGCGCAGCTATCGCGATTTACCTATACGTTATTGCGAGCTTGGCACTGTCTACCGCTTCGAGCGCTCTGGGGTTCTTCACGGTCTTTTAAGGGTCAGGGGATTTACGCAGGATGATGCGCATATATTCTGTCGGCCCGAGCAGATACAGGACGAAATTCTTAAAGTTCTGGATTTCACACTTTTTATCCTGAAAATTTTTGGATTTAAGGAATATGACATTTATTTGTCTACCAGGCCTGAAAAATATGTGGGAGATCTGGAACATTGGGAGATTGCCACTAGTGCCCTAAAATCTTCACTTGAAAGCAAGAATCTATTGTACCGGGAGGACCCTGGCGAGGGAGTTTTTTATGGGCCTAAAATAGATATAAAAGTTAAGGATTCTCTGGGACGTGCATGGCAGTGTTCCACCATACAAGTGGATTTTAACCTGCCTGAGCAGTTTGATATCAGTTATCAGGGAACTGATGGTACAAAACACAGACCGATAATGATTCATCGTGCGCTTATGGGTTCGCTGGAGCGTTTCTTTGGAATGCTGATAGAGCACTATGCCGGGGCATTTCCGGTATGGCTTAGTCCTGTGCAGGTCCGTGTTATGACTATAGCCGAGCGCCACGGGCAGTATGCCAAAGAGGTCAAGGCCAAACTTAACTCTAGTGGCATTCGCGCAGACGCAGATCTGGACAACGAGAAAATTGGTTATAAGGTTCGAGCCGCCGCAATCCAGAAGATTCCTTATATGCTGACTGTTGGTGACAAAGAGGTGGAAGGACAAACTATTAACGTACGACGCCGTGGGGGAGAAAATCTTGGAGAGATGACTCTGGATAATTTTGCCTGTATGGTTCACCAGGACATCACAGAGTATTGCCTTGACAACTTGTAACAAAAGTATTATATCTTAACTAATGAATTATAAAGTCATGAACGTAACAGTTTTATCTGAAACCATAAAGTTACCTTTTATTTGGTTTAGAGGAATTGTTATGCCTATGGCCTGTAACAATTTGTAAGACAGCAAATCAAGCAATATTTTACAAAGGCCGTGGGTAATTAAAAGCCCACGGTCTTTTTGTTTTTTTAAGAATGATTAATATGCATCTATAACCTTGGATATACTGATTCGCTGAATTCCCCGCGCTATGCCAGTAGTCTCGTTTATATCCAGAATCACACCATCCAGACGCCGGGCTCCTTTGGCAACCTCAAAACGCCGGGGAAGCTGTGTTAGGAATTTCTCGATTACAATGTCAGGCTCAGTACCGATAACCGACTCCACCGGGCCGGTCATTCCTGCATCACTTATATAAGCTGTGCCTCCTTGTAGTAGTCTTTCATCAGCGGTTTGAACGTGGGTATGGGTACCGATAATAGCTGTTACACGGCCATCCAGCATTCTTGCAAAGGCGATTTTCTCGGAAGTAGCCTCTGCATGAAAATCGATAATAAGTGTTTTTGTTTCCTTTAACATCCGGCTCATATTTTTCATCGCGTACTGAAACGGGCAATCTATTGCGGGCATAAAAACTCTGCCGGCAAGATTCAGAACTGCTAACTTCCCTCCTGTCGGCGTCACAAATACGCCGAAACCCACACCTGGTGCGCCATCTGGATAGTTCGCCGGCCTAAGGAGCCTGGATTCGCTGTCGATAAAGCCCAGTACCTCCTTTTTGTCCCAGATATGATTGCCCGAGGTGATTAAATGAACTCCGGTTGCAAATATCTGGTCGGCCATGCTTCGCGTAATACCGAATCCACCAGCGGCATTTTCACCGTTTGCAATAACAAAATCGACATTGTACTTTGAGACAATACCCGGAAGGTATTCCCTGAGTGCCTTGCGCCCTGATGCACCTACTATGTCACCAACAAAGAGTACTATCATCTAACCTGACCAAGCTTCCCTTCCCCATTCACTCTTCACAATTCAAAATTAACCCTTCGCTTATTTTGCATACTCTACAAACCTGGATTCCCGTATAACCGTCACTTTGATCTGGCCTGGATATGTCATCTCTTTTTCAATTCTCTTGGCAAGATCCTTGGACATCAGAAAGCAAGCTTCATCAGAGTTATCCTCGGGTTTAACCATTACTCTTACTTCTCGACCTGCCTGAATTGCGTAGCAATTATCTACGCCCTTGCAAGACTTGGCCATTTCTTCCAGCTTTTCAAGGCGTTTCATATAGTTTTCTAGGCTTTCCCTCCTGGCTCCCGGCCTGGCTGCTGAAAGAGCATCAGCCACTGCCACAAGTGCCGACTCTACAGAGTTAGGCTCCACATCACCGTGATGGGATAGGATTGAATTGAGTACAATCGCCTTCTCTCCGTATTTCTTAGCAAGATCCTCTCCAATAGACATATGGGTTCCTTCCAGCTCATGATCAACAGCCTTTCCGATGTCGTGCAGTAACCCGGCTCTTTTGGCTATCTTCACGTTTACTCCCAGTTCAGCTGCCATTACGCCTGCGAAATAAGCTACTTCACGCGAGTGCTGCAAGACATTCTGAGCATAAGATGTCCGATACTTAAGGCGACCGATAAGCTTTACCAGTTCAGGATGAATAGCATGAAGTCCAAGATCGAAGACTGTTTTTTCTCCCTCTTCTTTGATTGTATTCTCTATCTCTTTTGATGTTTTTTCGACAACCTCTTCAATTCTTGCCGGATGAATCCTTCCGTCCGATATAAGTTTTTCAAGAGCTATTCGAGCCACTTGCCGTCTGACAGGATCGAAAGCCGATAAAACCACTGATTCCGGAGTGTCGTCTATAATCACATCTACACCAGTTGCAGCTTCTAGTGCCCGGATATTTCTTCCTTCGCGTCCTATAATACGGCCTTTCATTTCATCTGACGGGAGACTTACAGCCGATACAGTAACATCAGCTAAGTAATCGCTTGCATATCTTTGTATAGCCAGACTTATTATTTCCTTGCTTTTCTTTTTAGCATTTTCAGTAGTTTCGTCCTCAATACGTTTTGCAAGCCTCGCTGCCTCAAACCGGCTTTCTTCCTCAACCAGCCTGAGAACTTCCTTTCTAGCATCTTCACTGGATAGTCCGGAAATGCGTTCAAGAGCTGCTCTTTGTTTTGCCAGCACTCCATCTGCCTGGGAGAGTTTATCTGCCAGAGTATTTTCCTTTTTCTTGTATTCTTTATCTCTATTAACAAACTCTTGCTCTCGTTTTTCAATATTGTTGGATTTGCGCTCCAGATTTTCTTCCTTCTGATACATGCGGCGCTCAGCTTGTGTCAGCTCTTTACGCCTTTCTTTCAGTTCCTGTTCCATCTCGGTTTTTGCCTGAAGAATGCGGTCCTTCGCCTCAAGACCGGTTTCTTTCTTGATTGTTTTAGCTTCCTTTTCCGCCTGCTCTATGCGCTTGTTGGCCATCTCCTCGGCCTCTTTTAGCTTTCTTTCTGCAGCGCTTTTTTTCCAGGTCGTGGCCAAACCAAAGCCGGCCACCAGGCCCAGAATCACTAGCGTACCCATTATTAAAAGGTTATCCATGGCGTCTCCTATTTAATCTACTCTTTATAATATGTTCAAAACCTTCGTCGGAAGGTTGATAATAAGGCTTGTGCTTAGGAAGGTACATCTGCTCCACGTAGTGTCCGTCATAGCCGTGAGGGTAGAGATATCCTTTGCCAGCTCCAAGCCGCTTTGCGCCTGGGTAGTGCGCATCTTTTAGATGTGTGGGTACTCCCTGAACTTCTCCGGAACGAACATCACAAAGCGCCGAATCTATAGCTGTAATAGCAGAGTTGCTCTTGGGTGCTGTAGCAATATATGTGGCTGTCTGTGCCAGCGGGATTCGCGCCTCAGGCATGCCAACTTCACGTGCAGCTTGTGATGCGGCAGTAGCAACTACAATTGCCATTGGATCAGCGTTTCCCACATCTTCAGAAGCGCATATAACCATACGCCTGGCGATATATAGAGGATCTTCTCCTCCCTCCAGCATCTTTGCCAACCAATAAATTGCAGCATCAGGATCACTTCCACGCATGCTTTTTATAAAGGCCGATATGGTGTCATAATGCTCACTTTCGCCGTAACAAAGTGAACCTTTTTGGAAAACCTGTATTACCAGGTCTTTATCAATAATTACTGAATTATGGGTATGTTTTTCTGCGGTCAGTACGGCAATTTCCAGAGCGTTCAATGCCTTTCTTGCATCTCCACCTGCAAGTGATGCTATCTGCTTAATTGATTCATCATCTACTACTACCTGTCTGTTTCCGTACCCAAAAATTCGGTCTGAGATGGCACGAACTACGATAGTTTTGAGCTCCTCAACCGATAGCGGGTTGAACTGAAAGATCATTGATCTGGAGGCAAGGGGAGGGACAAGTGCGAAAAACGGATTTTCTGTGGATGCCCCGATCAGAGTTATAACTCCCTCTTCAACTTCGGGAAGCAGGGCATCTTGCTGAATTTTATTAAACCGATGTATTTCGTCAATGAAAAGGATGGTTTTTCGTCCGGCAAGAGAGGCGCTTTTGGCGGTTACCACCGCCTTTCGTATATCTGATATACCGGAAGTGACGGCATTTAGACTGAGAAACTCCGATTTAGTACTTTTGGCGATTATGTGGGCAAGTGCTGTCTTGCCTGTGCCTGGCGGGCCATAAAGAATCAAAGATACAAATGAATCTTCCTCTATAACCCGGCGTAGTACACGACCGGGACCGAGAATATGACTCTGACCCACAAAAGCATCCAGCTCTTTCGGCTGCATTCGCCACGCAAGCGGTGTCTGCCTTTTCGACGAGAATAGTTCCACGTCACCAGCGCCCGCAAAACAGTCGCAGGCTCCTTTCTCATAACTAACCTAACAGTTGCTTATGCAACATAGGTTCACTAGCTAATGTGGGCTGATTCTGGGGAAACTACAGGTCGGCTGGTATTAAGGATGGATGTTTTCTCGCAAAAACGGGTGTATATGGATAATTTCCCCATTTAAGAAAATTAGAGATTAATCTGCCTCTGCCGCGTTCTCCATAGATAACGGCTGGACAAGAGCTTTGATAAACTACATCTATTCGCAACATCTCTCTTGAGAAAAGAACCTTAATAATCGACTCGATCAGTCTCCGAATGCTCCACATCAACATAAAAATCATCCGGGAAAAACCCGCCTTGCCGTGTAAACAAAAAATTGGATCCCAAACAGGATCAATGGTCACCTCAAAAGAAGGTTTAAGCTTTCTCCACAGTGGAGCCATGCACATTCCTCCTTTGATTTTGGTGTCCGTTTTCTTGGAGTCGGATCAACATTCCTGTTTATCACGCACAAGGCAGGCGGTTTTAATAACTTCCATATATATCATTATAAATTTTATACAGGATGAATGCAACATAAAAAACAATGAGTGGATGACCGGCAAAGTCTTATGCAGGATCTAATATGCTGGCTGTGCTTTCGTCTTTTGCTTCCTATTTGATCTAACCATCGACATGAATTTATGGTTGGCATAGTCTGCGGTTGTCTGTATTCATGTTTGTATGCTATTGTTGATGAATTTGTAAAAAAATCCTATTTGAAGGTGGATTCAAGTGCGTAGATACAAGCGATCGGTTCGCGTTGCCGACCTCATTCGCCAGGAGGTTGCCGATATTATTCAGTACCGTTTGAAAGATCCCAGGGTAGGGTTTGTCACTGTAACCGATGTGACAGTTAGCGATGACTTAAAACACTGCTCGATATACATTAGTATTCTAGACAAAGAAGCCTGCGACGAGACACTGAAAGCGTTAACCTCTTCCTCCGGATTTGTAAGATCCGAGCTCGGAAAACGTGTACGCTTAAGATATACGCCGCAGCTTGTCTTCCGCCTGGACGAGGTTGTGGAACAAGGGGCCAAGATAGATCGCCTGCTTAATAAAATCAAGAAGGAAGAGTGAAGAAATAATGAAAGTTCCCGATAAACTTGTTAGAGCGATCCTGGAGGCCCGAAGCTTCCTTATCGTTATACATATCAATCCTGACGGCGATGCCCTGGGCTCTGCGCTGGCTTTGTCCCGTGTTTTAAAAAAGATGGGCCGTGAAGTAACTCTTATAAATAATGACCCGATTCCTCTGATGTATCGTTATCTGCCTGGCTGGGAGGCTTTTAGCCGTACGGTTCCAGAAACAGAGCCTGATGTTCTTATTCTGCTCGACTGCGGAGAGGTTGAACGGACAGGCTTTAAGAAATTGCCGGGCAAGCTAAAGCTTGTGGTAGATCATCATCTTACCAAGCAGAACTTCGGAGACATAAAGTGGGGTTTATCCGATGCGTCTTCGACTGGCGAGATGGTTTTTAATCTAATTCGCGCGTTGGATGTGCCGCTGGACAAAGATACGGCGCTATGCCTCTATACCGCCATAGTTACGGACACCGGGGGCTTCAGGTATTCAAGCACATCTCCCTCGTCCTTTCGGGCTGCGGCCGAGTTGCTGGAAGCAGGAGTAGATCCATGGCATGTAACGAAAAAACTGTATGAAAGTATTTCCTCAGAGCGTATGGCCCTGATGGGAAAGGCTCTAAACTCAATGAAGCGTAACGGCGAGGTTGCGGTTATCAGCGTCACTGACAGCATGTATAAAGAGACCGGAACATCAGCCGAAGACACCGAGAGCTTCGCCAACCTTGCAAGAAGCATAAAAGGTGTGGAGGTCGCGGTGTTTATCAGGCAGATAGGGCCTGATTCATTTAAAATCAGCATGCGTTCCAAAGGACGGGTAAACGTAGCTGCTATTGCCGAAGCCATGGGAGGCGGCGGACATCATAACGCCGCAGGCGGACTTATGAAAGGCCGGTTGGACGAGGTAGAAAAGCGAGTTACAACCATGGTACAGGATGCGTTCGGCAGTCATAAACCTGAATAAACCCTCCGGCATAACATCGCAGGAAGCTGTAACTCGCGTAAAACGTTTATTCAAAGCCGGAAAAGCTGGGCATTGCGGTACTCTTGACCCTTACGCCACTGGCGTACTCCTTATCTGCTTAAACAGAGCCACACGCTTGGCCGATTATTTTCAGAGCCGTCCTAAAAAATACAAAGCCGTGCTTAAACTTGGCGAAACCACAGACACCCAGGATGCCTTCGGCAAATTAATCGAGAAGACCGACTCCGACGACTTGGCCAATCTGGACGATAATGATATCCGAAACGCCGTCATGAGTTTTGTCGGAAAAATCCACCAGACCCCTCCCATGTTCTCCGCATTAAAAAAAGAAGGCACACCCCTTTACAAATTTGCAAGAAAGGGTATTGTGGTCGAGCGGATGGCAAGGCAGGTGGAGATATCCTCTATAAGTATTGAATCTATTCAGGTCCCCTTTGTAACCTTTACTGTAGAGTGTTCAAAGGGTACATACATTCGGACACTTTGTGACGATATCGGTCTAAAACTTGGTGTAGGAGGTCATTTGAAATCTCTAGTCAGGTCTGCGGTAGGGGATTTCACGGTGCAATCTGCTGTCAATATCGAACAGCTTGGAGATGCCAATCTTATTGCTCTTAATGAGGCTCTAGATTTTCTTAAAATATGTAGACTTCCCAATGAACCACAGGCTCCTTTGAATGAGCCTTTGACTCTTTTTAAGGGGCCTCTAGCTAAAATCCTTAACGGAGTTCAGATCCCACTGGATCTAAGCTTCTTCAAAAGGCCACCTGATGAGGGTGAAGTTTTCCAGCTACAGGCGCCTAATGGCTCCTTTCTGGGCATAGGCCGTCTGGTTGACGGTCAAATAAAAGTGGAAAAGCTAATCTTAGATAACTGATAATATTACCCTTAATATCCCCAGGGTTCAGAGAGAAAAAATGCGTATAAATCAGATCCAAATGAACGGTTTCAAATCCTTTGCGGATAAAACAGTCTTAGAAATGCACTCTGGAATTACGGCTGTTGTTGGGCCAAATGGATGTGGCAAGAGCAACGTTGTGGATGCCCTCAGATGGGTTTTAGGCGAGCAGAGCGCCAAGAACTTAAGAGGCGAAAAGATGGAAGAAGTTATCTTTAATGGCACCGAAAGAAAAAAACAAAAGGGCATGGCTGAAGTCTCTATCACACTCTCAGGCGTAAGCAGGGAGCTGCCCTCAGGTATGCCTATAGATGAGATCAGAGTCAGTCGCAGGCTGTTTCGTTCCGGAGAGAGCGAGTACCTTATAAACAACCAACAGTGTCGTCTACGTGATATTCGGGATATTTTTCTGGATACAGGGTTGGAACTTCGGTCGTACGCGATTCTTGAGCAGGGAAAGGTCGGAGATATAATAAACTCCAAACCGGTGGATCGTCGTTTTCTTATAGAAGAGGCGGCCGGAGTCGTGAAGTACAAGGTTAGGAAGCAAGAGGCAGTATCAAAGCTTGAATCAGCCCGAAACAACCTTCAACGAATCAAAGATATCGTGAGTGAAGTGAAACGCCAGATGAACGCTATTGAACGCCAGGCCAAAAAAGCCGAGAGGTACAAGGCAATGGCCGGCGAGGCTAAAGAACTTGAACTTGCCCTTTCCAGCAGAGAGTTCCAAAAACTTTCATCTGAAAAAAACGAAGCAAACACTGGGCGGCAGGAACTAAAAATGCAGGAAGCGGTAGCTGCTGCATTACTTGAACGGAAGGATTCTGAATTAGAAAAAGAGCGCCTGGTTATGGCCGAAAAAGAATCCGAAATAGAAAAATCACAACAGGGTATTTATGTTATAGAAAAAAGTATCACCGAGTTAGAGGGGAAGATCGAACTCTTTAGAAATGAACACTCTAACCTGGAGGCAAGACGGGAGAGGAACAACACCAGAGAGAAAGAGTTAAAGGACCGTGAAACTATTCTCATTCGTGAAATTGAACAACTAAAAGGTCAAGAAGGAATTCTTCGACAGGAGGTGGAAGAATTTAATAGTCGGCTGCAAACAGGGAATACTGAATTTAAGGCGGTTGAGGAAAGTCTTCTTGATATTGAGGAAGCGTTGGATGAAAAACGCCGGGAGCTTTTTCGGCAGGCAGAAGAGCTTGCACACGCCAAAAACGAATTTTCTAATCTGGAGAGAGAGCTAGAGAGCCAGAAGCGTAATGAAACCCGTGCCGACGAAGACATTAAAGTTCTCGAACGTGAAGTTGCTAATGCACAAAACTCTATAGATGCCATGCATGTCCACGTAGAGGATCAAGCTTGCGAGGTTGAATTAAGTAAACTCGCACGAACTCGAATGACAAATGAACTCCAGGAATCCCGCAAAGATCTAAAGCAGGTCGAAGACGAGTATCGCAGTGCCAAGGAGGATCTGGTGGCGGCCTCGTCCAGACTAAAATCTCTAAAGGAAATGGACGACGGTTTAGCAGGATACAGGAAAGGTATAAAAAAACTTATAAAGGGCAGTGGGAGTGAACATAACCTGAAAATAAAGGGTCTTGTTGCAGATAACATACAAGTGCCTTCAGAGTATGAAACAGCCATTGAAGCTGTGCTTGGGGAGCGCATACAGTCGCTCATTATGGAGGATCACGCAGAAGCTGACAGGGCCTTAAGCTACTTAAAAGACAGGGGCTATGGGCGCGGTGTATTTCTTCCGCTCTCTGCGCGGCCGATTACTCTGAGTGAACTCCCAAGCGGTGGTGGAGTAATAGGCAGAGCCTCTGACCTTATTTCGGTGAAAAATGATGAATATAAAAATATTGTGACCAATTTGCTTGCAGATGCTGTTTTAGTGCGCGATATGGAGACTGCTTTGCACCTCTGGAAAACTTCCAGCTTTATGACTTTTGTCACAGTGGAAGGTGAGGTTCTGGAGCCATCCGGAGTTCTGCACGGAGGAAGTGAAAAAGGGATCTTAAGTATGAAAGGTGAGATACGGGGCCTTGATGCAGCCATGAAGAAAGCAGAGCAGACGACAGGGAATTTTCTTGCCCTGGTGGAGAAATCCAGACACCGGATTGAGGGGATGGAATCTGATCTGGAGAAAATCGAAAGGCAGATCCGGGAGGCGGACAGTGAGCTTGATAAATTAAAGAGGCAGGAAACTTTTGCTGCTGAAGCCCTGGGGCAAAACAGAAATAAACTGGAGCTTATGCAAATCGAAAGATCTCAGGCTGCTACTGAGTTCAAGCGGCTGTCTGAACTAAGAAATGAAAAACGTCTTCTTCTTGATGGATTAGCAGGTAAGAAAGGCAGTGCTGAGGAGGCAATCGGTTCCTTACAGGAAGAGATGGCCAGCAATAAAAAACTACTTCAAAGACTTAGAGACGAAACTACTGACCGGCGGGTTGAATTTAATACTAGAAAGACCAACCTCGATAATCTTCTGCGCGAGAAAGAACGAATAGAAATGGTAGTCGGAGAAAATCAGAGCCAACAGGAGAGTCTTAGAAGCGAATTAACCGGCATGGGGAAAAAGATGCTGGAAACAGATGCCGCGATACATGAGGCTTCAAAAATTCTTTCTGAAGCGGTTACCCGCGTAAAAAATGAAACCGATGCACTGCATACCAGGAAGGATGAATTTAACCAGCGCTCTACAGACCTTAGGGAGATAGAAAATGAGGTTCGGAGGATTCGACCTCAAGTTGATGCAGTTAGAAGCCGGATCAGCGAACTTGAAGTTAGTATAGCGAAGCTTGACCTTAAGACTGAAAATCTTTCTAAAAATATTCTTGACAATTACGGTCTTGATATTGCAGAAGTCGTCCTCTCCGAGGTTCCCGAGGGGGCTGACGAACGGCTTCGTTTGTTACGTGAAAAGATGACGAATATGGGTCCTGTAAGTCTTGGGTCACTGGAAGAACACAAAGAACTTTCCGAGCGATACGATTTTCTAATGACGCAGCAGAACGACTTGCACCAATCGATAAGCAGCCTTGAAGAGGCTATATTTAAGATTAACCGAACCACCAAAGAACGGCTCACTAAAGCCTACGAAATGTTAAGGGAGAAATTTCAGGAGGTTTTTCGTGCATTATTTGGTGGAGGAAAAGCAGACCTTGTGCTGGCTGGTGAAGAGAGTATTCTTGAAGCCGGACTTGATATTGTTGCCCAGCCGCCTGGAAAAAAGCTTCAGAACATTACACTTCTTTCCGGGGGAGAAAAGGCTCTCACAGCAGTAGCTATGCTTTTTGCCGGGTTTCTGATTAAGCCGTCGCCGCTTTGCGTGCTTGACGAAGTTGATGCTCCGCTTGACGAATCAAATACAGACAAATTTGTAACAATGCTAGGGGAAATGTCAAAAAATACTCAGTTTATAACCATCACTCACAACAGAAGGACGATGGAGAGTGCCAATGTACTATATGGTGTTACTATGGAAGAACCCGGTGTGAGTAAGCTTATCTCTATGAAGATGGCGGATTACGAAGAGTAATACGGTGATTTATAAAACACCTTGATCAATATATTTTGACAGAAAATCAGCAAGAGATTTACCTGATTGACTTAAGTTATATTTGACTTTCACAGGCACATCCAATTCAACTTTTCTCTCTATCAATAGAAAGCGCTCAAGTTTTTTTAGCTTTTCAGCTAAAACTTTGTTGCTAATTTCACCAATTGCATACTTTAACTCCATCGTTCTCATTTCATCTTTAGAAAGAGCTATAAGGATAGATTCTAGCCATTTACATTTAAATACATGAGATATGGATTCTCCATTAACACTAAGAGAACGAAGTTCCGTTAAAAATGGTATAAATTCTTTTCCTTTTTCAGTAAAGCTATACTCAACATGAGAAGGGAATACTGTTATCACTCTTTTTTTTATAAAACCAGTATCGATTAGAGAGGATATTCTTTCATAGAAAACCTTTTTTGACATTCCATCAATTGCCCTGAACATTTCTGCTGGTCTTTGAGGACCATCTAAAAGATTAGACAAAATTGTAATGCTCCACCTGCATGAAAGATTATTGTAAAACTGTATTGAATTCATAGGTATAGTTATTTCCTTTTTTGGGTAACCAGGTTACTGAAAAGTGACTCATTTACAGTATGTCATCCATAACTATAATATATTTGACAAGCCCTAAAGTATCAAGTAAAACCTGAAAGGAGATGAAACAAATGCTAAAAATAGTAACAGTATCTTTATTTTTAATGCTTTTCCTGGTCAGTTCACCTTTAATCTCAGCAGGTGAAAATGTCAGTCTGCCAAACAACTACAAAAGCTGGAATCATGTCAAAACAATGGTCATT
>VAPH01040729.1_pt1 | contig 12794 bp, 10 predicted proteins | sample 3393861 | NCBI WGS metagenome assembly VAPH01 (sample SAMN08290439, study PRJNA428436) | hydrothermal vent metagenome | isolation source: Deep-sea hydrothermal vent chimney | place: Atlantic Ocean: South-mid Altantic Ridge | reverse complement strand
GCAAAGGGCCACGGGGTTTGGTGTTAACACCTACCCGGGAACTGGCCATGCAAGTGAATGACAACATTCGCCAATTCGGCCGCTTCACACGTTTTGTCAACGGTAGTATTGTCGGTGGTTTGCCCTACCCGCCACAAATTAAAATGTTGCGCAATCCAGTAGACCTGCTGGTCGCCACGCCCGGCCGGTTAATGGATCACATGGAACGGGGCCGCATCGATTTTTCACGACTTGAAATGCTGGTACTGGATGAAGCCGATCGCATGCTCGATATGGGATTTGTTAATGATGTTAAAACAATCGCCAGGGCCATGCCGGAAACTCGCCAGACTTTATTATTTTCTGCCACACTTGAAGGCGAAATATTAAAAATTGCCAAACAGATTCTAAAAAATCCGGCACGAATACAGCTTGCCAGTAATCAAAAAACCCACGATTCCATCACTCAACACGCCCACCGCACTGATGATGTCAATCACAAACACAAGCTACTCTCTCATTATGCCCGGGATGTATCTTTGCACCAGGCAGTCATATTCACCGCCACCAAACGTGGCGCTGACAAATTATCTAAAAAATTATTGGCCGATGGCCACGCCAGTGCTGCCCTCCATGGTGATATGAACCAGGGTAAACGGAAACGAACGGTGGATAATATGCGTCGCGGTAAAATCCGTTTGCTGGTCGCCACCGATGTAGCTGCTCGCGGCCTCGACATCAGGGGCATTAGCCACGTAATTAACTTTGATATGCCCATGGTGGCTGAAGATTACATTCACCGCATTGGTCGTACCGGTCGCGGTGGCGCCAAAGGCACGGCAATTTCCCTGGTGAGTTCTGACGATCATGGCAAGGTAATCGACATTCAAAAGCTCACGGGCAGTCATTTAAACTGGGAAATAATTGAAGGCCTGGAACCCACTCGTGCCGAACCGAGACGCAAACAGCCACGACCCGGAAAAAATAAAAGACATTTTAAACACAAACCTGGTCAGGGCAAAAGACCCGGCGTCCAGTATAAATCCAAAAGACGTTCACAAGGTGGCGGTGCTAAATCAACCGGTGCTGGACAACATAACCGTATTAGTAATGGTAACCGGAAACCACAGTCTCGTGTTCGAGCCGCGATGATTTGATAAGCAGGAAATAGCAGCGCTCACTCGTTTATGGGTAAGTGCTACTATTTTTTTAGCCGTGCAAACCCTGAGCCATTTGTCTGTGCATTAGCTCTTCAATCGATACCCCGATTTGAATATCCACCAAATTGCAGACAAACATATCAACATAAAAACAAAAATCATAGCCACACTAACAACAACGTTTACGTCGGCTACGCCGTAAAAACTCCAGCGGAAACCACTAACCAGGTACACCACCGGGTTAAACAGAGTCACCTTTTGCCAGAACGGTGGCAACATATTAATAGAATAAAATGCGCCCCCCAGAAATGTCAGGGGCATAATCACCATCATGGGGATAATTTGCAATTTCTGGAAATCGTCCGCCCAGAGCCCAATCACAAAACCAAACAAACTGAATGTCGTGGCCGTCAGCAGCAAAAAGGTAACCATCCACACCGGGTGCATGATCTCGTAATCCACAAACAGGCGCGCCGTGGCCAGTATTAACAACCCAAGAATGACTGATTTTGTCGCAGCCGCGCCCACGTAACCAACAACGATCTCGATTGGTGATACCGGTGCCGACAATAATTCGTAAATAGAGCCTGAGAATTTTGGAAAGTAGATGCCGAACGAGGCATTGGAAATGCTCTCACCCAGTAATGACAGCATGAGCAGACCGGGGACAATAAACGAGGCATAGCTTATGCCATCAATCTCGCCCATGCGCGATCCAATAGCCGCGCCGAAAACAACAAAGTACAGGGAAGTAGTAAGAATTGGCGAGGCCAGGCTTTGCATTAATGTCCGCCACATACGCGCCATTTCAAATAAATAAATTGCCCGGACACCGTAGAGATTCATGATTTGTCCTTTACCAGGCTAACAAAAATATCTTCCAGGGAGCTTTCGCTGGAATGTAAATCCTTAAAATCAATATCGTGTTTACCTAGCTTACGCAATAACTCGGGGATACCCGTATGCTCCTGGTGAACATCGAAGGTATAAGTTAAACAATTTCCATCTGCCGACAAGGTCAGCGGGTAATTGGTAAGTTCATTCGGGATATTGCTTAAAGGCTGCTGCAAGGTCAGGGTCAGTTGTTTTTTGCCCAACTTGTTCATGAGTACGGTTTTGTCTTCGACCACGCCAATCTCGCCATTGTTGATCACACCAATACGATCAGCCATTTCTTCGGCTTCATCTATATAATGCGTGGTTAAAATAATTGTCACACCGTTTGCCCGCAGGTCCCGGACCATGTCCCACATATCGTGTCTTAGCTCAACATCAACACCGGCAGTGGGCTCATCGAGAAATAAAATTTCTGGCTCATGCACCAGGGCCTTGGCAATTAATACGCGCCGTTTCATGCCGCCTGATAGCGCCATAATTTTCTCATGACGCTTGTCCCATAAGGACAAATCACGTAATAATTTTTCAATAATGGCCGGGTTGTCCGGCTTGCCGAACAAACCCCGGCTGAATTTCAAGGTCGCTAACACGCTCTCGAAAGGTGCATTAGCCAACTCCTGGGGTACCAGGCCAATTTTGGATCGCGCCGCACGAAAGTCTGACAGGATATCGTGACCATCTACCAATACCGTGCCCCCACTGGGCGTGACAATACCGCAAATAACACTGATCAGGGTTGTTTTGCCCGCTCCGTTTGGACCCAGCAAGGCAAAAATCTCTCCCCGGCGAATATCCAGGTTGATATTATTAAGTGCACGCAAGCCCGTGCCATAAGTTTTGTTGAGATTTTTTATAGAAATGACCGATTCCACAGAACCTCCGTCATGGTGGAAATTAATAAGCGGACAATATACCTGAAGCTTATGTATATTTCCTGCCAAACAGGTTGGTGATTAGTAGGGTAACTGGCAGGCCCAAACCCGGTTCACTTTCGTAGTATATAGATCAGCATACCGAGATTAACTGTCAACAACACTATCCACGCCATCGAACCATACGAGGTATGATTGATTACCATGGCACTGGCAAATGACACTACCATCAGGGCGGTCAGTAACAAATAACTTATAATTTTGTTTTCTTGTGACATTTTGAACAAAGAGATTAGCAAATTGATTTCTGGTGTATTTATCGAAATTTTTACAACTCTAGCGAATGGCACTGACTTAAGTAAAAAAAGCTTAAGTAAAAAAAGCACGGTCATTCCGGGCGAAACAAAGTGCAGACCCGGAATCCAGAAGTTTAAAACTTTGCCGGTCGGTCACATGAGTAACACCCACGTTACCGGTCAGTACCATTATATTCTGGATTCCCGCTTCCGCGGGAATGACAACGACAGGAGGTAATAACACTACTCCACATCTCTTGGGCTTAAGTCAGCGCCATTCACATCTCTAACTATTTATTATTCAGCAGTTCCTTTAAATCAGCAAAAGGCTTATTGGTCGCATCCTTTTTTTTGGACTTGTCTTCGCCGACACCATAAATTTCAAGTTGTCGCTGGTGCTCATTATCATGGCAATACATACATAATAATTCCCAGTTGCTGCCATCAGCTGGATTATTGTCATGATCGTGATCCCGGTGATGCACTGTCAGCTCGGTAAGATTCTGGCGGGTGAATTCACGGCTACAACGACCACAAATCCAGGGGTACATGTTTATCGCCAGTTCACGATAAGAATTAGCACGTTGATCCTGGTAACGGCGATTCTCGGCAACAATCTGATCCAGTCTTGCTTTTGAAGATTTGTCTTTTTTCATGTTTTCAGCCTGGCCCTATAGAACAGATCCAAACCTCTAATATTGTTAATGTAATACATCGCAACGGTTGATACCTATATTTAATTATATGAATACTTCTGGACAATTCCACGGCGATTTATAATGATATAGTCTCTCATTGAATACAACAGTAAAAAACGTGGCAAAGGAAAACACCATGATGCTTGAACAGGGAAGTAAAAATAATACCGTCACCCAGCTCCAAAAAGCACTAAACCGCCTGGGTTTTGCCAGTGGCAAGGCAGATGGCCAGTTTGGTGATAAAACCGAACATGCAGTCACTGCTTTCCAGGAAAGTGAAAATCTTTATGCCGATGGCATTGTCGGGCCCGTAACTTTTGCAGCACTACAAGACGCCCTGCATCGACTTAACCTTGAGCTGTATGCGCCAGACCAGGAAAACAATCGCCTGCCACTGGTCAGGGCCGATGCCGATCCAGTGGGTGAGGGTTATAACAGGTTTAACCTGCGAGCCGATGTCGCCGATGCCTATAACCATGTTCGTAAAACCGTGGTTAGCGCAGGTGGCATCATCACTTCCTCGGGCGCTATACGGTCACTCACCACACCGGTAAACCCAAGCAGAAGCGCCACATCCCTGCATTACCTGGGTCGTGCCCTGGATCTCTACATTTGGAGCGGCATGCAAAATCCCGAAAAGGATCCCTTTATAATAGTATACGAGGGCGAGCGTTATTTTCGTGTTTATGCGCGCGCCAGCAAAGGTAAACACAAAACATTAAAGGCTGCGACCAAACACCATCGTGATGGTGGCGATAAAGTCAGTGCCAAGGTGATTGATTTGACTGCCCTGTTTGAAGATCAGGGGTTTACGCGTATCAAGGCCCGGCGGTCATTTTTTCGTGGCGGCGCCTACCTGGGTGCAGAGTGGTGGCACTTCCAGAACATGAATGGATTGTTTTCGGGAGTCACCACTTACGGTAGCGAGTTACTGCGCCTGTACTCTGAACACAAACTTGAAAACACGCCGCCGTGGGCCCATCGGGATAAGGTTTTTGACAAAGGCTGGGCATAATTTAACAGCAATAAAATGGAACAGACATGAATTCTTTGATTAATAATAAAATTACTTACAGGCACAACCCTGGTTACCTGGTTAAATTTATTTTAATTAGTGTCGTTTTTTTAGTGGCATTAGCGGGCTGTACCGGTATCCCGTTATCCTATTACGACACAACTACCTATAAGAATTTAACAAACCTCAAAGTTGAAACGACCATGCTGGTTGCAAGTTTTGATTCGAAAAGTGTTAATAAAAACGCCACAAGAATTGAAAGCGTAACTATGAACCTGAGAAAAGCCTATGAGTACGAAAAGGGAAAAGGAGAAGCGAATAGTGAAACCATGCGGCAATTCAGAAAAATAGTTAAGCTATTCGAAGGTGACGTAAAAGACTATCGTGAGAACGGCCCAAAAAGCCTGGGTAAAAAATACTATCGGGAAGCAGCAGTCGTGCTTGGGCAGGCATTTGATATTGCCATTAGCACCGAGAATCTTAAAAATAAAGACAAACGTTAAGGAAGGGCAATGAGTAAATTTACTGTTTTTATTGATAGCATTAAAGATGAAAGCGAAAAGCTGGCAAAAGGTGAATTAAAAAAACTTATAGCCGATGCCAAAAAAGATACATCTGATTTTGTAAAACTGCAAGCTGCCAATTTTGAACGCTGGACTATCATGCTTGCCGAAGGGGATCTTACGGTTAAAGGTTACAAGTTACTGATCCGGAAAATGGAAGTACTGAACCAGCTCGATACCATCAGGTTAACCGTAAAGGCAAAAGCCAGTGCCCAACGCCTGGCAACGGGTATTACTGACATTGTAATTAAAAGCCTGTTTGCGTTAATTTAATTACGGCGTGGCCAGGAAACCCTGTCAATTTACCAGTTCAGTTAACTAGTACTTTATAATTCTGACACTAAACTGCGGGTCGTTAATTGCCAAAATTTTGTAAATCCGCCTGGCATCTTTATCAGAGTGGGATGTTGAGAATGATAATACAAATCTTCTTTCGCCCAGCTTGTTCACACTCAGATTTTTCTGGACGTAACGCTCCGACCTGAGTTTCCTGGCCGCTATATCATTATAAGCGGCCCACGCTGCTTTCGCTGACTGATATTCTCCGATCACGATCAGGTAGTTAGGTCCACTTGATGCAACTAGAATTGTTTCTGGCCTGTCTGATGCCACGGCCACAGCAAAGACCGAATCCAGAAATCCAGTTGCAGCAGGTTCTTGATGTGAAGCCGGGTGAGGCACGGCTTCGATTGAAATTACCTTTTCTATCGTAATCTCGTTACTTTGGCTCACCAGTGCTGTCGCTTTTTCCAGAGCAGACTCAGCCTCAAAATTTGCGCCCAGGTTACTAACCGTGGCAATCAAAATAGCAGGCAAGCCAAGCGAGTAAAAAAAGATTTCCTGGGGTTCTCGCTTGCCAAAACTTGTCGTGAAAATAATACTGGTAATTGCCCCAATTAACAGCCCCGTTACGATAATTGCGGAGTAGTTAGGGGGTGTAATGCTCAATGTGGGGTTTAGCATGGATGGCAGGAGTTGCATGAACAAAAAAGGTGCGACCCCTGCAATTGCTCCGATAAAAAAAGTGATTGCAGCAGATTTTCCTATTGCCAGGTTTTTTTTCATTTTTTACCTTCCTTGTAATAAATCGGCATAGATTTACAGATGTGAAACAGGCTTGATCGAAATTTATAAAAAAACCAGTGCATCATCCTGTCCTTAGCGCTAAATCATATCATAAATTTTATTAACCATCCCCTGTTTGCCAAAAAACCTGACGAATAAACACGCTGTTAGCCTGGAAGCATTAGCATATGCTTATTAACTGTTAGTTAATTTCAATACCGGTGTGCTTTGATGCACATGGGAAACTTACCTGAATCCATTGTTCCTTGAATCGTTGTTCTTGACCGCGTTAGAAATTCTCTGGTTTATTTTATATTCCTCTTAATTACGACACTATCGCGCACATCAAAAATCGTGGCCATGCAGGACCTAAAAAGAAACCGTGCTGCAGGTTGGCGCTGAGGCACGAAACCCAACAGCAGTAAATATTTGCGCAATCCATTGTTGGGCTTTATTCTTCAGCCCAACCTGCAAAAACACAGTATTATCGGAACCCTTTGTTCATATTGTCTGGGACAGTTGTAGCCACTAAGCTCCGTTTTATCACATCAGTTATATTTATAATCAGCCTGATTTTTTATTAAACAACAGTGTCGCATTACTCAATATGATTTACTAACCGTGATGCCGCCCCATGTCGGGGCACTGGCACCCGGTATTTTCAATGCGGCAGTTCGCTGGCGTCGAAACAAACTGATACGAATACCTTCAAAAAATTCCCGTGTAATACCCATAGTGATCTCGTATGTGAATTTTTCTATCTCATCGTCATCAAAAGTCACTGCGCTCTTTCTGAACTGGCCTTGTAATATTGCGTTATAGATTCGGTATTGAACACTGCTGCCCAGCCAGATAAAAAACTCGGGCTTATGAGTACGCTCACTATTATTGACAATGGGGACACCCATATTAATGTAATCACTCAGATGTGGATTAAAACTCCACCAGGGTGTAGTAATGCGACCCCATCGCCACATAAACCCTGCTGAAGCATTAGTAGAAAAGCCCAGGTTGGCTTCGGTTGTTAATTTAAATTCATGCCTGGTGTATTGACTTGCCTGGCCACGATTGAGCATTTTTTGAGCTGCAAATGTGTATTTTGCAGTAGGTTCGCCACCAGAAGAAATTTGATTGTCCCAGCCCATGGGCTCAGCAGCACCAAACACTCTATGCATGGCTTTCTGGATATCTTCTGCGATATCCAATCCTAAAAAACCGATAGAGAAAATAGACTGATAAACAATGTCGTCTTCAGGCACAACAATTTCATTTGAATTTGAAATATACAAGTAACTGGCATAAGGATGATCATTAAAAATGGGCTCTGTTGCACCAAGGTCTGCTGGTGTAAATAATGTCATACCAAAAGAAAAGCTGTGCAGATTGAAATGCGACTTTTTTTTATATAAGGAATCCAGCGACATCCATTTTGTAAGTGTTTCGCGCCAGCTATCTATTGAGATTGGATAACTGGTGGCCCTACTACCGGAAAGTGTAACCGAAATACCGCCCGTGTAATCCCGATCTATTTTACCCGCAGATACCAACACATCGTTATCTATATACAGGGCCCAACCCGTATCATAAGCCTCGTTTAAAAGCTCATACTCTATACCTGACTCAGAGGTCTGTTTGCCACTTGTATAATCGGTGTCTTGTTGATGTTGCGCAATATGGTCGGCGTAAGCGCTGTTGGCCTGGAACAACAACACCATAACAATCAAACAGGTAACAACCCATTTATTGGCCCCTGAAAACAGGGCATGATCACTTTTTGAAACATACTGATTGTGACAATTTAAACTGGCTTGAGTTTCAACCTGGTTCGGACTTTATCTGTATTTTTTCTCAGGAAGCCTGTTTCCTGGTATTGTAAATTGTTGAAAAATCAATCGCCGAACAGGGCTTGGCATATAAATAGCCCTGCACATTACAACAACCGGCATTTCTCAGAAATGTTTCCTGGGGTTTGGTTTCTACGCCCTCGGCAATAACATCAAGATTCAGACTTTTTGCCATTGCCAAAATTGCTTTTACTATTTCGGCATCTCCTGGGTCACTGATGACATCATTAACAAAACTCTGGTCAATTTTTAGTGTATTAATCGGGAAACGTTTCAAATAACTCAGGGAAGAATAACCTGTACCAAAGTCATCAATTGCGAGACGAATACCGCTCTGGTTCAACTGCTCCAGGACATCAACTGTGTACAGATCCTTATGCAATAACAGGCTCTCCGTGATTTCAAATTCCAGGCGCCCTGTATTTACGCCACATTCCTCAATAATTCCAAGAATAGTATCAATAAAATTTTTGTCGTCAAACTGGCGTCCTGAGAGATTAATGGACATTCTCTCGAGATAAATACCCTCCTTGTGCCAGCGCATTAATTGATCACACGCCTGTTTAATCACCCAGCCACCAACGGGGATAATTAATCCTGTATCTTCAAGTAACGGGATAAATGCGTTTGGTGAAATAATGCCTTTATCTGGATGTCGCCAGCGCAAAAGTGCTTCTGCACCAAAGATAGCGCCTGTCTCCAGATTTACCTGGGGCTGGTAAAAAAGTTCCAGTTCATTTCGATCAAGCGCATGCCTGAGGCTCGTCTCCAGGCTAAGATATTCCCTTACCTTGGCGCCCATTTCTGCAGAATAAAACTGGTATGTATTTCTGCCCTGGTCCTTGGCCCGGTACATGGCATTGTCAGCATTCTTTAACAGGGTTTTTGGATCTGTACCATCATCCGGGTAAATACTGATGCCAATACTGGCAGAACTAAATAATTCATGGCCGCTAATATGAAACGGGATTGACAAGGCACTTAGTATCTTCCTGGCAATAGGAACTACATCGTCAGCAGTATAAACATCTTCCAGCAATACCGTGAATTCATCTCCGCCAAGGCGGGCAACAGTATCGCCCTCTCGTACCGACTCCTTCAATCGTTCACTAACAGACTGCAACAAGCGGTCGCCAGTATCATGTCCGTGAGTATCATTAATATTTTTAAATCGATCCAGGTCAAGAAATAATACTGCGCAGATTTGTTCGCGCCGATCCAGTACTGTTAATACATGTCCCAGACGTTCCAGGAACAGGATACGATTTGGCAAATCTGTGAGCACGTCGTGGTGGGCAAGATAATACATGCGTTCCTGTGTTTCCATGCGCTCGGTAATATCCTTGCCAGTTGAAATAAAACTTGTCACCTTGCCGCTACTGTCTAATAGCGGTGTAATCGTTTTTTCCTCGTAGTAGAGAAATCCATCCTTTGCCTGGTTTATAAGAACATCACTAAAAACCTCTCCAGCCAGGATCGTATCCCAAAGCCGTTTGTAAAATTGCTTGTCATGTTTGCCTGATTTTACAATACTTGGAGTTTTTCCTATCAGCTCTTCACGAGAATAGCCTGTTGCTCTCTCATAGGCCGGGTTGACATATTCAATGATGCCCTTGTGATTTGTAATCATTACTGAATCAGCTGACTGATCCAGAGCGCGGGCGTGCTTGTCTCTCTCGGCTTCGGCCAGAATACGCTCGGTAATATCGTTACCCAGTGCGACAACAAATGATATTTTGTTACCATTACTGCTGATAACGCTATTAGACCACTCAATCATATGTTTCTTACCGTCTTTTGATATCCAGTTATTTTTAGAGTTGCTGGGGAATATGCTGTTACGCAGGTTTTTAAATATTTTCTTAACTGGTTCTACATCTTTTTCTTCCAGTAAATTTTCCCATAAAAACTTACCGCTAATATCATTGAAGCTATAACCCGTCAGTTGTTCGCAAGCACGGTTAAACCTAATAACGCGACCCGTATTGTCCATTACGACCAGTAATGAGTTAGCAGTTTGTAAAATAGCGCTGACAAAGTTTTTTTCATGTCGCAGTGCTTCTTCTGCAAGTTTTAAATCAGTGATATCCTGTACCGTACCAATCCGCCTGACCATTTCACCGTTTGCATTCACTACCGGCTCACCTTCTCCCAAGACATACCTTACGCTGCCATCAGGCATAATAATCCGGTATTCTATCGATACCCTGGTGGCATTTTTTACACTTTCTTCTGTTGTAGCCGTCATACGTGGTAAGTCATCGGGGTGAATGCGCTCCTGTATAATCTCCCACACATCAACAGATTTATTTTCTGGGTCTGCGCCATGCAGTCGGTACATTTCATCTGACCACGTAATCTCACTAGTGGCCATATCCCAGGTCCAGTCACCGACGCGGGCAATGCGCTGTGCTTGTTTCATGCTAGCTTCACTGGCACGAATTTTTTCCGTAATTTTCTTTTTCTCGGTTATGTCTATAAACGTACCCACAACTTTAACCGGTGTACCGATGTCATCAGAAACAACTGTTCCGCGGCTATGGATCCAGATCAAACTGCCATCACCAGTAATGATGCGGTGTTCAACATCATAAGAGGGGCCTCGGCCTGCTATATAATCTTTCATAGCCAGGGTAATCCAGGGTAAATCGTCAGGGTGGATATGATGTCGCCATTGCTCTGAACGATATAAGTTTTCATCTCCAATTACACCAACGATGGATTTTGCCTTGGGTGATAAATAAATTTGCTCACTCTCTATTTCCCATTCCCAAACACCATCACGGGTAGCCTCAGTTGCTATTTGGTAACGTGTTTCACTTTCTGTTAATTGTTTTTGTCGAATGACCTCAACTTCATCACGAAAATACCGTGCCAGGATAACGGCAGTACTGGTGAAAAAAATGAAAAATGGAACGACAAACGGATCACCGAAAGGGACGCTAACGGGATAAATCAGGATTAATGATGTAACAATAATGAAAGCAGCGATGGCTGTCAGGCTAATTTTAAGTAAACCCAGAAAAGTGCCAGCCAGTAGCACAGGTATAATCATAAAAAAGTAAACACCGGATTCCCTATAATCTATAACAAGAATACCGATACTGCCAGCCATGATCGCGACAATGGTGATAACGGTAGCAAGCTCGTACTGGCCACGTTTGGCAAAAAAAAAGGCTACAGAAATAGATGCAAGAATTGCAGCATCAACAAGAAAAACATGCAACCGTTCGGGAAAAATTAGATAATGCGATATGACCGCCAGCAGGCCAAATGCGATAAATATAAACAGGATGCCGGACAATAAGCCAGAGGCTCGGCGACGTTCCAGGCTGGTAATGCTGGAGGACGGTTCAAAAAGACCGCTGAAGACTCGTTTGAGCAGGGTCATGGGGCTCGTTTACAGGTACGAAATAGTTTATCCATTTTTTTAAGTATAGGAGAGAAAAAGCCCCTTTTCTTCACATTACACTACTATAAAACAGGCGTTTTTTCTGCTTTAAGCTTTTTTAGATGCGAAAACTAACTTTTTAATCAATAAATTACCCGGAACTAATTTACGGGTATTATCATGCTTTTCTAGTGTATAGACATAACCATACAAAGTTATCTAAAGGTATTCAATAAATTAAATTTCAATGACATAAGTCATGTTACGAGCACGTTACATGACAACCAGCTGCTTCCACGGAAAAATTAAATGAAAAAAATTGCAATTTTTGCAGATGTGCAAAATATTTATTACACCACACGCCAGGCCTATAGCCGCCAGTTTAATTACCGGGAACTGTGGCAACGCATAAGCCATGAGGGTGAAATAATTGCTGCAACCGCTTATGCAATTTACCGAGGTGATGACAGACAAACAAAATTCCAGGATGCCCTTAAACACATGGGCTTTACGGTAAAATTAAAACCCTTTATTCAGCGCAGTGATGGTTCTGCCAAGGGCGACTGGGATGTGGGTATCACTATTGATATTATGGAAGTCGCACCAACGGTAGATACGATTGTTTTATTATCTGGCGATGGCGACTTTGCCATGCTGCTTGATAAAATAAAAAAGGATCATGGTATTAATACTGAAGTTTATGGCGTACCTGCTCTCACTGCCAAAACACTGATTGATGTGGCCAGTACCTGGCACCCCATCGAAGAAGATTTATTATTATGACGATTGCAAACTTATTTATTTTCTAACACACTAAATACCATATCTACTGTTATCTCTATTTCTTGTAATTTTAATGTAACTTCGCGGCCCGTTTTATTCGCCCTGTAAAAATGCGGTGTCATCAATAACAAATTTTTTATTTGTTCATTATTATTGATTTTAGTTTTATATAACAGTGGCTGATTATCCACAATTTGAAATCCATTTTCCCCGGCCAAAGAAGATCCGGTT
>VAPH01024645.1_pt1 | contig 12803 bp, 11 predicted proteins | sample 3393861 | NCBI WGS metagenome assembly VAPH01 (sample SAMN08290439, study PRJNA428436) | hydrothermal vent metagenome | isolation source: Deep-sea hydrothermal vent chimney | place: Atlantic Ocean: South-mid Altantic Ridge | reverse complement strand
GACCCTGGTGGACGACGACATCCCGCTCAACGCCGGCTGCCTGAAACCCTTAGAAATCATCGCGCCGACCGGCTGCATGCTCAATCCCCGCTACCCGGCGGCCGTGGTCGCGGGCAACGTGGAAACCAGCCAGATCGTCGTCGATACCCTTTTCGGCGCCCTTGGCGTCATGGCGGCGGCCCAGGGGACCATGAACAACTTCACCTTCGGCGACGACCGTCATCAATACTACGAAACCATCTGCGGCGGGGCCGGGGCCGGACCCGGTTTTAACGGCGCGACCGCCGTGCACACACACATGACCAACACCCGCCTGACCGACCCGGAGGTCCTCGAATGGCGGCACCCCGTCCTGCTGGAGGAATTCGCGATCCGGCGCGGTTCCGGCGGCAGGGGAGCGCGGCGAGGCGGAGACGGCGTCATCCGGCGAATTCGTTTTTTAGAGCCGATGACGGCGGCCATCCTGTCGGGCCGTCGGCGCATCGCCCCCTTCGGGCTTTTTGGCGGGCATCCCGGCAAGGCGGGACGCAACGCGGTGGCGCGGATCGACGGGTCCGTGGACGACCTGGCCGGGGCCGAGGAAACGGCCATGGCGGCCGGGGACGTCTTCGTGATCGAGACTCCCGGGGGAGGAGGGTGGGGGAAACCCGAATAGGCGGCGGGGGCCGCTCTCCGCCTGTGGATAAACCACCCCCTATATATAGCGTATTCAACTACATCTTTGGCTTAGCGGTAAAATTGACACCATATCCTGTAGCCGCTAGACTCCCAGGGGTTCCCCGTAAGGCTATCCCTATCCCAGTCCCAGGGCCGGAGAGGTGGTTTGAAGTTCGCTTTCGCATCCGCGCTGATGACGGCGGTTTTTTTATTTTCCGCCGAAAGTTCTCACGCCGGCGCCTTGGAGAAGGAGCTGGCGAGGCTTATCGTCGAGCATCCCAACATCCGGGCGGGGCGGAAATCGGTCGAGGCGACGCGCCAGGACATCGACATCAAAAGAGCCGCCTTTTTCCCGACCGTCACGGCGACGGGCGAGACCGGAGTCGAATACATCGACAGCCCGGCCGAGCGGGCGAAACGCGATAACGACAAGGTATGGCTGAATACGAAAAAAGTCGCCGGCCTGACCATCACACAGAATCTGTTCAACGGTTACGAAACCACCACCCAGGTCAAGATGGCGCGTATGAACAAGGCGATTTCAGAGCTGTCCCTGGAAGGCACGATCCAGAATACGCTGTTCGAGGGCATCAACGCCTATATCGATGTCCTGCGTCAGAAGCGGCTGATTGAACTGGCCCGGCAAAATGAAACCACCATCGTTCGCCAACTCAATTTGGAAGATGAAAGGGTGCAACGGGGCTCGGGCATCGCCGTCGATGTGCTGCAAGCGAAATCCCGCCTGCAAATAGCGAAAGAACGCCGGATTACCTTCGAGGGCGCCCTCGAAGACGCCATCAGCAGGTATTTTCAAATCTTCAACCGCCCTCCGGACTTAGATAGCATGACCGACCCGATCCCTCCGGTCGAAATGATTCCGAGCGAACTGGCCAAGGCCATCGATATAGCCAAAAGGGAGAACCCGGCTGTAAGCAACGCCAACGCCACGACGGAGGTGGCGCGGGAGCGCCAATCGATCTTCCGGGCGGAATACTATCCGACCTTCGATCTTGTCGGGGCCTGGAACTACGAAAGAGACAACAACGGCGTCCCCGATACCCGCAGGGACTATTCCATGACCTTGCGGTCCACATGGGACCTGTTTTCGGGATTTTCCACCAAGGCCGAACTGGCCAAGGCGGCTTATGAATACCGGGCCAGCAAGGACAACCACGAATACGTGATCCGAAAAATAGCCGAACAGACGAAACTCGCCTGGCAGGCCCTGATCACATCGCGCCGCCGCCTGGAATTGCTTGAAAACGCCGTCAACATCGCCGCCGAGGTCTTCCAATCCCGCAAGCGCCTGCGCGAAGCGGGAAAGGAAACCGTGATAAACGTGCTCGACGCCGAAAACGAGATCAACAACGCCCAGATAAATTATATCGCAGCGTCCTACGACGAACGCACCGCCGCATACCAGTTGCTGCAAGCCATGGGCCGGTTAAGCACCACCTACCTGGCCCTGGAATTGCCCTGATATTTATTCGAGGACCACGCCCAGGGGCAACAGGGTTGCGCTATCGACACGGGATGAGGCGATCTCTATGGGTCATTATTATTGCAATTTGGTATAAATTGGCGCCTGTCTATTTTTCTGGAGGGATTCGTTAAGTGGAAGCGCCGGAACTGCACAAGGATTCCGAGAGCGGGCGCACGGAAGTCAAATCGACGACGTGCTACATGTGCGCGTGTCGTTGCGGCATCCTCGTTCATCTCAGGGACGGCGAGGTCCGCTACATCGAAGGCAACCCCGACCACCCGCTCAACAAGGGCGTCATCTGCGCCAAGGGCGCGTCGGGCATCATGAAACAAAATTCTCCGGCGCGCCTTCTCAGGCCCCTCAAGCGCAAGGAGGGAACGGAACGGGGCGACGGAAAATTCGAAGCCGTTTCCTGGGACGAAGCCTTTTCCATCCTGACCGAACGCCTCGCCAAGATCAGGTCCACCGATCCCAAAAAACTCGCCTTTTTTACCGGCCGCGACCAGATGCAGGCGCTGACCGGCATGTTCGCGCGCCAGTTCGGCACGCCCAACTACGCCGCCCACGGCGGGTTTTGCTCTGTCAATATGGCCGCCGGGTTGATCTATACCTTCGGCGGTTCGTTCTGGGAGTTCGGCGGGCCGGACCTGGAACGCGCCAAACTGTTCGTCATGATCGGCACCGCCGAGGATCACCACTCCAACCCCATGAAGATGGCACTGGGCGAATTCAAGCGCAACGGCGGGCGCTTCGTTTCCATCAACCCCGTGCGCACCGGTTACGCCGCCATCGCCGACGAATGGATCCCGATTAAGCCGGGGACGGACGGGGCCCTGCTGCTGGCGCTCGTCCACGAGATCATCAAGCTCGGCCTTTACGACCACGAGTTCCTGGTTAAATACACCAACGCCCCGGAACTGGTGAACCAGGACCCGGAAAGCGACGAATTCGGGCTGTTCATGCGCACGGATATGCCGACCCGCGAGGGCTGCGCCGATCCCCAGAACAAGCTGTGGTGGGACCGCCTCACCGACGAGGCGGTCGATAACCGCTGGCCCGACGCCGAACCGCATTTGCTCGGCGATTACACCCTCGACGACGAAACGCCGGTGAAGCCTTCGTTCCAATTGTTAAAGGAACGGGTCGAACGCTACACCCCGGAATGGGCCGCGAGCGTCACCGGCATCCCAACCGAGACGATCCGCAACCTGGCCCACGAGATGGGGGTGACGGCGCGGGACCAACGCATCGAGTTGCCCATCGCCTGGACCGATTCCTGGGGTGAGGAACACGAAATGGTCACCGGCGCGCCGGTGGCTTTCCACGCCATGCGCGGGCTGGCCGCCCATTCCAACGGCTTCCAGGCCATCCGCGCGCTCGGCATCCTGATGACCATGCTGGGCACCATCGACAGGCCGGGCGGATTCAGGCACCGCGCCCCCTTCCCCCGCCCCATTCCCCCCTGCGCCAAGTCCCCGAAAGGCCCCGACGCCGTTCAACCCGACACCCCGCTCGACGGCATGCCGCTGGGATGGCCTGGCGGGCCCGAGGATTTGTTCGTTGACGACGCTGGAAATCCGGTGAGGATCGACAAGGCGTTTTCGTGGGAATACCCGCTGTCGGTCCACGGCCTGATGCACAACGTCATCACCAACGCCTGGCGCGGCGATCCTTATCCCATCGACACCTTGTTCCTGTTCATGGCCAACATGGCCTGGAACTCGTCCATGAACACGTCCGAGGTCCGAAAGATGCTGACCGACAAGGACGACGGCGGCGACTATAAAATTCCTTTCATCGTGGTCTCCGACGCCTACCGGTCCGAAACCGTGGACTTCGCCGACCTGGTCCTTCCCGACACCACCTACCTGGAACGCCACGACGTGATGTCCATGCTCGACCGGCCCATTTCGGAATTCGACGGCCCGGTGGATTCGGTTCGTCTGCCCGTGGTCGCCCCGAAGGGCGAGTGCAAGCCCTTCCAGGACGTCATCATCGAACTGGGGACGCGGCTTGGGCTTCCGGCCTTCGTCCATGAAGACGGCAAACGCAAATTCAAGGACTACCCGGATTTCATCGTCAATTTCGAGACCGAGCCCGGCTCGGGCATCGGCTTTCTCGCCGGCTGGCGGGGCAAGGGCGGCGAAAGCTTCATGGCCGGCGAACCCAACCCCCGCCAGTGGGAGATGTACGCCAACAACAACAACCATTACCACTACGAACTGCCGCGGTCGTATCAGTACATGCGGAACTGGAACCAGGGCTATCTGCAATGGGCCGAACACCACCGCCTGATCCGCCGGAACGCGCCCGTCCTGTGCCACCTCTATTCCGAAGTGCTGCAAAAATTCCGCTTGGCCGCCCAAGGAAAAGGGCCGGGGCGCAAACCGCCCGAACACCTTCGCAAGCGGGTCGAGACCCACTTCGACCCCCTGCCCTTTTATAGCGAGCCCCTGGAATCCCAACTGATCGACACCCGGACCTATCCCCTGAACGCGATCACCCAGCGGCCCATGGCCATGTACCATTCCTGGGACAGCCAGAACGCCTGGCTGCGCCAGATCCACGGCTACAACGCGCTTTTCGTTCATCCATCCGTCGGCTTCAAGGGCGATTTCAAGGACGGCGATTGGGTCTGGGTCGAAAGCCCCTGGGGGCGGGTGCGCTGCATGGCGCGGTTTTCCGAATCCGTCGAACCCGGCACGGTCTGGACCTGGAACGCCATCGGCAAGGCCTCGGGCGCCTGGGGGCTCGCCGAGAAGGCCGAGGAATCGCAAAAAGGCTTCCTGCTCAACCACCTGATATCGGAAGAATTGCCGCCAAACGAGGCCGGCGAGCATGTCTCGAATTCGGACCCGGTGACCGGTCAGGCCGCCTGGTACGACCTCAGGGTCAAGGTGAGCAAGGCCGACGCGCCGGACGATCTGCCGGTCACCTCGCCCCAGTTCCGCCCCCTCGGCCTTTTGCCGGGCATGAAGGCCTTCACGGGAAAGGTGCTGACGATCTTTAGCGGGCGCAACGGGGAGAAATCATGACCCAGACCATCGCCAAACAGCTGGCGCTCGTCATCGACCTCAACGTCTGCGTCGGCTGCCACGCTTGCGTCACCAGTTGCAAGGAATGGAACACGTCGGGCTGGGCCGGTCCCATGACCGACCGGAACCCCTACGACGCGGACCCCACGGGGGTGTTTTTCAACCGGGTTCAGACTTACGAGTCGGGCGTTTTCCCCAATACCGAGACCCTCCATTTCCCCAAATCGTGCCTCCATTGCGAAGACCCTCCCTGCGTGCCGGTCTGCCCCACCGGGGCCAGCTACAAGCGCCCCGAAGACGGCATCGTGCTGGTCGATTACGACAAATGCATCGGGTGCAAGTATTGCTCCTGGGCCTGCCCCTACGGCATGCGCGAGTTCGACGAGGTCGAGGGCGTGATGAAGAAATGCACGCTTTGCGTCGACCGCATCTACGACGAAAGCCTGCCGCCCGAGCGCCGCAAGCCCGCCTGCGTTCTCGCCTGTCCCACGGGCGCGCGGCTTTTCGGCGACGTCATAGACCCCGACAGCGAGGTTTCCATAGCGATTCGTGAGGAAGGCGGCTACCAGTTGATGCCCGAATGGGGCGCCAAGCCCGCCAATCATTACCTGCCCCGGCGCAAGATGCGCCGCGTCATCCACGAGGACGAACTGGTGCGCGCCGACAACCCGCTGAAGAAGGAAGGCCCCCTGCCCCGGGCCGACGAGAAAGCGCCGTCGCTCGACGACGTCACCAGCTGGTAGGTTAAGGAGCACAAACCATGCGCCCGGCATTCTCGGTCATCTTCCTCACCACCCTTATCGGCGCGGGCCAGGGGCTGTTCCTGGCCCTGGTGGCGGGCCAGTTCTATTTCGTCATCGGCGCGACGGAGGCCGGAGAACAAGGATCGTTTTACGCCTTGGGGAGTCTTATCGCCTTTGGTTTTTTAAGCGCCGGGCTGGTCGCATCGTTTTTCCACCTGGCCCACCCCGAACGGGCCTGGCGCTCGGCGGCCCGCTGGCGGACCTCGTGGCTGTCGCGCGAGGTTATCGCCCTGCCCGCGGTCATGGGGCTGCTGGTCCTTTACGGCGGCCTGCATTGGCTCGATTGGCGGCCCGTGCTGATGACGTTCGGCAACATGAAGGCCCTGGACCTGACCATGGCGACGGGCTACCTGGGCGCGGCCGCCGCGCTCGGGCTGTTTATCTGCACGGGCATGATCTACGCCTGCATGAAATTCATTCAGGAATGGGCCTCGCCGCTCACCGTGCTCAACTTCACGCTGATGGGGTCTGCGTCCGGTTTCGTTTTGGCCACGGCTTACGCGGAATTCATGGCCAGCCCCCTGGTCGATCTCTATGCCGGCGGCGCCATCGCCCTTAGTCTTGGCGCGCTGGCGGGAAGGGTGGCGAGCCTGGTGAGAAACCGCAACATCAAGCGCCTTTCGTCCTTACAGTCGGCGGTGGGGATGCGGCACCGGAACCTGCGCCAGATTACCCGGGGCTTCACCGCGGACGCGTTCAACTTGAAGGAATTTTTCCATGCGGGCGGCCCCGGCCTGCTTGCGCTTCTGACCGGCGCTTACGTGATGACGGCCTTCGTCCTTCCCTTGGCCCTCGTCGCGCTCGGCTGGGAACAGAACTCGGCAGGGTTGTTCTCCTTCGCCTTCGCCGTCCAGTACGCGGGCCTGGTTATGGAACGCTGGACCTTCTTCGCCGAAGCCCACCACCCACAGAACCTGTATTATCAGAAGGTGGCTTGAGGGAAGGGCATGCAGGGACACCCCAATACCCTCGTTCAACGAAGCCGGCTATAGGGCGACGACGAGATCGGGCAGGTCCTTCCTGAGCGCGGAGACGACGGGACCGAGCGCGATCGCTTGCTCGCTGTGGAAAACCCCCCGGCCGGATCACCCGACAGCATCTGACGGACCGTCTCGGCGGCGACGATCGCCGTCATCAGCGCCTCCTTGCGCCCGATCAGGCCAAGGGTCAACGTCTCCGCGCCGTCCTTGGTCCGCCCCGTCGCGCGCGCCGACACGCCGCAGACATCCGAGCCCATATGGATATTCATGAACAGCCAGACCGCGGCCTTTCGCCACCGGCGCCGACGCCGCACAACTGATCCGCCTCCGCGTCCAGCATGGCGTTCAGCGCCTCTTCAACCGTGCCCCGCACCATCTCACCCAGATGGTCCTTGATCCGGGCCTCGTCAATCTGGATCACCTGGCCCATATCTTCACCCCGTTCCTTGTCTCTCATCTCTTGGCTCCTTCCTCAAGTTAAGAAAAAGCCGTCAATCCTGAAAGTGCGAAAGATTTTTTACGTTATCGATATGGCACATCGTAGATACACGCAATGGGTTCGCTGCAATGTGGCAGGTAAGACTTCCGATAACCCCCTCTTATCACGACCCACTATGGTTCGTGGCTACAGGTCCACGGAAATTCTGACTTGCTCAGTTTCAACGCCGTAAGCGGCAGCAATATCGCATCGGGCGCGATCAAGAACAGCCTTGGGTGAATTGTCAATTTCCACAAGTGACGTACTGCCGACAACATACTGCGCCCATTCTTCAGCCATGTTGCCGCCGTAATACGAGGCTCTTGTTTTGCGGAATTTCAAAACCCAAGTGTCGGAAGCCCCACCCGTCGCTTCAGTCCACTCAAGATTATTGCGCCTGTACGCTGCCTCGACCACATCTTGTGGGATTAGATAAGCCGTCACGATGTCTTCGCCCGGCAATCGAACCGCAGCAAGAATATGGCTGACGCCAGAATTGAACCCGACAATCTCAGCATCGTTTGCTGTTGATCGCGTCTTGACCATCAACCCACCACCGCCAGCGGTTTTTAGGTTGGCTGTCGTACCGTCTTTCATTCGAACCAGAACTTGCTGGCCTTTGTTTGTCCGGGTAGCAGGGTTTCCTGATGCTTCCATAATACGAAAGGCTGCTTCTTTAATATCCTTGCTTGTATATTCCATGACAAATGCCCTTTTGCTTGGTCGTCGATGTAACCTATATAGGTTACAGTTAGGTTAAAGTCAATAAATTGTTTAAACTAGATCAAAAAGAGATTAAACTGGCGTAAGGCCCAAGTGCATCGCATAGGTGCCATGACCACCAAAAGGGTCAGGTCATACGTTGATGCCCAGAACAGCTTCGGCGCAATGATCGGGCATCGAATTAGTGACGGGAATAACGGCTGAGTTCACTCAATAACCAAGCTACGCTTAACGATACCACTGGACTGGTACATAAAATTATCATACCGGAAGCACCGGGAATGCTAACCCTTTGGTATTAAAGCAATCTCAAAACTGGCGATATTCTCCCCTAGGGGACGCCAATTTTTTCAAAAAATTTAAGCACATCTGGATCGAATGGAATCATTTATCCCGATGGGCCTAACCTTGATCGTCCATTAACTTTTTGAACAGCGCGATATCGGAAATGGCCTTCGATGCGTGTTCTTGAGCGGCGGTTTGCACCGCGTCGTCATCGGTCGTCTCGGCGATGTCCATGAAAGCCTGGTAGTCGTTTTCCGCCTCTTGGAAAGCGTCCCGGAAAGCGTCCTCGGCGCAATCGTGGAGAACGATTTCACCGCCGTCGCCTTCCGATGGATTAAAGCCGTCGCCGCCGAGATCTTTTTTTGCTTGCGCAATTTTCCGGAAGGCCTCCGCCGCGGAGGCCTCGCCCTTCCGCTCGAAATGATCGGCCCGGGCCGAAGCGGTGCGCCATGCCTTTCCCAACCGCTTGAGGAGATAATCCTGAAAACTCTCCCTATCGGTGACCCCGGAAACGCCACCGCCGTCTTCCGCCTGATTTAGGCCCCGATGGATTTGCTTCTGGCGCAGGCGGACTTGCACCCGCGTTTCCATCTTTTCCTTAATCAAGTCTTCCGCGGCGGCGCGGAAATCGGCGTCGGGGGCATTGGCGCTCGCGTTTACGTATTCGTCTTGAAGGCGCTTTTCCACGACGGAGGCCAGTTGGAAACACTGGTGAGGAGTTAAAAGATAGACGCCCCCGGCGTTATCGATCTCGCGGTCGCTCAACACGTCGGGCGGGCCGTTCTCCGCCGCCGTTCCGTTTTTCCCTGGAATATCGCCCGTCATGCGGCGCACCTCATCGAAAGCCTCGGCGGCGCCTTGATTTCCCGCCTCGGCGGCGCGCCGCGAAAGCTCGGCGTAGCGCCGGGTCTTCCGCCTTTCGACGGCGCGCGCCCAGGAGCGGAGTTCTGAAAGGGTTTTCGGTGTCACGGCGTCTATCCCCCTTGTTATCGTCCCGGGCCAAAGATTATGCCGATAGCGTCCTTGTCGAGCCGTCTTGCAGAGTCAGATATACGGCCTCGACGCCCCATTTCGCCATGCGCCGGGAAATCAGCTCCGGGGCCAGGAAGGTCAGCGCGGTCGAAAAGGCGTCCGCCGCCGTCGCCCGTTTGGCCATAACCGAAAGCCGCCGATAGCGGCTGGGAACGGCTCCCCGTTGGGGATCGAACATATGAACGATGCCGGAGTCCGACGCGCTCGACGTCGCTAGGGCCCGGTTCGCAAGGTCGACGGTTCGTCCTCCCTCGCCCAGCCCGACCTTCCAGGCCCGGCCCGAGGGATGGCGGCCGAGGGTGCGGATTTCACCCAAATCGATCACGACGCCGGTCATTCCGAGGTCACGCAACAAATCGGCCACCCTGTCGGTAATATAGCCTTGGGCGATGCCGTTAAACGTAAGCGCCATTCCTTTTTTCCCAAGGACGATGCGCCCCGCCTCCACCTCGACCTTGTCCTGCCCGACCACGGCCAAGGCTTCGGCCAAGGCGCGTCGGGTTACCTCGCCCCGCCCGTAGAGTTCCCATAAAGGCTGCACGGTAATATCGAACTTGCCCCCGGTCAGGTCGTGGTAAAGGCGGCTTTCCTCGATCAAGCGCACCAGGTCCAACGGTGGGGCGTCCAGCCTGCCGGCGCGGTTCAGCCGGGAAACCGCGGAATTGGGGCGATACAGGCTGAAGACCTTCTCAAGCCTGGCGACCTCGGCCACCGCGCGGCCGATCATGGCCCTGGCCGCGGCCTCGTCGGGGTGGGCCAGTATGATTTCCGCTTCGGCGCCGAGCGCCACGCCCCGCCAGCGGTATAGCGGGAAGCGGGCCGCTTGCGCCAAACCGGTCCCAAGCAACCCCAGGCCCGCGGCGGCGGCCGAGATTTTAATGAAACGGCGGCGTCCCGGTTCATCTCCCATGGGGATCAGAGCTCCTTCCGGCTGAAAATTCGAACGGCTAACGACAACGGCGCGACGACCCACAGACCCATCAATCCAAGAAGACCGGCGGGGGCGACCCCGTTTTGGCCGCCGAGCCCGCCGAGTCCGGAAAGCTGGCTGACGGTGTCGAGGCCCGAAAGATTGAAAAGCCGGTAGACGTCGGCCGGATTGAGCAACAAGAGGCCCTGTACGAACCCGCCGCCGAGGCCCTGGCCCTTATCGGAGGCCAGCAGGCCGAGGATGGCGAGATCGTAAAGCAGGACGAAAAACAGCCAGACCACGACCGCGACGCCCGCCGCCGTGCTGCGCTCGTTGACGCTGACGCTTATCAAATAACCGAGCGACAAAAACGCCGCCCCGAGCAGGGCCGAACTGCCGATCATGCCGAGGAAGGCCGTCCAGCTGCCTTGATCGATGGCCCCGCCGCCGAAAAAGAGGGCCGCCCCGGCGCTGCCGTATCCCACACCCGTCGCAAAAACGAGGATGGCCCCGTGGCCGAGGAATTTACCGACCATGACCTGCCAGCGCGAAACGGGATAGGAAAGAAGAAGAAGCAACGTCCCGTTTTCCATTTCCCAGACCATGGCGTCGTAAGCCAGAAGCAAGGCGATAAGGGGGATGAGGTAAATGGTCAGGCTGGAAAGACCGACGACGGCGACGGCCAGGGGGTCGGCCCCGACGCTCCCAGTGGGCAGGCTGCCGAGGAAGGTAAGGCTGAGCGACAACCCGGCGAGCAACGCCGTCGCCGCCACGACCCACCGATTGCGCAGGCCGTCTTTTATTTCCTTCCCGGCGAGGATGGCGATCGTGTTCATTGCAGCCCCCCTCCCTTGCGGCCGTAGTTGGCGTAAATTTCATCCAACGTGGGGGGCAGGATATCGATGTCTTCGATGGCGCATCCCAATTCGGTGATTTGCCGAACCAAAGCTACCTTCTGATCCTGCTCGCAGGTCAATTGAACCGTTTGTCCATTGAGGGCCTTCACTTGCGTTCTCATGGAAAAGTTCCCGCCCATCAAGGCGTCCCGCTCATGGGCAGGAACGGAGACGCAAATTCTTACGGGAAGTCTCGCCGAGCGCCGCAAGTTCCCCAACGACCCATCAGCGACCAGAAACCCCTCGTTCATGATGGCGATCCGATCGGTTCTGGCTTCGAGTTCGGTCAAGGCGTGGGAAGACAGGAAAACGGCCGTCCCGGTTTTGGTCAGGTCTTCCATAATGCCGTAAAAGCCGTGGCGCGACAGGGGGTCGAGACCGCTGGTCGGTTCATCCAGCAACAACAGGCGCGGTTTCCCGAGCAGGGCCTGGGCCAGTCCGAGCCGCTGGCGCATCCCCTTGGAATAGGTTTTAACCCGGCTGCGGGCGGCTTCGGCCAAATCCACTTTTTCGAAAAGCGCTCGATTTTGATCAAGGGGCGCGCCCTTGAGCCTGGCGTAAAAATCCAGCACTTCGGCGCCGGTCATGTTTTCGTGGAAGCGCACGTTTTCGGGCAGGAACCCGATGTCCTTGCGCGCGGCGGCCGCTTCGGCCGTTCCCGGAGACGCGCCGAGCACGCGGACCTCTCCCCGCGTCGCCTTGGTCATGCCGAGCATGATCTTCATGAGCGTGGTCTTGCCTGCGCCGTTGTGCCCAAGCAGGGCCACGCACTCGCCCGGCGCGACGCTGAGGCTAACGCCGCGAAGGACTTCTTGCGCGCCGTAGCTCTTTTCCACGCCGCCGAGAACGATGGCCGGATCTGTCATTGGCCGTTTCCTTTCGCCGTCTCCGCCTTCATCAAAGGCGCGCTATCGATAACGCCGCCGGGATAAAGGCCGGGGAATTGGGACTGAGCCCAACGCAAAAACTGCACCGCCGGACTGCTCAGAAGAATCTTGGCCGCCGGCGCGCGCCAAACGATTTGGTCGACCAGGTCGTTTGGCCGATAGGCCGCATCGGCGATGGCGTCGCCGTCCAGGTCGAAGGCGCTGTTGTCGCTCCAATAATTGCCGCGCCCGTTCTTCGACCATTCGAGCCCGCGCGTGCCGACGTATTTGACCTGGGTTTTATTATTGACGAAGGCGTTTTCGGTAATGGTGTTGCGCTCGGAACCGCCGGTGAAGTGGACCCCGATGGCGCAGCCTTCGAAGCGGTTTCCCTGAAACAGGTTGCCGTTGGAATTATAGATAAAAACACATTTGCCTTTGGCGTTTTTGATCCTGTTGCCGGTGATGATCGAACGGTTGGCGTAGTTCAGAAAAAGACCGTTGTTCTTATCGTTAAGCGATACGTTGCCGATCACCGTCATGCCCCGGGAAAACATCAGCGCGTAGCCGACGTCGTTGCCCATGGAAAGGTTGCCGCTGATTTCGCTTTGGTTGGTGTACATGTAGTGCACGGCGAAGCGTAAATCGCGGAATT
>VAPH01043188.1_pt1 | contig 12817 bp, 9 predicted proteins | sample 3393861 | NCBI WGS metagenome assembly VAPH01 (sample SAMN08290439, study PRJNA428436) | hydrothermal vent metagenome | isolation source: Deep-sea hydrothermal vent chimney | place: Atlantic Ocean: South-mid Altantic Ridge | reverse complement strand
TTCGAAGAAGCCAAACCGGCAGCGCTTACAATAGTGGACATTAAAGCTGATGGTGGCAAAGCATTAATCGCAGCAAATAAAAAAATGGGCCTGGCATTATCTGAAGATGAAATTGAGTATTTGCTGGAAGCATTTAACAGGATTGATCGCAATCCCACTGACATAGAGTTAATGATGTTTGCCCAGGCCAACTCCGAACATTGTCGTCACAAAATATTTAATGCTGACTGGATTATCAATAAACAGAAGCAGCGTGAGACCCTGTTTTCCATGATTCGTTTCAGCCACGCACAAACTCCAGGCGGAACACTGGTGGCCTATTCAGATAATGCGGCAGTTATTGAAGGTACAACCTCGTATCGTTTTTTTTCGAATCCTAAAACAAACGAATACCGTGCCCTTGACGAGCCTGCACATATTGTCATGAAGGTTGAAACTCACAATCACCCGACGGCCATCTCACCATTTCCGGGTGCAGCTACCGGGTCGGGAGGAGAAATCAGGGATGAGGGTGCCACGGGTCGTGGCGCTAAACCCAAGGCTGGTATTACCGGTTTTTCTGTTTCAAACCTGCGGTTACCCGGCGCAACCCGGGATTGGGAAATAGATCATGGCAAGCCATCAAGAATTGCCAGTGCCCTGGAGATAATGCTCGAAGGGCCAATCGGTGCTGCTGCATTCAATAACGAATTTGGCCGGCCAAATTTAGGCGGGTACTTTCGGGTTTTTGAACAGGAAGTCGCTGGTGAAGTGCGTGGTTACCACAAGCCAATCATGTTGGCGGGGGGGCTGGGTAACATTCGCCCGCAACATGTAAAAAAAGAATTGTATCCGGCCGGTACTGTTATCGTGGTCTTGGGTGGGCCTGCCATGTTAATAGGTCTGGGCGGTGGCGCCGCCTCCAGTATGACCTCGGGCAGCAGCCATGAAGACCTGGATTTTGCCTCTGTGCAACGGGGAAATCCGGAAATGGAGCGTCGTTGCCAGGAAGTGATAGACCGATGCTGCGCACTGGGAGACGAGAATCCTGTTTTGTTTATTCATGATGTTGGTGCCGGTGGCTTATCCAATGCGTTGCCAGAACTGATTCATGATGCTGGTATGGGCGGTAAATTTAATTTAAGAGACGTGCCCAATGATCACCCGGGCATGACTCCACTGGCACTTTGGTGTAACGAAGCCCAGGAAAGATATGTTGTTGCCATAGATAATTCACAGCTGGAATTATTTGAAGCAATGTGCAGGCGAGAGCGGTGCCCATTTGCTGTTGTTGGCACTGCCACCGACGATAATCAGCTCGTAGTCGAGGACAGTTATTTTTCTCAAAATATAGAGAAAGATAATAACCTGGATACTGAAGAAAAAAAGCGACAGGCAAGACCCATTGACATGGATTTAGATGTGTTACTTGGTAAGCCCCCAAAAATGACCCGTGACGTAAAACGAATAAAACGAAAATTATCAAAATTCAAAACCAAAAATATTGATTTTAAGGAGGCGGTTTACCGTATTTTGCGACACCCTACTGTTGCCAGTAAAAGTTTTCTGATAACAATCGGTGATCGAAGTGTGACCGGCCTGGTTAGCCGCGAGCAAATGGTTGGCCCCTGGCAAGTGCCAGTCGCTGATGTTGCGGTTACTTGTGCCGGTTACCAGGGATATAACGGTGAAGCCATGAGCATGGGAGAACGCACGCCGCTTGCGTTGATCAACCCGGCGGCAAGCGGGCGCATGGCAATTGGCGAGGCGCTGACGAACATTGCCGCCAGTCGTATTGAAAAACTACCCGATGTGAAACTGTCTGCAAACTGGATGGCACCGGCAGGACACCCGGGCGAAGACGCGGCTTTGTTTGATACGGTCAAAGCGGTGGCTGCAGAATTATGTCCGCAGCTAGGCATCTCGATTCCCGTGGGCAAAGATTCCATGTCCATGAAAACGGTCTGGCAATCAAATGATGGCGAAGCTCAGTCAGTGACGGCACCAGTATCATTAATTGTTTCTGCCTTCGCACCGGTAATCGATGTACGAAAAACCCTGACACCACAATTACGAACCGATTGCGGTCAAGCCGATTTAATACTTGTCGATTTGGGTAAAGGTAAACACAGGATGGGTGGTTCGATCCTGGCGCAAACCCAAAATGAAATGGGAAGCGAGTCCCCCGATGTGGATGACCCCAAGATACTGCGGCTTTTTTTCCACGTCATCCAGGCACTAAATGAACTGGGCTACCTGCTTGCCTACCATGATCGGTCAGACGGTGGTTTGTTCGCCACGTTGTGTGAAATGGCGTTCGCCGGTAAAACCGGCATTGTGGTTGATATCGACAAACTGGGGCGTGACCCAATCGCAGCAATGTTTACTGAAGAGTTGGGCGCTGTTTTGCAAGTACCGCGCAATCATCGTGTAGGCATTATTGGCGCGCTAAAAAAGGCCGGCCTGGTACGTCATACCCATGTTATTGGTACGTTATGTGACGATGACAATATCACTATCCTTGACCGTGGCGAGCTGGTTTTTGTTGATAGCCGGACAAATTTACATCGCGCGTGGTCCGAGACCACCTATCAAATACAGAAGTTGCGTGATAATCCTGAAAGTGCCCAGGAAGAGTTCGATAGCTTACTGGACACTGCTAATCCCGGGTTGTCCGCAAAATTGACATTTAATCCAGGCGAAAACGTGAGCGCGCCCTTTATCAAAACGGGCATCCGACCCAAGATCGCAATCCTGAGAGAAGAGGGTGTTAACGGCCACATTGAAATGGCTGCGGCCTTTGATCGAGCAGGCTTTGCTGCCGTCGACCTTACCATGAGCGATATTATAGACAGCGGCAAAACGCTGGATGATTTCAAAGGTTTGGTAGCCTGTGGCGGGTTTTCTTTTGGTGATGTGCTGGGGGCGGGCGAAGGTTGGGCAAAATCAATCCTGTTTAATAATCAGGCGCGGGATGTTTTTCAACAATACTTTCATCGGGACGATACCTTTGCGCTTGGTATCTGTAATGGTTGCCAGATGATGTCAAATTTACGGGAATTAATACCGGGAACAGAACGTTGGCCTCATTTTGTCAGAAATTTATCCGAGCAGTTTGAGGCGCGACTGGTGCGGGTTCAAATTCCCGAGAATTCTTCAATTTTATTCCAGGGCATGAATGGTTCAATGTTACCTGTCGTGATCGCCCACGGGGAAGGCCGTGCCGAATTCAGGAGTAACGATGGGGCAGCGGATCTGGTTTTACGCAAAGAAGTTACAGTTTGTTATGTGGATAATTACGATCAATTAACGCAAAAATATCCCGCTAACCCAAATGGTTCCCCCCTTGGCATTACCGGTGTGACAACCAATAATGGTCGTTTTACGATTATGATGCCCCATCCCGAGCGCATGTTCCGTACCGTTACCAATTCATGGCATCCCAATGACTGGGGTGAAGACAGTGCCTGGATGCGTATATTCAGGAATGCCCGGTTATGGCTTGGATAGTTATGAACCTGTCACCCGCTAAACAAGCATCAATTATTATTGCAGCCAGTGCAATCATGCACTTGTTGGTAGCAGGTAATGGCGGGCTTGGTTCTGATGAAGCCCATTATGCACTTTATGGTTATTACCTGGACTGGAGTTATTTTGATCACCCGCCCCTGGTTGGCTGGTTACAGGCAATTATTTTAACAGTGTCTGACAGTGAGTTTGCGTTACGACTATTCCCGATCTTGATTGCTATAGCGACCAGTGCCGCTTTGTATCGACTGGTGCAAATACTTTTTCCGTATGAAAATGAAAAATTACCACTGATTAGTGTGGCCCTGTTTAACCTGGGAATCATGTTCCAGCTAATGGGGATATCCATGTTGCCGGAAGTCCCGTTGTTATTGCTGACGATATTATTTTTAATTTTTTTCCTGCGCGCCCTTGAACATGAAAAATTAACAGACTGGCTTGCAGTTGGTTTGTTCCTGGGACTGGCCGGACTCTCTAAGTACACGGCAGTGACACTGGTCGTTACGATGGTGTTATATTTAATCTGGCAACAACGACTATCCGTATTTCAAAAACCTGGTATCTGGGCGGCCACGTTAATCGCGGCCGTGATAATTTCTCCCGTGTTTTACTGGAACATGAATCATGACTGGATTTCGTTTAGTTACCAGCTCAATCACGGCTTCAAACCAAGACCCTGGTCAATAAAGCTTTTCGGCGCAAGCCAGGGTGCTCAATTTGTTGTTTACACACCGGGCCTGTATATCGCTTCGATTGCGGCATTAATTGCAGCATGGCATGAGCGTAACCATGCCGGCGTCCAGTTATTGGTCTTGTTAGCTGCACCGGTGTTTTTATTATTCGCCTGGGGATCAGGTTTCCAGGCGACCCTGCCCCATTGGACGGCTCTTGCCTGGCTGGGTGTAATACCATTAGCAGCCAGATGGATGTTATGCCATTGGCAAAACAGGGGCGTAAAAATTCTGGCCTGGTCTATCCCGGTAATAGGCCTGCCAATCATTATTCTAATCTTTAGTGAGTTCTTTAACCCCTGGATGCCAGTACCAGATAATAAGCACCCGTTTAAGCAACTCTATGGCTGGGAAAAGGCGGCTGGCAGGGCGATTGAAATTCGTGATCAATTAAATGCAGAAACGACTAAATCAGATCGGCCGGCTAGATTATTTGTCAGTAACTGGAGTTTGGCCAGCCGTCTTGCCTGGTACGCACGACCCAACGCTGTTTTTGTTACTGACAGAAAATTTAATCAATTTAACCTGTGGTACGGTTCGGCCCAGGATAAAGATTGGGGCGTATTGGTTTTGCCGATTCATAGCCGCATGCCAAAAACAAATGGACAAGCAGAACAATTTGAGAGTTGCCTGGAAAAAGAAAAAATGGAATATGTTGTCAACGGCAGAATATTTACGACGTTTATATTTTACATTTGTAGAGATTATCATGCGTAAAAAACAGGATACCGTTGTGCCCTTGAGAGACGCCCGTGTCTGGTTATTGCCCATGGTAATGGCGGCGGTATCCCTGATTGTGCTCGGCATAAACGGCAATAAGGTTTTATTTGCCATGGTCAATACCGCCCAACCAATTCTTGGTGACTTTTTTTGGTTGCATATTACCGTGTTGGGAGATAGCGCGATTTTATTAGTTTTATTGCTGCCATTTGTGGGGAAAAACCCACGCTTGCTCTGGCATATGGTGTTAGCCGCAATCCTGGCAACCATTGTTGTATTATTGCTTAAAAATGGCCTGAGATTGCCTCGACCGTTTTCGGTACTGGGGCCAGAGTCGGTTTATGTAATAGGGCCGGAATTGTCGAAAAAAAGCTTCCCTTCTGGCCATACCGCAGCAGCTTTTACGATTTTGAGTGTACTTTGGCTGCGCGGCGTGTCGATGTTACTGGTCCTGCCAGCGACGATACTGGTCGTTCTGATTGGGTATTCTCGTTTGGTAGTGGGCGCCCATTGGCCGCTTGATGTTGCTGCTGGCGCGCTGTTTGGCTGGCTGGCCGGTGTGGCTGCTGATCGCCTGGTCTTCAGATGGCAATGGGGCTTAACGAAAACTGGCCAGTTATCAGTTGCAATATTACTCGTAGTAGCTTTTTTTTGGGTAATGTTACGACCAGATACAGGTCATGGTTCAACCATGTTGATGCAATATAGTATCGCAATTATAAGTTTACTGGCATCATTACCGGGATTAAGATTATTACTTTCAAATAAAATATAGAATAATGTATTGTAAAGTTTCTGTTGTCATTCCAACCTATAAAGAGGTTAAAAACATACCCCATATAACCAGGGCGGTTAGTGATGCCTTGACTGCTGCTGCAATTGATTTTGAGATAATTTTTGTTGATGATAATTCCGCTGATGGTTCGGAGACCGCAGTTGAACAACTGGCAACAAGTATACCGGTCAGGATAATTGTCAGAAAAAATGAACGGGGCCTGTCAACTGCCGTCGTATGTGGTATTGAACAGGCGGTGGGTGAATTTGTAGTCGTGATGGATGCAGATTTGTCTCATCCTGCTGAACGTATTCCAGAAATGATAGACAAACTGGAAAGCGGGCAGAATGATTTTATTGTCGGTTCTCGTTATGTGAAAGGCGGTTCACTTGATGAGAACTGGGGTTTTTTCCGTCGCTTTAATTCTCTTGTGGCTACCTGGCTGGCGTTACCACTTGCACACATTAGCGATCCCATGTCCGGATTTTTTGCATTTCGCAAAAGCAATATGCCCGAAACTCATCGGCTATCACCCATCGGTTATAAAATTGGCCTGGAGCTGGTGGTCAAGGGTGAATTCAAACAACCGGGCGAAGTGGCAATACATTTTATTGATCGCCAGTATGGCGAAAGTAAATTATCCTGGCAGGAACAGGTAAAGTACTTGCGTCATTTGCGCAGGCTCTACCAGTTTCGTTTTCCATTCTTGTCAGAATTTTTTCAGTTTGCTTTTGTTGGCGCCACAGGTTTTATTATCGACTTGTCTTTATATCTTGCGTTTCAATCCTTGTTCGGTATTCAGCATATTTTCGCCCGTGGCATGTCTTTTTGGGGGGCAGCATCCTGGAACTGGGCCTGGAACCGCCTGCTGACTTTTTCCAATCGTAAAAAAACCAGGAAACGCATCCAGTGGCCGGCTTTTGTCCTGACCTCCCTGGTTGGTTTTGCTTTCAACTGGGGAACCTATGTCGTCCTGACGGAGTATGTCCCTTTCTTCCAGGCACATCATGTTTATGCGCTCATGGTTGGCGTCTTGATCGGATTGGGACTGAATTTTACCTTTGCCCGATTGCTGGTGTTTCGTCCCTTTGAGGATCAAATTCATGATGAAGACAGCCAGGCATGGTCTCGTTCAGGTGACAACAAGTAACAGTCAATAACCGGGCTATACTGTTAAAAGGGCCCAATATGACACAAACTTGTTGTCCTTTTGAAATAATTGTCAGTGGTGGCACTTTATTCTGCCAGCCAGTATTCAAAGTACTATAAAAAATCAATGGCTTATATGTACCAGGCGATTTAATGACGGGTATAGAGACTGGCATGATACCTGCAGCAGGTTTCCCTGGAGACTGGATAAACTTAGGAAAATAAAATGAACAAAGCCAGGAAAGCATTATTAACAGGATTTTTTATGGGTTTGGTATGGGTTGTCCCCAGCGCCCATGCCGCGATTTACGTGTATCAATTGCCAGATGGCTCACGGATTATTAGTGACCATGCGCTGAAGAGTAGTGACTACAAACTAATCCGGGCCAGCAAAACTATCGGTGGTGTTGGTGCCCTGGCTGCCAGCAGCAGTCGCCAGGTATTTCGCTCCAGACCTTCTTATTATGATCGCCTGATCATTCGTACTGCCAATGAGTATGCCCTGGACCCGGCACTGGTCAAGGCAGTGATGCATGTTGAATCGGCATTTAACCCTTATGCGACATCGAAAAAAGGGGCGTCGGGTTTAATGCAATTAATGCCAAAAACGGCTGCAAAATATGGCGTCACAGATATTTACGATCCCGTGCAAAATGTTTCAGCCGGCGTCCAATACCTTAAGTATTTAATGGGACGCTATAATAACAAACACAAGCTGGTGTTAGCGGCTTACAATGCCGGGCCAAGTGCGGTCACGCGTTACAAAGGTATTCCTCCCTACCGTGAAACCAGGAGATATGTAAAACGGGTAATGAAATTTAAACGCCGTTATGCGATGCTCGCCCGCTCAGATGTTTAGAATACCAACCCTGATCTGATTTTTCGGGTATTTAACCCGCACGTCTATCATTTGCCAAGTCCAGGTTTTGTCGGTAAGTTGTTTCCGCAACATTCGATAATCGGGTTTATGATTATCGGGTTAATTTAGTGGAAACTACATGGATATAATTGACAAAAAAGTCAGAACAAATTTACGGGCATATATTTTCCAGTCTCTGCTTGCGACGCTTACGATTCTCCTGATTCTCTTGTTTATGGATATAACGGCCCATATCGCAATCATTGCTGTGCTGGGATCCAGTGCCTTTCATGTTTTTACCCGGCCCCGCGCTTATGGTTCACGCCCCAGGCCATTAATTGGCGGTTATGTCATTGGCATTGTTGTCGGCTCGACATCTTTTTACTTGTCCCAGTTACCTGAGATGATGTCGTTACCAGTCTCGACAGATACCGTGCTTATTATTTTCGCGGCTTTATCGGTTGGGGGTGCAATTTTTGGCATGGTGATCACAAACACAGAGCATGCCCCGGCAGCAGGCTTGTCATTGGGTCTGGTTGTTTCCACCTGGAGCTACGGCGATATTCTATTTGTGATGGGTGCAGTTTTATTTATGGCAGTATTACGCCAAATATTGCAACCAATCATGATTGACTTGATGTAGAATGTTTTTTTATGGTTAGGTATTATTCTTACATATAAATTATTTCTATATTATCACAGGGGCATGAATGAGCGACACATCAGACACAAAGGGTAATGAGCCAGGTAGCGCTGACAAGGAAATGCGCGTTTTAAAAGCCATGAAACAAACCTTGACCGGCATAATTAAGGACACAACGACCAAACCCGGACTAAAACATCCTTTGTCAGAATTAACCCAGGAAGATATTCGTCAGTGTCTGATGCTGCTGACCTCGCGGGAACAAGAATTATTTGCTGACAGTAACATCACTGCCAGCATGAAGCCCGGATTTATTGATGAGCCTTCAGATACCGTCGTTGTGCCAATCAGCGATATTAAAATCCGAAAAAAAGATAAGTAATTAAATAATTGATCAAGCAATTCATTACTTTACTTTTTATCTATTTCCAGTAACAGTTTATTAAGCCTTTTCACAAAAGCAGCTGGATCATCAAGTTGACCGCCTTCGCTTAATAATGCCTGGTCGAAAAGAATATTTGCCCAGTCGGCTAACCTTTTATCATCAGCCTCATTGTCAAATTTTTTCGTTAATGGGTGTTCGGGATTAATCTCCAAAATTGGTTTGGCAGAGCTAAAATCCTGGCCGGCTGCTTTTAGAATGCGCTCCATGTTAGCGCCCATTTCATGTTCCTCTGATACCAGGCATGAAGGTGAGTCAGTGAGCCGGTGGGTAACGCGTACATCTTTAACCTTGTCGCCCAGTGCCGCCTTAATGCTATCAGTTATTTTTTTAAATTCTTCAGCTGACGCCTCTTGCTTCTTTTTTTCTTCTTTGTCTTCCAGGTCACCAAGATCCAGATCGCCCTTGGATACCGAGTGCAGTTTTTTGTCTTCGTATTCAGACAGGCCAGACAACATCCACTCGTCAACACGATCGGTTAATAATAAGACCTCAATCCCTTTTTTCCTGAAAATTTCAAGGTGTGGGCTATTTTTTGCCGCAGCAAAGGTTTCAGCAGTAATGTAATAGATCTTTTCCTGCTCTTTATTCATTCGCTCGATATATTCATCCAGGGAGACATTTTGTTTTTCAATATCGTCTTTGGTGCTGGCAAATCGTAAAAGTTTGGCCAGTGTTTTGTTGTTATTCTGATCTTCGGCAAGACCCTCTTTCAAAACGGTACCAAATTCATTCCAGAATTTTTCATAATCTTCCGGTTTTTTTCTGGCCATATTCTTCAGGCTATCCAGAACTTTTTTCACTGAACCGGCACGAATACCGTCAATCTCCCGACTTTCCTGTAGTATTTCACGGGAAACATTCAAAGGCAGATCGCTGGAGTCAATTACGCCACGAACAAAACGCAAATAAGTGGGCATAAGCTGCTCAGCATCATCCATAATAAAAACACGCTGGACATACAATTTTATGCCATGACGGCTATTCCTGTCCCAGAGATCAAATTGGGCGCGGGCCGGGATGTAAAGCAGGGAAGTGTATTCCTGTTTGCCTTCTACCCGGTTATGAGACCATACCAGGGGGTCTTCAAAATCGTGGGCAACATGTTTATAAAATTCCTTGTACTCTTCGTCTTTAATTTCTTTTTTGGGACGGGTCCATAAAGCGGAGGCGCGGTTTACTGTTTCGAGCTTTTTTTCATCCTCTTTACTTTTTTCTTCTTTTTTTGAATCTTCACTTTCAGTTACCATCTTGATCGGCAAGGTAATATGATCAGAGTACTTGCTGATGATATTGCGCAGGCGCCAGCCGTCTGCAAAATCGCTGGCCTCTTTTTTCAGATGCAGGGTAACTTCGGTACCACGATGATCGATATCAACGGTTTCCAGTGTGTACTTGCCCTTGCCTTCGGAACTCCAGCGCACGCCATGTTCAGGCCCCAGGCCGGCACGTCGTGTGCTTAATGTAACTTTGTCAGCTACGATAAAAGAGGAATAAAAACCAACACCAAACTGACCAATGAGCTTGGCATCTTTGGCCTCGTCGCCGGTCAGGGACTGAAAAAACTGGCGGGTGCCGGATTTGGCAATGGTGCCAATATTGTCAATGACTTCAGCACGGGTCATGCCGATACCGTTGTCCCTGATCGTGATGGTATTTTTCTTTTTGTCGTAATCGACAAGAATCTGCAAATCTGAATCACCCGCAAACAGGGCATCGTCGGTCAGGGCCTCAAAACGGAGTTTATCAGCGGCATCTGAGGCATTGGAGATAAGTTCTCGCAGGAAGATTTCTTTATTGCTGTACAATGAGTGGATCATCAGATCCAGCAACTGGGTAACTTCGGTTTCGAAACCAAGGGTTTCTTTATGTGTATCTGTGGTCATGAAGGCTCCTGCGAATAGGTATTTTGAAAATAAGAGTTAAGAGTGTAGTTTTTAAGTATAAAGTTGATTATTCAGACTGATTCTATTGGGGCTGCCTGGAGATATTTCAAGTGCCCGGGTTTAGCTGTTGATGACGTGGGCATCACTAATTTTAATGCTCTCGAAAACAGTATCTAACCAGCGTCGGAACTTGTGGACAGCGAGTTTTTCATATCCCGCCAGGTTAATATTCGACCTCTCGATTGACGAGGTGATCACGGTCAGGCGGACTGAATCTGGCGTGAAATGTTCTGATAATAATTCCTGTGCCCCGGCCATGCTGGGGCGCACCCTGGGCATGGAGTAGGCCACAGATTGTACCTGGTCAAATTGTACGTGAGAAAATGGTTCTCGAAGTCGAAGCCTTATCTGGCGCTGGGCCCATTCACAAACCAGCCAGCTTATGTGTTCGGCAGTGTCCAGTAGTTCCTGGTCGACACCCTGGTTTTGTTTAAAAAAATCCAGCGCCGGATAATAACCCAGCTTGTTTTCCTGGGCATAACGATTTACCTGTTCAGACAAGCTTGGCCCCATGCCTAATGCTAATTCACCAAATTCCTGTATTAATGTTTCTGTCGATAACACGGTATTGACAGTGAGCGAAACTTTGATGATGGAGATGCCGGCCATGTTACGAATTGGGCGTTCGTAAGTGCGAAAACATGACAAGTAGTTGGTCAGTAATTGGCACCAGTTTTTTTCGCATGACCGTACCAATGGCAGTTGTCCTGGCGAATACGGGTGTAACCACGGCTTCGTCGCAGCGAGCCAGTACCAGCATGGCATGTATTTCATTTTTGAGATTTGGTTGGTTGGCCAACATGGTAGCCAGATTATTATGGTGATGGTCGTTGTTAGCTTGAGTGGTTTCTTTTTGTTCACACAAGATCGCACTTTCAGACATAATTTTTTCTATGTCCTGGCACTTGTCTTGATTTATGCAGGCGTCTGAAAAATATTTTTTCAGTGTATTTAGCAGTATCACGACATCATCTTGATTGGCAGGTTTTTTTAATATTGATTCAGCGATAGCCAGGAATGACTGGCCATCCTTGCCAAGCAGCTTGATGAGAAGTGTGGCAAAATTATTATTATTTTCGCCTGCCTGTATTAGGGTGTCACTATATTGGTTTATATCTGCTCTTGCAGATTGTGGTTCTGGCAAATTATTGGGCTGCGCTGCCAAAAAACCAATATGGTAAGCTCGTTTTTGTTTGCCTTTGGCCCACAGGTGCTCCCGGGTTTGGTCATCAATCAGGTCGGGCTGTAATACCAGGCGAACCGAATCAATCATGAGTTCTGATTCAGTTTCAAAGGGCAAAAATTCCACTAGATACTGGGCCAGGATTTTACCCATGGGACCAGTAATAACCGCTTCTTTCTCCAGCATACTACGAGCAATAGCGGCACAAGGGTTTGCCCACCAGACACGGCGAGCAAGTTCGTTGGTTAAACCACTGGCACCGGACACCGCGGTGACGGCTTCTGGCTCACCCAGTTTGAGTAACTCCGATAAATTATCATCTCGTGCCTGCCCCATGCGTGTCCATCGTTTCAGGTAAATCGGGTAACCCCCTGGCGAACCCAGGGCATGACCTGATAACAATTCCCTGACCTGTTTTAAATAGATATCGTTGCGACCAGTGGGATTAAGCGGAACTTTCGCTTCGGTTTCACCGGTCAGGGCATAAACAACCATGCGCGAATCATCAATGCGTATGGCATCGAAGGGATTGGCTAGTAAAACATTGAGTCGCAATTGATCTTCGTGTGACAGTTCCATGATGATATTATTTTAATTAATTTAACTGAATCCTGGTGCCAAAGGGTACTTTTGCTTTTCCCTTTACCAGCCATATCACCGGAAAGTTCGGTGTGTTTTCCGGGAACTCGCCTTCGGCATCGGTAAAATAAAGCATCAGGTCCGGGAGTTTGTCCTGTTGCTCTGCCCATTCAAAGGCCGGCGTAAAACGTGTACCACCACCACCTTGCAGGGAGGCCGGTAATTTTAATTCGTCCCAGGGTTCATAGTGCCAGGGGCCATCATCGGCCAGTTTTTCATCACA
>VAPH01060242.1_pt1 | contig 12836 bp, 12 predicted proteins | sample 3393861 | NCBI WGS metagenome assembly VAPH01 (sample SAMN08290439, study PRJNA428436) | hydrothermal vent metagenome | isolation source: Deep-sea hydrothermal vent chimney | place: Atlantic Ocean: South-mid Altantic Ridge | reverse complement strand
TGCCAATTGAGCACGAGTTTCGGAACGCCATATCGGTCCAGATCGTTGGGATCAACAGTGACTCGACTGTCGGGATTGGGTGACTGCTCTGCCTGAGCGAACAAACCAAGTTGGCGCGGCTTTCGGATCACGTTGGTGATAATCAGGCGCGTAACCTCGGGGACACCTTTCAGAATATTCTTGATGTGGATTCCGAGTCCTCCGGGAATAGCACCCAGTCGGATCTGGCGGACCATCCGCCTTGGAGAGCGAAGGTTGCCAACGACGAGACGCAACGATCTGACGGCATCCGACTCGGTCCTGACGTGGTGGACAATAGTGAAATGCAGCGACACGTTCAGTAGACCCTTGGACCGCTGCAGCTCGGGGCTTACGGAAAGAGCGAACTTCCTGTCGCTCACGGGCCGTTGCAGCGCCAAACGCTGCCTGATGCCACTGACACCCCTGTCAAGCGAGGCCACCACGGGTCGATGGCTATTTAGGCGATCGATCCGAACATTGCCGCTTAACAAGTGTGGATGGTCCATGAAATACCGCCCTACGACATCATTCTGATTGCCGTATCCGGTAGGTACTGCATCGGTTGACGTGAGCAGGAGACGGGGTGTTTCCAAACCTCCGAGGGTTAGAACGAAGATCTTTGCAGCAACGGTGAACGTCGATCCGTCTGTGCGTACTGTGACGCTTGGGACGTGGTGCGGGGTAGAGCCGTTCAGGTTGGTAACGGTTGCCCCAAGGTAGACGGCTATGTTCTTAGCCGCGTCGAAGCTGTCTCGGTACACGGTGCCGAACTTGGTCGGAGGACTGTGGGTCCAGCTCACCGTCATGACATCTTCACTGACAAACGGAGGTTGGTAGAGCTGCGGCACTCCGCCTTTCGGATCAACCGAGTCGTACGAGGGGTTCTCCACCTGGCACACCTCGTGGGCGCGAGAAAAGTACGGAGCGAGATCATCCAAAGAGATCGGCCACCCGCTGTTCGCCACCCACGCTCTTTCCTCAAGATCTATCGGATCGATTGGGCGGCACCACCCAGCCCACCGTTGTGAGCTTCCGCCGAGCACCCTGAAACGGGTGGTCGTGAGGTCAAAGTAATCCTCGCCGACGCTCGTGCCCGCGGTGAGTTCCTGCGCGGCATCGGTCTCTTCGACCTGGCCACTCTCGAGTAGGACCACGGTCGTGGCGGTACCGATGAACTCGCGGGCGATCGTTATGCCGGCCATACCACCACCAATGATGCAAATGTCGGCTTCGATCTCACCCCCGTTCGGAACGGTTTGTGCGTCAAGTAACACTGGTTTAGGTCTCTTCGGGGGGCTGACTGTCAGCATCGGACTCGGATCCGATGCCGGTCGAGTCTATCGCGCGAAGGAAGAGGGTGTGGAGGTGTGCAGCCGCACCCTCGACATCGAGCATCGGGGTGCGCAGTGCGGTATCGGCTGTGATCGCTCGGTCGATGGCTGCGCCGAGGTCTCGTTCCACCGTTTCCGCGTCGTTCGGTGCGATTACATGGATTCGATCCGGGTCATTCGCCGCATTGCACAACACAATCGGGCCTCCGTTGCCAATGACGATTGCCGGTGTACCGGACAGCAAGCCCTCCGCAAGAGCGAGTCCGCCCTCTTCGCGCAGGCCGGTGTAGAGGGTGGCTCGCGCCCCCGCCATCAGCGCTTGGACTTGCTCGCGAGGAATGCGTCCGGTCGTGCGCACCTTGTCCTCAAGTCCGTACTGCACGACCGCACTGCGCACGGTCTCAAGCTGTGGTCCGTCGCCTACGATGACGAGTCGAGCGTCGGGTCCGGTGTGCCTCATGGCTCTCACGGCGAGCATGGGGGCCTTGCGGGACTCCAGGGCGCCAACCCACACGACCTCATCAGTAAGAGCAACCGCGGTGCCAGGGGGAGCTACGGTGAATTCGGCGTGGTTGAGCAAAGCATCGAGGTCGTTCTTTCGTCCGACACGGCGTTGTGTGCTCGGATTCTGGAACAGGGCAACGGTTGCCTGCTTCCACATCGCTCGTGTCCGGGGGTTGAGTGCGGCGAGTCGCACGGAAACCTCGTCGAACCACTCGGCGAAGAGTCCCTTACGGCTGAGCGTTGACCGCAGCGGTCGCGGTGTGACGACGGCGCCCCCGACCGGTCCCCAAACGATGGGAAGCTTGAGGCCACGGGCTGCTGAGGGAAGCCAGTACACCGACCATGTTGCGTGATGGGCAATATCGAATCCTGCGGAAGCGACGAGGTCTTGAGCGACAGAGCGTGCCCGCGGTATCCACCGGGTGTAGGCGAGGAAACGGACAACCTTATTCCCATGGAGCGGGTTCGGGAACCGCGCGCAGGGAACATGAATAAAGGTGATCCCGGAAGAGGGATTTTCTTGCTGGTAGCGCGCCAATTCATCCGCGTCCGGGGTGGCGTGCAAAACCGTCACATCGGCAAACTGCCGAACGGCTTCGAGCAAACCCCACCCGGCGCCGGATTCCGATCCCTTGTAGGGACTCAGAGAGTACGCAAACATCAACACTCGCATCGTGGGCTGGAGACTAGCGAAGCGCACTTGCCGGTGGAGCGGTCCGGCTGGATGATTAACCACATCGGTGACCGTCCGCTCGTGGTACCATCGCGTCTCCACGGGCGAGTGGCGGAATTGGCAGACGCGCAGGATTCAGGTTCCTGTGAGGTAAAACTCGTGGGGGTTCAAGTCCCCCTTCGCCCACGGGAACCGAGCGGAGCTCGGTTCCTTGGGAGCTGCTTCGCAGCTCCGGGCAGCTTCTGACTTTCGGAATCCTGCAGATTCTCCGGGGAACGGGAACCGAGCGGAGCTCGGTTCCTTGGGAGTTACTTCGTAACTCTTTGTAACTCCGGGCGACTCTTTGCGACTCCGGGCATCCCCTCATCCGCGTAGTCATCGACACACCACTAGGACACATAAGCATCGAGTTCTGCGATAAGAGATGCCTTGGCATCGTCGTCGAGGAAGGTTGCTTCGAGTGAGTTTCTGGCGAGACGAACCATGTCGTCGCGGTCGAGATCGAGCGCCTCCGCAATGGCGAGGTAGTTGTCTACAACGTAACCGCCGAAGTAGGACGGGTCGTCCGAGTTGATGGTCACCTTCACGCCTTGGTCCAGAAGTTGCTTGAGATTGTGATCTCGGAGGTCAGGGAACACCCGGAGCTTCTTGTTCGACAGAGGACACATCGTGAGCGGTACGCCCTCTGTTGCGAGCCGGGCAACGAGACTCGGATCGTCGGATGCGCTCACGCCGTGGTCGATGCGTTCAACATGCAATTTGTCCAGCGCCGACCGGACGTACTCTGCGGGACCCTCCTCTCCGGCGTGAGCGACCAGGTGGAGGCCCGCAGCTGCCGCCTCCCGGTACGCGTCGACGAAGAGTTCGGGCGGGTTCCCGGCTTCACCCGAGTCGAGGCCGACTGCCTGGAATTTGTCGCGGTAAGGCATCGCCTCGCGCAAGGTTGCCACTGCGGCCTCGGGTGGTAAGTGACGGAGAAAACACAGGATGAGCGATGTGGAAATATGCTCGGCATAGGTGTCCTGCGCGGCGGCAAGTCCGTTAATCACCGTCGCCATGGAGATGCCACGTTCCGTGTGGGTCTGCGGATCGAAGAAGATCTCCGCACGTCTTACCCCGTCGGCGATTGCCCGGTCAAGGTACGCAGACATGAGATCACTGAAGTCTGCTTGAGTGACGAGTACGGATGCTCCTGCGTAGTAGATGTCCAGGAAGCTCTGGAGGTTCTCGAATTCGTAAGCGGCACGAATCTCGTCCACATCTGCGTAGGGCAGCTCGATACCGTTGCGTGCCGCGAGGTCGAACATCATCTCGGGCTCCAACGTGCCCTCGATGTGGAGATGGAGTTCGGCCTTGGGAAGGCCTCTTACGTATGCTTCCATGTTAATTCCCACCGAGAATCTCTTGATCAAGCGTTCGCGTCTACCGACGCAGGTCGACGACGCGTTGGGCTTTTCCCTGGGAGCGAGGGATTGTTCCCACATCGCCGACAACCACGATCGTTGAGACGCCGACGAGCGACTTGATGTGATGGCGAAGTTGCAGGGCGATCTGCTTCCGCGATTCGTCACCGAGGTTGCCTGCGTCAGGCACCAACTCGACGAGCACTGTTACAGAGTCGAGGTTGTTGTCTCTGCGGACCTCGATCTGATAGTGGGGAGCCAGCGCATCCATTTTCAGGACCTGCTCTTCGATTTGCGTCGGGAACACGTTGACACCACGAATGATCAACATGTCGTCGCTGCGACCGGTGATCTTCTTCATGCGTCGCATCGTCCGGGCTGTGCCCGGGAGCAGTGTCGTCAGGTCGCGGGTACGGTACCGGATCACAGGGAACGCCTCTTTGGTCAAAGATGTGAATACGAGCTCCCCTTCCTCACCGTCGGGTAGTGTCTCACCGGTGGCCGGGTTGACGATCTCCGGGTAGAAGTGATCCTCCCAAATCGTCGGCCCGTCCTTTGTCTCAAGACACTCTTGTGCGACCCCGGGTCCGATTACCTCGGAGAGACCATAGAGGTCGACGGCATCGATGCCGAGGCGGTTTTCGATCTCGGACCGCATGGCGTTGGTCCACGGTTCGGCTCCGAAAATACCTATCTCCAGCGAACTTGCCGCAGGGTCGAGACCCTGGCGCTCGAACTCGTCTGCAAGGTTCAGGCAATACGACGGCGTGACCATGATGATCCGCGGCTTGAAGTCCTGGATGAGCTGGACTTGTTTTTCTGTTTGGCCGCCCGAAAGCGGGATAACCGTGCAGCCCAATTTTTCCGCACCGTAATGGGCGCCGAGACCCCCGGTGAAGAGTCCGTACCCGTACGCGATATGACAGATATCGCCGGGTCGGCCTCCCGCCGCATAAATCGACCGAGCGACGAGCGTGGACCACATGTCGATGTCGGCCTGGGTGTACCCGACAACGGTTGGCTTCCCTGTCGTACCGCTGGATGCGTGGATACGCACAATCTGGTCGCGGGGAACCGCAAACATGCCGAATGGGTAGTTGTCTCGCAGGTCGGATTTCGCGGTGAAGGGGAATCTGGCGAGATCCGCCAACGAATTCACCTCGCTGGGGTGGACGCCGTGTTTGTCGAAACTAGTGCGGTAGAAGTCGACGTTGTCGTATGCGTGTTGGAGGGACCAGCGCAACCTTTTGAGCTGGAGGGCCTGCAACTCATCGATCCCCACTGTCTCTATCGGCTCCAACGCAGTGTCGATCACAACGGCAATCCTCCTAACTTAACGGCCCCACAATAGACCGCGGGATCGACTGTCGGCCTATTCCTCCTGCTCCTGGGAGGATGCACCAGCCCGCCGGCTCTTCGCATCCGCGTGTGTTTACCGTAGACTCTCCTCGGGTCGCAGTGGTTCGTTTTCATGATCCTTCGTCGACCTCCATGTCCCGTCCGAAACAAGGTTCCATGGCGTACAACGGTTACACCCCATATCGCGGCGCTCGACGGCGCCGTCGTATGCTGCTCCTGGTCGTTTTCGCCACCCTCATCGGCATTCTCTCCCTTGCTGTACGGTCACGATCCGAACAGCGAGACGTATTGGAATACGTGTCAGTGGCTCGCGAAACTCTCGTTGAGCACCGTGAGATCGCGGCCCAAGTCTCCACGTTGCTTCTCGACATTGATGGTCTTGAACGGCAGGTCGTTCTTGACAAAGTACAGAGTCTGTATGAACGGGCGCTTGCCGCAGACGCGCGACTCACCGAAATACCGATCGCTCCCGAGGTCGCTGTACTCAGCGGTTATGTGACAGTGGCGACTTCGTCGTGGACGAGTGCCGTGGGCGCTCTCGACGAAGCGTTCCTGGCTTCTGTCGACGACGCGCAGGATGTCCTGGTCGGGGAGCGGCTCCTGGCGGCCGCGTTCGAGGAACTCAAGGTGGGCGACAGGGCATACGCCAACGTCGCGGCGAGACTCATTCCGATCTCGGAGGAGTACTCGGTCAACGAGTTCCCCGTTTTCACCTACATCAACCCTGAGCAGATCAACTCGTACGATGCCAAGCTCACCGCAATTCGGCTTCGCCAGTTTCGTCAACTCGCTGAGTACCGGGACGTGAAGCTAAGTGTCACGCTCGATCCACTGCCGGTTGCCGAGCAGAACGGTGTATCTGTCATCCCGTTCGGCGAGACGTTTTCCGCTTCGGTCGTTGTAAGCAACAACGGCAACCTCATCGAGAACAATGTCGTCGTCACGCTCACGATTACGGAAATCGCCGGCGAGTTCGTCCTTCCGGTGTCCAAGACAATCGACCAACTACTACCCGATGTTTCGTCCACCGTCGTGTTCGAGGATCTACCTCTCCTCGCAGGGCAGCTGTACGAACTGGTCATCGAAGCGCCCGTTTTAAACGACAACGATCCTGCTTCAAACGAGTGGCGCTTGTTCTTCCGAAGGAATGCCGGCGAATGACTATCGAGTTAGCAATTGCGGTTGCGGCGCTGTTGGTCGCTGCTGCTGCCTTCATGCAGAGTTTGTTTACGACTCGCCGGATCGACGGGGTTCCAGACGACGAAGGAATCACGACATTCCTGAAGAGGGTTGACAACGAAATCGGGTTCGCGACAGCCCGTCTCAACGATATCGAACCCCGGCTCGTCTCTGTGGAGAGTCGGCTTCCCCTGGCGATCGCGCGCACCGGCGTCGTTGAATTCAACGCATATGGCGACATCGGCGGCAACCTCTCGCGGGTCGTGGCGTTACTTGATGAGAACGCGACCGGACTGGTGATCACCCTCCTGGTGGGGCGGACCGAAACCCGTTTCTTCACAAAGCAGGTGCGAAACGGCAAGGGCGCCGAGGCGTTATCGGACGAGGAAAACCAGGCTATCGCCACTGCAATCGCACGCAAATAGAGGTCGCGAGGAGGGGGATGGCCACCACGTCGGAGATCATCTCGGGACGCCTCACGGCGAGTAGAATCGCACCATGCTCGATGTAGCCCACCTCCGCAACGATCCCGATCGCCTCGCAGCTTCGCTCGCCCGTCGTGGCATCGAACTTGATCTCGACGAGCTCGCAACTCTCGACCGCACCCGTCGTTCGGCGCGTGTACGGGCGGAGGAGCTGCGAGCGCGACAGAAGAGTTCAGGGAAGGAGATTTCCCGGCTTGAGGGTGACGAGCGAACCCTGGCGATCGAGCGAGCGGGAAAGCTCTCCGACGACTACAAGGCCGCGTTGGCCGAGGCCGACTCTCTCGACAGCGAGTTCAATGCGGTGTGGGTGACGCTACCGAATATGACGGACGAGGCTGCCCCCGATGGCCTCACCGAGGATGACAACGAAGAGATCAAGACCTGGGGGACCATTCCCACGTTTGAGCCGACGCTTGACCATCTCGCGATCGGAGAGGCACTCGACGTTGTTGACGTGGAACGTGCCGCCAAGGTATCGGGGAGTCGATTCGGATATATCAAAGGTGGGTTGGTGCGCCTTGAGTTGGCGCTCGTGCAGTGGGTGTTTGACGAACTTGAGCCACATGGTTTCCGACCGGTGATACCGCCCGTGCTGGTTCGCGAACACGCGTTATACGGAACGGGGTTCTTTCCCGGAGACAAGGAGCAGGTGTACTCCGTCAAGGAAGCCGATCTCTTCCTCATCGGCACATCGGAGGTCTCGCTAGCGGCGATGCACGGTGACGAGATCTTCCCCGAGGAGGATCTGCCGGTCCGATACGCCGGGTTTTCTACCTGCTTCCGAGTTGAAGCCGGCACGTACGGTAAGGACACTCGAGGCATTTTTCGTGTACACCAGTTCGACAAGGTTGAAATGTTCTCCTTCTGCCACCCCGACAGATCTCAGGCCGAACACGACTTCTTGCTTGAGCGCGAAGAAGATCTCGTCCAGCAACTCAACCTGCCGTACCGGGTCGTAAACGTCGCCGCAGGAGATCTCGGATCGTCTGCTGCGAAAAAATACGACATCGAGGCCTGGTTCCCGGGTCAGGGCAGGTACCGTGAGATCACCTCAACGTCGAACACGACCGACTACCAATCTCGCCGACTCAAGATTCGTTTCAAGGGGGATACGGGCAACCGGCTTGTGCACACGCTCAACGGCACCGCGATCGCCATGGCTCGTATGTTGATTGCGATTATGGAGAACAACCAGCTTCCCGATGGCACAGTCTCCGTTCCCGAGGTCCTTCGCCCGTACTGTGGACTCGAAACCATCACGGGATAGTGACGACTGATGTCAGCTGAAGTGTTTTCCGGTATTGCCGGCAATTACGACCGTATCAACAGGATTCTTTCGCTAGGTCAGGATCAAAACTGGCGGGCAAGGGTTATTGACAAGCTTCCTCTGGGTCGTGTTCTTGATCTCGGTGCCGGCACTGGGGCCGCTAACGAGATCTTCGGCGACAGGTCAGTTGTCGGCCTGGACCCCGCTCCGGAAATGTTGGCGTTGAATCGGGCTGACCATCGGGTCGTTGCGGTTGGTGAGCGACTCCCGTTCGAGGACGTCACGTTCGATGCCGTGTTTTCCGCCTACGTGGTCAGAAACCTCACGTCCGTACCCGAGACGGTGAAGGAGATAGCTCGTGTTCTGAGACCGGGGGGAGCTGCCGGCATCGTTGATCTCGGTCGCCCCCGCAACAAGGTCGCTGCACGTGTTCACAGAGTGGGTTCGGCCGTCACATTGCACACAGTCGGGTTCTTGGCGCGGGCACACGATGAGTATGCCTACCTACACCAAAGTCTCGACAAATTGCCGCAACCGGAGGATCTCTACGCCGGTACCGTGCTTGAGCTTGAAGACGTATGGAGGATGGGTCCCCTGGGGTTCGTCTACGGGATCATCCTGCGAAAATCCCGATAACCGTCGTTCGGGTGTTGGTCCCGGGGGTTACGTGCGCCCCCGCCGTCGAACGCAACGTGTCCGGCGCTTTCAGCATGCCATGGCTCCCACTGAGCGCTCCCGCCACACCCGAGACTGACCGCTTAGGGCTGCTTCCTTCCGGACCTGACCCAATTCACAGCGCCTCGCCGTAGCAGGACCCAGTGCTCAACACCGTGTCACGCCGTGCTGCCCGAACAGCTACGCCCTCGGGCGGGGATTCGGCCTCGCATGAAGAGGATTTCGAGAAAAGGGCACCCCTAGCGCCCCGCCTAGCACGAGGCTGCATGGTAGGTGAAGTGGACGACTGTGTGGAATCGAGGCGGAGCGGGAACCGACCGGTGCAGCACCCGAGATTCGGATAGGATCAGAACAGGGAACAGGTCCCGGGACGTGTTCCCCGCACTCTGGATGGACGACCTCGATGGACAAAGACGCGTACAGCAGGATTGCCCGGGTGTACGACACCCTCTTTCAGGGCATGACCGGTCGTCTGGCTCGACTGGGTATCAAAATGCTTCCCCCCGAAGATGGCGCGACGGTGTTAGACGTCGGCTGTGGCACGGGCACTGCGTTGTCTCACTTCCGTGATGCAGGGTGCGCGGTGTGGGGAATCGACTCGTCGGGAGCGATGCTTGCGGTCGCCCGGAAGAAGCTCGGAGATGCTGCGACGCTGCATCTGCGGGATGCTACTCAGATGCCTTTCGCCGACGGAATGTTCGATATGGTCACGATGAGTCTTGTTCTTCACGAGATGCCTCATCATGTGCGGTCCGGAACGTTGGACGAGATCAAACGAGTTTTGAAACACGATGGCCATGTGTTGTTCACCGACTACACCACAGGCCCGTTCACGGTACCAAGGGGATGGGCTGCAAAGCTCGTCATATCGATCGCGGAGGTTGCTGCGGGTCGTGCACACTTCGGTGGGTATCGAGACTTTCTGCGCCGTGGAGCGCTGCCGACCGTCGTCACGGACCACGGTTTCGAGGTTGTAGCTTCGAGGGCGATCAACGGTGGCACGATGTTGATCATGGCGGCTCGGCCAGGGGGTGGATCGCGAGATAATCAACCGCAGAAGTAGGGCGTCAGGCGATCCGCCGCATCAGGCTTTCCAGTGGACCTCGTTGGTGACGGGTGCGCCACATTGTCGAGAGAGGCACCGACACGGCGAAGAAGATGAATGCTGCGATCACCGCCCAATCGACAGTCTTACCCTCAAGCGATGTGAACATCTCGATGACGACGAGACCGGGTATCACGTGAACGATATAGAGCGTGAGAGCAAGCTGCCCGGTCGCCACCAGCGGATGGATAAGGGCGGCGTCCCGCAAGGCAATCCGGTCGCCCCATCCCAGACAGGCAATGATCGCTGCGAACGCTCCCGACGCGCCGACAATGAGATACAGCGGCGTCGGCGGAAGGATCGACGGGACGAGCAGGAATCCTGCACCGGGATACGGATTCGCCAGGGTTGCAGGTTCGCCCCCGATCCCACCGATGATGAGACCCCCGACAAAGACCGCTAGTGAGACACCGAGAATTCTCTTTCGGACCACAAGGTTGTGCAGGTCCTGGCGTCCAAACCAGATTCCTGCGAGGTAGAACGCAATCCAGGGAATCGCTGGATGGAACCCGTTCAATAGCTGGCTGCGGACGAAACCATCGAGTCGGAAGATTCCCTCATAGTCCAACGTGTCGAGATTCCAGTTGACGAAGTAGTCGACAGAAACAAGGTGGATGAGTCCTCCCGCAGCTAACAGCCCCGAGACCCACACAAGGACCTTCGTCGGCTTGAAGAGGAAGAAAGAGCCGACAAAGAGGTAGATACCGTAGAAGTGAAGGATGTCCGCCGGCCACACGAAGTAGAACATCCACCCGACAACGTAGAGGAACAGGGCACGTTTACGAAGTTCGACCTTGGCAGCGCGTTGGTCGGCGACGGTGCCGTTGCGAGCTCGTTTCGATCCGAGTGATGCTCCGACCCCGGCGAGTACGACAAAGAGAGCGGCAGCTTTTCCCTGGACGAACTGCTCGAGGTACGCCAGAGGTGTAGTTGCGGTGCTCTCCAGCGGCGCCATGACGACTGCATAGTTGACCATGACCATGCCGAGGATGGCAAAGGACCGGGAAATATCGATCCCGAGCAGCCGGGTTGTTCGCGGGAGAGTGGCGGAATGAATGTTCATTCCGCACATATTGTGGCATACTGCTCGACATGTCAACCCCCCGACCCAAAGAGGACCTGCTCATCGATTCGGTGATCGCCGTTGTCGGGGAGGTCGGGCTTGAAACGGTTTCCATGGCACAGATCCTGGAGCGTGCCGGTGTCGGTGCCGGGACGGTATACCGCTACTTCGATGGCAAGGATGCGTTGCTGTTGGCGACCTACCAGAGGTGCGAACGCAATCAGCTTGCAGCGTGTACAGAGGGGGACACTCGCGACAACTCGTGGCCGGAGCGTGTTGAGGCCCTTGCGGGGCGGTTGCTCCGTTTCCTTGTGAACAATCCCGAGCAGGCGTCCTATATCGACCAGTACGCCGTATCACCGGTCTCCAAGGGATTGTCCGAGCGTGAGGTAATGGAGTCCTGGGCCGCGGTCGTGAAGTTCTTCGGTGAGGGAGTCGCCAAACGGTACTGTCGCGGTCTGGGCATCCACGGATCGATCGCCGCAGTATTCGGCATGGTCGGCGGTGTTGCGTTTGAGATTCGGTCGTCTGATCTCCCTTCGAAGCCGAAGCTACTCAACGCGGTACCGCGTGCGGTCCGGGCAATGTTGTGCGGCGACAAGTAGCCGGACTGTTCGATTGTGCGCCAACGCCGTTCGTAGCGGTAGTCTCGCAGTAGGCAGAAGAGGAGCAACAGTGGAGACATTCAGAGGCATCGTCCGGCCGTACGAGATCGACCAAATGGGACATATGAATGTCACGTATTACGTCGACAAGTTCGACCACGGATCGTGGGGGTTCTTCGGCGAGATCGGCATGGACTCAGCGTGGATGGTCGAAAACCGCCGTGGCATGATGGCGGTGGAGCAGAACATCAAGTACAAGGCAGAACTGGTTTCGGGCGACCGGGTCGTGGTCACGACAGACGTGCTTGACGTTTCTGAGAAGACCATCCGCATCCTTCATACGATGACCAATGTGGCGACCGGCGACGTTGCCGCGACGGCTGAGATGGTTGCGGTGTTTGTCGACATGGACAATCGGTCGGGGCTTCCGCTTCCGCCCGAGGTGCGTGCGACTCTAGAAAGTCTTCGTGAAAACAAGTAGCGATTGATCCACCTTTTCGGTGTGATCCCGGATAGGCTTGGCGGCCCGTCCCGAACAGAGCCTCTTCATGCCTATCTCCGACTATCTCAAAGCGGTCCGCGCCACGTTCGGCAGTGAGTTGTTACTCATGCCTGCCGTGGGTGCTGTTATCCACAACGATGTGGGGGAGATTCTCCTTGTGTATACGACCGACGGAATGTGGGGGACACCCGGTGGTGGTGTCGACCCGGGTGAGCAACCTGCAGACGCCGTTGTTCGTGAGGTATTCGAGGAAGTCGGTCTAAGAGTGGTGCCGGAGCGCGTCCTCTCGATTCATCTCCACCACGTTGCGTATCCCAATGGGGATTCCATTGACTACACGGTGATTGTCTTTCGCTGCACGGCACTTGATGGTGAGCTCATGGCGCACGACGGTGAGGTTGTACGCTGGGAATGGGTCGACCCGGCTGAGGCGACCCGGCGTGGACTCGTGATCGACCCGAGCGTCCTGTGGGTAGATTACGACGGACCGACGACCTTCGAGACACCTGTTACGTCGTAACGCTGAAATTTCCTGACAACCTGGAACTTTCTGTGCCGGAGCTTCGTCTCACCCTATATGCGGGGGTTTAGACGGTACGTAGGAAGGGCACAGGCGGGTGCGGTTGCACTGCTTGTTTTCGCTGCGTCCGCGTGCACGTTTGCG
>VAPH01041686.1_pt1 | contig 12837 bp, 10 predicted proteins | sample 3393861 | NCBI WGS metagenome assembly VAPH01 (sample SAMN08290439, study PRJNA428436) | hydrothermal vent metagenome | isolation source: Deep-sea hydrothermal vent chimney | place: Atlantic Ocean: South-mid Altantic Ridge | reverse complement strand
GTATCCGGGTATTAAAACGAAGCGTGCGTTTACCACCGCCAAGATCACGCCCCATCAGAGACAACAAAGATTCCAGTTCTGGTTTATTTTTTGCTGGCGTGGCTGTACCGTTGAAATTAATCGTACCATTTGCCAAGGCCCAGCTGCCATTGCCAGCAAGGTTTAAGGAGCTATTACCACTGGAGGAAAGTGCAATTTTTGCATTTTTACCATTGCCAGTGACGATTAAACTGTAGCTACCCAGGGGTTTTACCACCGATAGCGCCGAGCCGGCATCGCTCCACTTGACTTCAATCTGGCCTTGCATGCCTTTATCATTAATCGAAACTTCTTTAGCATTGATATTGATTTGCCCCAAAGGTGATATCAATGCGGCAGGGCTATAGAAAGAGCCCAGTTTAATGGCCTCAATCGAAACACGTAACTCGTTTAACTTTGTTTGTCCAGGACTGAAAATGACTTTGCTGCGACTGTGTAAGCCATCTCCCGAGAGATCCAGAGTGATATCTATCTGGCCGATAAGCAGCCAGAAACTACGAATATTCCATTCTATCCGGCCAATGTTAACCGGGGACGTTCTGTTTTGAGAAATAGAAAGCTGGCCACGACCTTTCCAAAAAGTGCCACCAGCCTGGGTCAGGGTAAAACTGCCATGGCTATACTTGTTTACACCCCATGCCAGCCATTCCGCAGGTAAATTTATAACCAGGAATGTAATATAGAAAAGTATTCCGAGCAGGCCATATTTTATAAAGGATTTTCCTGGCGAGCGCAAAGAGAAAGACGGTAATTTTGGGATATACTTCATGCACCTGATCCTTTTAGAACGATTCGCGCATTCACTATTCCCGGTGATTCTTCGACAGGATTGATAGTCGCGTTCTCAACACGTAAGCCTGATTTCTTGTGCAAAACAGAAAGCAGGTTAAGGAGATTGTTAAATCCGACGCCTTCAATTGTCATTCTTACGCCAGAATCTCCATCGGGCTCCATTTTGGTAATAAATTGACGTAGACCTCTATTGGTTGCAGTTTGTTCCAGTTGTGTCAACAAGCCACCACTTCCTGTCTTTGAGGGGTTTCTTGATTTTAAGGATTTAATTTTTGCAGCCTGGACATGCATGATAGCGAGTTTAGATTCTACCTTGGGCACGGCTATTCTTAATTTCTTTATATCTTTAGATAGAGGCAGCCAGAAGGTAGCATAGAAGAGGAACAGGATAAGTATGGTGACCATTGAGGAAACCATGATTTTCTCTCGCTGTTGCAGCTTGTTCCAGTATTCCCGTGCTTGCTTTATATATTCATTATTCATTGGCTGGTTTAATTATTATTTTCCCGTGATTTTCAGGCGACCTTCGATGCCGTCAGCCCTGCTATTTGCGGCAACTACTTCAACTTGCATACCTATAGTTGCCAGTCTTTTCTTTAATTCTTCCAATGTTTTAAAATTTGGTAAACCGAGACTGATATTTAGACTTTTTTCGCTATATCTTAGACTTTCTACTGCATCCTGTTCCAGCGCTGCTAACGCTGGCGCTGAAAGAGATAGCAGGGCAATAAAATCGCTCTGCACGTAACCGCCACTACTGCCGTTCATGTTTTCAAGTTTTCTCTGCATTTGCAGTGCGGGGTCAACAATTGTTTTTGCACCAGGGAAACTGGTTTTGAATAATTGAAGCATTTGCATGTTGGCATTTTTAAAGCTGCTATTGAGCGTCTGCCATTCCCATATGTTGACGACTAATGAAAAAGTAATCCAGATAAGTGCAATTGCTGCAGCTGGTATAAACCTGGAAAGGGCGGGATTAATTTCTCTTTTGGGTTTAAATTCACCCTGTAATAAATTTAGGGTTGGCACCAGTGTCTGGAATGTAGACCAGAGATCGGAATTATTTTTGATAATCTCGATACCTGTTTTATCTGACCATTCTTTTATGTCCAGATCGGTATCTAGTTTATTAAAAATAATTTTATCAGGTCGCTCGCCGTCATTTAGAGAATTCAGGGCGTTGCTGAATTGTATTGGAATTATTTTTCTGTTGAGACGGCAAGAAAAACCTGAGAAGGAATTTGTTTTTACAAGCAGTTCTTCGCCAAGCAAAGTTATTGCCCAGCAATTATTATTTAGTGTTTGGCCAAATACTTGCGGGTACATAGCTGACGGATAGATACCATGCGCATGAAAAGTTTCCAGCCATTGGGCAAGTTTTAATTTTGAGGTAACAGCTACCGCCAAAGGTAAGCCATGCCTGACGTGGTAAATAAAATGTTCCTGTTCAGGGCGGTGTAATAATTGTTCTTCAAGGACAAAAGGCAATGCCTTGTTGATTTTTGATCGATTACGTGTAGGAATTTCAGCTTCCGTTATAAGCGTGTCAGCTGTCGGAGACCAGACGATTGTTTTAACGCCTTTTTGTAATTCTGCCAGTTTTGAAAGGTCATCAGTCTTTCCTTTTTTTATTATTTCATCGCCATTTCTCAGGCACCAGTCCACTTCCTGCTCTCCTGTCCATGTGCGTGAAAACAGAATATCAAGGGTGGGAGTTTTTCTTATGCCACCGCCGCCAACAGATTTAGCTGTAAATGTTTTTAAACGGTTGGCCAGATCAGGTAGTCGATTTTTCATCTTTATTTTCTTTGTTCAAATCAATAATTATTGGTTCACGGCTACGCCATAAAAGTTTGGTTTTTTTTCCTTTTGATGGTCTGTACAGCAATCCAATGCTGCGATTACTAAGTCTGCCAAATTCTGTCTGGACTCGGATAAAAAAGTAAGATGTTTTAACATCAAATTCAACCTGGGGCGCCTTCTGACCTTTAACCAATTGCCCTAGAAAATCCTTTTTTGATTCGAATGGTGTCTTCGCCCGGTATTTTACAATATTTTCACCTATCGTGCCGTTGCCACTGGGTAAAATTGCATTTATTAACACTGCCGGGGCCGTATTTACATTAATTGCTGTCCTTTTTGGCAAGACCGTCACAAATCCAAACAAACGATTCAGGCCTTGCCGATTTTGGGGAGCAGAAAAACCTTCTATTAATCTTAATTCTTGTACACTTTCCATTAACTTATTAGAGGTGCGATAGGCCACAGGTTGTTTACCAAGATAGGTGGTGTCTTCCGCGCCACCATTGGGTCGGCGTTTTTCATCTTTGTCTATCCAGTCAATCACTGCTTCAACCAGGTTTTCATCAAGCTTGACATGGCTTAAAAGCTTGCGGAAAACTGCGATATCCGGTGCACTCGGTTTATCGCCTTTTACAAGATTATTTAAATTAAATAAACTTTGGGCATCGGAAGCTGTACCTATATATAGACCACCTTCAGCTTCACCACCAAGGGGTAAGGTTGCCCACAGTTCCTTTAAATGATCGCTATCATTTAACTTGGCATCCGCTGCAAGCAATGCCGCGGCAGACAAATACGCGCCCTGCAAAACGCTTGTGGCCTGGCTCTTGTCTGTCATGTTTTGCACTTGTCGTATCCATACTTGTTGATTAAGGCTCATCAGGCTTGTGATTGTGACAACAATTGCAACGACAAATATCGCTGTAATAAGGGCAACGCCACGTTGTTTTCGATAACGCGGAATAATAATTGCACAAGTTGAATTAATACTAGCCATTAACCAAAAATAGTCTGGTTATTTCTGTTTCGCCAACAGTAATTTTAAGTTCAAGTCCCCGGGGCAGCACTTCTTCTTTATTTTCCTTGCCCAGGGGCGGCCAGCTATTGGACCATTTTTTACTGGTTTTAAAATATCTTAGTTCCAGTTCCTTGATGTTAGACAGTAAAATATATTCTTTAGCTTTGGAAGTTGGTGCCCGATCCAGCATAGGCCAGGATAATCTATAGAGATTGCCTTCGTCATCCAGTTTGTAAGCTACCCGTTGCAGATCACTTTGTGGTGTATCGCTGACAATAATGGGGTTACCCCCCCTGGTAAATTCAAGAGTCGGCACAGATACAGCACGTGTATCTGTTGGACGTCCAATAAAAGCTGCAAGTGCTTCACCGGATATGTCACGAATTGCACGGGGCCGTACATGATCAAGATCATCCTCAATGCGCATAAAAGCCAAAACAAGTTTGCGTTGATTATTTCTCTCTGCTTCCAGCCTGTCCTGGTTATCCAGTACCACAGACAACCCTGTATACGTGATAAAAGACATTGCTGAAAAAATCGCCATGGCGACAATCAGTTCAATAAGCGTAAATCCCCTGGCAGAATTTTTATTGTTGATGATCAAAATGCTGTCTTTTTCTGTGGTTTCAAAACGAGTCCGACCAGGTGTGCGAGCGAGTAGTCTTTGCCGCGAGCTCGTACGTCTATTTCAACCCTTCTTACTTCAGGAATTTGTGTTGCAGATACTTTTTCCTGCCAATCCCATTCCCTGTTAGCCATCATTGTTGAGTCGCTGCGGGTGCCAACTGATGGCCAAGTCTCTTCCATCTGGTATTGTGCTAATTTGTTTTGAGCTACCCATAAGGCGATATTTCTGTCACGTAGTGTATAGGTAGAGTCGATAACCTGGGCAAAAGATCGTTGCAGGGCCGCCAGGGCGACAACGACTATTGCCAGTGCGACTAGTATCTCGATCAGGGTAAAACCATGATGGCGCCGGGATTGTTTCATGATTCTGTTTTTAACTCAGCGACAGGTTCTATATTGCCACCAGGGTCACCCTGGACACTCCAGTGATAGTCCTGGTCACTGAATGTAATACCAAATGCGGTAAGCTCGCCGGTAGGGTAGAGCAAAACCCATATTTTTTTTTCATCTTTGGGGCCATCAACCTCTGCTTTTGTGATGCGAATATTCTCTGGCAGTTTATGTGGTTTCAGAATTTCGTCACCCGTAATTGCTTCCATACCGCCCAGGCCATATTCATAAAACGCATAACCATCCTCGCCAATGTTCATCGCGAAGAGTTTACCTTGTAATATTGCTTCCTCCTGCGCGGTTTGCATAACCGTTGCCAGGCGGGTGGCTTCGTCCCGCAATTTGGTGCGCGGGTTTGGCGTAACGGAAAGGCTAAGCATCGCCAATACGACACCTATAATAAGTACGACAACCATAATCTCAAGCAGGGTAAAGCCTGAATATTGTTTATTCGCCTTTCTTTTGTGGCTTAACAAGCTTGACCCAATATCCACGAGATTGTTATTTCACCTATTTACGTGACCAGTTAATAGGGCTATTTACCAGAACTAGTTAATAGTCCAGTTGCCTATATCTGCATCCCAGCCTTCGCCGCCTGGCTGATTATCGGCACCATAAGTGAAAATATCGATTTCTCCCCGGACGCCAGGGCTGAGATACTGGTATTCGCCACCCCAGGGATCTTTTGGTAATTTATCCAGGTAACCACCTGGTTTATAGTTACGTGGCGACCGACCTGAAGATGGTTTTTGGGACAAGGCCATCAATCCCTGTTCAGTGGTTGGGTATTTACCATTATCTAAACGGTATAATTTGAGCGCATTACCCAGCGTACGAATATCATTTTTTGCTGCCACGACACGTGCCTTGTCGGGCTCATCAAGAATATTTAATGCCGCAAATGAAATCAGGATGCCGAGAATAACCACGACCACCATAATTTCGATTAAGGTAAATCCTTTTTGTTTTTTTTCAGTCTTAAATTTTCCGTTATACATTTTCTTGCCTCTTTATCGAATTAACTGATTCATTTGAAAAATGGGCAACAGGATTGCCATTACGATTAACAATACCACTACACCCATGACTACAATGAGAAGCGGCTCCAGTAAACTGGTAAAGGTTTTTACCCAATTCTCTAATTCTCTTGATTGCGCTTCTGCTGCCCGCGTTAACATCATATCGAGTTTGCCGCTGGATTCACCACTGGCAATCAGGTGAATAACAAGCGGGGGAAATAATTTGGCCTGACCCAGTGCCCGCGACAGGCTGCCACCTTCACGTATCTGGTTAAGGGCATTATCAACAGCGGCACGCATGGGTAAATTGGTCACCACCTGGACAGCTGATTGCATGGCATTGAGCAGGGGAATACCGCTGGCAGTAAGAATGCCGAGGGTATTGGCCAGGCGTTCAGCATTGACACCGCGGGTCAGGCGACTGGTGATTGGCATTTTTAATAGTAGTTTATGCCAGGCCAGTTTAATTTTATGCTGGGCAAGGGCGGCGCGTATTGCAAAAAATAATCCGACAAATAAAACTGGCCACCAGAGGCCGCCTGTCGTGATGATGTCACTTATCGTGATGAGTGTCTTGGTTAACCAGGGCAGTTCTTGCCCGGTATTAATAAAAACGCGTGTTACCTGGGGTACAACATAGGCCATCAGGATCGTGACAATAATAATAGCAAAAACCGATACCACGATTGGATAAATAAATGCCTGAAAGACTTTTTGTTGCAGTGCCTGCCTGTTTTCCATGTAGACAGCCAGTCTTTCCAGGATTTGATCCAGCTGACCAGATTGTTCACCGGCGTCAACTAAATAACGAAAAATATCCGGGAATGCATTGGGAAATGCTGCCATGCTGGCGGACAAGGACTGGCCTTCAAGCACATTGCCACGTACGCCGGCGAGAATGGAACGTGTTTTTGGTGCTTCTGTTTGCTCAATCAGGGCATTGAGGCATTGCTCAACAGTCATGCCCGCGCGTACCAGGGTGGCGAACTGGCGTGTAATGAGCGCCAGGTCAGCGGTTGAAATGCTTCTGCCAATGCCGAACTTTGTTTTTTTACCGGCCCGTTTTTTTTCATTAATAATTTCTACATTTAACGGGGTCAGGCCACGCTCGCGTAGCAGTACCCGGACCTGGCGTTCCGTGTCTGCCTCAAGTACGCCTTTATCGGTGCGTCCTTTTGCGGTTAATGCCTGGTATTCATAGGCGGCCATAATTTGTTACCGAGCTACCCTGAGCACTTCTTCCAGGCCGGTATTGCCTTGTTGTACCCAGCGCAGCCCATCGGTACGCAGGCCAGTCATGCCGTTGGATGCGGCATAATCCCTGATGCTGGCTTCGGATCCATTTTCGTGAACCAGTTCACGTATTGCATCATCAACTTGCAATAATTCATATATTCCGCTTCTGCCGGTATAACCGGTATGACCGCAAGCGTCGCAACCCTTGGGGCGATATATCTCTTTAATATTTTTACCTTCTTTTAGATCTGATAATATTTCAGCTTCGGCGGCCGTAGGTTTGTGGGCTTGCCGACATACAGGACAGAGTTTGCGAACCAGTCGTTGGGCCAGCACGCCGATTAAACTGGATGCCACCAGGAAAGGTTCGACACCCATGTCGACCAGACGGGTGACGGCGCCAACCGAGTCATTTGTGTGCAGTGTTGCCAGTACTAAGTGCCCCGTCAGGCTGGCCTGGACAGCGATTTGGGCAGTTTCCAGGTCACGAATTTCACCAATCATTATGACATCTGGATCCTGGCGCAAAATGGAACGTAATGCCCTGGCAAAATTCATATCGATTTTAGAATTTATCTGGGTCTGACCAATACCATCGAGATCATATTCAATTGGATCTTCTACTGTCATGATGTTTAGTTTTTCGGTGTCAAGACGGGACAGTGCTGCATAGAGTGTTGTGGTTTTACCTGAGCCCGTTGGACCGGTTACCAAAATAATACCGTGCGGTTGTCTGATTAATGTATCAAGCGCCGTACTGTCTTTTTTCGACATGCCCAGGTGCTCAAGATTCAGACGGCCAGCTTGTTTGTCCAGTAAACGCATAACAACCCGTTCGCCATGGCCGGTAGGCAGGGTAGAGACACGTACATCCACCGGATGTCCGGCGAGACGCAAAGTAATTCGACCGTCCTGGGGCAAATGTTTTTCAGCGATATCCAAATCCGCCATAATTTTGATGCGCGATACCAGGACACCATGTAAAACTTTTTTTGGTTCTACAATGTCGCGCAATACACCATCTTGCCTGAAGCGAACTACTGACCGTGTTTCAAATGGCTCAATATGAATATCGGAAACATTTTCCCGTACAGCCTGGGTGAGCAAGGCATTAATTAACCTGACAATGGGCGCATCGTCCTCACTTTCCAGCAAGTCTTCGGCAACGGGCAGATTTTGGGCAATGGCCGTCAGGTCCAGGTCTTCATCCAGACCATCAACAATTTGTTCAGCATGGCTGATGTTTCTTTCATAGGCCCTGTTTAATGCTGTTTCAAATATCTCATGATCCAGCTCAGAAACATAAACGGGCGTCTCCAGGCTACGATAAAGTTCGGTTAATACCTGGGCAGAGACGCCGCGTTTCGCCCAAACCTCAATGCCATCCTCGTATTGCCTGGCACTGATAACGCCGTGTCGTTTTGCAAAATGATAGGGCAGACGTTGAGTCCATGACGGGTCTAAATCGTCAATATTAATTCCTTTTGCCATGGCTAGTTGTTAGTTCTCCTGCCCCGTCCCAGTTGTCGACTCATTTTCCTGTGGCTCAAGGCTGTCACGATCAAGGACTGTTATATTGCCAGAATTAATCCCAGAATTTATTTCGGGCTCAATAATTTCACCAGGACCCAGCAATTCTTCTGAATCATTATTGTTTGTTTTAGACAACGGCTCTACTGCAATAGCCTCGTTATTTTTTTCTGCTTCTTCTAATACTTCATTTGGTTTAAAGCGTTCAAAAATTTTTCTCTTGTAAGGGTAATCTTTAAATATTTTTTGATTGCCAAGTATATAATCATAACGATCCGCTGTGTAACGATAGCTGTCGTAAGTACTGCGCACGATTGTCGGGCGCAAAAATACCATCAAGTTGGTTTTTTTCTTGCCTGAAGTTTTATATTTAAAAAGCCAGCCTATCAGCGGAATGCTGCCAAGAATGGGAACTGCCTGTTCGCTTTCATCCTGTGAATCCTCAATTAAGCCGCCAAGGACAATGGTATGTCCATCTTCAACGAGTATGGTGGTTTCGATGACGCGTGTGTTAGTGACCAGATCCTGGGCGGCAATGGTTGCCTGCCTGACCACACTTGATACTTCCGACATAATTTCCAGTTTAATGCTGCCGCCTTCAGTGATTTGAGGTTTTATTTTCAGCGTTAATCCAACATCTTTACGTTGAACCGTCTGAAAAGGATTAACACCACCAGCGCCACCAGCGCCACCCTGGGTAAAACTACCGGTTAAAAATGGCACGTTCTGGCCAACCACAATTCTAGCTTCGGCATTATCAAGCGTTAATAGATTAGGTGTAGATAAAATATTTGCCATATTACGTGTTTCCAGGGCCCGGGCCAGGCCGCCAATTCCCCGTGTCACCGTACCATCAGGCAATGTAATCTCAGGCCCAAGAACTGCCAGCGTTAATCCCGCAGCCCCTCCTAAACTGGTTGGGTCGGTAATTGCGCCAGCGATACTGTTACCAACAGTAAAGTTAGTGGCACCAGCGATTGTACTATCACCGGCTGACCCTACACCGGCAAACTGGAAGCCCAATTCAGCCGCATTATCAGATGTAATTTCAACAATCAACGCCTCGACATAAACTTGCGCCCGTCTTATATCCAGTTTTTCAATGACACCGCGTATGTTGTTATAAACCGCGTCTGATGCATTGATGATTAATGAGTTGGTGTCTTCATCGGCCTGAATCAGTGAAGTTTGTGTTTGGGCGCCAACACCTTTGGCGCCAGCTCCACGACTCCGTATCGCCTGTTTTTTGGTAGCAGCTTCCAGTAATCCACGCAGTATTTCGACCAGACTTTTTGCATCAGCATTTTTGAGATATATAACACGAGTATTACCACCGGTGGATTTTGCTGGTACATCAAGCTTTAAAATTAAAGCTTTTAACTGGGCAACACGAACCGGGTCATCGCTGCGCACAATTAAACTGTTGGTACGCAGGTCAGGCACTACTGTAGATTGTGAACCGAGTGCTGCTGTTGCCTGGCCACCTTTACCGGGCGCTCTTGCGCCAGCGGTTTTCCCCCGGCTGACTAATTGACCGATGAGTTCTGCCATGTCCAGGGCCGAGGCATGCTTGATTGGAATAATCGTAATATTAGTTGAAACAGGCCGGTCTAATTCATAAATAATATTTAGCAAGCGCCCGATATTGGATGCAAAATCTGTCAGGATTAGCGCATTCGCCGGTGCGTAGGCAGACAACTGGCTTGTTGGCGCCATCAAAGGGCGCAACAACGGGACAAGCTGGGTGGCATTGCCGTATTGCACAACCACGACCTGGGTAATCATTTGTTCACCACCGCGCTTGAGTGCCCCCCTGCGACGGGTGGCATATTGTTTGCCTTCCCCAATAGGAATAATTTTGGTAACACCCTTAGTCACAGATACCGCGGTAAATCCCTGGGCCTTTAATGCCGAGAGAAAAATGTCATAGGCAGCTTTTTTTGAAACTGGCTTGGCCGAAATAATTGTAACCTTTCCCTTAACCCGCGGATCAAGAATAAAATTGGTTTTCGTAATTTGAGAAATGGTTTTAATGACCGCCTTGATGTCTGCGTCCTGGAAATTAAATAACATCGCATCGGCACTGCCAGAGATTAAAGATGCCGTTTTTTTCTTTTTGGCAGGTTGTGCGGGCCTGTTCTTAGGGGCTGCGGCCGCAGGTGTAGTGCTGGCGTTACTTGCCGGAGCGGATTGACTGCTTGGCCCGGGCTTATATTTAAATTTTGATGGCGGTGCCTTTTTTTTGGCAGGGTTGCTGACGCGCTGGTCTTCCAGGGGTTTAAGCTCCACCGCGTAGGCAGGCAGGTACCAAAGTATTACCAGGCACGTGATAATAAAATATAAACTTGTATTTGTAAGATGTTTACCTGGTTTTTTATGAAGTAATGCGGACGGAATCATGTTTTTTAGTATTCAGACTGAAAAAAAAGTATTTGAACCTTTTTTGACTATTAAGGGCCACGAAAATTTTATAATTTAGTGCAAATAGTAATAGTCTGGCAGCATAACCCATTGATTAAAAAAGAAAAGTGCTCCATTTGCGACTACTCTCCAACTTGGCGCCAAGTATACCCGTAAGGTGGATGTGATGGTATCTGCTGCGTTTGCGCTACCTGGACTGACTGGTACGTAAAACGGCATTCTAACCCATGAATTATATAATGATTATAATGTTGTCTGATCCCCGGATTTGAACGTTGCTATATATAAGGAATGAAAAATAGGAGAACTTCAGTAACAATCAGGAGTAATGCATATTCTTCCCTTATCTGGACGCCTGAGTATACGCCTTGGTGTCGCGCGAATAATGCTGTTAGCAGTGGTACTTGGCGCTGTTTTTGGATGTTCACCGACTGGTGGTAAAAATGATTCACCAGAAACTATTACGGATTTGTTCTCTTTTACAAAAGCTACCACGGGTGAATTGACTGCAGAAACAATACTGGATGGAACATTTCGAGCGCGGTTGCAGCATCCTCCCTTGCGAGGTGGGCTTGGCGAAAGGGGAGTCACCTACTGGTATTACGGGGTTATTCCATCGCAATCCACGGCTGGACCGGGTCGGGTTATGGAAATTACCTACCCGATATACGATTTAGTGGATGTATGGGTGCGTCAAAAAGGCAAGCAAGACAAGCGCTATGAGGCAGGTTTTCTACGCCCATTTGTCTCACGTTTCATGCAATATCCAGACATTGCCTTTCCTTTGACAGCAAACGGTGTCGAAACTGAAATCGTGATAGCCATAGCCACCACCACACCATTGCCGTTTTCTGTAAGGCTCTGGTCCAGCGAATCATGGCAGGAATATCAAATTCAATCGAGTTTATGGTATGGGGCCTTTTTTGGAATCATTGGCATACTGATACTATATAATCTGTTCCTGGCCGCGGCGTTAAAAGACCCGAGTTACTTCTATTACGTTGCTTATTTGCTCATGCTCGCTTTGGTTAGCGCAATCAACTCTGGTTATAGTGAAAAGTACCTGTGGCCGGATTATGGCGGTATTGGGACTCGCAGCTTGCTCGCGGTAGCGTCACTCTCGGTCATATTCGTACTGCAGTTTTGCAACCATTTCCTGGGGGTGCGAACGCTATTTCCCAGGGCGTGGAGGATTTCCGTGGTTATTATGGTAGTTGTCTTACCGTTATCGTTGCCTGAGGTACTTGGGTACACATCAGCACTGAATGTTATCGTTATCATAGTTCTTACAAATGCCGTGCTTCTATACTATACGCTGATTTCCGTTGCAGCATTGCGTGCGGGGGTAAAACAAGCCAGGTATATTTTGGTCGCTTTTTCAACGTATATTGTTGGTTATGTCTATTACCAGCTCTACATGTTTAATGTTGTCGAGCCAAACTGGTTTGCTGCACATGCAATAGAGTGGGGGATATTGCTGGAGGCGATAATGTTGTCATTCGCATTGGCAGATCGCATTAATGTTATCTCTCAAAAAAAAGAACATGCAGAAGAGTCGATGTTGGTGGCCCAGCGAGAATTTTCCCGACGTATTATTAAAGTCCAGGAACAGGATCGCGAGTCATTTGCTAATACTCTTCATGACTCTATTGGTCATGGTTTACTGGTGCTGAAACAGGGGCTCGAGGAAGTTTTGAAAAAAACGTCCTCGCCGCCAGCAGAGGCAGAAAAAGTCCGTAGTCTTGCTAACTATTGTGGCGATGTACTTAGTGACGTGCGTGGTTTATCACACGATCTTCATCCACATCTTTTGACACGTCTCGGACTTAAGGCAGCTATTGAGGCCATACTTGAGCGCGCCATGCCGCCAAAAAATATTGAGTGGATTGCGGATATCCATAACACCGACAAGGTTCTGGACATTGACTCGCAGCTGGCAATTCTTCGCTGCATCCAGGAAGC
>VAPH01042431.1_pt1 | contig 12862 bp, 10 predicted proteins | sample 3393861 | NCBI WGS metagenome assembly VAPH01 (sample SAMN08290439, study PRJNA428436) | hydrothermal vent metagenome | isolation source: Deep-sea hydrothermal vent chimney | place: Atlantic Ocean: South-mid Altantic Ridge | reverse complement strand
ATGAGGCCGGCACCGCGTTTGTGGTCTTTGATGATCACCGCCGCTCTGACATGAAACCCTATGTCTACCGCGTGGAAAACTATGGCAGCCGCTGGAAATTGATTTCGAACAACGATATACGCGGTTACGCACTCTCTGTGCTGCAGGATCCGGTCGATCCGAACCTGTTGTTTATCGGCACCGAATTCGGCTTGTATATCTCCACTGATGGTGGAAAAAGCTGGACGAAGTTTACCGCGGGACTGCCAACGGTATCTGTCATGGATATGGCCATCCAGGCGCGTGAAAACGACCTGGTGCTCGGCACACATGGCCGGGCGGCATACGTCATAGATGACTACAGTGGCTTGCGTAACTTATCAGCCGAAGATTTCAAGACCCGGCTAAAAATTCTGTCTGTTACACCTGGCCAGCAATACACCGCGAGCCAGTCACCTTCCACCCGTTTTACCGGCTCGGGGGAATTCCGTGCAGAAAATGAACCCTATGGTGTCATGCTGACGTTTATGGCCAGCGGCGACGACCTGCCCCTTGCGGATGCAGATGCTGAAAAAGCACGCAAGATAAAACTCCGTAAGGCTGCGGCCAAATCTGCCAAAAAAGCTGATACTGGTGAACAGGAAGAGCAGGACAATACGGATTCCAAGCCGCCCAAACTATCGGTAACGGTTAAAGATGCAGAGGGTGAGCTCATCCGGTTCTACAAAACCGACCTGCTCCAGGGTATCAACCGGCTGACGTGGGCCATGCGACGCGATGGTATCAAACCCGTGTCAGATGACGACCATGAGGATTCAGACGACGGCCTGCCGCCAGGTCCGACGGTGCTGCCGGGTGCCTACGAAATCACCCTTGCGCTTGGTGACACCACTGCCGGCACCCGCGTTGAGATACTTAAAGACCCCCGTAGCCCTTACTCGCGTGAAGAGATGCAGGCAAATTTTGATGCGCGCGTGACAATTATGAAAATGCGCGACACTGCCAACCGTGCCTTGCGTCAAATTATTGCCGCACGTGACGATATCAATACCATCAGCAAACTCATCGGCAAACGACTTGAAAGGGAAGAAACGGATGACTTGAAAGCACTGAAGAAGCAGGTCGCAGAGGTTAAAAAAGGCCTGGACGCGCTCGAAAAACTGTACAGAACGCCTGAAAAAACCAAGGGCATCGTTTATAGCGGCGACACGGTCAATGCCAGACTGGGAACAGCGGAGTTTTATGTCAGCTCCAGTAACGGCGCACCCTCTCCCGCATCCAAAACCTACCTGGAAATTGCCAGTACCACACTGGCAGACGCCACCGACAAAGTAAATACATTCATGGCGGGTGAAGTAACCGAATTACGTGAAAGCATAAACGCAGCCGGAATCACCTTGTTACAAGTGAGCGAATTGTAGGAGGGAGCAGCTGCGCTGCTCGCGAAGTGCCAGCCTTCATTACAATCCTGAAACACTTCGCGTCGCACGTCTACGTGCTCCATCGCGAAGTGCCGTTCATCCTGAACATAATCGCGAGCAGCGTAGCTGCTCCCTCCTACTCGAGTACATACAGTTGCCACAGGTCTTTGCGTGTCATCTGTAGAAACGGGCGCATCGCCAGAATGCCTGTCGTGCCGATGCTTTTCTCGAGATAATGCATTTCTTTAAATTTGGCCCGGGTACGCTCGCCCACCGGCGTATCCAAACCGTTCTCGCGCATCATTAAAACACCTTTTGCCCGCAATGCCAGTTCGGTGTACAAACGCAGGTAACAAAGCATATCAACCACCACCGGCCCGGAGAATTTCTGTTTCAAATCCTCCAGGTAACGGCCAATTTTCGACGCTACAAACTCACCGGAATTTATCTGCTCCAGCAATAAGGCATCCTCATCAAAATCCACTTCCAGCCATGCATGCATGGATCGTGCACTTTTCTGAAATACAACGGCCAGGATCGGTGGCAACAGCAACAGCGTACCCAGTGTTGTCAGGATCGGCGTGCCCGGAAAATGGTTGAATACGGAGTGAATACTGATCGCAACGATAAAACCCGGTACATATAACAACGGGTTGATCTTCATGCTGCGCTCGGTCAGCACCTGCGCCATGACACCGAACAGCGCCATTACGCCACCGTGCATGATGGCCGTGCCGAAGCCGCGCACAACCCATACGGCTATGTGGGCATCCGATGCCAGGTACAAATAATAAAAATTCTCAACCACACCAAAACCGGCACCGACTGCAAATCCCAGAATAGCCGCATCCACCAGGAAGCCTATGCGGTTGGTTCTGAAAAGGAAGATCATAACCGAAGCTTTCAGGGCCTCCTCAATGATCGGGGCAGCATAGCGGGTGTAGGTTGAAAACTCCCAGCCCAACGCGGTGATAGCATATCCATTTAACCAATAACTGGCGATGGGCAACAATGCCCCTGCCAGTATGACCCACAAAATCGTGCGCAAACTGACCAGCTTATAACTGTCCATGTACAACAGGACGAGCAGGAAAATCAAAACCGGCAGCAGGCCTACCAGTGCCCTGGTTAACAGATCAGTCAGCATAGCTCAGCAAAAACCCATCGAAGCCAGTGTAGCGTACAGCTTGATTTTGCCTGTATTTCACAATATTTTCAGGGAAATCATGATTTCTTCGTCCTGCTTGTCGCTGCCTTTGAAACCGGCAGCATAACCTGCAGACAGTGTCATCGAATGCCTGTGACCCACCTTAAAGCGGAGATCAAGCTGGAATCCTACACTGGTGAAGGTGCGGTCAAAGCGCGTGCCGGGATCGGTCCATAAAGTGGATATGAATATGGCCGGTCGTATCCAATTCAGGAAAAATCCCGGTGTGCCGACAGATTTAAAACGCACAGGCGGGAGATTCCACTCCGCCACAGATTTGACAAATTCACGGGCACTGATGGCGTCGATTTCAAAACCGGGCATACTGTAGAACTTCCGGTAACGTTTGACTTCACGATCATCTACGTAGTTATTGCCGAAACCGCCAAAATAGTAATTGGTGAGTGTATTCAGACGCCTGCCATCGGCCGTGCCGGCAGCATTATAAAACCAGATTGACGAATGCTTCCACGGTAAGGCAAAACCAAAATCCAGCCCCAGCCGAAACTTGGGGATGGTGTCACTATTGGCGTTGTCCACCGTTGTCACAATGTCCCAACGCCAACCCTTTTCATGGTCAACAGCCCCAAGGGATTTACGTGTATCGGTGTAGTTAAGTTCGACCTTGCCGTGCAGAATATCACTAAAACCCAGCGTTGGAATGTTCTGGTTACCCGGCAAGGTATCCAGGCCGGTGTAATAGGCCACATCGGCAGAGAAATTCAGCATGCGGGGCTCATCGAAGATCAGGGCCTTTTTGTAACCGACAATAAACGTGTCACCTTTACGGCTACGTTTGGTCGGCCCGAACAGGTCATAGAAATCCGCGTCATTGTGCCAATAGCGCGCACGCCAATTCAGTGCCCGGTACTCTGCACTGAAATGCAGGCGCTCACCGGAATCGAGGCTGCTGTCCGGTGAATAAGAGGCACTGATATCCAGGTTGTGCAACTGGGCAGGGTCCTGAAATTTCATTGCCCAACCAAGCGCCAGCGAATCCCTGTAGCCTTCAATAATTGGGTAGCCTGATTCATAGTCCAATTCACGGTACGGACGGTATTTCCCCTGGTAGGTGATCTTGTCTTCATAACTGACCTGCGCGAGTGAACTGATGACATTCCAGTCACGCACGACCGGGTGTTGCTTGACAATCTGATTGCCCAGGAACGTGATCGCACTGAGGTCTTGAAGTGGAACCGGGTCAATCACCACCGGGACGAAACCCTGACCGGTAAACTCAAATACGATCAAGGAACCATCAGCGCGTGGGATGGGACGGAAAAATCCGGTTTCTGCGTTACTGACCGCTTGCATATCGCCTGATGCAATTTCAAAACGAAAAATATTGGAAACGCCGGTTAGAAATGAGCTGCCGAACAGGTACTTGTCGTCCGGCGAAAATACAAACCCCTCCGGTACGGACGTAACAAAATTATATTCCGCAACGGGCGTTACATTGCCTTGTAAAAGGTCTTCCGTGCGAAATACCCGCAGGTACTGGCTGGCATCTATCTCGCCCACGGACATCGACAACATACTGCCGTCCCTGGACACATCCAGTTCGTAAGGGACCTGCCCATATGGCCAGCTATAGAGCTGGTTCCACTCACTATAGGGTGGCGGAATTCGGACCAGGGATACATAGCCATTCAGGTGCCTTAAACCCCATATGGACCCGTCTGCTGCATTGAAGGCGAGATCACCGACGCGGGCATCCTTAATTAGCATGCGCTTTTTGCCCGTTGCAAGATCGACAGCCATCAGATCCCGGTAGGCCGGATTATCTGCTGTAAAAAACAATATATTGTTTTGCGGGTCATAAGCTGGCGATGTCACACGGTATTTCATCGGACCCTTGATGTCCGTGACATGTTTTACCCTGGCGCCATCAGGTGACCCCCCTCCAATGGGCAACGTACCGACATGAGCCACTACGCCGGGGTAACGGAATGCACCGATCATGGTCTTGCCATCGGGTGAAATGAACGAGCGCGAGATTGAACCGAGTGTCTGCTGCGTCAGTGGCTGCTCAGGCGTCAGCGCTTCCTCGTTGATGCGGGCAAGGTTTGCGGTTTGAAAAATTTTCTCCCAGGCAATCCAGTCGTTCCAGGCATTTTCCAGCGGTTTGCCGAATACCTGTTCAAACTGTTTAGCAAAATAGCGCTCACTGCCCTCCCCCCGTTTAAGCCACTCAATAACATTTTCTGGTGAATACTGCAGCGCCAGATAGGAGATAAATCGGGTTCCGTAAAGGTAGGCGTTGACGCCGGTCTGGAAATCCACACCAACGCCTTCGGAGACGATTCCCAGGTTACTGTAAAACTCAGCATTGTCACGCACCATGGCCCGGAAAACCATTTCGTCAAATGCACCCTGGGCCCTGCCGAGACCACCAGACATCCAGGTTTCCATGAAAACGGCTGCACCTTCCAGGTACCAACGGGGTACCGTTAACCTTGGAGTCGCCAGATAATTGTATAACATGGACTCCGGATGCTCATTGTTCTGGCGGGGCTTACCGCCAAAAAAACGGCGCCACTTAAGGTCCTGTTTCGTTGCCATGTCCATATTGGCGACATGCACCAACTCATGGTTCATCAACATGAAAATACGCTCGCTGCTGGGCATGGTTTCAAGCGTTCTGCTTGCTGGTGCGATATATACAGAGATTCCATTGCGCGGCGATGCGGAGGCACCAGCGTTACCATAGTCACTCAGATCAGTGAGAATGATGGTGGTTTTTTCCCGTGGCTGCCAGCCAAAGATGTACTTCTGAAATTGGTATGAGTTTTGAAAGTTTCTTACCATGTGCGGCACGAGGTAGGTCTGAAAAGGATCAAAATAGAGCAAGCGCAAATCATCAGTCTCCAGCACATCCATTTCAAACGGTTTCAATTCCGCCCTGGCCTGCACCGTGTAGAATAACAGTGCCGACAGCAGTAATTTAATGCGCATCCTGCCTCTCCCAGTCTTTCATATTATTACCAACAGCATACTAAACATCAGACCTGGTTGCTTTTTCTGCGATTCAGCCTACCGTTTGCGATCATTTAAAAAAAACCGCCTGCCTGGTGGCAGACGGTTATTACAGGCAGGCTGATTTGGCTATTGTCGTCGTCGTCTTTCAGCCCTGCCTTCCCGCCTTAGAAGTTTACTGTGCTGCGTCGCGAAATGCGTCACTGGCCATTGCACTGCGGAAAGCGTCACTGGCGAGAGCTGCACGGAAGGCATCATTCGCCATTGCTGAGCGGAACGCATCGCTGGCCATTGCGCTGCGAAAGGCATCGCTGGCCATTGCGCTGCGAAAAGCGTCACTGGCCATTGCACTGCGAAAGGCATCACTCGCCATTGCGCTGCGAAAAGCGTCGCTGGCCATTGCACTGCGAAAGGCATCACTCGCCATTGCGCTGCGGAAGGCGTCGCTGGCCATCGCGGTACGGAAGGCTTCGTTAGCCATCGCACTGCGGAAAGCATCGCTGGCCATCGCGCTGCGAAAGGCATCACTCGCCATTGCGCTACGGAACGCATCATTTGCCATGGCTGAACGAAAGGCTTCGTTGGCCATCGCACTGCGGAAAGCGTCGTTAGACATGGCTTCCGTCAGCGCCGCGTCACTTGCCAGGGCATCGCTGAAGGCCGCGTCGCTGGCCAATGCGGTACGGAACGCTTCATTGGACATGGCTGCCCGGAAAGCATCGCTGGCCATTGCCGTGCGGAAAGCATCACTGGCCATTGCGCTGCGGAACGCATCGCTCGCCATGGCTGAACGGAAAGCATCATTCGCCATCGCGCTGCGGAAAGCGTCACTGGCAAATGCCGCACGAAACGCATCACTGGCAAATGCTGTCCTGAATGCCTCGCTGGCCATCGCGCTGCGGAAAGCGTCACTGGCAAATGCCGCACGAAACGCATCATTGGCCATTGCGCTGCGGAACGCATCGCTGGCCATCGCGGTCCGGAATGCCTCGGAGGCCATCGCAGACCTGAAGGCATCGCTTTGCATGGCTTCAGCAAAAGATGCATCACTGACCAGGGTCTGAAACAGATCGGTCTGCATCACCTGGGCAACACTTTCATCTCCGAGTTGTACATCGGCGGCAGTGATCTGCTCGCCCCGATAACGTTCAGCGGGAACAATCGTTCCGGAAGCCTGATCGCTGCCAGAAGGGAAATCACCACCCAGAAATGCAACGCCACCGATGACTATTGCTAAACCGGCAACGACAATCCAGGTTTTCTGATTATTCATACTCATGTTCCTACTCCTCCAAAAATTACAATCATCAAGACCTGTGTTGGTCTATGCACCTAATACCACTCTACGCTAGAAAAGTTGGTGGGTGTTTCAATTAAATTAAAACACGTTGCTGTACCCGGTATGCAGCAACCCAAAACACGTACTGCTTATCGCGATCTGCCCAACTCAGCCTTGTGGATCAATACATTGTCTGCAAAGAACTCCAAACGCAGCGGGCCTGGGTTACCCCCGGGTACTTCCACCTTACGTTTTAACAATACTGCATAATGTTGCAGACCGCTGCCAGCGACACTGATTGAGTCATCTGCCACAGCAACATTCCCAGCTTGATCTGGTAATCCGATTATGCCTGCGTACTGCAGATCCTGTCCGGATAAGTCAAGATTAAGAGCAGCCCTGCCATCCGACTCGAGATACACATCAACAGACAACAGACCATCCTTATAACGAAGTTCTGCTTTACCATTCAGCGCTTGTGCATTGAAACGTGTGCTGTCGAGCAATGCACCACGCGGGTTTTTCATAACGGTGCCGGTCATGTCGGACGTATCTGCAGGCGACAGGTTTTCCGAACCGGTCTGGTAAATACTGACAGTCAGTAGCAGTCCCGCAGTGACGCCAAGCCCGGTACGCATCCAGGGCATAGCTAACCAACGCCTGAAAGATCCGGGCTTGTCACCTTGCGCACCACCGACCGCGGGTAGCCTCCCCCTGCTGATAGTGGTTATAGCCTGACTCGTAATAACATGGTGCAGATACTCAGGCGGCTCCCGTTCCGGCAATCCATCCAGAACACCCGCCAGGGCCTTCAACTCTTCATTCATAGCACGCACATGGGCGGAGTTGGCCAGCAGTTCATCCAGCTCAGCCTGCTCCGCAGCACTCAACTCACCATCAACACTGCCGTTGAGCAGATTCAGAACGTGTTGCTCAGCAGGGGATTGTTTGATGTCAGTAGGTTTATTCATGACGGCCGGCACTCAATCACTTTTCCAGTGCCTGAAGTGATTTCTTCATTAACTGGCGGGCGGAATACAAACGGGACTTAACCGTTTTCTCCGGTATCAGCAGGATCTCGCTGATTTGCTGATAACTGCAACCCGTCATGTGTTTCAGCACAACCACTGTCCTGTAATCCTCATTCAATTCCATCAGCGCACCCTGGACCCGGCTGCAAAGCCTTTTTGATTCCAGATGCTCTTCAGGGCTTCGCCACGGTGAAGCCTGGCTATCAGCCAGAGGCTCTTCATGGCGTCGCTTTTTAAGCTGATTAAGCGCTTCATTTATCGAAATCCTGTATATCCAGCTGAAAAATCTGAATTGAGGATCATAGTCAGCAATATGCTCAAACACCTTGAGAAAAACAGTTTGAGTGATATCAGCCGCATCATCCACATTCCCCAGTATTCGGTATGCTGCATTGAAAACAGGCCGTTCATACTGGTTGACCAGTTTGGCCATGGCCACGCGGTCACCCCGTTTACAGTCGTTAATAAGGGCAGCATCCCTGTCCTTATGCATAACTACATGCCAGGGCGGATAAAGTTGGTGAAGGCGTACAACTTTTTGTCACAGTACGCTGCATCAACCGGTGGCAGGCACGATTTCAAAAAGCTTGTCAAAACCGGAATAACAAAATATATCGCGGATGTGGTGATTGACGTTAATAAGCTTGATCCCATGACCCGAACCCATCAGACGCTTGTGTGTTTTGAGTAAAACACCCAGCCCGGCGCTGGAGACATATTCAAGTTCGCTCAGATCCAACACACACTGACCTTCTACCTGGTCAAGAAATTCCTGGGCCTTCACTGCCTGTGCGGCATCCAACCGCCCGGACACCGCAATATGGTTACCAGCGATGAATTCAATTACAAACATGCTCTATTTCCTGTCCACGATAAAGGTGATTTTGCTTTGGCGTCTACGGTATTCATAGTGAATTGAATCAACCATTTTCAGCACCAGATATAAACCCAGGCCACCAGGTGTGCGGTCATCCAGGGGCGCATCTATATCTACGACAGCGGCACTGGTAGGATCAAACCGCTCGACATCGTAATCAGTAAGACTGACTTCGACACCGTGCTTATGCGGTTTCATCTGGATAAGTATATCCTCGTCAGATTCAGTATTGTACGTCACCATGTTGACAAATAACTCTTCGGTGGCAAGGTCAACTACATTGCGTAAACCCGCTTGCAGCCCCTCCTCACGGAATAGTACTTCAGTCATTGCGACAATATTCTTGAGTTCATCAAAGTTTCGTTTGAATTTTTGTTCCATAACTATTTCCACTCATGCAGATTCTGCCTCACGCCGTACCAATACCAGAGTAATATCATCTTCCTGGGGTGCAGTTCCACCGAAATCCTTAACGGCCCGAATCAGTTTCTTTCCCAGCACAGCCATTGACAAGCGGTGGTGAGCCCTGAAAACATCACCCACGCGATCTTCTCCAAACTCCTCACCGGCGGTATTGTTATATTCGTAAACACCGTCAGAGATGAGCGCCAGAATATCCCCCGGCTCAAGCTGCAAATTGGCAGATTCCTGCTTGTCATCAATATCCATAATACCAACGGGAAAATTGGTTGGTTTATACCAGTCACATTCTCCGGCGGCAGCGCGAAAGTGCAGTATCGGACCCTGACCACCTGAATGGTAATTCACCGTATGCGTGACTGGATCCAGGAACCCCATGAAAGCCGTGATAAAACGGTCGTCCGGCAGATCTTCAGACAACTGGTTATTAACATGCATGTAAGCATGGTCTAAATCCGCGCCCAGCCTGAACGAGACCCGCAACATAGCCTGCATTTGAGTCGCTGACAGCGCGGGACCAAAACCATGCCCGGTGGCATCCCCCAACAGCATGAACAGACGTCCGTTTATCATCGCCAGGTCATACAGATCACCACCCGTGTGGTCCGTGGGCTGAAAATACCCGTGCAGGTCATAGCCGGGAACTTCCGGCATGGTATCCGGCAGGGTACTCATCTGAATATCACGCGCGACAGCCACCTCCTGGCTCAATATGGCATTGGCGAGCAGTTCGTCGGTCATGTAGGCGTGCTGAATGGCCACGGCCGCCTGCGCCGCCAGCGCCGGACCGACCCATTCATCATGTTTATCAAACTGCCCCACCGCAGCACCCAGCCACTGCATGACACCCAGCAGGGAGTCATCCTGACCGATGATCGGAACATTTAACAAGGAGCGGGTTTCACCTTCGGGAATATGGATGGGGTAATGGAGGAATAACTCATCCTCCCGACATTCATGGATATTGCTGATGTCGTGATTAACGGCACATTTGCCGGCCCATGACTCACCGAGTTCTATCCTGGGAGGTGGACTGTTAGACGGCACAACCATGACAAGTTGACCTGAACTCCTTTCCAATAGCCACAGCACGCCGGTCTCGGCAACGATGGCCACCTTGCCAACCTCAATCACCTCTCTCAAGAGTTCCGGCATAGCCTCCGGCGCTGCGAGGCGGTGCATGATATCCAGGATGCTTACCAACGACTCGCGGCTAATCTCATTTGCATGGTTAAGGTGATTCATGTATTTCCATCTTGATATTTACCTGATAAATAAAATAAATTATACGTGGGAGGGAGCAGCTTTGCTGCTCGCGATAGTTAAAACCTTGTGCAAACCTGAAGCAATCGCGTCGCACATCCTGTGCGTAATCGCGAGCAGCAAAGCTGCTCCCTCCCACGTCCGTCCCTAATGATCTGTCCCAAATGATCTGTCCCAAATGATCTGCCCCAAAATGATCTGCCCCAAATGATCTGCCCCAAATGATCCGTCCCGAATGATCCGCTCTGAATCATTTGCCCCGATCCATTCGCTCTATTTCTGTTGCCTTGTGCTGCAACAGCTCCAAGACATAATTTACCTGCTCCAGGTGTGTGCGAAAATGCAGAACTGCGAGGCGCAGTACAAATTTACCGTTAATCTGCGTCGAAGAAATGAACGCCTTGCCGTCCTTGCGAACCGCTTCAACCAGACGTTCGTTAAGCGTATCAGCATCACCCTGTAGCGGGACATAACGAAAGGTCACCACTGATAATTCCGGGAAAGGCCCCATTTCCCAGCCAGGGGTTTTGGCCAGTTGCTCATGGAAGTAGCGCGCCAGCCAAATCTTTTCTGCCAGCGCTGCCCGAAACGGGGCCACGCCAAACAGCTTAAGTGGCAACCAAAAACGCAAACCCCTGAACGGACGGGTTAACTCCAATGACAGGTCTGCCGGAGAATATTCATCCGCAGGATTCCTGGCATCTTGCATGTAATCGGCCTCGAACGACTGTGAGCGTGCCAACCAGGAGATATCTCTTACCAGCACAGCACCGGAACCGTATGGCAAAAACATTCCTTTGTGCGGGTCCAGAACGACGGAATGGGCTTTGCCCAAGCCCCGCAGTACCTTTTTCCCCTCATCACACAACAGAAAAAAGCCACCATAAGCTGCATCAACATGCATCCATAGCTGATGCTGCTCTGCCAGTTCAGCGATCCGCTCAATCGGGTCAACGGCACCGGTATCCGTGGTACCGGCCGAGGCCACGACCAGCCATGGCCGTAAGCCGGCAGCCTTGTCTTCCAGAATCAGCTTTTCCAGCGCGGCGGCATTCATTCTGAAGCAATCATCCATTGGCACCAGCCGCTTGTTACACTCAGCCAGGCCTGCCGCCCGCAGAGACTTATCGATACAATGATGCGTATCTGCAGTGATATAAACGCAGCCATTTTCAACATCCCGGGCGCGGATTCCCATTATTTCCCGCGCCGTGACAATGGCTGTAAGGTTCGCGATACTGCCCCCTGAAGTCAGGTCTCCACCGGATGAGGTAGGGAAACCTACAAGCTCAGCCATCCAGCGTACCAATTGCTGCTCCAGCTTGACCGCACCGGGGGAGGCAAAAGCAACGCCGGCATAGCGATTGCACACGTCAGCAAGAAAATCACCCAGCGCAGAGGGGAATAAACCACCACCTGGTATGTAACCCATCTGCCCACCTGAAGCGGCATTAATGCCTTCGTTGTCGACGGTATCAGCCAGTAGATCGAGCAGTGTGGTGAGGTTGACCGGGTTCTCAGAGAAAGGCTGAGTCAGCCGGTTGCTGTGGCCATTTTCCGCCACAAATGCATTTAATTCCGGCAATTTATCCAGGAATGACTCAGCATAAGCCGTCACCTGTTCGAGCATGCCATTGCGTTCATTGGCTGAGGGCTCAAGCCCCGCTGAAGCCTGTCTCAGTTGTTCGATCTTTTTCAGCATATTAAAACCCTTGTTGCCGGCGAATAAATACTCCGCCCTGCAATCTTGCAGCGCCTGGAATGAATGGCTGTGATAAATCCAGTCAGGAAGATATCATCACCCCACTAGTGTAATGTATCGAACTGATTTCAGACTTGGAAAGTTATGCACGAACAGGACATCAGCACGCAATTCCGCGGGGAAATTGAAGCTCTGATCAGGCAACTGCAATCTGCGCTGGCTGATGCCATACGGGGAATGGACGAACGGCCCGCGTTCACGGTCGGGGCCGACGCGGCGCTGCAAGACTTGCATGAGCCTCTGCCCGATGTGGGTTGCGGGGCTCAACGCAGCATTGATAAGCTGCTGCAACTCAATGCCAGGGCAGCAGCTAATACCGGTGGCCCCAAGTGTTTTCATTTTATTATCGGTGGTAACACGCCCGCTGCTTTGGCGGCAGACATCCTTGCCACGGCCTACGAAACTGTTACCTATACCTGGGTGGTCTCGCCGGTCGGTGTGCAAATGGAAATCCAGGCACTCAACTGGTTGAAAGAGCTGTTTGGCTTACCGGCATCAATGACCGGCATCATGGTCACCGGAGCCACCATGGCCAACTTCGTCGGACTCGCTGCCGGACGTCAATGGTGGGGCGAACAGAAAGGTTTTGATGTTTCGGAAACTGGTCTGGCCGGTTTGCCACAAATGCCGGTTCTGACGTCCGGATT
>VAPH01035169.1_pt1 | contig 12898 bp, 10 predicted proteins | sample 3393861 | NCBI WGS metagenome assembly VAPH01 (sample SAMN08290439, study PRJNA428436) | hydrothermal vent metagenome | isolation source: Deep-sea hydrothermal vent chimney | place: Atlantic Ocean: South-mid Altantic Ridge | reverse complement strand
CTGAAACTGAAGATGAAGACGATCCGCGCGCCGAGCTGGTGCGTCGTCTGCAGGAATATGAACGTTACAAACAGGCCGCGGAAGATATTGATGCGCTGCCACGGGTGAGACGCGATGTGTTCCCGGTAGATGTTGATTCGCCGGATTTAAAAATCGTGCGTCTGCCGCCACGGGTGGAGATGAAAGATATACTTTCGGCATTCAAGGACGTGCTGCAACGCGCATCCATGTACGAGCGACATCATATACATATGGAACCCCTGTCAGTGCGTGAACGCATGTCGCGTGTGCTGAGTATGGTCTCGGTCGACCAGTTTACTGATTTCAGCAAACTGTTCACAATGGAGGAAGGCCGGGGTGGCGTGGTCGTCACCCTGCTGGCGATACTCGAGTTGATCAAGCAGTCCATGCTGGAGCTGGTGCAGACTGAACCCTATGGCCCGATTCATGTCAAGGCTGTGGGCAAGGTGAATAATTAACCGAACCTGATGTTAAAGATATGAACGAAGATGAACTAAAAAAAATCATTGAAGCGGTGCTTTACGCTTCGGATGAACCGATGAGCCTGAATCGTCTGATCAGCCTGTTTCCCGAGGAAGGTCATCCGGGACGCGATGCCATCAGGTCGGCGATTAGCCAGTTGCAGGAAGAAGCCGCGGATCGCAGCGTCGAGCTTAAGGAAGTCGGCAGCGGCTATCGTTATCAGGTCAGACAGGATTATGCCGAGTGGGTATCAAAGCTATGGGAAGAACGGCCTGCCCGTTACTCCCGCGCCTCGCTGGAAATCCTGGCTCTGATTGCCTATCGTCAGCCGGTTACTCGTGCTGAGATCGAAGAAGTGCGTGGCGTTAGCGTCAGTTCACAGATTATCAAGGCCTTCATCGAACGCGACTGGGTCAAGGTCGTCGGGCATCGCGACGTGCCGGGCAAGCCCGCCCTGTATGCAACCACCAAAGGCTTTCTGGATTACTTCAATCTCAAGTCTCTGGAAGATCTACCAAGCCTGGCTGAGATTCGCGACATCGATTCCATCAATGAAAAACTGGAACTGAGCCTGCCCGGTGAAAATACTGAGATGGAAGTGGATGAAGACAATCCGGAATTAATAGATGTCGAGGGTTCAGATGGGGCCTCATCCGAAGCAGAAGTAGCCGATGAACTTGCCGAGCCGATGAACGGGTAATTTAAAAAACAGGTAGGTTGGGCAGAGCAACGCGAAGCCCAACATTGTGCGGCGATTTGTCAATGCGATATTCTGTTGGGCTTCGCGTTGCTCTGCCCAACCTACATGTAAAGATACACCAACCAGAAAACACCCATTGAAAGAACGATTACAAAAAATTATCGCCCGCGCTGGCTATGGTTCCCGACGTGAAGTTGAAAAATGGATCGAGCTTGGGCGGATTAAAGTCAATGGTCGCGTCGCGACACTGGGTGAGCAGATTGACCCGGCAGACAATGATAAAATCAGCCTCGACAACAAACCTCTGCGTAAACTGAATGTTACTCCGCGCCTGCGGGTGATCGCTTACAACAAGCCGTTGGGGGAAGTCTGTACCCGCCATGATCCTGAAGGTCGCCCCACCATTTTCGACGCGCTGCCGAAATTAGGAACAGGCCGCTGGATAGCCATTGGTCGCCTTGATATTAATACTTCCGGCTTGTTGTTGTTCACTACCGATGGTGAACTGGCCAACCGATTGATGCACCCTTCAACCGAAGTCGAACGCGAGTACGCAGTGCGCGTACGTGGTGAAGCGAGTCCGGAAGTATTTAAACAATTACAAACCGGCGTGGAACTGGAAGACGGGCCGGCGCATTTTGATCAGATCCTGGATTCAGGCGGACAGGGCAGCAATCACTGGTATCACGTAATCCTGCGCGAAGGCCGTAATCGTGAAGTGCGAAGGCTTTGGGAAGCGGTGGGTTTTACAGTCAGCCGTTTAATCCGCATTCGTTACGGCAGTATCGAATTAAAGCGTTATTTGCGTCTGGGAAAATGGAAAGATCTGGAGGAAAAGGATATTCAGCAGCTGCAAATCCTGGCGGGGATCAGTCCGGCAGTAAAACAAAACACGGCAGAAAAATCGGGAAGCAGGGCGCGAGCAGGTAAAGCGTACAGAACCCACAGGAAAAATACACGTAAAAAATAAACGTTATAAGAACCAAGGGCAAGCGTAAAGTTTCATTCTTACTGGTCGATAGTTTCTACTCTGGATTATGGACATCTGATTAAGATTAAGAGGCTTTGCATGCGTCACTCCCTGTTTTTTAAACTGTTTTTACCCATCACCATTCTTTTTGTCCTTATCATTGTTGCCGTTGCGGTGGTTACACCTCAACTGGTGGAGCGCAATGCCGAGGCCGATGCCCTGGTGGCTGCGCAGCGAACGGTTAACCAGCTTAAAATTCTGCGCGCCTATTACGTCAAAAACGTGATTAAAAAAGTGATTGGCAAGGGCGGCATAAAGGGCAGTTTCAATTACGAAAATGATCCCAATGCCATTCCACTACCCGCCACCATGATTCATGATTTAAGCAAACTGTATTCTGGCGATGGCACGGGGGTTTCTCTTTACTCGGCTTTTCCTTTCCCCAACCGGGCATCAAGACAACTGGATGATTTTGGCAAGCAGGCCTGGGAGACGCTTAGCAGTAACCCGGATACTGTTGTGACACGCATCGACATGATAAATGGCGAGCCGGTTATGCGGGTTGCGATCGCAGATCGCATGGTCAGTGATGCCTGCGTCTCCTGTCATAATGGCCGGGCTGACACGCCCAAAGCTGACTGGAAGCTGGGGGATGTGCGTGGTGTGCTGGAAGTGGATCTGTCTATCGCCTCGGCGCTGGCAAATGGGAAAAGCATTCAATACACCCTTCTCGGTGTTATCCTGGCGGCAATGATCATCGCCTATTTGATCCTTCTTTTTGTTTACCGTAAGTTCATTGGTTCAAGGCTGAAAAGCCTGCTCGAGGTGCTGCAGAATATTTCAGAAGGGGATGGTGATTTGACTCGGCGCCTGCCTGAAGATGGCGAAGATGAAATTTCACGGATTGCAAAAAGTTTTAACCGCTTTGCTGATGGAATGCGAAATACAGTAAGCCGGATATCAGAGATTACCCGGCATCTGTCTGATTCATCTTCCAGGCTGGCACAAATCAATCATGAGTCCAACGCAGCAGTGCACAATCAGGGCAATGAGACCAACCAGATCGCAACGGCTATCAATGAAATGGCCGCCGCTGCGGAAGAAGTCAGCCGTCATGCTGCGGAGGCTGCGCAAGCCAGTACGGATACGGATAGCAGTACCCAGACAACACAGCGCGCGGTTAATACTGCGGTGGATGATATTCGTCAGCTTTCCAGTAAGCTGGAAGCGGCTGCCAGCACCATGAATCAGTTGCAGGAAGGCGCGCAGAATGTCGGTGGGGTGATTGATGTGATCCGCGGCATAGCCGAGCAGACCAACCTGCTGGCGTTGAATGCTGCCATTGAAGCCGCGCGCGCCGGGGAACAGGGGCGTGGCTTTGCTGTGGTGGCCGATGAGGTGAGAACGCTGGCTGCTCGCACCCAGCAATCAACAGAAGAAATCAGGAACATAATTGAGCAATTACAGGAAATTTCAGGTGAAGCGGTTGATACCATGGAACAGAGTCAGCAGCAGGCTGAGCATAGTGCCATTCAGGCCAGTAAAGCCGGTGAGTCACTGGATAGCGTTGTGCAGTCAATTTCTGCGGTGAATGATATCAATACACAGATTGCTGCGGCTGCCGAGGAGCAATCGCAGGTGGTTGGCAGTATTGATCAGAGTATTACTGCGATAAAAGAATTGTCTGAGCAGACCGTCACCCATGTCGCCCAAAGTGGCAGCCTGAGTAATGAACTGGCGAACATGGCAACCGAGCTTCAGACCGAGGTCGATCGATTCAAGATTTAGATCATCAATTGTAGGTGCGCCTTCAGGCGCACTATTAATCAGAGCTTCCTTTAGTGTATCAGAACTACAGCTCTTTCAAATGTTGTTGCCGCACATACTCATACATCACAATCGATGCCGCAATACTCACGTTCAGACTTTCGGTGTTACCGAACTGCGGAATGGCAAGGCTTTGTATTTCAGGGTAGAGCGATCGATCAAAGCTGTGTCCCAGTCCTTCATTACCCATAATAAACGCGCTTTTGACGGGTAGCGTGGTCTCGTAGACTGGCACTTCTGCGTGTGCATCAAGCATGAACAGGCTGTAACCCTGTTCCTGTAACAACTGGTAACAGTCATCGAAGCTGTCATGGAAATGTGCCGGCACTTTGCGGAAGGCGCCCTTGGCCGGAGCAGGATCAAACGGAGCAATATTGATCAGATGTATCCCGTGGGTGCCGAAGGATTCAGCACTGCGAAAAATTTTTGCAACATTAAAGCTGGCTTTCAGGTGATCCAGTACCAGCATGAAGTCATGCACGCCCGCTGTCGCCAGCCTGTTTTTATAGCGTTCTTTTTTGTAACGCAGCAGAATGTTCTGCTGCCGCTGATAGCGTTTTTTGCTTTCCTGTCGACTGACCATGATTATCCGGTTGAACGGGCTTGAGATTGCTTATTGGTATCAATTTGACCCGAAATTCTGCTAAATATCCAGAAAAATCAATGAAATAAATTCCCCACTGAAATACTGGGGTTGTAATATTAGATTTTACTAATATATAATGCCGGGAAATTAACAGAAAAATGGAGAACACTATGCACAGGAGCATCAAAGAACTCGAAGCCCCGGAACTGGCTCAGCGTCTGGATGATCAGCCCGAAGCTATCCGCGTAATCGATGTACGCGAAATGAATGAATTTACAGCCGGCTCGATGCCAGGTGCTGAAGCCATGCCCATGGCCAGTATCCCGGTACGCATGGATGAACTGCAACAGGACAAGGATCTGATTATTATCTGCCGTAGTGGCGCTCGCTCGGCCCAGGTTTGCATGTTCCTGCAACAGCAGGGGTTTGATAAAGTCTTTAACCTGCGTGGCGGGCTGATGTCCTGGGCGCGCCTTGGTCTGCCAATCGAGCAGCCGCAGGCGGTTTAATCTAATCTCTCTGGGTTTAATTTCCCACAGCTTGCTGTGATTAATATTGAACCGCCAAGACACAAAGGACGCCAAGTTTTAGTAAAATAATTCTTGGCGTCCTTTGTGTCTTGGCGGTTCAGCCCGGTAGGGTGGGCACGGGTTTTGTGCCCACGCGGGGGATTAAGTTTGATCCTGAACTCTCTACATTTTTAACACGCAAAAGCAAAGTAACGCGTGGGCACAAAACCCGTGCCCTACGGTATTATTGCAGGTTGCTGTGGGCTGTTTATTTAGATGGCTTGCGCGCTTTTTTCTTTTTCCTCGGCCGAGGTTTTTCTTTTTTCTGCTCACCGCCTATCGGCGTGATGTTTAGCCTGCGTTGACAGACCCAGGTTTTTTTCAGCGCATGAAAGGTTTCTTTCGGCATACCGGCGGGCAGATCCACGGTGCTGTATTCATCGTAGATTTCGATGTGGCCGATGTATTCGCTTTCCAGGTCCGCTTCATTGGCGATAGCGCCGACGATGTTGCCGGGCTTTACATCCTGATCATAGCCGACGTCCAGACGGAAGCGTTGCATTTCGACTTCCGGGTGGCCTTTCAATGGCAGCGCCTTATCAGAAGCCGGTGATCTCGGTTTTTTTCCGGACGGGTTCCGGGATGAGTTTTTAGACTGGCGTGGCCTGTCATCGGAATCGGTCTGTCGAGGCGGGCGTCGGTCTGCTTTTTCGGATAACAACAGAGGTTCGTCACCCTGTAACAGACGCGCCATAGCGGCGGCGATCTCCAGGGCTTCGGCGCCCTCTTCTTCCTGCACTTCGGTTAGCATCTGGTAGAAGAACTCATTTTTACCGGTGTCCGCCAGGGCATCGGTAATCTTTTGTTTGAAACGCGCAACGCGCTGCAGATTGATATCGGCGGCGGTCGGCATTTTCATTGGCTCGATAGGCTGGCGAATGGTTTTTTCAATCGCGCGCAGCAGGCGTTTTTCACGTGGGGCGACAAACAGAATCGCTTCGCCTTTTGCGCCCGCGCGCCCGGTGCGCCCAATGCGATGGATGTAGGCCTCGACATCATAGGGAATGTCGTAGTTCAGTACGTGGCTGATACGTTTTACGTCGAGGCCACGGGCGACGACATCGGTGGCGACCAGGATGTCTATCTGACCTTTCTTCAGGCGCTCCACGGTGCGTTCACGCAGTTTTTGTGGAATGTCGCCATTCAATGCTTCGACGGCATGGCCACGGGCTTCCAGTTTTTCCGCCAGTTCGACGGTCGCGGTCTTGGTGCGCACGAACACCAGCATGGCATCGAAGTTTTCCACTTCGAGGATGCGGGTCAGGGCGTCGAGTTTGTGCAGCCCACTTACCGGCCAGTACCGCTGGTGGATAGTTTCGGCGGTGACGGTGCGTTGTTGTACCTTGATCTCGATGGGTTTGTTGAGGTGCTGTTGCGCTACCTTGCGCACTTCTTTCGGCATAGTCGCGGAGAACAGGGCAATCTGGCGTGTGGGCGGGGTTTGTTCCAGCACCCACTTGACGTCGTCAATGAAGCCCATGCGCAGCATCTCATCAGCCTCATCCAGCACCAGCGCCTGTAAGCCTTTTAGTTTCAAGGTGCCGCGGCGCATGTGATCCATAACCCGGCCGGGGGTCCCGACTACCACATGTGCGCCGCGTTTAAGCTGGCGCAACTGAATGTCGTAAGACTGGCCACCATAGATAGGCACCACGTGAAAGTTTTTCAGATAACGGGCATATGTCTGAAAGGCCTCGGCGATCTGAATAGCCAGTTCGCGGGTCGGCGCCAGCACCAGTAGTTGGGGATCGCGCTGATTGACGTCAATACGTGATAGCAGCGGCAGGGCGAAGGCCGCTGTTTTGCCGGTGCCGGTTTGCGCTTGCCCCAGCAGGTCGTGTCCTTCCAGCAGTGGCGGGATGCTTTCTGCCTGAATGGGGGAAGGGGCTTCATAGCCCACATCCTGTACCGCTCGTAGCAGCGGGGCGGCAAGGCCCATAGTTTCAAAGCTGGGCAAAGGTTTGGAATCGGACATGCCGGGATACCTGTGAGTGAGAGACGCGCCGTAGCGGCGGCGTCAGGAAAAAAAGAGAATGCGGTGGTCGTTGTTACCACCTAATTTAGCAGGCCCAGGTGGCAGTGCCGCCATCCTGCGCCAAGTATAACATAGCTGCTTAGGCCAGTTGATCGTCGGCGACGTGGTAGCGAGGATCTTCGATCATGTTGACTTCCACCAGGTTGCCCGCCTTTTTTAATAGCTCGGTACATTCGGGGCTGAGGTGACGAAGATGCAGTCGTTTGTCGGCATTCAGATAACGTTCGGCGAGCGTATCGATGGCCTCGATAGCGGAGTGGTCATAGACCCGTGAATTCTGAAATTCGACGACCACATCGTCAGGATCGTTTTTCGGATCGAACAGATCCTGAAAATTCTTGACCGAGGCGAAGAACAGCGGTCCTTCCAGTTCATAGACCTTGCCTTCCATTTCATTGATATAGGATTTTACCTGAATATGTTTGGCATGTTGCCAGGCGAAGACCAGGGCGGAAACGATGACGCCCACGACTACGGCAATGGCTAGATCGGTGGCGACGGTGACGGCGGAAACCAGGATCAGTACAAAAGCGTCGCTGGCGGGAATCTTGCCCATGATGCGCAAGCTGGACCACTCGAAAGTGCCGATGACGACCATGAACATTACCCCGGTGAGGGCGGCCAGTGGAATCATCTCGATCAGATCCGAGGCGAACAGGATAAACATCAGCAGGAATAAAGCGGCGCTGATGCCGGATAAGCGACCGCGGCCGCCGGAGTTCACATTGATCATGCTTTGGCCAATCATGGCGCAGCCGCCCATGCCGCCGAACATGCCGGTAACCGTGTTGGCCACACCCTGGCCAACGCATTCCTTGTTGCCACGCCCGCGGGTATCGGTGATTTCGTCAATCAGACTTAAGGTCAGCAACGATTCGATCAAACCGATGGCGGCAAGGATAATGGCGTAGGGGAGGATGATGCTGAAGGTCTCCCAGTTAAGCGGCACCATGGGAATATGAAATTCTGGCAGGCCGCCGGCGATGGAAGCCAGATCGCCGACGGTGCGGCTGTCCATGCCGATAAAGATCACAATCAGACTGACCACGATGATCGCTGCCAGCGAGGAAGGCACGGCTTTGGTTAGTTTTGGCAGAAAATGGATGATGCTCATGGTCAGCGCGACCAGACCGAGCATAAGCCACAAAGTCTCACCCTGCAGCCACTGCAACTGGCCCTCGGCGTCCTTGATCTGAAAATTGTTGAGCTGGGCGAGGAAGATGACGATCGCCAGTCCGTTGACAAAACCCAGCATCACCGGATGGGGCACCATGCGGATAAATTTGCCGAGGCGCAAAACACCCACCAGAACCTGGATCAGCCCCATCAGCACCACCGTGGCGAACAGGTATTCGACGCCGTGTTGCGCGACCAGACTAACCATCACCACCGCCAGCGCACCGGTAGCGCCGGAGATCATTCCGGGACGTCCGCCGATGCTTGCCGTGATCAGCCCCACCATGAAGGCGGCATACAGGCCGACCAGCGGATCGACACCGGCAACGAAGGCGAAGGCCACCGCTTCCGGCACCAGCGCCAGGGCGACGGTCAGGCCGGATAGAATATCGTCTTTCGGGCAGCCGCGTTCGGTGCATTCGAAACTGAAAAGCATGGTTTACCTCAGAACTTTCGGGTAGGGCGGTGGACAAAGCCGCACATTATAGCATATTAGAGACTCCTTAATAAACAGGAGCACTTACTACAGAATGTGGTTGAGGGTCGAAATATGTTTTCCAGAGAGGGGGGGGGGTGAGTCCGCGTTCATGCAACGCGGACATCACAATTTAACAGGCGTTTCTGACTATGGCTGGCTGGTGCCTGTTCTGCGACGTTTCCTTGCAACGCCGATCAGACCAATCAGCCCGGAACCGAACAGCCAGACAGCAGCAGGCACCGGAACAGTGGAAACGAACTCCATTGACAATGACATGCCATCAAATGAACCACCGCTCAGCGCCGAACCGGGGGTGCCACTGAAATCGAGAGCAACCGGGCTGAGCGTTGCGGTGGCATTAAAATCAGTAAGAATGACATCCCAGACCTGGGTAAGATTGTTGTAGGACTCGCCGTTGCTCCAGATAAGGTCAAAGTTCATACCAACCTGATTGGCGCTGACGGTCGAACTTAATGACGCTGCTCCTTCGCCCGTGGCGCCGTTATAAGTCTCATTAATATTGATGCTCCAGTCTGTACCGAAGATTTGGCTATCAATAGTCGAGTTGACGGTAGCTGGCGTTGGATCAGGCCAGCCGAGTGCGCTCATAAAGATCCATGTTTGCGCCGAGTCCAACGCCACACTGCCAAGCGTGTCACCCGCCAGGGTGTCGAGTATTGACATGTTGCCGGAGATTTGAGCTTCAGGTGGCGGCGGCCATGCGCCATGACCGGCGAGGGCGTTATTGACGAAAAGAAGTCCTGCAGACAAGAGTGAAAAAACGGTTATTTTTTTCATGGCGTTGGTTCTCCCTGTTATTATATTTTCTTGTTTGAATATGCTTCATAAACTGTTTTAACGTATATTGTCAACGGGAAATAACTCGTTGTTTGAACTGGCTGGCATAGAAAATCAGGAACAGGTTATGAGTAATAAATTCTTCACTGATGGGTGCTTTTTCTCTTACTCAAAACGTTATACCCTGTTTTGTTCTTCATCATCAAAATGGAAATTTATATGAACACCAATCAACCGGACTGGGCCAGCATTGCTGAAAAATTTGATCTCTGGGTACCCCATATCGCGCCGGTAGGCGAGACCCTGCTGGAGGCACTGGGGGCAAAAGCAGGTGATCGTATTATCGATCTGGGTTCAGGCACAGGTGAGCCGGCGTTAACGCTGGCGCGGCGCATGCAGGGTCAGGTCGATATCACCGGCATTGATAGTGCTGAGCCGATGGCCGCGGTTGCGCAACGCAAGGTCGAAGAGGAAAAACTGAAAAACATTCGTTTCCAGGCCATGCCAGCTGAAAAACTTGAATTTGAAGACAACAGCTTTGATCGCGCACTCTCTCGTTTCGGCGTCATGCTATTTGAAGATCCACTACAGGGCAGCAGGGAAATGCATCGCGTACTCAATCCCGGTGGTCGCTTTGCTATTGCCGTATGGAGCACACCAGAAACCATGCCTACCCTGCACTGGTCATATCAGGCCTTCAAGGATCGGATTCCGGATGAACTGGCGCCGCCCCTGCCCAGAGTAACTTCGCTGGGTAGTCCCGGCGTGCTGGATGATTTATTACAAGAGGCTGGTTTCAGGCAATTTGAAGTCAGGGCGCATACTTTTCATTATCAGTTTTCATCCTTTGATGATTACTGGGATACGGTAGAAGCCTCGGACATTCTTAAGCAACAATACGATGCCCTGCCTGAAACGGAACGCGCCAGCATCCGCGATGAAGTGGCCCTGTTCGCGAAAGATTTTCATACTGAAAACGGCCTGGTTATACCACACGAATATCTGCTTGCATCCGGACATAAGTGAATCGTATGCAGGTCCCCCGGGTGGGCACAAAACCCGTGTCTAGTGTAGTGTATCGGGGGAAGCTATGGACGAACGGGGAACTTATGGGGTGTGCACAGAAAATAAATCTGTGCATCCCTGCACACATTTATAAGCCGCCAAAACAACGGCGCGGCAAACTGCCCCGGTGAGAGAGGGGACAGCGGATTGAAGCAGAAGCTAAAGAGGAACGACGTCTTCAGCCTGAGGCCCTTTCTTGCCTTCGGCTTCGGTAAACTCGACTTTTTGCCCCTCTTCAAGCGAGCGATGGCCTTCACCGACGATGGCGCGAAAATGAACAAACAGGTCTTTGCCGCTCTCGCGTTCAATAAAACCGTAACCCTTTGCGCTGTCGAACCATTTGACGGTTCCAGTTTGTCTTTCTGACATGTGTTATTACCTTAAATAAATTGTAAATATGTTCGCCTTAATGAGCGAACCATCAGCACAAATCCTGGCTGACGCTATGAAGCTCGATTCGGATGTATCTGTGAGGAAACAACGAATGTAAGACATTATAGGCAGGACGAAGACCATGCTGATTAACAAGGTATATCGTTCCAGACTGAAATGCAAACTATGTTTGAGCCCTCCAGCAAATTTGCCACCATTGAATTTGGCTCCTGGCTCTGAAACAAAAAGGCGGCTAGTGTAGCCGCTTAACGGGTCAGAGGTTTATTACATTTTTAATGATGAAGCGGTTGGATGCTTCCCAGTTTTGCACAGATCTAATCGAAACTTTGTTAATGGTGGCAAACAAGATATTCTAGATTAGCTATTGCGTTTTTACTGATTTTTTGCGACCAGATGTTCTGGTTCGCTCCAGCGGTTCAGGCGGTTTTTGAAGGCGAGATCGGCGCTTTGGTAATAGGTGATAGCTTCGGCCAGCTCTGTCGCTTCCGGCGGAATGGGCGTGGTAGTACCCTTTTCAAAATCTACGCGGTAGGCGCTAACTTCTTCTCGTGGCGAGAGAATGGTCAGGCGGCCGTTCTTCATATAACCCAGTTTCTGGTAATTACCGATGAATGCGCGTTCCTGGTCGGGCGTGGTGTGGAAAATATCACGGCCATAGAATTTGCTGTCGTAACTGAAGTTCAGTAGTCCCAGCAGGGTCGGCGCCACATCGATCTGGCTGGCCAGGGTGGTGACAGTTTTTGGCTGGATATGTGCAGGGGAATAGATCAAAAATGGAATCAGGTACTTGTTGAATTGCAGTTCGGCTTCACCAGCGCTGCTGGCGCAGTGGTCGGCGACGATGACGAACACGGAATCCTTGAACCAGGGTTTCTGCCGCGCCTGTTCGATGAAACGGCCGATGGCGTAGTCAGTATACTTGACGCCGCCTTCACGGCTTGTATGAGAGGGTATATTGATGCGTCCATCCGGGTAGGTGAAGGGACGGTGATTGGAGGTGGTCATAATGAAATTGAAAAACTTTTTCCCCTGACGGTGGGACTGATCCATATCTTTTAAGGCGCGGTTGAACAAATCTTCATCGGAAACCCCCCAGATGTTGGCAAACTGAATTTCATCATCTTCCATATCGGTGCGATCGATGATCTCAAAGCCATTGTGTTCGAAAAAATAATTCATGTTGTCGAAGTAGCCATAGCCGCCATAGGTAAAGCGGGTGTCATAACCGCGGGCGCGGAAAATCTGACCAATAGAAAACATATTTTCATTATTGGGGCGTTTAACGATAGAGCGGCCGGGTGTGGGAGGGATGGATAAAGACAGGGCTTCGAGTCCGCGCACGGTACGGGTGCCAGTGGCGTAGAGGCTGGTAAAGTTGAGACTGTCCTGGGCGAGTTTGTCCAGTTCGGGACTCAGTCCTTCATTGTTGCCAAAGAAACCGAGGTAGGAGGCGCTCAGGCTTTCCACCGTGATCCAGATGACGTTGAGTGGTTTTTCCGGCCCGTTAGCGCTGATGCGGCGGGTGATGTTATCGGCTTTGTCAGAAAGATAACGGGCGTTGTCCTGCGCCAGTAGTTGTTTCAGTTGCGGCCAGACCCTGGCTTCATCTTCCGTGCGATAGTAGGTGTTGTAGTCCAGTTCATTGTTGCGAAAGGCCGAGAAAAAATTATAGATGCCATTGCTGGCCAGTTCATTGATATAACGGTTGCTGGAAATATGCGACAGGGATGCATCGACAAAGACAAAAGCCAGCAGCGGAATTAGCAGAATTTGCGTAGCATGGCGAAGACGTGTGCGGAAGGGCATGATGGTTCTATG
>VAPH01071214.1_pt1 | contig 12905 bp, 10 predicted proteins | sample 3393861 | NCBI WGS metagenome assembly VAPH01 (sample SAMN08290439, study PRJNA428436) | hydrothermal vent metagenome | isolation source: Deep-sea hydrothermal vent chimney | place: Atlantic Ocean: South-mid Altantic Ridge | reverse complement strand
GCTCCGCCAAATCCTTGAAAAGATCGAGCGCTTCGGGGTTGGCCAAGGCGTCGATGTTTTCGACCTTCCGGCCGTGAACCACGTCGCGGACGGCGAGTTCGGTGATCTTGCCGGACTTCGTTCGCGGGATGTCGGGGACTTGAACAATGACCGCCGGGACATGGCGGGGGGTGCATTGGGCGCGGATGCGGGCCTTGATTTTATGGCGTAAGTCCGCATCGAGACCAAGGCCGCCGCGCAGCCGGACGAACAAGACCACGCGCACGTCGCCCTCCCAGTCCTGGCCGATGACCAGGCCTTCGACGATTTCAGGGAATCGTTCCACTTGCCGGTAAATTTCGGCGGTGCCGATGCGCACCCCGCCGGGATTGAGCGTCGCATCCGAGCGTCCAAAAATAACGACGCCGCCATGTTCGGTCAGCTCCACGTAATCGCCATGGCGCCAAACGCCGGGAAATTTTTCGAAATAGGCGGCGCGGTATTTGGCCCCGTCCGCATCGTTCCAAAACCCCACCGGCATGGAAGGGAACGGCGCCGTGCAGACCAGCTCCCCTTTTTCCCCGGTCACGGCCCGGCCGCCTTCGTCGAAAACCTCGACCGCCATGCCCAGCCCGCGGGTTTGGATCTCGCCCCGCCAGACCGGGCCGATGGGATTGCCGAGCATGAAGCACGAGACGATATCCGTGCCCCCGGCGATGGACGCCAGTTGAATGTCGCCTTTGATCTTTTCGTAGACGAAATCGAAGCCGTCGGGCGACAGCGGCGATCCGGTCGAAGCCATGGTGCGGACCGTATGGAGCTTGTGGGTCTTGCGGGGCTCGAGCCCGGCCTTGTTCAGCGCGTCGATGTATTTGGCCGAGGTCCCGAAGAAAGTCATATCTTCGGCATCGGCGAAATCGAACAGCACGTCGCCGTCGGGGTAAAAGGGCGAGCCGTCGTAGAGCAGCAGGGTCGCTTGCGCCGCCAGGGCGGAAACCAGCCAGTTCCACATCATCCAGCCGCAGGTGGTGAAATAAAACACCCGGTCGCCGGGCTTGATGTCGCCGTGGAGCAGATGCTCCTTCATATGCTGTAAAAGCGTGCCGCCGGCCCCGTGCACGATGCATTTCGGCACCCCCGTGGTTCCCGATGAAAACATGATGTAGAGGGGATGGTCGAAGGGCAGGCGGACAAAATCGATCTCGGCGGGAACGAGCCCATCGATGAAATCGCCGATCGTCACGGCGTTCGCCAATCCGTCCAGGGAAGGCGCATCGTTCGCGTAGGGGACGATCACGGTTTTTTCCACGGAGTCGAGCCGGGCCAAGACGCCCTTGAGGGTTTCCAGGCAATCGTGGGTCTTTGCGTTGTAAAAATATCCGTCGGCCGAGACCAGGATGCGCGGCTCGATCTGGCCGAACCGGTCGAGAACGCCCTCGACGCCGAAATCCGGCGAGCACGACGACCAAACCGCGCCAATGGCGGCCGCGGCCAACATGGCGATGACGGCTTCGGGCATGTTGGGCATGTAGCCCGCGATGCGGTCGCCCGGTTCGATGCCCGCGGCTAGGAAGGCCTGGGACAGGCGGGAAACGCTTTCGTGAAGGTCCTTGAAGGAAAGCCTTTTACGGACGCGGTCCTCGCCCCAAAAAACGATGGCCTCCGCGTCGTCTCGCCGTTTAAGCAGATTTTCGGCGAAATTGAGGCGGGCTCCGGGGAACCATTTGGCTCCCGGCATTTTGTGGCCGTCTTGCAAGACGGTCCCGCCCCAGGTCTCGGCGACGATCCCGGCGAAATCCTTCAAAGACGACCAGAATTTTTCTTTTTCTTCGATGGAGAACCGGTAGAGCGAGGCGTAGTCCCCGACCGTGAGGCCCCAGTCCTTCCCCACGGTTTCCATGAAGGCGGTCATATTGGCGCGGCGGATTTGTTTTTCGCCGGGCCGCCAGAGCGGTTCGCCCATTCGTCCCTCCCAATCTTCCAAGGTAAAGTATGGGAGGGGTGGAAGGCGGGGGCAAGGCGGGTTAAGATTTTTCATGTTCGACCCTAAAACCCAACCCCCGGGACTGGCCGAGTTAGAAGCGATGGCGCGCCATGCCTTAAAAACGGTTCCCCACGATTTCGCCCGCCACGTAAAAAACGTGGTCATCAGGGTCGAGGACTTTCCCGACTCGGAAACGAGCCGCGAGATGGGGCTGGAAAGCCCGTTCGATCTGTTGGGGCTCTATCAGGGGGTTTCGCTTAACCGTAAAAGCGTCATCGACGTTCCGGGGGGCATGGACATGATTTTTCTCTACAGGAGGCCTATCCTGGATTATTGGTGCGAAACCGGCGATGATCTCTACCGGATCGTCCGTCACGTCCTGATCCATGAAATCGGCCATCACCTTGGTTTAAGCGATGCGGATATGCACGAGATTGAAGAACGGTCATGAGCATTCCTGGAACGGTTTCCGCCCAACGCCGCCCGGTGCGCGTTCTTATTAACGCCGCCCACGCCAAAAGCGGCGGCGGCGTGACCTATTTGCGCAACATCCTTCCCGAGCTGGCCGCCCAGCCCGGCCTCGAGGCGCATCTGTTCCTCCACAAGGATCAGTTCGGCCTGTTTTATCCGGTTTCCGAGAACGTGCGCGTGACCCTTTTCAACTTTCGTCCGACGTTCTTTCGCACGCTCATCTGGGAGCAGGTGACAATCCCGTTGCTCGCCTGGGGGATGGGCGCGGACGTGGTGTTTTCGCCGGCCAATTACGGCCCCATATTCGGGCGAAACCACGTCATTTTGTTGAGGAACGCCGTATCGGTCATTCAACTCACGAGAAAATTGGGGCCGGTCGCCTATTGGCTGGCGCTGGCGGCGGCCACCTTCGTTTCATTGCTGAGGGCCAAAAAGGCCATCGCGGTCTCGAATTACGCCAAGAAGCTGCTGACTTTCGGGCTTCCCGGGGTTCTCGGCGCCAAGGTCGAGGTCGTTTACCACGGCACGCGTCAGGTCGCGCCCGGCCGAGTGCACGACGCCCGGCGCGGCGCCGACCTTCTCGCCGTATCGGATATCTATATCCAAAAAAACTACCATACCCTTCTCCGCGCCCATGGGGAGCTGGTTAAACGGTTCCCGGACCTTCGCCTCGTTATCGTCGGGCGCGAGATCGACCGTGACTACGCCCGGAGTCTGCGCAAACTGTCCCATGAGCTGGGACTCGAAGGGAGCGTCGTTTTCAAGGGCCATGTGGAAACCAAAGAGCTTATGGAGCTTTACCGGACGTGCGCGGCGTTCGTTTTTCCTTCCCTGGTCGAGACCTTCGGCAACCCCCTTCTCGAGGCGATGGCGGTCGGCGCGCCCATCGCGTGCTCGAACGAGGCGGCCATGCCCGAAGTCCTCGGAGACGGGGGCCTGACCTTCGACCCTAAGGATCGATATGACATGGCGAGGCAAATCGAGAGACTGCTTTGCGACCCTGAATTAAGCGGGGAACTCGGCGAAAAGGCCCGCCGGCGCGCCCGCGGTTTTTCGTGGAGCAAGACGGCGGAACGAACGGCCTCCGTTCTCAAGGCGGCCGCCGAACCGGGGGCGGAAACGCCAAGGCGGGCTCGATGAGCCGATCGGCATTAATCCCCCCCCTCCCCGATGCATTGCCGTCCCGACGACCGGATGGGCCTTCATGAAGGTTATCGTAAACGCGATTTCCGCGAAAACAGGGGGGAAAACAACCTATACGAAGAACCTCATGCGCTCTTTATCGGAGCGGAACGTGGATGCGGTCTTCGCCCTGTCCCGGGACTTTCCCCTGGAATCGGATGTTCCGGCGATAAGGCTTTCGGCCGCCCGCATGCCGCCCGTCCGCCGCGCCGTCTGGGAGCAAACGGCCTGGCGGCGGATCGTCGCAAAACACAAACCCGATGTTCTGTTCTCCCCGGCGAACGTCGGTTTGCTGGCCCCGCCCGTCCCCCAGGTCCTGCTGGTGTGCGAGGGGGGGCTGTTCGATCCCTTCTATCTGGCCAACGTGGCGCCGGGCTTGAATGCCTGGGCCGTCTTTCAGAGGATCGCGCGCCGCAAGCTGATTATCGCCTCGGCCAGGTCCTCGAAGATCGTCTTGACGCCGACGGAAACCATGAAAAACCTGCTTTTGGCCTGGGCGGGGGATTTGGCCGACCGCGTGCAAAAGAATCAATACGGAATCATTCCAGACCCGTTTGCTTCCAGCCCCGGCCTCCGGCCGTGGAAAGAGGACGGCGTCCTAAGACTGCTCTACGTTTCGCCCTATTATCCCCACAAACAGCCGGGATTGATCTCCGAAGCCGTCGCCCGATTGAACGCGCACGGGATTCCATGCCATCTAACCGTGACCATGGAGCTTGAACGGATCGCGAAAACACCCGGCGGGGACCAGGATTTTTTCCTGTTGAGCAAGGGGATCGAACGCGGACAGGTCACCATGATGGGACGCGTTCCCCACCGGGAACTTCCCGGCCTCCATAAAAGCCACGATCTGTTCGTGTTCCCGTCGTTATCCGAAACCTTCGGCCACCCCCTGGCCGAGGCCATGAGCGTGGGCATGCCCATCGTCGCCTCCGATACGCCCGTTCACAGGGAGGTTTGCAAGGATGCGGCGCTCTATTTCCCTCCCCTTTCGCCGTCCGGCCTGGCCCGGGAGGTCCGCCGCCTCGACGCGGACGAGGGCTTACGGAACGCATTGACCGAAAGCGGCGGGGAAGTCGTTTCCAGGGACTTCGGGTGGGAAGCCCACGTGGACCGCTTGTTGGATGTTTTCGAGAAAGTTGCGTCCCCCGTCATGGACTGATCCGATGAATAGCGGTACCATCATGTTGGAAAGAGTGTAATTTTCCGGCGTTCCACGGAGGCGAAAACTATGGAAAAACAGGATCTGGAGGTTCTGGCGTCGGAACTCCTCCAGGACATTGAAATCGGCGAGTTGGAGCGTCACGAAATTCACGCACGATTGCGCCAGACACTGGACCAGATGCGCGCCTTCGGCATGCCCTTGCCCGACGACCTGCTGACGCTGGAAAAGGAACTGGCCGATGAGTTCGAGGCCGAGGCCGAGGGATTGCTGTGACATCAGTTGCCGTAAGTCGCCGTAGTTCTGCTTTGTGAAACCAACACATCGTTACTTCCAAATCGGTTTGCCCGATCCCGGCAGGCCGTAGCGGCCCCATTTGCGCGTCACGTCGTCGATGACGTCCTCGGCCATGCGGATCTTCCTGCCCCAGTCCCGTTTGGTCTCGGGCGGCAGTTTGGCCGTTGCGTCCAGGCCCATCTTGGAGCCGAGGCCGGAATCCGGCGAGGCGAAGTCCAGGTAGTCGATGGGCGTGTTCTCGATCATGGTGACGTCGCGGGCCGGATCGACGTTGGTCGAGATCGCCCAGATGACATCTTTCCAATCGCGCGCGTTTATGTCGTCGTCCACGACGATGACGAATTTCGTGTACATGAACTGGCGCAGGTAGGACCACACCCCCATCATCACCCGCTTGGCGTGCCCGGCGTAGGCCTTCTTCATCGACACCACGGCGACCCGGTAGGAACAGGCCTCGGGCGGCAGCCAGAAATCGGTGATTTCCGGGAACTGCTGGGTCAGCAGCGGAATGAAGACGTCGTTCAGGGCCTCGCCGAGCACCGAGGGTTCGTCGGGCGGCCGGCCGGTATAGGTGGAAAGATAGATCGGGTCCTTGCGCATGGTGATGGCGCTAAGCGTAAACACAGGAAAGGCCTCGACGGCGTTGTAATACCCGGTGTGGTCCCCATAGGGCCCTTCGTCGCCCAAGTCGTCCAAAGACACATGCCCTTCCAAAACGATCTCGGCCTCGGCCGGAACCTTGAGCGGCACCGTCTTGCAATCGGTCAGGGTTACTTTCTCGCCGCGCAAAAGCCCCGCGAACTGGTATTCGGACAGGGTGTCGGGAACGGGCGTCACGGCGGCCAGGATGGTTCCCGGATCGGCCCCGATGACGACGGCCAGCGGCATGGGCTCGGTGTGACGCTCCTTCCAGCGGGCGAACTGCTGCGCCCCGCCGCGATGTTTGAGCCAGCGCATCAGGGTGGTGTTCCGCCCCGTCACCTGCATGCGGTAGATGCCGAGGTTGAAGCCGTCTCGTTTGTCCCCGCCCGCTTTATCGGCTTCCGGGCCTTTGCTGACCACCAGGGGCCAGGTAATCAGCGGGGCCGGTTCGCCCGGCCAGCAGGTCTGGATGGGAAGGCGGGCAAGGTCGATGTCGTCCCCGGTCAGCACGACTTCCTGGCAGGGCGCCTTGGCGCTGGTTTTCGGCTTCATGGTGAGGACGGTTTTTAAAAGCGGCAGCAGTTCCACGGCTTCCCGCCAGCCGCCCGGCGGTTCGGGCTGGCGCAGGAAGGCCAGCGTTTCGCCGACCTCGCGAAGCTCGTGGGGCTCCCGGTTCATTCCCCAGGCGACCCGTTCGACCGTGCCGAACAGATTGACCAGGACCGGCATCCCGTAAGGCTCGCCGTTTTCATCAATGGGATTTTCGAAAAGGACGGCGGGACCGCCTTCGGCCATCAGGCGGGTCTGGATTTCGGTTATCTCGAGATGGGGGGATACGGGTTCGGTAACGCGCACCAGCCTGCCGTCCCGTTCCAGCCGGTCCATGAAATCGCGCAAGGATGAATAGGCCATATGGATCCCCCGTTAAACCGGGCCCATTGACGCCCAAGAGCGGCCCGGCGTCAAGTTTCCAAGAGTTGGAGCGGTTGTTTTAGAGGGCAAAGACCGATACCCTTGCCCCCGTCCTTTTACGGGGAGGAAAAGGAACGCGACATGGCGAACCCAAACATGGCGAACCCTATGACCGGAAGCACTTCAGAGACTCAAACCGCCAGGAGCTTTCAGCGCCTGATCGAGATCGGCATCGCGCTGTCGTCCGAACGGAACCACGACCGCCTCATGGAGACCATCCTGCTCGAGGCCAAGAACATCTGCAACGCCGACGGCGGGACGCTCTATCTTAAGACCGAGGACAACCGCCTGAAATTCGTCATCATGAGGACGGATTCGCTGAAATTCGCCATGGGCGGGACGACGGGCAAGGAGATCACCTTCCCTCCGCTGGCCTTGTACGACAAGGAAACCGGCGAGCCCAACCACAAGAACATCGCCTGTCACGTGGCCTTGTCGGGTGAAACGGTCAACATCCCGGACGCCTACGAGGCCGAGGACTATGATTTCTCCGGCACCCGCAAGTTCGACGAGGGCACGGGATATCGCTCCAAATCGTTTCTGACGGTTCCTTTGAAGAACAGCCAGGGCGACGTCATCGGGGTCTTGCAGCTTCTCAACGCCCGGGACGGGAAAACGGGCGACGTCGTCGCGTTCAGCGGCGCGGTTCAGCCCCTTGTCGAGGCCCTGACCTCGCAAGCGGCCGTCGCGCTGGACAACCAGATGCTGCTCGAAGCGCAGAAGAACCTGCTCGATTCGTTTATCGAATTGATCGCGTCGGCCATCGACGCCAAATCACCCTACACCGGCGGCCACTGCCAGCGGGTGCCCGAATTGGCCAAGATGCTCGCCGAGGCCGCCTGCCGGTCGGATGAAGAACCCTTCGCCGATTTCTCCCTGACCGAAGATCAAAAATACGAACTGCACATCGGGGCCTGGCTGCACGATTGCGGCAAGGTGACGACGCCCGAATACGTGGTCGATAAATCGACCAAGCTGGAAACCATCTGCGACCGCATCCACGAAGTGCGCATGCGCTTCGAGGTGGCCAAACGCGAAGCCGAAATCGACCACCTCAAGGCCCTGCTCGACGGGGATGGAGACAAGGAAAAACGCGAAGAGGAACTGGGCGCCCGCCTGGCCAAACTCGACGACGATTTCGCCTTTATCGCCGAAAGCAACATCGGCGGCGAGTTCATGGACGAAGGCAGGATGAACCGGGTCAGGGAAATCGCCGAAATGACCTGGACGCGCACGCTCGATGATCGCCTGGGCGTTTCGCACGAGGAACTGAAACGCAAAAACCGCACACCCAAGCCCTGCCTGCCGGTCCGGGAAAACATGCTGAGCGACAAACCCGAACACATCATTCCCCGCGAAGGCGTCGACGCGCTGGCCAACGACGAGCGGTTCGGCTTCAAGCTGGACGTGCCGGAAAACAAGTACAACCTCGGCGAGGTCTACAATCTGTGCGTCGCGCGCGGCACGCTGACGGCCGAAGAGCGTTTCAAGATCAACGACCACATCATCCAGACCATCTCCATGCTCGAACAACTGCCGTTTCCCAAGCATTTGAAGAAGGTCCCCGAATACGCGGGCGGCCACCACGAAACCATGATCGGCACCGGTTATCCCAGGAAGCTGTCGAAGGAAGACATGTCCCTGCCCGCCCGGATCATGGCCGTCGCCGATATTTTCGAGGCCCTGACCGCCGCCGACCGCCCTTACAAGAAGGCCAAGACCTTGAGCGAAAGCATCCGCATCCTGTCGTTTATGAAGAAAGACCAACACGTGGACGGGGACCTGTTCAATCTGTTCCTGACCTCGGGGATTTATAAGGATTACGCCGAGCGTTTCCTGTTGCCAGAACAAATCGACGAGGTCGATATCTCCCAATATGTGGACGCGCCCCGGCCTTAAAAAAGCTTCCCGGCGAGGATGGCGGCCAGAACGATCCACCCCAAATGGCCGTTCGATTTGAATTTCGCGAGACAGTCCCCGGGGTCGTCGATACGGACGCTTTTCACTTGCCAAGCCATGTGCAAGGCGACGAGGCCGAGCAGGGCGTAGAAAGGCCAGGCCAGTCCCGCCAGCCACCCCGACAGGGCGATTAAGGCCAAAGCCGCCCCGTAGAAAAAGATCAGCCAGGGGCGGGTCGCCCCACCCAGTTTCAGGGCGGTCGATTTAACGCCGATCTGGATGTCGTCTTCCTTGTCCTGATGGGCGTAAATGGTGTCGTAGCCGAGCGTCCAGAAAACCCCCGCCCCATAAAGGACGAAAGCGGGCGGAGCCAGGTTTCCCTGAACCGCCGCCCATCCGAGCAGGGCCCCCCAGTTAAACGTCAAACCCAAGACCGCCTGGGGCCAGTAGGTGACGCGCTTGGTGAAGGGATAGACGGCGACCAGGACGAGCGAGGCCGCGCCGGTGAGAATGGCAAACGCGTTGAACTGCAAGAGAACGAGGAGCCCGGCCAGAAGTTGCAGGCCGAGAAAGACGAAAGCCATGGCGACGCTGACCGCGCCGCTGGGAATGGGGCGGCCGGCGGTTCGGGCGACCTGGGCGTCGAAGTTCCGGTCGGCGATGTCGTTAATCGTGCAGCCGGCCCCGCGCATGACCAGGGCGCCGATGGCGAACAAGGCAAACAACACCGGGTCCGGCAGGCCTTGCGAGGCCAGGGACACGCTCCACCAGCAGGGAAACAGAAGCAGCCAGGTGCCGATGGGGCGGTCGATCCGGGCCAGCCGCAGGTAAGGCCTTAACCGGGCAGGCGCGAACCGGTCGATCCAATGGCCGGATGGGGTGTCGCTTTCGGCGCTCTTGACCCTGTTCGTCATGGATGAAAGTAATACGCCATTCACAACGAACCGTGCAATCGCACAGGCCGAAAGATGAGTGTTAAAAAAACGAAGGCGCGGATTTTTACCGGCTCCGGCCTGACCCAAGGCGGCGAGGTCGCCCTGTCTTGCGCCCAGGCCCATTACCTCCGAGACGTCATGAGGGCCGGACCCGGAGACGGCGTGAAGGTGTTCAACGGCCGCGACGGCGAATGGCTCGCCGCAGTGGAGAAAATCGGCAAGGGCAAAGGCGTCCTTCGCCTCGATAAGCGTACCCGCGCCCAACGCGACGAGCCGGGCCCCCGGCTTCTTTTCGCCCCGCTGAAAAAAACGCCCATGGATTTTCTAATCGAAAAGGCGGTGGAATTGGGCTGCGCCGTTTTACAACCCGTTTTCACGGAATTCACGGCGGTCGGGCGGGTTAATTCCGACCGCTTGCGGGCCAACGCCGTGGAAGCCGCCGAGCAATGCGGCCGGTTGAGCGTCCCGGAAATCGAGGCCCCCTCATCCCTGGAAAACGCGCTGAAGGACTGGCCGGGGGAACGCCGCCTTTTGGTCATGGATGAAACCGGCGTGGGCCTTCCCATAAAAGAGGCCCTTGAAAGCGGCGAGGTGGGAAGCGGACCGCCGCCCGGTTTTTTATCGGGTCCGGAGGGCGGTTTTTCCGCCTCCGAGCTTGACGCCCTAGGCAATCTCGCCTTTGTTACGCGGGTCGGCATGGGGCCGAGAATTTTGCGGGCCGAAACGGCGGTCCTTGCCGCGTTGGCCTGTTGGCAGGCCTTCGCGGGCGATGGGAACGAAAGCATTTCATGACCACGGAATCGCCCGCCCCGGGAGAGCCCCTTACCGATAAACGGTCCCTGGTTTCCTATTTGGAGGCCGGATGCAAACCGGCCGGCCGGTGGAGGATCGGAACGGAACACGAAAAGTTCGCGTATCATATCGAAGGCCTCCACCCCCTCCAATACGAAGGCGGCCGGGGAATCCGCGCCCTCTTGGACGGACTGACCCGGTTCGGCTGGGAGCCGGTCCTGGAAGCGGGTAACCCCATCGCGCTGATTAAACCGGACCAGAGCTCCATCACCCTGGAGCCGGGGGGCCAGGTGGAGCTGTCCGGCGCGCCGCTCGAAACCATCCACCAGACCTGCAAGGAAGTCGCCGAGCACCTGAAACAGCTCAAGGCCGTCGCCGGGGACATGGGGATCGGATTCGTCGGCTTGGGCTATCAGCCGAAATGGCCGCTTGCCGAAATGCCCTGGATGCCGAAGGGACGTTACGGGATCATGAGATCCTACATGCCGACCAAGGGCGGCCTGGGCCTGGAAATGATGCAGGCGACGTGTACGGTTCAGGTCAACCTGGACTTCGACAGCGAGGCCACCATGGTGCGGATGTTCCGTATTTCCCTGGCCCTCCAACCCATCGCCACCGCGCTTTGGGCGGATTCGCCGTTCAAGGAAGGAAAGCCGACGGGGTTCCTCAGCTACCGGAGCCACATCTGGACCGATACCGACCCCGATCGCTGCGGGACGCTTCCGTTCGTTTTCGAGGACGGGTTCGGTTTCGAGAGATACACCGATTACATGCTCGACGTTCCCATGTATTTCGTATACCGGGATGGAACTTATATTGACGCCTCGGGGCAGTCCTTCCGCGATTTCCTCGCCGGGAAGCTTCCGGCCATGCCGGGTGAACATCCGAGGATATCGGATTGGGTGGATCACTTAAGCACGGCCTTTCCCGAGGTGCGGCTCAAGCAATATCTGGAGATGCGCGGCGCCGACGGCGGCCCCTGGAATCGCCTTTGCGCCCTGCCGGCGTTCTGGGTCGGCCTTCTTTACGACGGCGCTGCGCGCGACGCCGCTTGGGACCTGGTCAAGGACTGGACGGCCGATGAGCACGAATATTTACGCAACCGGGTGCCGAAGCAAGCGCTCAACACCCCTTTTCGCGACGGAACGCTCGGCGATATCGCCCTCGACGTCCTGGAGATCGCCCACGCAGGCCTGGGCCGGCGCGCCAGGCTCGATGGGGTCGGCCTGGACGAGACCCATTTTCTCAACCCTTTGTTTCAGATCGCCGAGTCGGGGCTGACCCCGGCCGAGGAACTGCTGGCGGCTTTTGAGAGGCGTTGGCGCGGTTCCGTCGATCCGATCTTCAAGGAATACGCTTATTAATGGATAACCCGACGGAAACAACATTTACCGACGAGGCCGTGGAGAACGCGCTCCATCGCGGGGAGTTCAGGTTTCATTATCAGCCCAAGGTTTCGTTCCTGACCGGGAAAATCGTCGGCGGCGAGGCGCTGTTGCGCTGGATCAGGCCCGACGGCACGCAGGTTTTCCCCGATCAATTCCTGCCCCGCGCCGAGGAAACCGGCTTCATCACCGACATCACGGCGGTCATGGTCCAAGACCTGATCGAAGACATCGAAACCCTGCGCGCGGTCAAGCCCGACGTTCAGGTCGCTTTCAATATCTCGGCCAAGGACCTTAAAACGCCTTATCTGGTCAAGATCCTGCGAAGCGCCATCGGCAACCGGCGGATCGACCCGGGAAACATTCAAATCGAGGTCACCGAGACGGCCGTCGTCGATGCCGATAATGTGGTTCTTCAACGCCTGTTCGATCTGGTGGCGCTTGGCGTCGAGATCGTCATGGACGATTTCGGCACCGGCTATTCATCGCTCGACGTCTTGAGCCGGTTGCCGTTTTCGGCCTTGAAGCTGGACCAGGGCGTGGTCCGGCGCATGCCCGAGGACGTGCGCAATACCCATATCGTCCTGTCCAGCCTGTACATGGCGCGCGAGTTGTCCATCAAGACCATCGCCGAGGGCGTGGAGACCGAAGGGACGTATTCCTTCCTGATGGCTTCGGGGTGCAGCGAGGTCCAGGGCTATTGGATCGGCAAGGCCATGCCGCTTGACGATTTCATCTCATTTTTCGAAGAAAAAGCGCAATGGCCGTTTTCCGCCTTCGGGCATCTGTATAACGCCTGGGACAATCATATTTCGTACCGCCGGAAAGTCCTTGATTACGTCCATACCCTTTCTTTCACCAGCCCTAAGGAATGGAACGAGCTTCCGAAGGTGGACCTTTTCCACAGTCCGGCGCGCTGCCGCCTGGGACAATGGTATATGGGCGAGCGGGGCGAGGAAGGGAGCCAGGAACACTACGCCCGCCTGGATTCCCACCATCGGCTCATGCACGAGGCCGGAGAGACGTTGATAGAAACCGCGCGGTCGGGCAAGGGCCCCGCCGCCGTCGCCGAGGCGACCGGTATTTTCCTGAAACATTCCGACATCGTGGACGCGGAAGTCTCCAGGATTGTCGAGCGGTGGATGGCGAGATGCGAGTGTAGCAGGAAAGGCCCGTGATCGAGGTTACGCCGTCCATCAGCCTCG
>VAPH01021636.1_pt1 | contig 12914 bp, 14 predicted proteins | sample 3393861 | NCBI WGS metagenome assembly VAPH01 (sample SAMN08290439, study PRJNA428436) | hydrothermal vent metagenome | isolation source: Deep-sea hydrothermal vent chimney | place: Atlantic Ocean: South-mid Altantic Ridge | reverse complement strand
GGTGAGGAGTTTGTGCTTTTATTGCCAGAGACCGACGCTAGCCATACTGTAGAGATCGCCGAGCGTTTACGAGAACGTATCGCCAACAAACAAGACTGGCAAAGTTCGGTGCCTGTAACAATTACTATTTCAATTGGCGTGTCTACGCTAACTGCTGCCAACCTTGATCAAACCCAGGCTTGTAACTGGTTAGTCAGGCAGGCTGATACCGCGCTTTACAAAGCCAAGAATCGGGGTCGGAATTGTGTGGTCCAGGCAAACAAGCAGACCGATGCGAATTAAAGCAGATATTTATTTGTAATATCAGTGGCCAGTCGTGCTGAAGCTACGTTTTTAGAATGGAGAAGATCCGTGTCAGAACGCCTCAAGTTTGCCAGTATTTATTGAAACGTAAACATTCTGTCTAGCTTACATCATTTCATTTTATTTTTTTGTAAAAGTGGGCATACGCGGGCCTCTGTCATGAAAATTATTCAGCCAGTGACCTGTATATCCATGACATAGCCTGTTCCACAATGAGTATTGTAATCACAACAATAATAAACGCAACCAGTCCATGTATTGGCCCACTAAATAAAACACTGTTACCAAATGATACGTTGATAGCTTCGAGTATTAACAGTTTTGAAATAAAAAGTATCGCCCAGGTAGAGAGGCCTCGCAAAACTTTGGCTTTTAAGCCCGGCTTTTTTTTAAAATAGTTAGCTACCCGGTGCTCTATTATGAGGGTTGCCTGTAGCAATACCTGCAGTAATATTGCTGCCAGCAATGAAATCGTGAAAGTTTGAATAAAAACATAATCCCAATATTGGCTGAACAGGTTTAATACCGTTAGATCAATCAATACGAAAAATGTATACCTGAAAAATAATTGTTGCCGTTTCGAGAATGACCCGGCATGTTTATTTTCAATTACTGCTTTTGTTATCACGAAGCTCCCCTTTGATAAATAGATTAATTCTTTAAACCGTTCGTGAACTATTTAGTGTTATCTGTCGATTTGTGTCGCTCTGCCTGTAATTTTTTTGTCTCATTTTGAAATGTTGACATAAGGGCAGCAGTGGATACACCGATCATTAATACGCCATTGATAGCTTCGAGGGCACCAAGCAGTCTATATTTTTCTGACATAACGATGTCACCATAACCCAGAGACGCAAAATTAACAGCCGAGTGATAGAATGCAGTATCAAATTGCTGAAACTCACCTAACATCAGGAACAACAGTGCCCATAAGGCAATTTGTCCCAGGTTACCAATAACCAGTAATAACATGATACTGCTAATAACCACCAGGCTGGACAAAAACGATGCCTGATCCCTGGTATAATGCTTGCGATAGTAGTAACGAATGGCAATTACTATAAGAACAATTTGCAGCAATAAGCTCAACACCATCGTTGGCAAGCCCAGTAAGAAGTTAGTCAACATTTATAATTCTCCGAAGGATCATATGTTTGATGCAGCCTGTTTGTTGCGTCGGTAAGTACGAAGATATTCCATCACGTATAAGGCTAACCAGGCATAAAGGGTGATGCCTATGAACAGGCTCATGCGGCTGAAGAATGCTGCATAGACATCTTTGCCATTGGCGCTGTCTGCAACGGCCGGGCCTAGCATTATCAGCATGGTCATGGCCACGTTTGTCCAGAAAGAGGCAGGGAACTGTGTCGGGATTAACTGGTAAATTTTACAAGCAAAATACAGGCACGCTAATAACATCCACAGAAAGAACATCCATAAATTAGTATAGATGCCCAGTAACATCCAGAAAACTACAGCAAAAACACCGCCCAGGAAAGTGGAGCCCAGGAGTTCCTTACCCGCATCTTTTGCATTTACCATTGAGCTTTGTTGAGCTAGTAAAACCGCTTTCAGGACAAGGGCCATATAGGTAGCAGGGTTGGTGAGTACCAGCCAATATACCGGAAGTACTATTGCTGTACTGCGTAGGGCTATCCAGTTGGATTGATCCGCAGTGACCGGTTTTGCCGACTTTTCTGAAATCGTGGCAGGATCATCCGGCAACCAGGGATAAATCATCCACTGACAAAAAACCGCGATAGTGACACCCAGCACAAGACCCTTAATGACCAGGACTGCAAGACCGAAACTGACTGTACCGGCTGCCGATATCAGGGTAAAACCGATTGTGAGAAAGGTGCCGAATAATACCTTACCCATATTCACTGTCAGGTAGTTACTAAAGTACAAGCCCAGGGCTACAACCAGGAGAGCAGTAAACTGGTAATGCAGCAACATTGGGATCAGCAGGAGTCCCACGCCACAAGTTATGATTATTACAACTAATAGCCCAAACAAACTCTTCGGTCCCATGGGAGGTCCTGGCATTGCCGCAAACATGAAGGCAAACAGCGGTGCAATAAAAGGCAGCGGAATTTGCAGACCGTAAGCGATAACCAGGGTCAGTGCCGGGATAATACTTAAGCGAAATATACGCCTGGCCTGGATATGCATCGTAGATTATTTACCGTGCGACCGGGCAGAGTAATGACTACGATCAATTAATTTGAAGCTAGTAGGCATAGGAGAACAGGCTCATGATGCGGATGTAAATCATGCCAATCAGCTGCGTCAGCCAGGCGCCATCACTGTAGGCAATCACTTCTGCCTGACCACCAATCCGTACATGATTCCGTATTCTTTTACGATGCTCACGATCAATTTCTATCATGACGGGATAGCGTTGTGACTGGCGTAACCAGTCACGGTTATTCTCTATGGTTGGTAGATTACCCGCCGCTGGTGGCTGCCCGGCAGCTACTCCGAGACCAATACTGCGTACTTTACCGCTAAAGACATTGCCCGGCATGGCATCAATTACCAATTCTACTGGCGTACCAACCTGCATATGCCCCAGGTTATTTTCAGTAAACTCTGCCCGTATCCAGTAGTCTTGTATGGCAATAAGTGTCATTACCGCAGTACCATTGCCAGCATACTGGCCAACATCAGCACGCAGTTCAGTGATGATCCCCGCTGCCGAAGCCCGGACAACGGTATTTTCAAGATCCAGGGCCGCTTTTTCGACCGCACTCTGTGCCGTCTTAAGTTGTGCATTGTCCATGCCGTCATCACCTTTTTGTTCTTTGGCACGTTGAATTTCAGCTTTTGCAGCCAACACTTTAGCCTGCGCCTGTTTCAGGGAAGCGCGAGACAATTCCAGGCGCCTGACAGAGATTGCACCCTTGTCCTCTTTGTATAATCGCTCCAGACGTTTTGCATCCTGATCTGCTTTGATCGCATTGGCTTTTGCTGCAAGTAAATTTGCTTTTGCCGACTCCACCCCGGCTGCACCAGCACCAATTTGTTTTTTTGTGTTTTCAAGATCAGACCTGGCCCGTTTCAGGGCGATTTCATATTGTGAACGGTCAATCTCAAACAAAGTCTGTTCGGCCGCCACGGTCTCATTATTTTTTACCCAGACTTTGGTAACCACGCCACCGACTTTTGGGGCAACGCCAATTACAAAGCCCTGTATTCGTGCCTGTTGTGTGTAGGGCGTATATCTGTCGGAAACCAGGTACCAGACCAGGCTCAGAAAAATTGCCAGTAAAATCCCGGCAGTGCCTTTTTTAACCGTAGTAAGCGCCGTTTTCCCTCCTTCTTCTGTATCCTGGTCAGTCTCAACAAGGGGGTTTTTTTTATTCTCAGTCATTTTCAGAGCTCTCCTGAGCAGATTCTTGATTGACCCTGGATTCAGATAATGGGTGGATCAATAAGTCGCCCCATTTGCTACGTTCTTGCATTGTTGCGCTCGTTTTTTCTGGGACAAGTTTTGTAACAGGCATCTCAGTCCAGCCGCCACCAAGTCCCTTATACAGAGCAATGACTGCACTGATATGATCTCCATGAGTTTGCAACTGACGCTCGGCCTGGTTAAATTTTGCCCGTTGCGCATCCAGTACCCGTTGAAAATCAGCATAACCCTCCCGGTATCTAATGTTCGCTATTTCCAGTGCCCGCTCCGATGCTACCACGGCCTTATCAACCAGAATTTTTTGTTCAGCCGTTTTCTGAATACTGTAGGCAGCATCGTCTACCTCCCTGGCTGCTTGCAAAACTGCGTCCTGGTAGGATTCGATCAGTTGTTGCAGCCTGGCATCCTGGACCCGCACATTGTTTTTAATACGACCATAATCGAAAATGTTCCACTTCAGGCTTGGGCCAATCTGTAAACTGCCTGTAGACGAACTTCCACCAAGACTGTTGCCTGACAGGCCGATACTACCCAATAGCGATATTGCTGGATAATAATCTGCCTCGGCAATGCCGATCTGGGCCGATTGGGTCGCGACCTGCCATGCCGCTGCGCGAATGTCGGGACGACGGTTCAGCAGCTTTGCTGGAATCTTCTGGATGCTGTCAGTGGTCACGACTGGCAGTTTGTAATCTGTAACAGTCAATTCAGGTATTTCACCGGGCGGACGACCCAGTAAAGCCGATAATGAATTTCGAATTTTCAGTAGTGTTATCTCTAACGCTGGAATACTCGACAGCGTTCCCAGGTATTGCGTTTTTGCCTGTTGCAGATCCAGTTCTGAATTTTCACCGTTGCGATACAAAGTGTCAGTAATTTCATAGCTGCGTTTTTGAATTTCAGCATTTTTATAAGCAATAACGATGCGTGATTCAGTGGTACGATAGGCAAAATACAGATCCGTTAGTTGGGCACTGACCAGTACTTGTACGTCTTGTTGATTAGCAATCGAGGCAAAAAATGCCGCGTCCGCAGATTCGATGCCTCGCTGAAAACGCCCCCAAAAATCCAGCTCCCAACCCAGGTTAAAACCAACACTGGCATTACCAAAACTTTGATTAGGTGCAGGTGAATCACCGCCATAAAACTGGTTATTCACATAGTTAATCGCACCACCAATCTGTTGTACTTGAGGATAACGATTGCTGCCTGCGATGCCTAGTAAAGCACGACTCTCGAATATTCTTAAGCCGGCAATGCGTAACTGTAAGTTTTCCTGACGTGCTGACGCGATGAGTTTGTTGAGTGCCGGGTCATTGAATAATTGCCACCAGAAGCGAAGATCAATCTGTTTTTGGCCAGCTTGATCAGTAGTAACCGCATACGCGCCAGGCTCCCAGTCCTGTAACCAGGCTACATCTGGTTCCTGGTAGTCGGGACCAAGTGTTGTGCAAGCCGGGAGCAGCAGAAGATTACCAGCCAAAACCAGAAGCAGTAGCCGTTTACCAGGTAGCTTGTCTAACACGTCAATTATATTCTGGCCCTGATAAAAAATATTACATTCAACTTGTAGAAGATTTGCCAGTTGTACTCGCTGTATCGGCTTCATCAAGCCAGACCATGAACAGCGTATAGCCCAATACAAAAACAACTGCGCCGATAAATAAACCGATAATTCCGTGCGCCAACATACCGCCGATTGCACCAATAAATATCACGGCCATCGGCGCCTTGACGCCACGCCCAAGAAGAATGGGTTTCAGTACATTATTCATGAGACCGACGGCAATATTCCAGACCAGGAACATGATTGCGACACCCGTACCGGCAGTTGAAAATGCATAAATTGACAACGGGATGAGAATAATCAGGATGTCTATTTGCACGACAGCGAGCACCAGGCAAATCAGTGCCAGTACACCGGCTCCCGGAATACCCATGGCCATGAATCCCAGGCCCGCCAGCAAGGCCTGTAATATTGCGATACCCAGAATACCATTAACCACGCTGGTGACGGTCGCCTGGGCCAGGTCGGTCATGCGTTTGCCATTTTCACCAACCAGCCGCGTCATTATGGCTTCTGCTGCTCGTCTTCCTTTAGCTGCCGTGGCCAGAAATACACCAGCAATAATAATCGAAAATATAAACATCAGGACGGTAAAGCCGGCGCCTGCAGCAGTTTTTATCAGCCATTTAACCATTTGTTGAAGCTGCGGCTGTACCGTCCGCAATGTTTCCTTGGGGTTTTGCGAGGTGTCAAGCCAGAAAGCTGATGCTTTCTCGCCTATCAGCGGCCATTCTTTGACGCTGGCTGGAGGAGGTGGAATGGTGAAGGTTCCTTTGTTCACTTTTGCCGTAAGTGATTGCGCTTCATTAATTAAAGCGCCACTAAGCATAACCGTGGGTGTAATCAGCAACGCGAGCAACAACAATGTATAAAAGGTGGCGCTTAATGCGTTACTCAGTCCCAACTTTGACTGTATTAATCGATGCAAGGGATAGCTGCCTACCGCAATGATAATGCCCCAGATAACCGGGACCACAAAAGGGGCGGCGATATAAAGTGACCAGAACGCCAGCAGCGCGATTAATCCGATACGGATAGCAACATCAATTTGCTGGCTGCTTGATTTTTGTTTTGAAGCATTATCTGAGGTCTTGCCCATTTAGATCTCCCGATTATAAAACAGTAACTGTTTTTATTGTTGTCGATAATTTACCCGGCTTTACTTAAAGAATGCCTTACCACATCATGCCGATAGCACGATTATACCTGCACTATATAGTGGTTTCTATGCCAGGTAAAAAAAGCAATATACATCCCAATAATGAACTGTTGTAGAATCGCCCCAATTTTCTATGACGCAGGTACCAGCAATGACCACGGCAGTAATAAATTTTTATAATAAATTCAGCGCCTTTTAACGAGTCATTATTGCATTGATTCTGGGAATTCTGACTGGCATTTTTTTCGGTGAGCCTGCCGGCGCACTAAAAGTAGGTGGAAGGATATATATTCGTCTGTGGCAAATGAAGGAGTAGATATAAAACCTAAAGAAACAAATAAACGAGCATGCCCAGTAAAACAGTAATACCTCCAATCATCATCCATTGCCAGGGTTCGGCAGTGATCGGCTGATTATGCCCCGTTGTTTGTTGCTCAGGCAAAACAGGCGGGTTATTGACGGCGTCAAGAAATTCGACCGCAGTGCTAAAGCGATCTTCAAAGTTGACTGCGCAAGCCTTTTTCATCACATCCTGTAACCATTCCGGAATATCAGCAATGTAATGCTCGGCTGAAGTAAATGAATTAAAGTTCGTAGTTATTGTGGCGGAAACACTGCCATAGGGGAGATGACCGGTAATCATTCTGTAGAGCGTGACACCGGCGGAATAAATATCGGCACGTTGATCACTTTCATCACCCACCAGTAATTCAGGCGCCATGTAACTTTTTGTGCCGCTATAGGCCTTGGTATCAGCACCGCGATCCTGGAGCTGTTCGATACTGCTTAATCCAAACCCGATAAGTGATAACTGCCGCTTCTTTTTGTCTACCAGCATATTGCCAGGTTTAATATCCCGGTGCATTACACCCTGTTTATGTAAATAGACCAGTCCTTCCAGGAGTTGTTTGATTAAATATATCGATTCATCAATTGCCAGAAAACCTTTTCTTTCGATACGTTTGCCAAGATTCTCTCCGCGTCGGTATTCCAGTACCGAGTAAAGAACCGTGCGGCGTTGTGGGCTGATATCATAAGCTTTGACAAAGTGGTCATGATCCAGGCGTTTACCAATCCATTCTTCTCTCAGAAAAGCATCAATGTAGGCAGAATCATCGGCCAGACCCGGAATAGGAAATCGCAAGGCCACAGTTTTGTCAGACTTCTGGTTAGTTGCTTTATAAATGCGGGCCAGTCGGCCTTTGTGGACCAGCCCTCGAATTTGAAAACCATCTACAGTATCGCCTTTGTGTGGTAGTGAACAAACCGGTAAGGCAGAAATTGAATCGGTACCGCGTTCCGTTTCCACATCAGGCAGTTTTTCAACTTTGGCAACACAAGCGCTAACATTGTCAGCACTACCCGCAGTTATTGCCCCCCGGACAATATTACTGGCCATTGTTTCTGCCGTATCATCTTTTATTAAATGCGCCAGCAACGAAGTGCCGTTGAGCACATCATGAATACCATCCGAGGTCAGCAAAAAAATATCCCCCTCTTGCAGATCACCATGCAGGATTTGTAAATCCATTTCAGTATTTAGTCCGCAAGCACTGGTGACGACCGAGCCCATTTCCAGAGTCGTCAGTGTATGGTCGTGAGTTAATTGACGAATACGGGCGTCACGTAATAACCAGACACGGGTATCGCCTACATGGCCGATCACCCAGTGGTGTTTATGCAAAACAAGGGCCGAGAGGGTGGTGGCACCGGTGCTGGTTGAGCTGCCTACCAGGGTATTATTGGTCGCATTAAAACTTTCTTTCATGACACGTTTTAAAGACCATGAAAGTGGAGCCGCATAAATATTTTCACTCAAGCTTGAAAGTGCCAGGGTGGCCACATCCAGTTCGTCAGACTCATCCACCGTATCAGCAATGGCCAGCACGGCTGGTTTGTTATAGGGCACGGGTGCGGGGTAGGCAACGGTGACAGCATCGTGATTCTCTGCCTGTTTGCCCGGTAAGCTTTTGCAACCTGTGTCCAGAATTAGTGGCATTTGCGAAGTCCAGCTAGCCTATTAAAATTAAGGTAAATGCATCCTTAAACATAGCACAGGGAATGACGCTTGCTATGGCGCACTAGCGAGCCGGATATTAAAATTATCGATACACTCTGACGACGATTTATTGCAAACTAACGACAGGCAATTTTTGTAAAATAATTGTTTGAATTCAATGGGGTAGCTAAGTGGTATCGGTTCTTCTGAAAGGCACACAATTTCCGGGTAAAAGCAGGAAAATCGCGACTATATTGGCATATTTGTTGGTGCTGGGTTGTGCCACTGTTGATGAGGCAGAAGTGGCTAGCGCATCTGGTATTAATGCAGAAGGGGCCGTGCCAACAGAAATTACGACAACCGAGTTTATCACTAACGATCAAATCCAAAGTCCTGCGCCATCGACTGAGCAGGATCTTGGCGCTGAAATCGATACTGATCCATGGGAGGGCTTTAACCGGGCCATGTATTCTTTTAACGATGGACTCGATGAGTTTGTTTTAAAACCAACGGCCAAAGGCTATAAAATTATTATGCCTCATTATATTAGTACTGGCGTCACTAACTTTTTTTCCAACCTGAATGAATTTACCGTATTAGCTAATAGTTTTCTGCAGGGGAAATTTATCGACGGCGCTTCTGACACGGGCCGTTTACTGATTAATTCCACCCTTGGCCTGTTAGGAATTATTGATGTTGCCAGCTATATGCAGCTTGAAAAACATGATGAAGACTTTGGTCAGACCCTGGCCGTTTGGGGTATTGGTGATGGTCCGTTTGTTGTTTGGCCGGTTATCGGGGCCAGGAACATGCGTGATACCGTTGGCTGGACTGGTGACTGGGTAACCAATCCTTATACCTATGTGCAGCCTATTTCCATAAACTGGGGCCTGGCGATCACTGATATCATTGATGATCGTGCCCGGTTATTGGGTGCCAAGGATGTTTTAACAGAGGCCTCAAGTGGCGATCCTTATATTTTTATGCGTGAGGCCTATAAGCAACAACGGTTGTTCAAAATTTATGACGGCAATCCGCCGGTTGTTGAGGATGCTGAATTTGATGCCCTGTTATTCGGTGATGATGATGTTAAAAAATAGTAATTTTCTGGTTTTGGTAGTGGCTGGCTTCTTATCAATTACAAGCCTGGCCCCAGTTTACGCTGTGGGCAATAAAACCGAAGCGGTTAGTGTCAGCAACGCGACTTTGAGTTTTAAAATGATACCGCGTACCCCGGATCAAATGGCGGCTTTTTATGAAGGTCGTGGTTTCCCGGCAAAGGCCACCCAGGTCTTTAGCGAAGTGTGTTTTTTTACGGTGATTGTCAAAAACCTTTCCCGCGATATTGTTTGGCTTGAGCCAGCCAACTGGTTGATTAACAGCGAGTCTGGCGAAAATATAAACAGACTGGGCCAGCAATACTGGCGCAAACGCTGGCAGCAGCTTAACCTGCCTAAGAATAGTCAGGCCACGTTTCGCTGGACCTTGTTGCCCACGTCCCGGGATTTGCGTCCTGATGAGGGCGTCGGCGGTAACCTGGTACTGGCGGCAACATCCGGTAAAATCATGGTGACCCCGGTTTTTCGCCTGGGGGCAGATGGACGCAAAAGGCTGAAACTGGCAACCCAAACAATCCGCTGTGGCGGCAGGTGAAATTATGAAAAAACCTACCCGAACCCTACTGTTTTTTATGCTGGTCTGGTTGGCAGGTGCTGGTAACCTGGCATTTGCCGTTGAGTTACCTAAAGGACTGATTAAACTTGATGGCCGGCCCGCGCCCGCCTTGCGTTTGAGTAATAGTGATGGAGTCGTCCGTGACTTGAAGGATTTTCATGGCCAATGGGTGTTGGTCCATTTTTGGGCCAGTTGGTGCGGCCCTTGCCGGAAGGAGATGCCCAGCATTCAGGCGTTATTTAAACAGCTACCAGCAGACAAAATAGCCTTTTTCCTGGTTAATACGGCCGAATCTGATGATACCGTATTCGAGTTTTTAACCATTGTTGCCCCGGATCTGGACTCAACCCTCGACCTGGAAGGTGTTGCCACAGAGCGCTGGCAGCCCCGCGGGCTGCCCTCAAGTTTTTTTGTCGACCCGCAAGGCAGGCTGCAATATCTTGCCCTGGGCGGACGGCCCTGGATGCGGGCAGACTATTTAGGCTTTGTTAAGCAAATTTCCGGAGTAAAATAAGAGTTTATAGTTTTCTCCAATAATTTCACCCGATCTTTAAGTACTGAAAAATAGCCCATAAAGGCTTTCTTTTTCCCACCAAAAAGGTAGAATTGCGCGCTTTCCGGCCCGAACGGCCAGATGATGTTATTTCCTATCGGAAACCGAGGACGAATACATGTTAACAATACGATTGGCCCGTGGTGGCGCTAAAAAACGACCTTATTACCGGATTTTCGTCGGTGACAGTCGGCGCGCGACCACTGGCAAAAACGTTGAGCAATTGGGATTTTTTAACCCAATGGCCACTGGTGAAGAAGAGACGCTGCGCATTGACTTAGAGCGCGCCCAGTACTGGGTAGAAAAGGGCGCCAAACCCTCAGATCGCGTGGCAAAATTACTGAAACAGGCTGCAAAAGCCGCCTGACCAGTGCTTGAATCAGGCGTCTGAACCAGTCGTTCGGTAGTTAGAAGGCTTATGGCCGACAGCAAGAAACCGGAAGAAAAGGTCATTGTTGGAAAGATTACGGGTGTTTATGGCATCAAGGGTTGGGTCAAGGTTTACTCTTATACCCGCCCGATTACAGGTATTTTAGCGTACAAAACCTGGCAACTCAGTCCGGCTGATGAGTTGGCCAAGCCAGTAAAGACAGCATCTGCCAAGACTGAGCAAGTGCAGACCCTGCAATTAATTGCAGGTCGCCAGCAAGGCAAAGGGATTGTCGCCCAGTTATCTGGTTTTGATGACCGGGATCAGGTTCGGGTATTGATTGATCACGAGATTTCAATCCCGCGATCACAGTTACCGGCCCTGCCTGCAGGACAGTACTACTGGACAGATATGGAAGGCCTGACAGTTTTTGGGTTGGACGGCGCAACATTGGGTCGGGTTGACCATATAATGGAAACCGGTGCCAACGACGTGATTGTCGTGAATATTGCCGAGACTAAAGGTTCAGAGGGTTCAAAAAAGGCAAAACAATGCCTGATTCCTTATATCCCGGAAGTCGTACAGGAAATAGACCTGGACCAGGGAATGATGCGGGTGGATTGGCAGCTCGATTGGGATACCGATTAGCATGCAACCTTGTATAAAGATCGGCATGATTACGTTGTTTCCCGAGATGTTCGCCGCGATCACGGATTATGGTGTGACGGGCAGGGCAGTTAGCAAGGGATTAGTTGAGTTACGGTGCTGGAATCCCCGTGATTTTACGACGGATCCCCATCGTACAGTCGATGATCGTCCCTACGGTGGCGGACCCGGCATGGTCATGAAGGCGTTGCCACTGGCTCAAGCCCTGGCAGCGGCAAAGAATGAAATTGGCATGAAAGCCAGCGTCATTCATTTGACACCCGAAGGTCGGCGCCTGGATCATGAAGGCGTCAAGGAATTGGCCAGCCGGGAAAAACTGATTTTTTTGGCAGGTCGTTACGAAGGTATTGATGAGCGCCTGATCGAAGACGAAGTAGATGAAGAATGGTCGGTTGGTGATTACGTGCTTTCAGGCGGTGAACTGGCCGCCATGGTAATCGCAGACAGTGTTATCAGGTTGTTGCCCGGTGTACTGGGTGATGAGGCCTCGGCAGAGCAGGATTCTTTTGTCGATGGCTTGCTTGATTGCGGACATTTTACCCGTCCTGAAAGTTACCAGGACAAGACGGTACCGGAGGTTTTGTTGTCCGGGGACCATGAGAAAATCAGAAGGTGGCGATTGAAGCAGTCCCTGGGACGCACCTGGCTAAAGCGACCGGACTTGCTGACCAAACGAATTTTGAATGACGAAGAACAGGCCTTGTTGAATGATTTTCAGCAAGACAGAATCAAGGCAGGAGTTAAAAAATGAGCAACATCATTAATGAAATTGAAACACAGCAAATGGGTCGGGAACTGCCCGATTTTGGTCCCGGCGATACGGTTGCCGTGTCTGTTAAGGTTGTAGAAGGCGGTAAAGAACGGCTCCAGATTTATGAAGGCGTGGTGATTGGCCGTCGTAACCGGGGATTTAATTCTTCGTTTACTGTCAGGAAAATATCATACGGCGAAGGCGTTGAGCGTGTTTTTCCTTTATATAGCCCCAATGTTGCCAAGATTGAAGTAAAGCGACGGGGTGCGGTTCGTCGCGCCAAGCTTTATTACTTGCGTAATCTTTCTGGCAAGGCCGCAAGGATTAAAGAAAAGATTTAAGTAAGCTCCGACCAATTGTCATCTCGACCGCAGTGGACGACTCCATGGCAAGGATTGTTCCAGACAATCCTATTGCATTCCCGCCCACTGTAGAACCCCTTCGGGTTTCATTC
>VAPH01037900.1_pt1 | contig 12918 bp, 12 predicted proteins | sample 3393861 | NCBI WGS metagenome assembly VAPH01 (sample SAMN08290439, study PRJNA428436) | hydrothermal vent metagenome | isolation source: Deep-sea hydrothermal vent chimney | place: Atlantic Ocean: South-mid Altantic Ridge | reverse complement strand
AGATCTCTCGGCAACTGCGCCTCGGCTTTGTCTCCTGAGTCGCTCTACCTCCTGCATCCCTGCAGTCGTGCGCCGGGCATGGATGCCCAAGTGCCACGTAGCACAAGGAAGTGCGAGAGCGTGGCCGTTGCTCTAGCTCCTCCATCTGACCGCCAGGGATGACCTGAGCGAAGCGAGGAAATGCTGAATGAAACCCGAAGGGGTTCTACAGTGGGAGGGAATGCAATAGGATTGTCTGGAACAATCCTTGCCATGGAGTCGTCCACTGCGGTCGAGATGACAATTGATCAGAGCTTTCTTAATTAATTTATCTTAAATAATTTGTCAGACTTGATATTTACCCTCCTTCGTCAAACTTGCACGTAACTTCCTGGCCTCCTTTGGTGATATTTTCAGCGGTCGGTATATTTCAACCCGGTCCCGATCCTGTAAAATCGTATCAAGGCCTGTCTTTTTGCTAAAAATCCCCACCTGGCAATCGTTTAGTTGTATTTGAGGACAAGCTTGCAGTAACCCACTATCTTTAATCGCTTGGCCGATAGATGTACCCGGTTCAATCTTTAGCTGGACAAGATTTTGACTTGTTTCACCCGCATAAACGATTTCGATATTAATTTTCATTCTCTCCTGGTTTCTCGAAAATCTGGTAGGCGCGGGTTACAAATTCCTCAACCATGCTATTCGAAATTTTCTCGAATATCCCGCCCAGTGCCAGCCGCATCACTGGATTGGAAATCTTAAACCCTATATCCAGCATGACTTTACAAGATGTTTTATCGAGTGCCTGAAAATTCCAGGTACCGTCCAGGTAATGAAATGGGCCGTCTGCAAGCTCCATGTGAATGGATTTTCCCGGTACATTTTCATTGTGTGTGGTAAATTTCTTGTGCAACCCGTGATAGGCAATCGTGATTGAAGCCTCAACAACATTATCCTTGCTGGAAATAATTTTTGCGGCAGAACACCAGGACAGAAACTGTGGGTACGATTCTATATCTGCCACCAGTTCGTATAAACTCTCGGCCGGGAAAGGAATCAGTGCTGATTTTTTTATTTTTTTCATGCTACAAAAATAATGCGGGCACAGAAAATAAAATGACGAGTAACAATAATGGTATAACAATTCGTATCAGCCACAACCATACTTTGTATAGTTTTTCATCGGGGAAGCTGAAAAATTCTGCTGATAATTTTTCATGGACAGACCAGCCGACAAATAATGCAACAAAAATGCCCGTCAATGGCAACAGGTAATTAGAAGTCGTAATTTGAATTGCATCAAACAAGCCCAATTGTTTTTCTGAGCCGAAATACTGAAAACTGAAAGCCCATTCATTAAACGAAAATATAACGACTATGCCCAACAACCAGACGCACACTCCGGACCAGACTGCTGCCGTAAACCTGGTCATGTTATGAGTCTCGGACAACCATAATATCATTGGCTCAATCAGGGCGATGGCCGTCGAAAATGCCGCTAGTGCTAACATGATATAAATCATGGTCGTTACCAGCTGGCTATAAGGCAAAATATCCAGCGCCAATGGCAATGATTTAAACATCAATATTGGACCAGATGTCATGTCCTGTCCCGCGGCACTTAATATACTGAATACGATTACGGTAGCAGCAACAGCCACCAATACGTCCAGGCCGGCAATACCTGCCGCACTCTTGCTGAGCGAGATATCATCAGGCAGGTATGAGCCATAAACAATATAAACACCATAACCCAGACCCAGGCTAAAAAATGTTTGTCCCAGCGCCACCAATACTGACTTAATACCAAATGCTTCCCAGTTTGGTGCCAATAATTGTTGCAAGCCGTCGTTAAATCCCGGTAGCGTCACAACGTATATAAATAATAACAAGACCAGTAAAAAAATCATTGGCATCACGTAACGAATAACGGGTTCAATTCCTTTTTTTAATCCCCGCGCCGAAACAACCATGGTCAGAATGATAAACAGGCTGTGCCAGAACATTTGTCGTTCCGGGTCGCTGACGAAATTACCAAAAACACTACCAATACCATCTGCGGTTAAACCATCAAATAAACCAAATGCCGCACGGAAACTATAAGCAAATGTCCAGCCACCAATCACGCTTAAATAGGTCAGCACCAGGAAACCAATGAAAGTGGCCAGTGAGCCCAATAAGTGCCAATTGGGGTCACCATCGATTTCATCAACCAGGGTTTTAACACTGAGAATTGGCGAGGCCCGACCCAGGCGTCCAATACTAAATTGGGCCAACAATAACGGGTAACCAAGTATCAATAAAAAAAATAGATAACTGCCTAAAAAAAGGCTGCCGCCATACTCAGGCACCAGGTAAGGGAACTGCCAGAAATTATTTAAACCAATGGCAACACCAGCAGAGGCAAATACAAATAGTCTGGTGCTCGACCATCTGGCCGCCTCGGTTTTCTTTTTTGACCTTGATTTAGTTTTTCTGGCCATCGGTTTTCATCAATATAAAAATTAGTTGCACTGTCCGCGCTGGTCTTAGTCACATTTTAACCCTTACCCTGTTATTATAGTCATGACCGGTCAGTTATGCACTCGTGAGCCGCTAAACACAGAATTCAGGAACGACATTATCCAGACTTGATATGGCCAAGAAAAAACCTAAAACGCCCAGCAGTACCATTGCCCGCAATAAAAAGGCCTGGCACGATTACTTTCTGGAAGACAAGTTCGAGGCCGGTATGGTGCTGGAAGGCTGGGAGGTTAAATCCCTGCGCGCCGGCCACGGCCAGCTAACCGAGGCATACGTCGACGTCCGCGATGGGGAAGTTTTCCTGGTGGGTGCCCGCATCACCCCCCTGCTCTCAGCCTCGACGCACGTAAATCCCGATCCGCAGCGGCGAAAAAAATTACTCCTGAACAGGAAGGAAATCAGCAAACTCATCGGCGCCGTAGAGCGTAAAGGTTACACCCTGGCACCCATTGCCATGTACTGGAAAAAGGGTTTCGTCAAGGTTGAGATCGCCCTGGCCAAGGGCAAACAGGCCCACGACAAACGGGCAACCATTAAAAAGCGGGAAACTGATCGAGAACTACGCCGCGCCTTGAAAAACGGCTAATTTCTCCCCATATTTTACCCATATGCATTATACTTGGTTGGCTGGCTGGATAGAGAAACACCAAGATTACACGCACTACTACCAGCCACTAGCAACTAGAAACTTGCTATAAACTCTGGGGGCGACCTGGCTTCGACGTGGGTCACAAAACCTAAGGGGCATGCCGAGGCGCAGTTACCTCGTAAATACAGCTGCAAACTTTATAGTTGCCAACGACGACAACTACGCTCTAGCTGCGTAAAGCAGGCTAGACCTTTCACTGGTACTTGCTTGTGGGTCCAGGCTCGAAAGGTCATTTCACACAAGATCGTGTTGAAGCCCACCCGGGGCCGATGCACTAAACTCTAATCGGGATCGCTTGTAGTCTACCCTGCCCGTCGGATAGCTACCGGTTAAATTTAAAGACACGGCTAAGCATGTAGAACCGAAGGCGGAGTATTTGCGGACGCGGGTTCGATTCCCGCCGCCTCCACCAAAAAATATAACGGGGTGCACCCAGCGGGTGTACCCCGTTTTGTTTTTTGGAGGCAGGTGTGGATGAGAACCCGCGTTTGGTTCGATGACGTGCATGGATGCACAAATGTCGCGAAGCACAGGGATGTGCGAGAGCGACGCCCGCCGCCTCCACCAAAATTTAAAAAGGGCTGTATTGAAAGATACAGCCCTTTTTATATTTTGTGATTGCGAGAACGATGAAACCGCGTAGCGGGTTAAAAACAGGATGTTTTTATATCGCGAAGGCCATGGACGGCCGTGAGCGATTCAGATTCCCGCCGCCGCCTCCAAATTAAAAAGACACCCCTCGTCGGCGTATTTAATCGATTTTTTTAACAAGCATAGTATAGACGCTATTTCACTCCAATTTTTCTTTCACAAAACGGTAAGCACCTCGCACATTCATAGTGAACCAGTTGTCATAATTTTCCCAGTTTTTATATTTTTCCAGGACTATACTTTTGACGGCCTCATCTTCAGACAACCCTTTTTTAACAGCGCTCGTCGCTTCTTTTAGTAATGTTTTGTAATAATTAATTTGCCGTGATACGACTTGTCTGCCACCTGGCCGACCATGTCCGAAGGTAATTGTTTTAAAGTCTAGTTTCATTAATCGTTTTTGCATTAAAATCAATTCATCAATATCGACTCCTGGTAAATCCCGCCAACCCATCGAATCATGATTAACAAAATCAACACCAAAAACCAGTTTCTGTTTTGGCAGATAAGCGATCAACATTGTATTCGTGTGCGCATATCCTAAATACTTGAGCTCGATTGGGTTAGAACTATCATTTAAAACCAGACCATCATTTGTAACTGTTTTAGTCGGTAATGGCACATCGCTATCAGTTAATTTTTTTAATCTTGCGAGGGTATTCTCATGTGCAATAATGGGAATATTCTTGCCAAACTCTCTACGTAAGATCTTCGCACCTGTTGAATGATCTGTATGCCAGTGCGTGTAGATTATTTTGCTCAACTTCGCCCCTGGCACTGCTTCCCTGATGGCTTTTACATACTGTTCCGCAGCTTCATTTGATAATGGATCAAAAGCGACAATTCCGTTTTCTGTTTTGACGAATAAGGTGAAATAAAACTTGTACCGAAAAACATAGGTATTATCTGCAACCTTAAACCATTCTGACTTTGAATCTGAGCCCTGCTCGGCCTTTGCTGATAAATTCACAGATAAACCAAGCATTAGCATTAACAGGCCAGCAACTATTACTAGCTGACGATACTTCCAGTTAACCAACACATTTTCCTGGGTCGCACGCTTCATATTCCAACTCCTTATTAGGTTAGAGTGGGATCGTAATATCTTTCCACATTTAGGAATAGATGCTAGGATTAGAAATTATATTTCCATATACGGGAAGATAAATATTATGCCAGATCTTAATGCAGCCGCATTGTTTGTCCGTGTTTCTGAGTTCCGCAGCTTCTCCGAGGCGTCAAAACGCCTGGGGATCCCTATATCTACTGTCAGTCGTAAAATTAGTGAACTGGAAAAAGCACTTGGCGTACGTTTATTAGAGCGCTCTACCCGTCATTTGCGCATAACGGAACTTGGTGCAGAGTATTATCAATACTGTCGCCGTGGACTGGAAGAAATTGAGGCAGGCGGCCTGGCGCTGATAGACAGACAAACCGAAGTTTCAGGTACCCTAAGATTATCCATCCCCCCGAACCTGGCCGATGTCCTGGTTACTCCCCTGATTATTGCATTTCAAAAATCTTATCCCAAATCATTATTTAAAGTTATGGTTACTGAGCGTTATGTTGACCTGATAGAAGATAACGTGGATGTAGCTATGCGGGTCGGCCAGCTTGACGACAGCAGCCTTATTGCCCGTCGACTACTCGCCTACCGTCACATACTGGTTGCATCACCGGGATATATAAAATTGCACGGTCAGCCCACGCATCCAGATGACTTGCAAACACATAGATTAATTACATTTGGTGGTTGGCATGAAAAAGTTATTTGGGAACTCAAAAAAAATAATACTGTTATGAAAGTTTCAGTCGATAGCGCCTTATCAATCAATGAAATTTCCGGCATACAATATGTCGTAGAAAACGATCAGGGAATTGCACAAATTCCCGCCATGATTTGTGCAGAAGCGATACAACAGGGCAGGCTTGTTGAAATAATGACTGACTGGAAATTATCGCCGACCTTTTTATCGTTCATTTACCCAAGCAAACGCAACACTTCGAGACTGGTCAGCCTGTTCATTGATTATTGCATCGATAATATCAATAAGACCGTTCCTGATACGGGCATGGAACGATGACCGCTTGAAATATTTACCAAGCAGCTTTCAGATCAATTACATATTGTATATTTAGAATCAATATCCAGAGATAGTGCAAAAACGCTTTCGAATCATGTTATTTCTATTTTGGTTCAGGCCCTGGTTTCACTGGCGTTATTCTCCGTCCCAACAATCACTCAATTTCTTGCCAGGGCCTGTTTTTACCCAGTGCCATACCCTGACTCTAGAGTTTTGACCCTGCGCCTTAAAACAATCATCGAAATTAATATTAACCTACATATTTTCTCTGGTTTTTTAATCTGTTAATCAATCTATACCAATACCATTCAGTATAAAGCAATGAAAAACAAGGCATTACCTATACCTGCTCATTTATGATTGTCGCCAACAAACACCAATTATAGGGGCCAAACAAGCTGTCAGCGGCAATGGTTTTCGTGTAGTCTTGGCCCTCATTTTGGGGGCGACAGGCATTCTATGCTGTAATTCTCCTGTATAATCACAATTGTTAATTTTAAAAAATGCTAATGACTTCAGAAAAAAAACATAGTTTCACACGGGATGAGCTGCTGGATTGCGGGCATGGTAAATTATTTGGCCATGATAACGCCCGTCTACCCTTGCCAAATATGCTGATGTTTGACCGGATTACCCATATATCTGACAAAGGTGGCGCCAGGGGCAAGGGTGAAATTATTGCCGAGCTGGATGTCACGCCTGAGCTGTGGTTTTTTGCCTGTCATTTTGAGTCCGATGCCGTGATGCCGGGCTGCCTGGGTCTGGACGCGATGTGGCAGCTGATTGGTTTTTACCTTGGCTGGGCCGGTGGGCTTGGTCGCGGGCGCGCACTGGGTGCCGGCGATGTTAAATTTTCAGGACAAGTCACACCAGCCAATAAACTTGTGACTTATCACATAAACTTGCGTCGTGTCATTATGAGACAATTAACCATGGGCATTGCCGACGCGACCATGAGCGTTGATGGTCGGGAAATATATTTTGCCAAAGACCTGCGAGTCGGTCTGTTTACATCTACAGAAGATTTTTAGGGGCCTACTGTGAAACGAGTTGTTGTCACCGGTATGGGGATCGTCTCCAGCATCGGAAATAATAAAGCGGCTGTGACCCAATCCTTGCGTGAGGGTAAATCCGGGATTGAATTTTCACAAGAGTATGCAGATTACGGCATGCGCAGCCATGTCCATGGTGCAATCCACATTGACACCGAAGCCTTGATCGATCGCAAAGTCCGTCGTTTTATGGGTGATGCCGCGGCTTTTAATTACATCGCTATGCAAGAAGCCATAAGCGATGCCGGTCTTACAACTGAGCAGGTTTCCAATCCACGTAGTGGCATTATTGTCGGATCCGGCGGCTCCTCGCACGGTAATATTGTAATCGCGGCTGACTTGCTGCGGAATCGTGGCGTCAGGAAAGTGGGCCCTTACATGGTACCGCGCACCATGGGCAGTACGACTTCTGCCAACCTGGCAACGGCATTCAAGATAAAGGGTGTGAATTATTCAATCAGTTCTGCCTGTTCAACCAGCGCCCACTGTATTGGTAACGCGGCCGAGATTATCCAGCTAGGTAAACAGGATATTATTTTTGCCGGTGGCGGCGAAGAATGTGGCTGGGCCTCGTCCTTGATGTTTGACGCCATGGGCGCGTTGTCATCTAAATATAATGACCAGCCCCACTTAGCCTCGCGTACTTTTGATGTTGACCGCGATGGATTTGTCATTGCCGGTGGTGGTGGTGTCCTGGTAATAGAAGAACTGGAACATGCCCGTGCCCGTGGCGCAAAAATTGTTGCCGAACTAGTGGGTTATGGTGCCACTTCCGATGGTCATGACATGGTACAGCCTTCAGGTGAAGGTGCAGTCCGCTGCATGCAACAGGCGATGGCAACGGTGGAGTCAAAAATTGACTACATCAACGCCCACGGTACCAGCACCCCGGTTGGTGATGTCCAGGAACTAAAAGCAGTAAAAGAATTATTTAAAGACGAAATACCCAACATTAGCTCAACCAAGTCCCTGACTGGTCATGCCCTGGGTGCAGCCGGCGTTAACGAGGCAATTTTTTCTTTACTGATGATGGAGGGCGAATTTCTAGCCGCCTCTGCCAATATCGAAAATCTTGATCCCGAAGCCGAGGGTGTCCCTGTGGTCCGGGAGTTAATGGAAAATGTTAAAATCAATACCGCCATGTCCAATAGTTTTGGTTTTGGCGGCACCAACGCCTGTTTGATATTTCAACGTTACCAGGATTGATAAAGCATTAGCGCAACGAAAAAAGACCAGCAGAGCTGGTCTTTTTTTTCTCTAGTCCTTTTTGGAACCAAGCATCAGGGCTCATAAGCCCCTATTGACCAGGGTGCGCCAGAGGCGGGCCTGACTTTACCGGCGAGATCGTTAGTAAATCCCCAGCCAGGTCCACCGTCATCAATACCATTTAGGCCACCATTCCTGACGCTGGCGGGCGTAAAAGACTGCAGTCGCCAGTTATTATCATTTGTAGTCAAAATATTATTATCAGGCCCATCTATATCCACAAAATACAAGCTCATATCGGCAACTGTATTCCCGCTTCCATTAGCACCTACATAAGCTTCCAGCTCTGCCACTGTGCAGGTTGCACCATTGTTATCGCCATCAGCGTTACCTGGACAAATTCCGGCTTGCCCCCAATAAACTGATTTTGGGCACGAGGATAAATTATTGTTACGGAGAGAAGCCGGTCTGGCTGCACCTGCATATTCGCCGAAACAGGAAGCGTCGCCGCTTACAAAAGTCGTAAAAATAATATTATTTTCGATTCTTGGTGAAGGCAGTGGCGTGCCTGCACCGGCACTCTGAATCAATACAGCATTCACTGTGGTTGTCCCGTTACCGCCATTGATAGTATTATTTTGAATAACAGGAGAAGATGAACTGACTACAATACCGCTCGTGTTAGAGGCATCACCAGCACTAATTACATTGTTATAAATTAATGCCGCTGAAGCGGTATCAGTATATACCGCTATAGACCAGTTCACTCCAGAACCACCACTAATACTATTGTGACTGATAGTAGGATTTGAGTTGTCAAAACTGTAAATACCATAAGAGTTGTTGGTGGCAGTACCACCATAAACCAGGTTTTTATAGATGGTAGGTGATGCATTTCGCGCGCTCAAGATGCCATAAGGAAATGTTCCAGTACCTGCATTCAATATATTATTCTGAATAGTGGGTGAGCCACCGTCACTTACTAAGATCGCCGAAGTAAACCACAAACCGGGCTGAGTAGTTGCATTGATTGTAAAACCATCGACAATTGTGCTTGCTGTAACGCCATTACCCATTTCTATTGCCGTATTGGCGGAATATCTGTCGCCTACATATGAGGCACTACTATTCGTAATTGTTGAGGTATACATCCCGGTATCACGATCAGTAAAGTCTGCATTATAACCACCATAAAGAGATATGTTGTTTGTCAGAATCACGTGCGAAGCATTACCAGCTGCGCCATAAGTCACGGGATAATTCCCGCCATCAACTACGATCCAGGCAGGGGTGTTGGCTGATGCCAGTGTAATTGCGGCTGTAATGGTTTTAGTGGCATTCGCTGGTGTTTGGCCATTGGCCATATCATCACCGTTGTCATTGCTCACGAAAAAACCCGTGCCGGCATAAACATCATAAACAAGGCTCAGGATAATCTGTCCGCTACCGCCAAGTTCATTGGCGCTTACATTAATTGTCCGGCTGCTACCCAGGACCCAACTCGAGGTTGGAGATATCACCAAGGTGTCGTTGTTTACACGATTAGTACTCCAGACAGGAGGACTATTAACTTCTCCGGAAAGAGACCCCGTCACGCTCAGGGTGCCAATGTCCATGGTTTTACCAAACGAGATAATAATATTGGCGTTATTACCAAGAATGCGTACCGAAGGATTTGCGGTTGCCCCTGGACTGCTGCCTGGTGCTGCGCCCGGCAAGCTACCGCCACCGCCTCCGCAAGCCGTTACCAGTGCCAACAAAAAGATAAGAATTATATTTTTATAAATACTTGTAAACATTCCGTCCCTCACAAATTGTGTTGTGTCATTAAATTTCCTGCCCAACACTAATCAAGCAAAAAAATATGGCTTAAAATTCACAGCGGGCAAGAATAATCGCCCAATTAGCCTGTGTCTACATGGAATAATCTATTATTCCACTAATTATTTGGTGAAATATAATTAATATTGACAAGCAATAGCCTTCTAAAATTATTTTTATTCGGCCGCTATATCAGTCACATCAAGCAGTTAGGTGTAGATGTTCAAGTGTGGCCTATATTTTACTTCATAAGGGGATGATCTTTAGGCAGGGTTTTTGCGTACCACAATGCCAGTCTGTGACGCATGGTCTTTTGTGAGACCTGGTCTTCTGGCAAGGGCTGGATAACTTTATCGTGGACCAGTAACCGGTAGATGTATTCAAAACGCTCAGCCTGGGAATCTGTCGCCTCAAATACGACAGCGCCCCGTTCTTCTCCATACTTCATGCCGGCTAGCAACGCCGCCTTTTCCAGTTCATGCTCGTGTTTTAGTTTTTTAGTTTTTCCCATAGTTCAGTGTAGTGCGAGTTAGTTTACGGTGTTTTATTTAACCCACCGTTTGATAATAAAGATTTTGTGGGTGATTGGCCTGGGCAAAAAAGAACCAGCGCTCGGCAATGAGCCCAATATACTGTATTACAAAAGCCGCGACCAGAACAACAATACCACTATCACCCATTGTCAGGCTGATAAGAAATACCGGCACAATAAAGACCAATGCCAGGAATACCCACTTGATATTCCGGTAGAACCAGTCCGGTGCACCATGAAAAAACTCACGGGTATTGAAAGATCCGCCCATTTGCCCCTGGGAACGTTGCTGGATCTTGCCGTGACGAATACCAATGGCAGTTTTAAGATTGGACTGTGGTTTCAGGCGGGCATTGCGGATCAAGCTTGCAGTTCGGGTTACCAGGCCACTTAATGTAATTATTATTGTCCAGACCACGTAAAACTGAACCAGTGTTGGCGCCATCATGGCCGCCAGTGCCGCCGCTAGCAGGAACCCGGACGCCGTCCCCAGTAAAGTATAATTAATAATCGTTAAGGGTGACGCCCATTCCTTGAGGAATTTTATACAGGCGTAAATCATGCCGGTGCACAGGAATAATAAAAATGTTACCAGGGTACCGCCGGCACCAATAATCAAAGACAAATCATTCGCTAGCCCGGTATTGAAACCAAACAAGGTCAGTTTTAATCCCAGTAAATGCACCAGGCCATAAATAAAAATCGCGCCGATCACCGCTGGTAATACGATCACCTCCCGGGACAACCACGAAGTGCGCCATTGACTGGCCGACCGCCAGGCTCGTTCCGGGTGACCGAGATGAAAAAATGAGGCGACCAGCCCGGCAACCAGGAAAATAAGCGCCAGCACACTGCCTGTAACATAAAAGTTATGGTGCTGTGCCGGTAACAAGTCCAGGGTGCCATATACCTCGCCGGTATAAATTGCCAGGAATAAACCCTGACCAACACCAATAAAAGTGGTTAAAAAAATTACCGAAAAAGCTGGGTGCATGCTCTATTACCTTAAAATTCTTTAATTAATCCGATTACCAGGAAGTAACGTCGTCCAGGGACGGTTCGTCCAGTGCCGGCTTGACAGTTGGACCTTCTTTTTTCAACGGGTTATCGGCACGAACCAGTTCGTCCCGGTGAATCTGGATACGGGTTTTACGGCGCGGTAAATAATGATTGGCCGGTTGTGTGCCCCATTCAGGCATCAGTTGATAACCGCCCTCTTCGCGAATCGCTTTTGAGACCACCGATTCAGGGTCGTGGACATCCCCAAACAAACGGGCACTGGTGGGGCAAGCCAGGACGCACGCTGGTTTACGTTCCGTTTCTGGTAAGTTTTGATCGTAAATGCGATCCACACACAAGGTACATTTTTTCATTACCTTCTGGTGCTCATCGATCTCACGGGCGCCATAAGGACAGGCCCATGAGCAATACTTGCAGCCAATACATTTATCGTAATCTACCAGGACAATACCATCTTCCTCGCGCTTGTAACTGGCGCCGGTAGGACATACCGGTACGCAAGGCGGGTCTTCGCAATGCAAACAGGACTTGGGAAAATGCACCGTCTCGGTATTCGGGTACTCACCTACTTCAAAAGTTTGTACTCGATTAAAAAAAGTACCGGTGGGTTGTTCGCCATAGGGACGATCATCGGATAAAGCGCCGGCGACCCCGGAAGTATTCCATTCCTTGCAACTGGTCACGCATGCATGGCAACCCACACACACATTCAGATCAATAACCAATGCCAATTGCGACATATCAGGCTTCCTTTTTACGACCGGCAAAATAGGCCAGCCACTTAACGCGTTTGTTTTGCTGGCCCGGGACTGGCGCAATGGGATCAAACTGCGGCAGGCTGACATCATCATCTCCTGCTTCAGCTTTATAAACTCGTACGCGCACGTCATACCAGCCGGCCTGGCCGGTTACCGGATCCGAATTAGACATTCGATAACCACTGGCGTCTGCCGGTAACTCTTCAGAAATTAAATGATTCAACAAAAAACCTTTGCGCGATTCATCCGCTTTTGGTTCCAGGTTCCACGCGCCCGACGCCTTGCCAATCGCATTCCAGGTCCAGACCGTGCCCGGCTCAACGGCCTCCGAAAAACGACACAAACATTTTACCTTGCCCCATTGTGATTCCACCCAAACCCAGTCGCCATCATCAAATCCACCCTGCTTGCCCAATGTTGGGCTCATGTATAAATGATTGTAGGTATGAATCTGGCGCAACCAGGCATTTTGAGAATCCCAGGAATGGTACATGGCCATGGGACGCTGGGTCACCGCGCTTAATGGATACTTGTTCCTGTCGGTACTTTGCACTTCCAGGGGCTCAAAATAAAATGGTAACGGATCAAAGTAGGTTTCAATGCGTTTGCGTAAATGATCTGGTGGTTGTTTGCCAGTCGTCTT
>VAPH01000789.1_pt1 | contig 12929 bp, 15 predicted proteins | sample 3393861 | NCBI WGS metagenome assembly VAPH01 (sample SAMN08290439, study PRJNA428436) | hydrothermal vent metagenome | isolation source: Deep-sea hydrothermal vent chimney | place: Atlantic Ocean: South-mid Altantic Ridge | reverse complement strand
GTCGTTTGCGAGTCCAAGCATGAGGTCCATGACCTGGGCCTGGGATGTCACATCAAGGGCGGTCGTCGGTTCATCGGCAATGAGCAGAGTCGGGTCACACAGCAATGCCATTGCTATGACAACCCGCTGGCGCATCCCACCGGAGAACTGGTGCGGGTAGTCGCGAATGCGCTTCTCGGGGTTCGGGATGTGGACATCGGCGAGGGTGTCGATAGCGACGGTCTCGGCTTCCTTCTTCTTCATATTGCGATGAATGCGCAGCGTCTCGGTCATCTGGCTCCCGATGGTGAACACCGGGTCGAGAGCTGTCATGGGATCCTGGAAAATGATCGCTATCTCACGACCGCGGATCTTCCGCATCTCACGCTCGCGGATCTTGAGCAGGTCACGCCCGCGAAACAGGACCTCCCCTCCGACAGTAGCGCCGGGGGGCTCAATCAGACGCATGATGGACGCGGCGGTCACGGACTTGCCGGAACCGGACTCTCCAACCACCCCGAGCCGTTCTCCCTCTTTCATCGTGAACGAGATCCCGTCGACAGCGCGGACATTGCCGAGGTCAGTGAGGAAGTATGTGCGCAAATCGCGAACATCGAGCAATGGTCCAGCTGCGTTCACCCGGTGATCTCCTTGTGTGCGGACATACTAGAAGTACGTGTGCCCTGATTTCTTAAGCGAGGACTCGCGGCGGAGTGTCTCAAGACGCGTTGCAGGGCGGTAACGGTGTCGGGCCGGCATGTCATGGCGTCCATGCCAGACCTTCCGCAGCAATCGGTACCATGTGCCACAGGTTACGGACCATCTACGATCTTGACTTCATCAGCGCTCTGTCCGGCGTGGTCTCGATCGTGATTACAGCCGCACTGCTGCCCCGCAGGTCCCTCGTCGTCTAGACGAGAAGAAAAAGCCCCTGGATCCTTGAGGAAAGTAGTGCGACATCCAGGAGCACAGAACGCTACGTCGTCGTGGCCGGGTGCCCGGAGCGCCGTGTCGTCAACGGTCATACCGCAAACGGGATCGAGAAGCTTGGCCATGTGGGGGCGTCCTCCGTGGGATCTGAGCAGGTGGTCGGCTCACTATACCCCACCCCCCATGGGATGGGCGACGAGAATCCGCTTGAGAACGGCCCTCCCGTACGGCAACCTCGCACCCGGAACGTCACCGACTCGCCACGCAACTACCCCGCGATGACGCACCGCAGGCTTGATCCGGGGGCGACAGACGCTGGCGCACTGGCTGCCGGTCCCTCGCTCGATCGAAGGAGTAGACGGGAGAACGTCACTCCACGACGCCGCATCCAGTGCAGCCATCTCCGCACGCATCAAGCCGAGGGCGGGTTGTCCTCGTCCGAAAAGGAGGCACCGTGCGGTGTTTCCAGGCTGCGGGCGAAGGCGATCGGCGAAAGCACTGCACGCCTTGGAACCTCCTCGAACATCCAGCGTGCGAACCACTGCGAGATACGGGGGGACACTCCCATGAACCGGACAGCACCACGAGTCCAGCGACTACTTCGCAACAAGCGGAGCAGGATCCGAGAGGTCCTGTAGTCGGCGGTGAACTGAGCCCTGAGCGCCTTGTGGTACGCCGACGTCGCGCTCTCGGGTCGGTCGATGTTTCGTCGAATCGATTCCATTGCCAGGCGCCCGCTGGTCAATGCCTGGGCGATACCTTCGCCCGTCATCGGGTCACACAAACCCGCAGCATCGCCAAGTCGGAACAGGCCACCATCGGCCAGGTCGGGCTGCGGGCGTATCGGGATCGGCCAGGATCGCAACGCTCCGCGGCGAGTCACCGAGTCTCCCACGAGGCCCACAAGCCAGTCGGATTCGAGAACCCGCTCGGTCTCAGCAACGAGATCACTCGGCGAGCGGTTGGCAGTGTGAAGAGCCACCCCGACGTTTGCGGTGTTCTTGCCGCTCGGAAATATCCACGCGTACCCCGGCAAGATGTCGTTGTAGAACCAGATGTGGATTCGATCATCCAGATCGAGCGTGTTGTCCAGGTACACCCGCGACGCTATCAACTCATCACGGCCGGCGGTCGCGGGCCGTGGATGTCCGGTCTTGAAGGCAGGTAGCCCGCGGGCACCGCCGGCGTGTATGACGTATGCAGCTTCGACAGACTCACCGCTGCCATCGCACGACACAAGCCACCCGTCTCCACGACGCACAATGTCGGTAACAGTTGTCCCGAGAGATGTTTCTGCCCCAGCGTTTCGGGCCGCGATCAGTAGCTGCTCATCGAGTTCGCGACGCGGTGCCGTTGCGATGTAGAGCGTGCCGTCGGTGGGGACATCGAGGTGGGCGACGCGTCCACTCGGCGAGGTGATCCTGACTCCGGCGATCGAGCGCCACGACGGAACTGAGGCTGGTTGTACACCAAGTGCGGAGAGCTCGCGCAGAGCGACGGTCGTGAGGCCATCACCACAGGTCTTGTCACGCGGGAAGCCGGCACGATCGATGATGCGGACGGACAGTCCGGCGGATCGTGCGTGGATCGCTGCGGAGCATCCGGCGGGACCCGCACCCACAATCACAACGTCTCGGTACACGCATGTCACGATACACAGGTGGCGCCGAGCGCAGTCCCCGGGAGCCTTGGGTGGTGGTTCGCCTGCGACGATACCAGGGCCCTCTCCGGAGCATCGTCGCCGGCAACGTCTGTGAGTTACGTCCGCCGGCACCCCACGGTCATGGTGTCAGCGCCTCCCGGAGAGCATCAAGTGACAACGACGTGATGCTCTCGAACTCCCCGTTCGAGATGTGCAGCAACGCCTGAGTGAGGACCACCTGACACCCCGTCACCGACCCACTCCCATCGAGCAATTCACCCGACGGATTCTCAAAGACGACGTTGGACCCATCAACGCTGAGCGGAACCCGGGTGAAACTCCAGGCCACAGCCGCTTCGAGCGATTGAATCGGGAACTGAGCCTCAAAGTCGGCGTACCCCGCGACCCGAAGAACCCGACACAGCCCTGGTCCGCTCCACACTCGATCAGGACAGGTACCCCGTCGGCGTCCCACCCAGCAACGACAGCACACCCTTTGCATCGGTGTTCTGCTGGAGAGGCTCATCGGTAAGTACGTCTATGGTGGCGGCCCCCTCCACCACGGAGACCCACACCGAGTCTGTGGCCGCACACTCGTCGAGCGCCGCATCGTCGCCCATGGTCGTATCGCGACATTTCACATCCTCGGGCGGCACAAACCACGCTAGGACCAGCGCCGGGGGTCAGATCTTCGGCCCACCCATCTCCCGTTCTTGTGACGTTTCGACCCGACCATCGCCTTGGGACGTCACAAGAACGGAAGGCCGAGGTGGAGTTCCGAAAAGTCACAAACGTTTCTCTTGACCTTCTATCTAAATGGAAGGTATAGAGTTGCGACACTATGCAGGCATCGAGTGCGAACATCATTGAAAAACCCTCGTCGCAGCGGCCGGCTCTCCGCGCACCACTCCGTGTCGGCATTGTCTTCACACTGCTGATTCTCGGCCTGAATCTGGGCACCAATCTTCTGATCGGGGGTTTCGATCCGCAGATTCACCAACTCCTCCTCCGCGATGTATCACCCGAAGCACTCGTCTCCAACGAACCGCCGCCCGCTTTCGCGGAGATGCCGCCTCCTCAAAACGAGGCAGATGTGGCACACATGGCGTTTGAGGTCGTCCTCACCGACTTCTTCCCACAAAGCCTCTACAACACGATCTATGTCTTCCTCATCAGCCTCTTTGCGGTAAACACGCCCCTGATTGCCAACCGCGAGCAGCGGATCATCACCTGGATGGTGGGACTGGGAGGGTTCACATTTGCGCTCGTGTTCCTCATCACCGCACTGCTCACCCCTATCTATGGGCCCGAGGGTCATGACATCGCCCGAACCTGGCTATTCCCGATTCCGGCGTTGATGATCGCCATTGCGTTCACGTGGACGATATTCGCCCATATCGCCGGGTTGCTCGTTCCGACACGGGAAGGTACCGCCTGACATGCGACTCCTGCAACGACGCCACATCCCGCTTCTCGAAGCTCACAAGGACCAAACTGCCGAGGCCCCAATCACCACACTGGTCGTTCCCGAGATGGTCGCTATCCCGCTCCGCCAGCACATTGGCGAGACTTGTGAACCCACCGTTGCGGTCGGTGACCGAGTGCGGGTGGGCGACGTCATTGGCGATTCTGCTGCCCGAGTAACTGCCGCGGTACACGCCTCTGTCTCGGGGTGGGTCCGTGACGTGGTCGACTATCCCCACCCGCTCGGCGGTCTCGTCCCCACGGTCGTGATCGAAAACGATGGACGGGACGAGTGGGTTGATCTACCGGTGATCGCCGATCCCGCCAACATAAGCCGAGACGAACTCCGTGGTGCCGTCCGTCGCGCCGGCATCGTGGGGATGGCCGGTGCCGGGTTCCCCACTGCCGTCAAGCTCGATCCTCCGCCCGAGGCTGACATCGACACTGTGGTCATCAACGTGATGGAGGGCGAGCCGTATCTCTCTGCGGACCACCGCGTAGCCCTTGAACGTTCCGACGAGGTGGTCGACGGCCTACGGTGGATCATGGCTATGGTCGACGCCCCGCGCGCCATTTTCGCGGTGGAGTCGGACAAGGAGGATGCGGCCGCGTCGCTTGAGCGAGCAGTGACTACCGCTGGCCTCGGACCGATGGTCGAGGTCCGGCTACTCCCCCGCGACTATGCGGCAGGGGCGGAGAAGATCCTCATCGACGTCGTCCTCGGCAGGGAAATCCCCAGCGGGGGGTTTCCCTACGATGTCGGTGTCATCAGCCAGAACGTGAGCACCACGGCAGCCATTTCCCGGGCCGTTCACCAGGGACGGCCACTCGTGGAGCGGATCGTGACCGTGGCCGGCGAAGGAGTGGAGCGCCCCGGCAACTACCAGATCCGGATTGGCACGTCGTTCGACCACGTCCTCAACCAGGTCGGTCGGGCCGAAGAGGTTGACCGTGTGATCATGGGCGGACCGATGATGGGGATCGCCCAAAAAGACCTGTCGGTCCCCGTCATCAAACCGACGACCGGGATCCTGGCCATGTCTGCCGAGGAGTCCCGGCAAGGCTCGGAGGTTCCTTGCATCCATTGCGCCTGGTGTGTCGAGGTCTGTCCGATCGGACTCATGCCGTATCTCCTCGTCGACCTGCTCCGGTATTTCGATCCGCTCGATGCCGCGGCCTACAACATCTTCGACTGCTTCGAGTGCGGTCTGTGCGACTTCGTCTGCCCGGCCAACATCCCGCTCGTCGACGTTATCCGCGGCGGTAAACACGCCCTCCGGGAGCACAGCGCATGAAGGTCACATCCTCGCCGCACGTTCGACGACTCTTGTCGAAACCCCGAATCATGTGGGAGGTCGTCGCCGCCCTTCTTCCTGCGGCACTCTTCGGCATCTGGTACTTCGGACCTGCTGACACTCTCCCCCAGGTGATCGCGGCAATCGCCGCCGCAGTCGGCGCCCAGGCACTCGTCGAACGCCTCCGGCACCGGCCCATCACCGTGATGGACGGAGCGCCCTGGGTGACCGGGCTCATCCTTGGCATGAGCCTCCCCCCGGGACTCAACCCGCTGATCGCCGCCGCAGGTGGAGCAATCGCTACCGGAGTCATCAAGGAATTCATAACGACCTCGACCGGGAGGAGCCTGCTGAACCCCGCCATGGCAGCCCGTGTGTTGATCGTCTCCGAGTTCCTCGTGCCGATGACCACGTTCCCCGTCGATGGGGTGTCGGGGGCGACACCGCTTGCCGCCGCCCCACGCCCCGGATATTTTGACATGTTCTACGGTACGAGAGGAGGTTCGATCGGTGAGACCACTGCGCTCCTCCTGCTGCTCGGCGCCGCGTACCTTTTGTGGCGCGGGATCATTCGATGGCATCTCCCGGCAGCGTATCTCGTGGGTGTCGTCGCGACATCGCTGATCCTCGGCCGCGACCCTCTCTTCGATCTCCTTGCCGGAGCAAGCATCATGACCGCGTTTTTCATCGTCACCGACCCGACCACGTCCCCGGCGACAGTCCCGGGACGGCTGGGGTTCGGTTTCGCAACCGCCGGGATCGGGACCTTCATCCGCATCACAACGCTGTTCCCGACCGGAGAGGCACTGGGTGTCGTGCTGGGGAACATCGCCACTCCGTTCATTGACCGGGTCGTGACGAATCGTGTCTACGGGACCCGCAAGCGCCGAGAGAGGAAACCGGCATGATCTCGCGTCGACGCTTCCTGAGAGACATGCTCGGTGTTGTTGTTGGGGCGGGACTGGTCGGTCTGCCCGTGTGGGAATGGATGGCCGAACGTCAGCCGGTTGCCCGGTTTACCCGCCCGATGATGGGGACCGATGTCGAAATCATCCTTGTCGGTCTCGATCGCGATGCGGCCACAGCCGCGGCGGAGCAGGCGTTCGCCACCATGGAGAAAGTCGCGAACCGATTGACGATCTTCGATTCCGGGAGTGAGCTAAGTGTTCTCACCGCAACTGCGGGTGCGGGACCTGTCCGCATCGCCCGAGATGTGGAAGCCGTCCTGACCCAGGCGGTGACCATGCAGATCCGGACCGAGGGGGCGTTCACCCCCGCCATCGGCCCGCTCAGCAACCTCTGGTCTCCGTCCCGTTCCCAGGTACCGCAGCCCGATGTCATCGAGCAAGCCATAGATGCCGTAAACCGGGCAGACGTGAAACTGCCAACGAGCGGTTGGGCCGAACTCACCGCGCCCACGGGACTCGACCTTGGAGGAATCGCCAAGGGTTACGCCGTCGATCGTGGGGTTCGAACCCTGCGCACGATGGGAGTGCGCAACGGTATGGTCAACGCCGGTGGGGACCTCCGACTCCTCGGTTCCCGGGAAGGTCAACCCTGGCGAATCGGCATCCCCGATCCTGTCCGACCCGAACGAATCGCCAGGGTCCTCTACCTCCGCGATGCCGCGGTCGCGACATCGGGAGACTACGAACGCTTCTTCGTCGTCAACGGCGTTCGTTATCACCACATTGTGGATCCACGCACCGGGTATCCGGCGACCGGTACCCGTTCCTTTACGGTTGTACTGCCCGATGGCATGTCGGCCGATGCCGCCGCGACCGCCGGGTTCGTGCTCGGACCGCGCGTCGGGTCCGAATTCATCACAAGAATCGGCGGTGCCGCCCTCGCCGTCGACTCGTCCGGCGAATGGATCCGAACAAACGGACTCGCCGACCGATCCGCCTAGTCCAGTCAAGAGGTCGGGTCGCCCGATCATCGGTCGGTGTTATTGGGTCAGCTCTCACGGTTCGTACCCCTCGCACCAGCTTGTCGTTTTCACCAGCCACCCTCTGGCCGTCGACGATCAACACCCCTGCAAGCCCGCGCCCGTGCCCAACACCATCCACGACCGTCGCGGCACCGTCAATATCCTTCCAACGGGCCAGACCGGCCTCGGCCGCAGCGCCAGGAGTCGGCAGACCCTGATCGTCTTCCAGAATCACCGACTGTTTCGTCCACGCCTGCTCGGTGGAGCACTCCAGACCCGCATCCTGGTCGTACGACTCACCGTCCGCGACGACGGGGACGCCACCACCACTGCCCGGAACCCATCGGGATACGGACTCATGGGAATGACCGAGCGAGCCACCCTCGTCGGCGGTACGCTCACCGCGGGTCCGAGCTCTAACCGGGGATGGACCGTTAGCGCCGTCCTTCCCAAAGGCGGGGCCGGTCAATGACGATCCGGGTAGTAGTCGCCGATGACCGGGAACTCATCCGAACCGGCCTCACAATGATCCTCAACGCACAACCCGACATTGAGGTCGTCGGCGAAGCAACCAATGGACGCGAAGCCGTAGATATCGCACGCGAACTGAGCCCGGATGTCTGCCTATTCGATATTCGCATGCCCGAGATGGACGGCCTGGAAGCAACCCGTCTTCTCGCCGGACCCCAGATCGATGATCCGATCCCCATAGTCATCATCACAACGTTCGACCTCGATGAGTACGTCCACGGCGCGCTCAAGGTGGGGGCCCGCGGGTTCTTGCTGAAAGACGCCGGACCTGATCTGCTCGCCCAAGCTATTCGCGCTGCCGCCAACGGCGATGCCTTGATCGCACCGAGCATCACCGCACGGCTCCTCGCTGCGTTTTCTCACACGGCTAGCCAACCTGTGCCCACCCAGCCGCAATGGCCTCTGACTGGCCGCGAAGAAGAGGTCCTGCTCACGGTGGCGAGGGGTCGCACCAACGCCGAGATCAGCGACGAGCTTCACATCAGCATCAGCACCGTTAAGACACATCTCTCGAGCCTGATGACCAAGCTCGAAGCCCGCAACCGCGTGGAGCTAGCCATGTGGGCCTACGAAACCGACCGCCGCTGAATCGAACCTGCCACTGTTGCCACCGAAGTGATACATTCGATATTGTCCATGACGGCATTCTTGCGCTGGCCGGTTCAGCCCTCGGCTGGGAGGTCGTCGAGGACCCCACGGATCTGAGTATCCAACTTCGGGAGGTCCCTCACTACCACATTCCACACGATCGACGGGTCCACGTAGCGATAACCATGGGCCGGCAGATTCCGCATATCTACCACCTGCCGCCACGGGATGTCGGGATAACTGCTTCGGGTTTCATCCGATACCCCGTTTGCCGCCTCGCCGAGAGTCTGAACCCAGTGAATCACCGCGGTCAAGAGTACCTCGTTCCCGACAAGATCCCCCTCCGTGTCGGGCCGATGGCGCTCGATAGTCTCGATCATCTCGACAATGTCAAGCAGGAAGTCCCGATCCCGATTCACAATGCAATGGCCTCGGCATGAACCCGTTCGCGAAGGCGAGGCTTGACGTCAGTGGCAATCTCAACTCGGAACCCAAGCAAATCCTCAAGTTCGAGGTGGAGACCCGCCAAATCCAGGAGGCTCCTGCCGACATCCATGTCGACGAGTAGATCAATGTCGCTATCAGGTCCTGCCTCACCACGCACCACCGATCCGTACACCCGCACGTTCGACGCTCCATGCCGACCAGCGGTCGCGAGGATCTCGGAACGCACTTCGCGGAGCGACTCCAGGCTTGGCGCCTCATTGATGTGTCGAGTTGTGGCCACGTCACCGATCCTAATTGACCAAGAGCATTGTCTCATACCCCACCTCGGCCGGACAGGTCTTCTCGCTGAAGCGGTCCACACGGCCAGCCACCGGTGATGTCCTCATTGCGCCCAGCATCACCGCACACCTCCTCTCCGCCTTTGCCCACACTCCAACCCAGGCTTCACCCGTTCAGCTCCAGTGGCCGCTCACCGACCGTGAAGAAGAGGCGTTGATCCTGGTTGCCCGGGGCCGCACGAATGCCGAGATCGCTGACGAGCTCCGTGTCTCCAGGTCGGACGTTCACGATTCCATCGACGAGGGTTGTCTTGGCGGCGCCAGGTTCAGGAACATCACTGCGCTGCCCCGAGATCCATCGGGCCGCCTTACTCCCCCGCGTCGATCTGCCACACCCCGGTCTTGAGGTACTCGTCGATCGAGGCCGCTGCCCGCCTACCGGCTCCCATCGCCAGGATTACCGTGGCACCACCGGTAACGATGTCGCCGCCGGCAAACACTGCAACCTTTGCGGTGCGGCCTGTCTGTGGATCGGCCACGATGGTGCCCCAGGCGGTTTGCTCAATATCAGGCGTGGTCTTTTGGATGAGCGGGTTTGGATCGTTGCCGATCGCCACCACTGCGACGTCGATGGCGATCTCGAATTCGTCACCCGGAATCGGTTGTGGACGCCGCCGGCCGCTGTCGTCGGGCTCACCTAGCTCCATCCGCTGGAGCCGAATCCCCGTAAGCCAGCCGTCTTCGGTCCCATGCATCTCGATTGGTGTCACCAGCGTTTCGAACTCGATACCTTCAGCCTTGGCATGTGCCACCTCCTCTGCACGCGCCGGCATTTCGGCCTCGGAACGACGGTAGAGGATCTTGGCGGGCGCCGCTCCAAGCCGTCGAGCGGTGCGCACCGCATCCATCGCGGTGTTCCCACCGCCGAACACCGCGACTGTCTTCCCATACAGGTCAAGCAAAGGCGTCTCCGCCCCGGCCTCGTAAGCGCGCATCAAGTTGACACGAGTGAGGAACTCGTTCGCCGAGTAGACACCGATGAGGTTCTCACCCGGCACTCCCAGGAATCTCGGGAGTCCGGCGCCCACGCCGAGGAACACGGCATCAAAACCATCGTCGTTGAGGAGTTCATCAATCGTCTCGATCATGCCGATCACGGTGTTGGTTTCGAACCGCACACCAAGGGCTGCAAGCTGATCAACCTCGGCCCGAACAATCTCCTTGGGTAGGCGGAACTCCGGGATCCCATAGATAAGGACGCCACCGAGCTCGTGCAACGCCTCGAAAACCGTGACATCGTGACCGACCCGAACCAGATCGGCAGCACAGGCGAGCCCCGCAGGCCCGCTACCCACGACCGCCACCCGCTTACCGGTCTTGGGAACAACCTTGGTATCGGTCTGACCCCCATGCCCCCGCTCATAGTCGGCAACGAAGCGTTCAAGGTGGCCGATGGCCACCGGCTTGTACTTCCTTGCGAGCACGCAGGCACCCTCACACTGGTCCTCCTGGGGACACACCCTCCCGCATATCGCCGGTAAGAAGCTGTCCCGTTTGATGACGTCTACGGCGTCCTGGAACTGTTCGTCGGCAACCAGACGCACGAACTCGCGAATGTCGATACCTACCGGACAGCCGTCGATGCAGACGGGGTGAGCACACAGTATGCAGCGTTCCGCCTCGGCGACCGCCTGCTCCGGCGTGTACCCAAGGTTGACTTCGTCAAAGTTGACGGCCCGAGTTTCCGGCGGCTGCTCCGCCATCTCCTGGCGAGTCAGTTTCAGACGCTCCCGACGCGAGAGATCACGTCCCATCAGCACGACCCCGGAGCATTAACACGGTTGTGCTCACTGGCCGTGAACTCCTCATTGCGATAGTGCTCGAACGCGCCGTAGGTCTTGTTGCGTCGTGCCAGCAGCTCGAAATCCACCAGTTTGGCATCGAACTCGGGACCGTCGACGCAGGCAAACCTGGTCTCACCCCCCACCGATACACGGCAACCGCCGCACATGCCGGTTCCGTCCACCATGATCGGGTTGAGACTCACGACGGTGTCGATACCGTGCGGACGGGTCACCTCGGCCACGGCGCGCATCATCGGGACGGGACCCACCGCGACAACGCGGTCGATACGCGGCTTGGAGGCGATCAGCTCAGCGAGCTTGTCGGTCACAAAACCGTGGTATCCGTAACTGCCGTCATCCGTTGTGGGGTACACCTCGGTGCATACTGCTCGCATCTCGTCTTCGAGGATCACAAACGCGCGGCTTCGTCCACCAATGATGGCAATCACGTCATTGCCGGCATCGGCGAGGGCGACTGCGGTCGGGTAGGCAATGGCAGTACCGACACCACCCCCGACGACAACTACTGTGCCGTACTCGTGGATCTCGGACGGCATACCGAGCGGTCCGGCGAGATCATGCAGAGTGTCGCCGACTTGGAGCTGGTTCAAGGTGCGGGTGGTCTTACCCACTCCCTGGACGATGAGGGCGATCCATCCCGCCTCCGGATCGGCATCTGCAATGGTGAGTGGAATCCGCTCACCATTGTCGGTGACTCGAACGATGACGAACTGCCCGGCTCTACGTTTCCGGGCCACCTTGGGCGCCTCGACCCGAAAATACTTCACCTCAGGAGCGAGACCACGGACCTTCAGGATACGATTCATCGATTCTCCGTCCAGCAAAAGGGGCCGGCAATCGATCCACCCATTCCTCGGATAGGGAGGACCTCGCACCGCAGTTTAGTGAGGTTCGCTGAGCTGCCATCCGGCGGCGATGTGCCAGCCGATCATGCCGGTGGAGCCGCCCGCAACAGCAGATTCCCGGCCCCACGAAGTGTCCATACCCTTGTCGATCGCCGTGTCCTCTCGCCTCGCTCGACAGGTGGCTATGGGGATGGACGGGTGATCGGTTCAAGGCAAGCACTTCTCGATCAGGACCCCCGACACCACGTTCAGGGCCACAGCCGATCTCAGGTATCGGCCGAGAAACCGAACGGTGTTCGCATGCGTCCTCTACGCCTACCACGACACCCTCAACCTCACGAGGCGATGATGAGCCGGACCGGATGAGGGTCGTCGGTGGGTGACCAGCGCGACAAATCAGGAATGCCGACCCGCACCTTGGATTCGGATGGGGTCCCACGCTCCGAAGGTCACAATCGCCAAGCCACAAAGGAGTACATTCGTTTGGCGGCTAGAGGTGCGGGCACTCCGCACAATCTATGGGCTCGACAACTCGAAAGTCCGGATAACCGAGTCGCACAGTTCGAGATCCATTGCCAGCGCTGATGTTTCCGACTCCGATGTGCCACAGGTCACACTCCACCCTGCAGGACTATCTGTTACGAAAAGCTGAATCATCGACCATCGACCATCAACACCAGGCAGCAGATCCGACAGGTCGTAGGACCCGGGCAGGAGGATTGAGTCTCTATTCCCGACAACCGCGTTGACTTGTTCTGTAGATGTGTAACTCGGGAAAGCCTCTGAGAGTCCTTGCTTGCTCCCCGCGACGTACGCATCGAGACTCAACTCGGCTGAAATCTTCTCCACAACGATTGTGACATTCGGCTCGAAGCCCCCGCCGCGTACTGGCAGTCCGACACCGAGGACTATGACTGGATCCATGGCTACGTCGAGCGCCTGCCCGAGGTTGTCAAAGAACTCATCGGTGGCAGCCTCGCCGAGCGTGAAGACCTCCCATTCATCGGGATAGAAGATCGAGAACCCTACCGACTCATTGAAATAGGCAGTCCAACCGGAGGGGATCGGCATGGTGGTCGCCGGCGTTGTGGTGGTGGTGGTCGCCGGGATTGTGGTGGTGGTGGTCGCCGGGATT
>VAPH01026851.1_pt1 | contig 12934 bp, 9 predicted proteins | sample 3393861 | NCBI WGS metagenome assembly VAPH01 (sample SAMN08290439, study PRJNA428436) | hydrothermal vent metagenome | isolation source: Deep-sea hydrothermal vent chimney | place: Atlantic Ocean: South-mid Altantic Ridge | reverse complement strand
GGGAATTCGGGAACCACCAGCCGCGATTCCGGTAGACACCGCCGTCGGTCGTACCGACGGCCAATCCGGCCTCACCGACAAAACGCAGATCAGCGTCGTGCTGTGCGTGGCCTTCCACGTCTTTTAGGAGTGGAATCTGCCAGAGCAGGACCCGCACCCCCTGCTCGTGAAGCCAGTCGACCAACCCTGCCGGATCGGGCCATTCGGGCCCGTACCGCATCGCGTCAGTCGCAACCGCGGTATCCCCGTCGACAACATCGTGTGTGGCCCCGTTGAAAAGGTAGAAGGTGACTTCGTCTGCCCATGCCTCAATGACTATGACTGACGCCGGGATTCCTTCAGCAACAGAACGTTCCACAACCTCGCGAACCCGCCGGTCAGTATTCCATTCATTCCCGGACATCCATGGCCCATATCCCCATACCGGGAGCGGCGAAGGCCGCCCGGTATCGTGAACGTACGCTTGTACCAGAGCTTTTGGCTTCCCGAAGTACCAGCGGCCGGATGCTCCTGATTGAGTCGGGATCGTCGCAGAGGCCCGGTCCTGCGCGGTGACACCGAGGTCGTAGGAGATTCGAGATTTCCCGTCGATGGCGAGGCCATATCCGCGTGTGGACCACAGCCACGGCAAAGGAAAATATGTTCGCCCACCTTGCTGTTTGTACTGCTCGTAGACGCGAATGTCCGGAGCCTTGCCACGCTGATTGACACTGTCGAAGCGCTCCCCGGTTCCGAACAGGAACTCCTCGTTGTCGAGGTCCCACACCAGGCGCCAGGCACTGATTTCGTCGCCGATGCGACAAACCTCAACAGCAAGGGTGAGGGCGCCGAGCTCGCTGGACAAAACAAGACTGCCGTCGACTAATACAGCCGTCCAACCCCCGCTCGTACATGTCTCCCCCAGAGGTCCGTCGTCGCGCCCGTTCGCAATCACCCAGTCGAGTACACCTCGCTGTTTGGTGTTAATACGCAGTAGAGCGTCGTTGCCCGAGGCCTCAATGGATGTTCCGACGGTTGTGAGAGACGTGAACCGTACGGCATTCCATCGGGCCACCGGGAGGTCAAACCATTCGGTGACCTCATTGCGTTCTGTGTCCGGCAAAGACCCGAGGAACCGGTACCGGGCATCACCATCGAGCGGATCTATCGTCCCGGTCCAGGTGCCGGAATCATTCTTGAGCAGAGCGGTAGAGGTGTCGTCGGCGCTGTTCAGTTCAATAGCGACCGACTCAAAATTTGTTGTGGTGCGTACACCGACTGTTATGGCATCTTGTGTGGTGGGGACCAATGGGTCACGAGACCACGGCACGGCATCGTAGGGGTTGTGATCACCAGCGGGATCGTGGATCAACAGGTCAACCAATGTCAACTCCGGATAGGTAGTGAGTGGGGGTGAAGCAGATGCGTGCTGCTTCACCCCCACTGAGGGTGGCGAACGCGCTTAGTTCAGAAGGGCTTCGATCTCGGCCTTCGCCTGATCAAGGGCTTCCTGTGCTGTTATTTCGCCAGCCAGGGCCCGCTCGATGAGTCCATTGAGCAGATCCTGCATCTCGTTTTGACGCTCGATCACCGGTGGAACGACAACGTTCTCCAATGATTTCAGGACTGCTTCACGGTTCGCCGGGGGCGAAGCCGCGAGGTAGGCGTCATACAAGCTTGGATCCGTCAACGTTGGCAGCTCCCACGAAGCCGCCACGCGGAGCTTCGCGGATTCATCACTCGACGTGAAGAACCGCAGCCAGCGGTAGGCAGCCTCTTGTTTGTCGGATGCGGCCGAGACGCCGACACCGTTCGCAAAGAAGTGACTTCCGCCCTGGGTGTTGCCCGGCTCAACAACAATGTCCCACTCGAAGGGGGCATCGGCGAAGGCGCCGAACATCCAGATGCCGGTTGTGATCATGCCCAGTTCGCCATTCACGAACATGTCGCCGTCCGAGACACCACCCATGTCTGCGGCCGAGGGCTGTACACCACTCGTCACGTTTCCGATCATGAAGTCAAGTGCCTCAACACATCCTGACCCGTTGACCGTCACCTGACCACCCGTGAAGAACGAACAACCACTTTGTGCAGCAGCCTTGTAGAACTCCCAGAAGTGGACTCCTGCGAAGGAGCCCCACACGTCGTCACCCAATGCATTGATTGCTTCGGCAGCGGCGCGTTCGTCCGTCCAGGTCCAGTTGTCATTCGGGTATGCAATCCCGGCTTGATCGAACAGGTCCTTGTTGTAGAACAGCATGACGGTCGAATAACTCTCAGGCAGGGCGTACTGAGTGCCATCGATTGCAAAGGCATCGAAGGCCCGTTGGTAGTACGCTGCACCATCGAAGTCCGAGTCTGCTGCGGTTAGAGGACCGAGGTCGGCTAGGACGCCCTTCGAGGCGAACGACACGAAGTTCTCAAAGTTGAGCTCAAACGCGTCGGGAGCATCATTACCCGCTATTTGGGTCTGCAACAACGTGAAGTAGTCTCCGAAGGGTGCCGTCTCTACCTCGACTTTGACATCGGGGTTCTGCGCCTCGAACGCGGCAATCATCTCATCGAGAACGTCGAGATTGTCCGGCGCCGCCGAGAACGTAAAGTACCGGATCGTTGTCGGTTCGGCTGGTGCCTCGGTCGTCGTTGCTTGGGTCGTTGTCGGTTCGGCTGGTGCCTCGGTCGTAGTCGGGGCGCTTGCCTCTTCTGCCGCCGTCGTCGTCGTGGTCGTCGTCGATGCGCCCCCGCCGCACGCGGCAGCAAGTAGCGCCATCACACCGACCAGTATCAATATTCGTCTTTTCATGTTCCTTTTCCTTCCTCCCGGCTGGTTTCTTCAGGTATCTCGCGGGAGAGTTCGACACCTGATATGGCTGAGGTACAAAGCATGTGAGGTAGGTATTTCATCGGTTCACCCCTCCGAGGAGGAGACCGGCGGCAATGTGCCGTTGCATGGCAGCAAACACCAGGATCACCGGGACGACCGCGATCACGGAGCCCGCCATGACCAGATTCCAGTCGGTCTGATATCTGCCATGAAGTGAGGCAAGTCCAACGGGAAGCGTCATCGATCGTTCGTCGCGAGCGATAAACAGGGGCCACAGGAAGGAGTTCCACGACGCCATGAACGCCAGAATGCCGTGGGTCGCGGCCACCGGACGCGCAAAGGGAAACGCTACCTTCCAGAAGGTTCGCCAGGGTCCGGCGCCGTCGATTGCAGCCGCCTCCTCCATCTCGTCCGGCATCTGCAAGAAGTACTGCCTAAACAAGAACACCCCGAAGGCACTCGCAATCATGGGGAGAATCAGGGCCTGAAGAGAATTGAGCCAGCCGAGCCTGCTCATACCGATGAACAGCGGAACGATCGTGACCTGAAACGGCACCATCAGAGTGCCGAGGTAGAGAAGGAACAGGATCTGACGACCCTTGAATTTGAAGCGGGCAAGTCCGTATCCGGCGAGGGCGCTCGTTATGATCTGAAGAATGGTCACGGACAGGGTGACCACGATCGAGTTCATCAGTATTCGAACGAGGGGTATTACCTCAGCCACCCGGCGGTACGCATCGAGTGTCGGTGCTTCCGGTATGAGCTGAGGCGGAACTTGGAGAAGGCGGTCCGTACCCTGGAACGATGTCGACAGGCTCCATGCGAACGGAAAGATCATGGTGAGCCCGAGCACGCCGAGAACGAGCCATCCGGCGGATCTGCGCAGGCGGACAGTTGCGCGCTTCCGTGGGAGCACAATCGACCGATCCGCAACCGGGAGTGGGCTATCCGCCATAGTGAACCCACCTTCGTTGAAGTCGCGTCTGGACCAAGGTCACGGTGAAGATGAACGCGAACAGGATCCACGACATCGCCGCGGCATACCCCATGCGCCCGAAGCTAAACGCGTTACGAACGATCTGCTCGACGACCACCGTGGTCGACTCCAGCGGGCCACCTCCCGTGAGTATCCACACCTGCTCGAACACCTGAAAGGAATTGATGAGCAGAATGATCGAGACCAGGAATACCGTGGGCGTGAGAAGCGGAAGTGTGACCTTCCAGAAGGTTTGCCACGGACTCGCTCCATCTACAAAGGCGGCCTCGCGACAATCCGCCGGGATGGCCTGCAGCCCGGCAAGAAATAGGATCATGACAAAGCCGGCGTCCTTCCAGACGCTGACGGCTATGACCGAGACCATCGCCCACCCTCGCTCGAACAACCATTGAGGCCCCTCGATGCCGATGAGACCGAGCATCCAGTTGATCACACCGAAACGCGAGTTGAGCATCCAGCGCCACATCAGTGCCACCGCAACCCACGCCGACACAACCGGCATGAAGAAAACCACCCGCGATACGCCGGCAAGGCGACTTCGCCGGTTCAGCAACAGCGCGAGCGACAGTCCGACAACCATCACGACGGGCAAGTAGCCGGCAATGAACACCAGCGTGTGAACAACCGCGGAGCGAAACTGCCGATCTCTCGCGAGCTCTGCGAAGTTGCCAAGACCAACAAACTCGGGGTCCGTGAGCAGGTCCCACTGAAAAAGACTCAGGACACCGGCCGCCGCGATGGGGACGATGGTAAAGACGACCAACAGGGCGAAACTCGGCGCGAGGAAGACCACCCACCATCGACGAGCAGAGCCCAACCACGTCACGCGAACTCTTCTCCTTTGACGTTATGCCGGAGCGTTGAAGGATTCCCGCTTGGGGCAACGCTGGCGGCGGCCGGCACCGCGGCTGTGCGACCACGGTGGAGCGGTGACTTGAAGAACTCGCTGAGGACGACACACGCTGCACCCCGCGCCCACGTGACGTCACCTGCCGATTCGACAACAAGTTGTGTGCCGGCGCCAAGGGAATCGAATCGGTTCTCCTCCAGCGCCTCTCGCATCGGGTCAAGCCGCCAGCTTCCCGCTTCGACACCTTCACCGGCAACGATGAGTAACTCCGGGTTCAAGAGATTCACGATCATCGCAAGCCCCACTCCGAGCCAGCGACCCGATTCGGCAAGGAGTCCCCGTGCCACCTCGTCGCCGTCAGTCGCCGCTGTGACGAGAGTTTGCAGGGTCATTTCGGTGGAATCAGACAGAGTTGTGAGCTGACCTCGGGCTACCGCGTCCGTGGCGGCCGCGATGAGAGCCGTGTCGCTCGCCATCACCTCAAGACAACCACGCTTTCCACACCCGCAGACCGGCCCCCCCGGCATGACAGTGATATGCCCGAGCTCACCGACGCCACGCCCATCTCCGCCATAGAATTGACCATTCAGGACGAATCCGGCGCCGACACCACTGCCGACAGTCACCACGACAAAGGAATCGTGACCTCGCCCATCGCCAAACCACTGTTCGGCGATCGTCAGCGAGTTGACATCGTTCTCCAGGTAGACGTCAAGACCCAGCTGTGACGCGAGCGGGCTAGCGAGATCAACATCCCGCCACCCGAAGAATGGAGAATATCGACACATCCCCTTTGTGCTGTCCACGATTCCGGCGAGACCAAGACCAACCCCCAGAAGGTCTGCTTGATTCACACCGGACCTGGCGACTACAGACTCGACCAGCCGGGCGACGGCGCCAATCACGTCGGCAGGCAGGGCTTCACCATTGTTGCCCGACACCTCATCGGGGACCGTCGACTCCTGGTACGAGACGACCTGCGCGTCAAGATCGGTCACGACGGCTACCAACGATCCGGGCATGACCTTGACCCCGACGACATACTTTGCCTTGCTGTTGAGACTCAGCATGACCGGCGGTCGCCCCCGGGATGTCTCGACCACACCGGTCTCGTGCACGAAACCACTCTCAATCAACTCGGCTGAGAGATTCGAGACGGTGGCCGCACTCAAACCGGAGCGCGTCGCGATCTCTGCCCTGGACAGTGGACCCGAGCTTTTCACGAGGTTGAGAACCAAGCTCAGGTTTACGGCCTTGCCGAGATAACGATCAACACTTATTTCATTCATTGGATGAAATAATAGGAACCCCCGTTTCTATTCGTCAAACAGACCAGCTTCTGATGCACCGAACACCCTCGCTAAAGGGGTCACACAATGACAAGAGAAGCCGTGCACCGGCCTACGGTCGTGTCGCCACGCGCGTAGAAGCTACCGGCTGCGATGGCGTCCGGGGGTGGCGTTGGCGGGGTCCTCCGGCCAGTCGTGTTTTGGATAGCGGCCGGCCATTTCCTTGCGCACCTCGGCCCAGCTCCCCTCCCAGAATCCAGCGAGATCGCTGGTGATCTGCACCGGACGGTCCGCCGGCGAGAGCAGATGTAGCACCACAGGGACTCCCCCGACGGTAGGCGTCTGGGTCAGCCCAAACACCTCTTGCACCTTCACCCGGACAATCGGTACATCCGTCGTGTAGTCCAGTTTGAAACTACGTCCACTCGGTAGGGAGAGACGGGGTGGAGCGAGGCGATCGAGTTGGCCGGAGAGCCGGTGGTCGAGTTGGCCGCGCAGGATGGAGGTAACGTCGATTGATCGGAGATCATCCATGCCGCTCGAATTCCCCAGGTACGGCGCCAGCCAGGTTTCGAGTGTCCCGAGCAATGCATCCTGCGACCAGTCGGGCCAGGGCAGTCCCAGATGACGATGAAGGAACGACACGCGAGCACACAGTACCGCGGTCGGTTCGCTCCAGGCCAACGTGTTGAGTCCGCGTTCGGTGACGCGTTTCAACAGGGCTGCGGTTGTTTCCTCACACGGTTCGGGCCTCACATCGATGGTGTTCAGCGCCACTCCCCCGAGTTTGCGCTCACGACGCTCGACGAGTCGATCACCAATCCAGCGGAGGTGACTCTGCTCGATCACATCGTGGCTGAAAAGTGCGGCAACGTCGTCCGCGTCAATCGCTGCAGCGAGACGGATGCGGGTCTCTTTACGATTCCCGTCAAGATCTGCAGGGATAAGAAACCGCTCGGGAGCAAGTGGATCATCCTCTGCAATCCAGGCCCGATTCCCGGTCCTGAGTTGATACCGACCCGGCGATCCCCGCAACACGGCGAGCCGATCCGGAAAGGCGGATGCAAGAACGAACCCTGCCCTGTCGGGATCGGCACCGGCCTCCGCGATGCCAGCCCTCCTGGCTATGTCGCTCGCCGCGCGGCGAACCGCGTCAACGGTCCCGACCCGCATCAACGGATGTTTGCGCAGCCCATCGACGATCCGAACCCTCAGCGATAGATCGACCGGAACTTCGTCACGACGCCCACCAAGGACATCGCGTTCATCAACGAGAGCAGCCAAAATACACGCCAACCACCGATGTGTCCCGGCCCCGGCCACCATCCGTGCGAGCCGGGGATGTAGCGGAAGATCGACCATTGCATTTCCAAGGTCGGTGATGGTCCCGCTCGCATCGAGACCACCGAGGAGCTGGAGAAGGGTTACCGCCTCGTTCCATGCCGCCGTTGGTGGAACATCCAGCCAGCGGAGCTGCGATGGATCTGTCACTCCCCATTTCGCCAGTTCCAGTACGAGTCCGGCGAGGTCTACCGAAGCGATCTCGGGTTCAATGAAAGGCCTCCGGGTCCCATGTTCAACCTTTGACCACAGGCGATAGGCGACCCCTGGTTCAGTGCGCCCTGCGCGTCCCGACCGCTGATCCGCCGACGCCTTCGAGATCGAGTGGGTGAGAAGTCGCGTCATGCCGGTGCGGGGGTCGAATCGAGGAGACTTCGCTCGCCCGGAATCGACGACGATTCGCACACCCTCGACCGTGAGGCTCGTCTCAGCAATGTCGGTAGCAAGCACTACCTTGCGCTCGCCTGGAAAGCTCGCCGCTAGCGCAAGGTCTTGCTGATCAACGGAAAGCGAACCGTGCAGAATCCTGACATGCGCCGAAACGTCAGCCTCGCGAAGTGCCTGCTGCACTCGACGGATCTCTGCCATGCCGGGAAGAAACACAAGCACGTCCCCCTCGTGAGATCGAAGCGCGCGTTGGACAACATGCGCAGTGTGCGCTTCGATGTGCGTGTCGCGTTTCAACGGCACCCAGTTCATATCGATGGGATGGGTTCGGACCTCGGACTCGACGACGGGCGCGGGAACTCCGACACCAAGGTGGTCGGCAATCGCCCGAGCGCTCACAGTTGCTGACATCACCACGAGGCGGAGGTCTGAACGGATCGAGTCACGGACATCGAGAGTCAGCGCCAAGCCGAGGTCGGTATGGAGATTCCGCTCGTGGACTTCGTCGAAGATGATGGCGGCAGTGTCCGCCAGTTCGGGATCACGCTGCAACCGCCTGGTGAGAACACCCTCGGTTACAACCTCGATTCGGGTTCGGCGCGAGACTTGACGATCGCCTCGCGTTACGTACCCGATTGTTTCCCCGACGTGCTCACCAAGGATATGAGCCATACGTCGCGCCGCCGCCCGGGTCGCCAGTCGGCGAGGTTCGAGGATAACGATCTTTCGATCACCCACCCATGGTTCATCGACCAGATGCAGTGGCACGATCGTCGTCTTCCCCGAGCCCGGGGGTGCAACGATGACGACGCTCCCCGCTCCAACGAGAGCGGCCTGGATCTCGGGAATGGCCGCCTCGACGGGAAGACCGGTCCTGGGAAGCGACAGAGGCATGGCGCCAGGGTAGTGAGCCCACAGGATGCTGGGTACCTGGCGCAGACTGTGGATGGTTCGCGCCGTCCCGATTCTTGGAGTTCACCAACGTGGGAAGGACTCGTTCAGCAATCCGGGCGCGTCTGTCGATAGTCTGTGTATGTCCAACATTCGATCACACGACTCGTGACACAAGGTGAGGGAACAATGAACCGGCTCCTTCTTGGAAGTCTCTTTGGGTTGGCGCTAGCGGTCGCGGCCTGCGGAGGAAATGCCACAGATTCAACGACGACCGCGGCACCGGCCGCACCATCATCGACTGTGGTTTCGATCACACCGACTTCATCCACCACATCCACCACATCACCGCCGGCGACAACGACGACAACCATGCTTGAGAAGGACGTGTTGGACTTCGGACAGTGGATACTTGTCCTGGCATCGCTCCCGATCGATGAATTCACCCTGGAAGATGCCGCGGCGCGGGCACCTGAGGTTGAGGGATCTCGCGTGCTGCTTTCCGATGACTACCCGTCTCTCAACGCCGGATACTGGGTTGTCTACGCCGGACCGTTCCCGGACAACCCGACCACAAGCGCCTGCCCGGATAATCGGCCGGAAGACTTCACGTGTTACCCCCGCTTTGTGGGTGACGTCACCGTTGCGATGCCCAACATCGTCATTTGGACCGAAACCGGGATTCGCCAGGTCAGCGTTGTGACCGGTGAGTTTGTGGGCGGGGGTGCTGAACTTGATCCCGGTGGTATCTTCGTCGACAGATTCACCGTCACAGAGGATGCCGGAGCTGCCTACTACGGAGTCGGCTGGGAAGATTATTGGTACTCGTGTGAGGCGTCCCGAGGGACCGTCGCCCGAGTCGACCTGTCCACTGGCCTATCCGATATCGCCTACCCCGGGTACAACCCCCAGATCTCGCCCGACGGCTCACTCATAGCGATGATCGACTCGTCCGAATGTGTCCCGGATCCCGCTCAGGAAGGGTGGTGGCTAACACCGTTCGACCAGATACAGATCTATCAACTCTCTCAAGGTGTCGCCGTACCCGTCGCATCACTCCAATTGGAGGGGCCGATGGACCTCGACAATCGCGACCTCGAGGTAAGCAACATGTTCTGGCTGGACAACCGAACACTGCTCGTGTTCCAGTGGGACGGAACGGTTCGCCGGGTATCGATAGACCAACCAAACCTTGACAATGCACCAATCGTCGACCGCTCGGAAACGATTCGGTTCCCGGTGACTGTCGTCGGACAGGACGTGTTCTACGCGGCTGAGAACACATCGGGTCCCGACTCGACGAGGCTCTACCGTCGCAATCTGACGACCGGTGAGGTGACGGCGACCGATATCACCACCGACGCCTGGATCATCGGGTCCACAAACGGCTTCGACTACGTGATCGTCGAGTCAACCAACATCTATATCAACGGCGAGCTCCTCGTCGATCTCGGAGCCGAGATCTGGGCCGTCGGCTGGTAACAGACACCGGGTAACCGGAACTGTCAACGCGCTCGGCCGGAATGTCTCGCGACGCTACGTCCCCAACTTTGAGGCCATCGCCCAGATCGTCACGATCAACAACACCGTGTCAATCGACCCAAACTGCCGGATCCTCGTGAGCGCACTATCCGCTGTGTCGCCGTCATCTGCATCGAACGCGTCAGCGGCTCGCTCCGCCTGAGGGCTGAGCACTGTGATCCCTACAACAGCCCCCACAATGATCATCAGAAAGCCGATCGAGACGAACGGATCGCTGAAGGTATGATCGCCGTCCGAGGTCACAACCAGCAGAATGCCCGTGATCAGGATGAGGATCGCCGCAGGCATGTAGATCGTCTTGCTCATCACAGCTGTCGTACGTAACCACCGGGCGGCAACCGGACCGCGGTCCTCAATCATCGGCCCGTTCACGACGAACTGGGTGACATTCGCACCGAGCCAGGCGGCCACACCAAGAATGTGCAGCACCAATAGACCTTCAAACATAGTGTTCCTCTCCCATGGGTTTCCGCAACCGTAGCGACCCTCGTCCACCTATCTACAATTCACCGCTTCCCTAGGACACGGTCAGCAATCCTGCTCACGTGCTCTCGGCAGCGACCTTAAGGATCTCGTGCAGAGCCTCGTCGTCCCCTACCTGATTCGCTAACAGAAGGATGATTCGAAAATTGAGGATCGCACTCTCCTGTGGAGATTTTCCGTCATGAAGTACGCGCAACGCCTCGTAAAACGCATCACCATCTTTGAGTGCAAGATTGTCGAGATTGATGCTCATGCCGCCTCCTCATTGCCCCGCGCTCGAGCCAACGCAGCAACCACACCATCCACCGTGACCGAATTCCAGCGAGCAGCAAGATGCTGGTCCGGCCGGACAAGAATGCCGCAGCCGGCAGACAAACCGAGGCGCTTCGCGACAAGGCCGGAAGTATCAGCAATGTCCCCACCGTCACCGATCGTCACAATCCGCACATCCGAAGGAAGCCCTTCCGGAAGATCACTCTCGTTCCCACAGAACAAGAGCACGAAGTCGCGCCCCACATAGTCGAGCAGCCACTCTCCTCTCACGCCCTCCACCGGGGCATCAAGAACCGGTCCTCCAAGGTGTACCTCCCCTTCGAAGACTGCGGTGTCAGAGGTCGACAGGGGTGAGCCATGGTGAACCGTGGCGACCGACAGACGGCCACTGTTAACCAGGGGGCGAGCGAATCCATGCCGGCGGGCCAACCCGAGGGTCGCGGTCCGTAACGCTAGATCAGAGTCCGACTGCGGTGTCATGAAGTCGATTGTTTGTGTCGTCACGGCGAGGTTTTCGGCTGCGGCGTACACACGCTCATCGCTGTATGTGTCGAGCAGTGATTCGGGCGCCGCGTCGCGCATCACCAAATCAAGTTTCCACACAAGGTTCTCTGCATCCTGGACACCGGCATTGGCGCCGCGGGCACCGAACGGTGAGACCTGGTGGGCGGAGTCACCGACAAAAAGTAGGCGCCTATGACGGAAATCCTCGAGATGTCGCGACTGGAATCGGTAGATGCTTACCCAGTCAATTTCAAACTCTATGTCGTCACCAAACATGGCTTGAATCCGTTTGGTGATGCGTTCCGTGCTCATCTCTTCCTCGGGATCGACATCGCGCCCCAGCTGGAAATCAACGCGCCAAACATCATCGGATTGACGGTGCAACAGGGTTGATCGGCCCTCGTGAAACGGCGGGTCGAACCAGAACCAACGCTCGGTGGGCATAGTCCCCTTCATCCGGATGTCGGAGATGAGAAACTTGTCCTCGAACGTTCTCCCTACCAAAGACAAACCGGCATCTCGCCGAATCGTGCTGCGAGCACCGTCCGCGGCGATCAGCCAATCACAGGTGATTTCGTACGACCCGTCAGGTCCTTCCGCAACCAGAGTTGCCTGTTCATCGGTCGACGAGGACTCAGTTACCGTCGTCGACCATCGCAGGTCGATAACTCCGGTTGATACGACTGCGTCGAGAAGCAGACCTTCCACGATGTTCTGCTGCAGGTTCACGAAAGCCGGCATGGCGTAACCGGGTTCCGGCTGCAGATCGAACTCGTAAGCAAGATCCTCTTCGTAGAACACCTTCCCCACCTGCCAGGTGACTCCGCGATCAATCACTGGCTGCGCGACGCCGACGCGCTTCCAGATCTCTAGCGTGCGCTGACTCCAACAGATCGCACGAGATCCGTCGCTCTCAGCGGACCGCATCTCAAGGACGACTGACGGTCGGCCGAGCGCCGCCAGCTCAAGGGCGGCAGAAAGCCCGACCGGCCCAGCCCCAACAATCACGATGGGGTGGTGCTCGTTCATGGAGCTTCCCCGAGCTGCAACTGCGCCCATACCTCTTGATCACGACTTGCGGTCCAGATGCGGGGCCGGTATCCGGCGAGTTCGTCGTACATACGAGCGACATTGAACGGGATGCAATGCTCAAAGATAAACCAGTCGCCGAAGCGCGGCTGCAAAGCAGCATACGCCACGTCAAAGGCTTCCTTGAGACTCCCCTCGCGTACGACAACTTCGTAGACAGCATCCCGCAGCGTTACCAGATATGCGCGAGTTTCTTCGATTGCAGCAGGGATGTCATCTCCGTGCACAGTGCCGCCCCGGCCACCGACGATCTTCTTCGCACCGACAGCGGCAACCCGGTCGAGCGTGGTCGTCATCCATTCCTGAAGAAACGCGTCACCGCAATAAGGGGCGGTGTTCGCCTCCACAAGATCGCCGGCGAAGAGCACGCCGTCGTCGGGAAGATGAATGCCGATGTCACCTTCGGTGTGACCACGTCCGTAGTGAACAAGGTCGATGCGACGGTCACCGAATTGCAGGGACATGCGGTCGGTGAAAGTCATCGT
>VAPH01006609.1_pt1 | contig 12935 bp, 8 predicted proteins | sample 3393861 | NCBI WGS metagenome assembly VAPH01 (sample SAMN08290439, study PRJNA428436) | hydrothermal vent metagenome | isolation source: Deep-sea hydrothermal vent chimney | place: Atlantic Ocean: South-mid Altantic Ridge | reverse complement strand
TGCTCTTTAACATATCTATCCAGCTTATCTTTATTTTTTTTTGAGCAAGCCGAAACCCTAGAATAAACATTAAAGCATAGATAAAAAAAACACCACTAGCTATATATTCGATCCCCCAGTTCACCAAAAGAAGTGAAATAATGACCAGCAAGACTACACATATTGCATCATTAATTGTCTGGCGTTTATAGCTTCCAACACTAACATTCAAACTCGATGCAAGACCACCCATACAGCTGAAGATAAATGCCAGAGAAAGTATCTCAAGCGGGACAACCATAAGCTCCCACTTGCTTCCGAATAGAACAAGCACAAAATGCGAACACACCAGTGAAAGCCCGACACAGATCGGGAAAGTACTTAATGATACAAGGGCGAGGCTATTTTTGAAATATCGCTGAATCTCATGGCACTCATCGGATTGAAGGCGGCTAAATGAGGAAAACATTACAGCATTTACTTCTTGAGAAAAGTTCAGTTTGATCATTGCAGCGGTAGAAAACGCCTTTTCATAGCCTCCCAGCATTACCGGACCTAGAAACTTACCTATAATAAATTTGTCAGCATACTCATTAAAATGCGATAGTTGTGCCCTTAGAAAATTATAGAGCCCAAAATTAAATATATCTTTCATTTCATTATGGATATATCTAACCCTTGGTTTCCAGGCTGACTTAAAGACAATATATATCGTTATAATGGCATAGGAGGAGATAAGACCGAGGACCAGAGCCCAGTACTTAAACCCGGCAAGTGCGAGAACCAATGTTATACCGGACTGCAAAAGACTCCTATAGAAATCCGCTAAGGCCGTAACTTTGAAATTGACATCCCGTTTTAATAAAGTAATCGGCATCTGGAAAAAACTCGTGATAATAAATATCGGGGACAATACCCAAAGCACCTTTTTTAACTCCGGTGTATGAAAAAAGTCAGCAATAGAACCCGCAAAAAAGAGCGTCCCTGCGGTCAATATTATTGAAATAACTAAATCAAAAGTAAATACTGAATTAATATGGGAATCTTTAATCTCCTTCTTCTGTATTAGCGCCAGACTAAATCCGAAATTGCTCGTACTGTTAGCGTAAAATACGACCATGGTTCCCATTCCCATAATACCAAAGTCCTTTGGATCCAGTATCCTGGCAATAAAAATGGATAGGCCGAATTTAAGTATCTGGGTTACAAATCGTAGAGACGTGTTCCAAACCAGACTTGACTTTGTCTTACTTGCGATGTCTTTTTGCAACGTGGATATTCTCTTCCGGGGAAAAAAAATGACAGGGTTAAGTTGTACTTTCAAAACAATTATTTTTTTGAATCAAGATACAGGTCAATTGATGTTTCCCCTGTATGTCAACCTGGCGTGGAGGATATAAACGCTCACCAAATGTCCATAAGTCCCCGCTGAAAACCTGCCAATATTCCTGCTCCACTATTCTCCCACCGTATTTCAACCAATTATCTACTTCGTTTCGTGAAAAGACCTTGCATATATACTGCGAATTTTGATCGTATCCAGATCCCTCAAGCTTATAAACATTCTCTATGTATTGATTCTCATTGTATGGAAATGTCAAAGCAATATATCCTGATTTTGCTACAAGATTAAACATATTGTGAACAGCCGCCTCATGGTTCTGAATATGCTCCAAAACGCTCACACAGGTAACAAAGTCAAATTGCTCTATAATTGCTGTTTCCTTTATATCATCGTGTATTATGTGAACGTGCCGGTTAATCATATCTTTATCCCAGTAGTCATTGATATTATCTATAGATGTCACTAAATAGCCGCAGTCCATCATCAATCGAGGTAAAGCAGTGGTCCCAGTACCAACATCAATTATTGAACGCGGATAAAATTGTGAAAGAGAATTTAATAAGAAACGATATTCGACAACTATCCCTTAGATCAAAAAATTAAGTGCTCAAACAGTGACAATGAAATCCGGCTGAAATTCCATAATATTATCTCATCATGAATTTCTCAAAAATGTTTCTTTAATACATCAACTATCCTTTCCGCAGCCCTGCCGTCCCAAAGCTCCGGGATACGCCCTTTTAAATCAGCACCACCCAAAATCCTGGAACTTTTTTCTACTATTGTTTTTTTGTCCGTCCCGACTATTTCGTTGGTCCCCTCGGAAACTGTTACCGGCCTTTCCGTGTTTTCTCGCAGAGTCAGACACGGCACATTCAGGATGGTCGTTTCCTCCTGAACACCTCCGGAGTCCGTCAGTACAAGTTTGGCATTCGAAATCAACTTAATGAAATCAAGGTAGCCGAGGGGGTCATAAAGGGTTATCCCGTCTCCCGCTCTCCCATTGTCCGAAGCCCGGATATGGCCGGAGAGCTTAAACTTCTCTATCTTTTTCCGAGTCCTCGGATGACAGGGAAAGATAACTGGGTATATCCGGGATATCTCTGCAAATGCATGGATCAGACCTTCAAGTGTCTCCATACGATCGACATTACTCGGTCTATGCAGCGTTACAAGACAGTATGGTTGCTCTGCAATACCCATTCGTAACAGAACATCGGAGCCATCGGCCTTTGTCCTGTGTTTAAGCAGCGTATCGATCATTACGTTGCCTACAAAGAATATCTTATCTTCTGTAATACCCTCTTTGAGAAGGTTTTCATTAGCGCTCTTCTCAGTTATAAAAAGCATGTCCGAGATAGAGTCCGTAAGCACACGGTTTATTTCTTCGGGCATGGACCTGTCAAAACTCCTCAGGCCAGCTTCAACATGAATTATCTTAATGCCAAGCTTGGATGCTGTCAGGGCACATGCAATAGTTGAATTTACATCTCCCACAACCAGAATATAGTCAGGCCTATGCTCAAGCAGTACCTCCTCAAAACTTGTCATTATCTCTGCTGTCTGGCTGGCATGAGACCCCGAGCCGACCTCAAGATTAATGTCCGGCTTGGGAAGTCCGAGATCATCAAAGAAGAATTTGGACATCTTGTCATCATAGTGCTGTCCCGTATGAACAAGGATTTGATCAATGGAATCTGCCTTTTTCATCTCCTCAATGATCGGGGCAATTTTCATGAAATTAGGGCGTGCGCCAACTACATTAATAATTTTCATTCTTCTTTACTGGTCTCCTTCAGTTAACACAGACTATAAGCCAAGCCTTGATAGTGCCACGGACAGTTTACCGGCAATCTTTCTGACATCAAATATATCTAGGTTTGGGTAGTTGATCTTAAGAGTACCTTCTTTTTGCTTCCTCTGCCAAAGGCCATCTATACAGATGGAAATCCCGTCAATATCCTCCGGAGCATAAACATCTCCCAGGTCATACTTCCGTACCATATTCCCGAGAGCACCGTCCAGCGGAGTCACAGTGAGTATCGGTAAATTCAGACAGAGATAGTCATAGATCTTTGAAGTCACCTGGGTCATTGTCTTTGGCTGAATATTCAACAGGACATCTGCCTTAGTCAGAGTTTGCAGGCATTCCCGGTACGGTAACTGATCGATCAGAATAATCTTATTATCCGCCAGCAAGTCCTTAAACTCCTCATGGAAGTCGTAGTTTAATGAAATCTTCCCTATTTGCAGGAATACAATGTCCCTGCCTCCATTCGCAGACTTTGTAATTTTCCTGATCGCTTCAATAATAGACGACGGGTCTCTCGTACCATATAAGAACCCAGCATGTGCAAGTACCAGTTTATTCCGATCATTACCTCCTGTTTCAGATTTACTTCCAGACGATATATGCTGATAGTCATTTACATCAAACCCGTTGGGCAATGTTATAAGTTTGTCCGGATCAACCTCAGGATAGCGCTTGAGAAATGATTCCCGCAGCTCTTCGGTATTGGCAGATACGATACTTGCATGTTTTATAATGGTCCTTTCCAGCTTCATAGCAAGAACGTCCAACAGCTTACCTTTTGAAACATGAAAGGGGTTATCGATCCATGGGTCTCTGAAATCAACTACAAACGGGACGTCGCTGAACCTACTGATCATATACGCAATCGCCAACGCGCTCCATGGCGCCCCCGTTGCGAATATAACAGTGATCCCATGTTTTTTTACTATCTTAAGCCCACTATATACAGCCGGTATTATCCAGGAAGATGAACTGTCAGGGAAGTTAAATACATCCGATACAAAATCCTTCAGGCGTTGCCACCATGATCTGTTTTGCTGTTCATACCAGATACCAGAAAACTTGCCAGGAGAAGCCGTTGCTCCTTTATTCGATACGGGCGATTGTCTCGACTTCTTTTTGCCTAAGATTATCTCCTTACAGTTAAGCAGGATATCAAACATATCAAATACGTTCGTCCTGTGAATAGTTTCATTATTCACGGGCAGTTCAAGTTTATTATCCAGTACAGCATAGCTTGGATAGCATTCGGGCTTTACTGTTAAAACATGTGCACTGCTACACTCCATGCTTCTTACAAATTTTATAATTCTCTGAGCTCCAGGTAGGCCGAGCCCTCCGACTGGAGGATACAGGTAGGCAACGTAGAGAATATTTCTATTCATTTATAATATCCATGAGTTTCATATTAGTATTTCACATGTTTTGCAGCCTGAGTTTAAGCCACTTAAGTTCTTTGCTCAGTGTTGTATTTTTTATAGCCTTTATCAGGTCCTCAGCTAACTGAGTAAAAACAGTCTTCAAAGACCAATACTCATCTGCTACAGGAATGCCTTTGCATGGCTGTTTATAAACCGGAAGCGAATCGCGGTACTGCATGAAGTAGTGATGCATCCCGTGATTCTGCAGCAACAGCACTACCGGCCTTGTATGAGTTCGTGTATCAAATTGAAGTAATGTTTTTATAGTATATTCATAAAAAAACTTAGCCTTTTCAAGAAATGCTCCCCTCTCTTCAGCACCTGAATATTTATATGCGTAATAGAAAACATTACTCTTCCTTATATCCTGGGCAGGCCATGTCTCATTCGGAAATTCAAGGATTTCAGGTTTATCCAGGTATGGGTACTCATTATCCCGCATCCATCGGGCATAGTGCAGAAGACTTTCACGGGCATAGCAGTACATCTCATCAGTTTCATCCATAGACTGCTTCACATCAAGATACCTTCCAACTGATTGAAGACATACATTGTAAGACCAAGCAACTTCTACGTTCAGCAAATTACGTTTTTCTATGACATTCTTTGGACTTATACACCCAGCAATCAACTCCTCCACTGTTTCAATATAAACACGGTCACCAGTAAGAAGATATGCATCCAGCAACGTGTTGATGGAATTCCCCGTACTCCTCGTAAAAGGATATTTCAGGAATGGGATATGTTCACCTTTGACAAGCCTTTTAACTAATGAAATCTGCTTTTTGAATTTATGCATTGCCCCCAGAATCGTTGATGAACAGCTCAACACTCTCATAACCCAGCCAGCTATTTCCAGAACCGTTTCCTTCGATGCGACCTCTCCGGTCAAATAGTAATGAAACAACATTCCCATCGTATAGCAGTGTTCAAGACCGGGACCGCCCCCATACCCCTGCCCTCTGGATTGGATGTGGTCTTTTGTAAATGATCGGTGAGTGGCAGTGCCAGCATCAAGATAGTGGTCAGTATGCCAGAACATGCCTCCATTATATTCATCTCTATCCTCATCAGTATGATATATATCAATATCCACAACATGGTGGGCTAAATCATCCATCAATTCATACCAACGCTTATCCGATCTAATCACATATTGACGGATACATCCATAAATTGGATCGTACTGATTGTTATAATGGGACACAAGCGGATCAGGTCCTTTATGTCTGACCGCTTCATGGTCTGCATAAATTTCGCCGAAGTTTCTCCATCCATACTCATCAACTATTTCTCTCTTATTGAAAAATGATTTTCCTCCTTTTACTGCAGCTTCAATTAACTGATCATACTCTTCATCTCCAATACCGAATGTTATGTATGGTATGGCTTTTGAGTCTGAATACCATTCCGGAGTAGACCTTGCGATAAGTGGCGAATGGACCCAATCTAATGCAACCTCATCTCCTCCAAAATCAAGATAAAAAACATGTGTCTTCTGTTCCCCGCCTTGAAGTTCATAAAGATCAGAGAATTGTTTTGGGTAAAGGCTCAACTCCATACTATTTTTATTTATGGTCACAGCTTTTGGAAAATTTTGCCAAAACTGTTTTATTGCACCTGATATCCCGACCTGATCGTTACCTACAAATATTATAGGTTGGGCTCGTAGACCTTTATCAACAGTCTTGCCGCCAGATGACACTTCAAATCCTCTGAATCTATGCATGACTTTGCCAAATCTATTTCTGTGATTTTTACTTTTCCAGTTCTCTCCACCGCTTGAATCCTGATAGATTATCACATCATCTCCATCTATCTCGGCCAAGTTATTATTATAATCTTCTAGACCATAGCGGATCTGCAGATCTTCTTGACGACTGAGTGGTATCCTGACTGTGAGGTCTTTAAAAAAGACAGATCCCTTGTCACCTAAATCCCAGAGACCGCCATGATGGTGGGCAGGATTAATATTTCTGAGGACAAATTCTATTTTTGCAAAGCTTTTATTATAATAAAAATGTATACGTGCAATAAATAGGACTGAATCTTTGTTATTTCTAAACCTGTAACGTCCCTTGATCTTGATAACAGTCCTGAGCCTGCCCCCTGTTTCTACGGTAATGTCGTTAATTTCAGGCACATATACCCCGCCATTACTATCAGTCAGCAGGCATGATGCTGAAGAGCCATCAATAACTTCAGTATTGTTTTTTACAACCCTTTTAAAGGGCAGAAAAACTTTAGTATCTATAAAAAAAGATGTAGCACCAGTATTAATAAACCATGCATCATTATCCTTTTTTAGTGAAATACCCTCAAGGCGTTCACTATTTTGGCTCTCTGGAATAAGTTGATAGTTTAACAAAGACCGTGATGTAATAGAGGCTTGGAAGTCTAACAGAAACCACTTAACGCTTCTGTCCGGCCATAATGCCAATGGCTGTGTCTGAAGTGCTATCCTGTCACCTGTTTCATTCAACAGTTTTAAACCGACTTCATTCTTAACCATTCCCTGAGGGAAAGGCACGCCCAGCGTGATCGGTTCATTTGTGCGAACTATATTGTTTTCTTCCTGAATAATTATGGGTGTCGTTTTCATCATTGAGCCTGAAGGCCGTTTAAATTGCGTGGCGGCGCAGAGACTTTCCGACTGTTGTTTATAATTATCTTTCTTATAATCGCACAAAGAGTAATCTGAACATATAAGAATACCCCCATAAGAGCATTAATAAAAAATATAGAGATCCCGTAACCGATTATGCCGGCTTCAATTGCTGAAAGCAAGTTAAGCATTTCTCTATTGTCCTCATCAATATAATGTTTTTTTCGAACACGCCAGTTTTTCCAGAATGTACCGAGAATAAACACAAAAAAAGGTAAGGCAAGAAATAGCCCTCCTTCTGAAAACATTTGAACATACGTATTATGAGTCACTCTAGAACCATCAGTTTTAAACACATACTCTTGAAATTCAGGCTCCAAATAATCAAACTCCCCCTTGTATTGCATTTTCGCAGAAGGATATGTCATAAATCCGGTTCCAAATATAGGGTTATCGCAAAATATCATCATCCCTGCCTTCCATAGGACAAGACGAGACCTGGAGGAATAATCACGGGTCTCTTCGTTCGAAGTGATGGAAGAAATTCGACTCAAATAATTTTCCGTTAAAAAAGGTGCTAATAATAGCATTATAAATACTGTCATAACGGCTATTTTAATTTTATACTGTGATCGCAGAGTAAAGAAAGCAGAACATGCGACCATCCCCACAAATCCACCCCTAGAAGAGGTACAGACAATCAGTGCAATAATAACAAATGAAGCAATCAATCCAGCATAGCAATCTATTTTCCTTGCCGGTGTAATTAGTTTATTCAAGGCAAGAGGCAGAAAAAGCACAAACATAGCAGCAACACCATTTGAATCGGTGAAGGCATGTCCTCCCAGGCCTTCCAATCTGTAATTGCCAAGAAAATATTGTTGAATACCCCATATCCCAAGCAGAACAAAAGCTAATAACATGATATCCTCATATTTTTTCACTTCTTCAACATCATTAACATTCTTGGTAATTAATAAACAGAGCACGAATAACTTAAACATCTCATTTGCATAATAATACGCTTTAGGAGCTTCATATTGTGAAAGAGCTATCGATACAATTAACGCTATATACAACCATAACATCAAGAGCAGCTCACGCCGCATAAACAACTTAATGCTGAAATTCGGGGAGTTAAATATTGTACCAAACAGGGTAGCTCCTATCAGTATAATAAATGACTTTGCACCAGCGCTCCCCCCCCAAAATAACATCTCTGGACGAATAATATTAAAAGCAGAATATAGAACTACACCCCAAAATGGTCTTTTAAAAATGTAAGGTATCGATAATAGAAGAAATGCCCAAAATATATATTCTCTCACATCAGTTCCCTTTAAATATTATCCAAATAAATAGAAATAGTACTCTCTATACCGTCAACCCCATAGAGATTCAAAGACTTAACGTTAAAAGAATTATAACCTTTATGAAGTTTCCAGTCATAGATCTGCTTATCAAGTTCAAACTCATTACTGCCATCAACTGTCACAACCCATGATTTAAAATTAGGTGTTACAGTTTTAAGAAGTAATTCCAGTGTACTGTCATCTATTCTTCTAAAATATATTTCAGTTTGATTTAACGTCCAGTAATAATCATTAATGTCTGAGACCTTCCTATATAAATTCAACACACGTGGCAATCTGTTATCAAACCAGAATAAAGTAGCAAAATCAGAGGCATTTGGATGGCCCCTCATATAATCATTCACATACCAATCGTTCCTCATATCAATAAATACATATGCATAAAATTCAAGCAATTTATAATCAGATTTCGACTCAACATCATAGTCAACCGGCCTTGGTATTCCCTTAACAACCTCGATTTCATCAATTTCATTATTAATGTAAGCATTATGAAGTTCCACAGTATTTAAAGGAATTTCACTCCCAACATACACATAATGAAGATTATAATCGACGTCCATAATAATCCATTTTTTATAATAATTTGACCAAACTTCAACGACAGCATGATCTTTTTCATATCCATCTCTAGATAAACTAACAAGGCGTGATGTAATACCTTTTGAAGAGAGTAATTGACTATAAGTAAGGGCATAAACATGACACCAATATTCTTTACCTTCTTTAGCATTACTGATAATTTTTAAAGCATCAAAACGATCAGGGTTAAATCCGAGGTCCCCACCATGCTTCCATAAGCCTTTAACAAAATTTCTTATCTCTATGATTGCTTTGAAGTCATTTAAGGTCACTAAATCAGCTTCTATATTATATATCGCATCCATTTCTTCTTTTCTGCTTTCCATATAAACTTCATAGCCAAACTCATGATTGTTTTCAATTATATATGGATTGTTATATGACTTTATTAGGGCATTTCCCTCAGTTACCGACATTTCCTTTAGTATTTTCAATAAATTATCTTCTCCTTGTTGATAGCTATCAATATCATTTACATAAGACAATTCCTTACCGCTCACAGCTTCTATAGTTTTTGAGGGATCATAAACTTGAACAGCAACATTTATTAATTCAAGCACAATTTTTCTCATTCCTATTTTAATTACGTATGAAAAAGAAACATTATAATAAAAAGAAGTTATTGAAATAGTTAAAATTACTACTACACTCGTGAAAATCAGTAGTTTTGCTTTTTTATTCTTAAAATTGTACATTTAGGATTCCTGTATATATGTAACTGCTCAAGTTGTCAGGTTCACTGTTCAGAGTTCAGGGTTGACAGTCCCGATGTCTCGGGATTCGTCATCCAAATCTTCAAAACATCGCGCAGCGCAAGAAGCGCGTGCGCTACGTGTCAACATTCATCGCTCTTTAACCTTGAACCGTGAACCCTGTAACTATGAACCTAAGTAGTTACGTATATATCTCATTTTTTTCATAGAATTAGAAATTGATCATTCTGATTTTGAAATGATGAACTCATCCTAATTAATCAGAATCCTTCGTTATTGATCTTTTGTGTTATCTATATTGCTTTGTACAAGGTATTTTCCCATTGCAAGATATTCCAGGTGTCCCAATTTAAAAGCACGAATGGCATCATAAGGTGTACAGACAATAGGTTCTTCGTGCATGTTATAGCTTGTATTTATTATGCTAGGAATTCCGGTCCGCTTATGATATTCGCTTATAATTCTATAAAAAGACGGGTTAATCTCCCTGGCAACTAATTGTGGTCGTGCCGTTCCATCAACATGAACAGCAGCAGGTGATGTCTTTTTCATGTACTCGGTACAATCAAACGTGATAGTCATGAATTTTGAAGTATGCTCAGCTCCTTTAATATTTTTGTAACACTTTTCTCTGTATTCATATAATGTTGCAGGCGCAAAAGGCATAAACTCAGTACGGCCTAATCGCTTATTTAACCAGTCGTTAACAGCCGGATCAATGGCAGGATATAGAATAGATCTGTTACCAAGAGCCCTCGGACCATATTCCATGCCTCCGTTAAATCTTGCAACAACCTTATTTCTGCTTAATAACTCAGCTATTTCCTCTTCAATATTTTCTTTATAGGCATAATTCAGCCCTTCTTTATCAAGTTCCAGCTTTATTTCTTCATCGGAGAATTCAGGTCCATAATACACATTTTCGATAGGATCTAGTTGATAATAATTATTATTTTTCTGGTGATATACTGATAATGCTGCACCGGCTCCAGTTCCACCGTCTCCCATATTCGGGAAGACAAAGATGTTATCTACGCCGTTAATTTCAAAGATCCGCTGGTTCATCTTGACATTTGCTGTTACACCGCCGGCAAGGCAAACATTTGCTATGCCGAATTTTTTAAGATATCCAGAGACCATATCTGTCACGACCCGCTCGAGCACTGCCTGATAGGCTGCAGCTATATCCTCTCTCTTATGGTGTTTGGCCAGCTCCCTGCAGAACTTCATATCCCATGCTGAAATGTACTTATAGCTTGAATTGCTGTTGTCGAACTTGCTATAGACCTTGTCAAACAGAACTTTTCCATCACCGAAGGCGGCGAGACCGACAATCTTCCCCTCATGCCGAACCGGCCTGAAGCCAAGAGCCTCCGTAACCTGTGAATAATAAAGGCCCATAGAATAAGGATAGGCAATGTTGTGCACACGTTTAATCCCCTCAGATGACCCGATACTGATAGACCCCGCAAGGCCACTTCCGTAAGCATCCAAGGTGAGAATCATGGCTTTATCAAAACCTGAAGTGTAGTAGGCGGAAGCCGCATGAGCGAGGTGGTGTTCAACGCGCACAAGCTTTTTATCAAGCCCCATTTTCTTCAGGTTATCAATCAACTCGTGATGAAATTTTCTGTGAGCCATTATTGCTCCATACGTCCACCTAGTATAGTAAGCGGTATGATAAAACTTTGCCTTCAAAGTATCCGGCTTTGTCAGGTTATAAAAGAAATCTTTGATATAACAAGCTGAGATTTTTTCAGCTTCTTTGGTCCATGGTAAAAATGAATATGCAACAATATCTATATCCTGAGAAGAAAGGCCTCTTTCCCCCAAAATCATTTCTATGCTTCTTGCAGGAAATCCCGCATGAAATTTAACTCTTGACAAGCGTTCTTCAGCTATGCTTGATACAATTTTTCCATCGATTAAAAGAGAGGCTGTACAGTCGGTGTCAAGAGAAGAGATACCAAGGATTTTCATATTTATTCTCCTATAAATTGGTCTTTAAGTTCAGATAATGTCAGGGACTTAACTTTATATTTAGAAAAAAGACAGTCAAAATAACGTTTCAGTCTGTCGAAAAACTGAGAAATGTCCTTTTCAGATTTATGATAGATACTTTCCCCGGCTTTAATTTCATTTGAATGAAAAAACATATTTAAAACCCTGTTTCCACGATTAACAAGGATGTCACTGAGACGAATCATTTCTTCCGAAGTATAAAGTACCGGATAAAGCCATATAGTATCAATAATATTCAGGTAGTCCTTACTTAATAAACCCCGTATTTTGGTAAATCTGGGCAAATTTAAATAGGCACGTTTCATGAAACCTGTAAGATTTTTAGTCAAAGCAATACTTACCGGAACTTCAAGAAAAGACTTTAGTAAATCATCTTCATATTTATCCTTCAGAAAATGTGGTTCCACTGAATCATACAGAAATGACGGCCCATTAATATCCTTCCATGACCACAAAGGGGTAATACTTGTATCAACAGAATATCCCAGTTCAGACAGAATCAAAGCCGATCTTTTGTCAAACCCAAATCGTCCGGCGCGATACGATGTAGGAGATATGTTGAATGAATCCTTAATTAAATTTGTCAAATTAATCAATTTATCCCGAAGGACTTTATCACTGAGAGCAGAAGGAAGAATCAGTTGATCCTTTTCACCTGGATTCTCAGGCGGCGCCGTCCAGGGATGAAGGTGCGATCCAATCTCGCAACGCTTATTCTCTAAAATTGATTTAAAAATGGATATACTTTTCTCATCCGCAGCGATCGGATACGTCAGCAAATAGGTAGGCTTTATTCCGTATTGGTCAAATAAACCCTGAAGCCTCGGGATCGAAGAGATGTTTCTTGTACTAGCCAAATCTTCAGCTTTCCAATCAGGCATATCTTCTTCAACATCGATGCTTATGATCAGGCTTACTGTGTTATCCTTTTGTCCATTTATTCCCCTCAATATTCACTCTCCGTAGAAGCGGATTTTTTCCCTATTTTTCAGCCAACCTATAGTGCCTGAGGTGCTCAACTTAAAAAAGCTCTTATCTGACGTAAAGTCATTACCAGCCGGAATCCTTCCAATCCGATAAGG